>Ga0101944_10001287_pt1 | contig 54325 bp, 54 predicted proteins | sample DewCreD2012metaG_FD_75245 | JGI IMG/M metagenome (GOLD analysis project Ga0101944, IMG submission 75245) | Hot spring sediment bacterial and archeal communities from British Columbia, Canada, to study Microbial Dark Matter (Phase II) - Dewar... ...
CATTTAATCATATAAGTATATAAACATGCAATCACTAAATCATACAAATATATAACCATAAAAACACATAAATATGTAATCACTAAATAAAATCATTGACATATTACAAAAAATCGTGTAGTATTAGGTAAAAATAAAAAAATGGGTGAACCATATCTTGAAAACAGATCCCAAAAAACAAAAATAAACATTGTTCTATTGATGTTTTTTAGTGAGTTAAAAAATAATTTTAAATTTACTTGTATCGATTTTTATAAACCTGTATTAATTAATAATAAATAATAAACATAGTAAGGAGAAAACTATGAAAAAAACTAAACTTTTACTAATCGCAATAGCGATGATGGGGATTCTTTTCCCATTAAGTGGATCCGCTTTAAGCGGAAAAAGCCCTTTGGCTGGCCTTGTATTTGAACAAATCGGTTCTGAAGGATTAACTGATTTTGTTATTGGCGAAGGAGTTGGATATGGGGGCAATGTGTCCTTGACCGGTGGAAACACCTCAAGTAATATCAAAACTGGCGCAACAAATATTATATATCGCAATGTGACTACAAATATTACACCAACAAGTTTTCTTAGTTATTCTCCAACTTTTAGTTCTCTTGCAGTAAATAGTATGACAACCCCTGGTATCATCAAAAATGATGAAAGGGGTAATTTTATTGGTGGACAAAAAATCACATCTAACGACATTTTAAATGCCAGTCTTTTGAGTGGTAATGGAATAGTTTTCTCTGGTTCTCCTTTAAATAGATTATTGGGAAGTGAAAATATTACAATTAGTCTAGACAAGAATGTACCAACTAAAGTGTCCACCGATGGCAATATTATCGCCAGCATAATGGACAATACTTTGTATTTGTCATTAAAAGGATCAACTCCGGTTGTTCCACCTGCAGGTAGTGGGGTTTCTTATGGAACAGGAGGTACTGTAATTGCAAGTATTGATGATGGCACACTAGCCAACCAAACTGCAAGATGGGATAATGTTGCCAATAAATGGGTTGGTGATTCTTCATTAACTAATGACGGAACAGATATAGGTGTTACTAACAATCTAACTGTTGGTGGTACTATAACCATAAATGGTGTAACTTTTACAAACACGGATGTAAACAATTGGAATACTACATTTGGTTGGGGTGACCACTCAACTGCTGGTTATTTTGTAGCTGGTGACAATATTTCTGGTTTAACTAATGATGCTGGCTATATCACCGCTAGCTCTGCTGATGCCCTAACTAACAAAACGGGCAATATCTCAATGTGGACAAATGATTCTGGCTACCTAACAGCATTAACTCTTGCTGCTTCAGAAACTGATCCAATATATACTGCTTGGGACAAATCAACTGGTATATCAATTATTTCTACTCAAGTAACCGATTTTAATGCTGCAGCTATTGCCGCTCCTTTGACTGGATTTGTAGCTGGAACTAATGCTGGCACCATCACAAATGTTGATACAATATTATCCGGTTTACAAGCTGCACAAAATCAAATTGACGCTCTAGGCGCTGTAAGCCATGTTGCTGTAACACTAGGTGCTGTACCAAACGGAATGACTTTAACTGGTCAACAAATAAACCTTTCTGCAGCTGACGGACTAGGAACTGATGGCTACCTATCATCTGCCGACTGGACAATATTTAATAACAAAGAAAATGCTTTAATCGCTGGTGCGATTGGAGAATATTACAGAGGAGACAAAACTTGGCAAACACTAGATACGGTTGCTGTTGTTGAAAACGGTGCTGGAGGGCTTTATTTTACAGATACAAGGGCTATTAATGCAGTACTATCTACATTTGGAGGCGGTGTAAATTCCCCAATAGTTAATACCGACACAATAGTTCAAGCACTAGAAAAAGCTCAAGGACAAATTGATGCTATAACTTTAAACTTTGATGAAAATGTTGATGATAGGGTGGCTGCTTTGATAATTCCTGGTGCAAGTATTACTTCTATATATAATGATGGTGCAGGAACTCTAACAATTGATACTGCTCAAGATATTCAAACTACTGCAACCCCTATATTCGCAGGTCTAACCCTAAATGGCAATCTAAATATGGGAGCAAACGCTATAGTATTAAATGGTGATACTGTTACTGATTTTACAGGGACATCAACACCAAATACATTTGTCGGATTAACAAACCAAGCTGGTGGATTAGGTGTAAGAATTAATAATTTAAACCTTACAACAACTCTTGGTGGAATATTAAATACAGTGCAACCAATTAATACTACAGCTAGCCCACAATTTTCAGGCTTGAATATACTTGGCAATATCGCAACTACTGGTACAGTAGACGGTATCGACCTTTCAGTAAAGGCTATTGATTGGGATGCAAAATTGAATGCAAACTTAGCTAATGGACTTATCTGGGTAGGTAATGCCGGAACCCCAACTGCTGTTGCGATGAGTGGTGGCGCTACAATGAACAACGCGGGCGTTATAACTCTTGACAACGCTTCTGTGGTTAACCAAGCTTTAACAGGTTTTGTTGCTGGCACCAATATTGGGTCAATTACTTCAGCTGATACTATAATCTCGGGTCTTAAAGCAGCCCAAGATCAAATTGATATCTTAGCTGCCGGAGTTGGACATGCTGCTATTACAGTTGATGCTGCTGGTATTGCCAATGGTCTATCTGAAATTGGCGGACAAGTTTTGACTTTAGCAACAGCTGGCGCTGCACAAAATGGTGCATTGACTTCTGCTGACTGGACAACATTTAATTCTAAAGAAAATGCGATTGTAGCTGGACTAGCAACTGAATATTGGAGAGGTGATAAGACTTGGGCTACTCTAGATACTTCAGTGGTTCCAGAAAATGGAAATCTATACTATACAGATGCAAGAGCCCGTCTAGCTCTAAGCTCTACTGGCGCTCCATTGCAATACAATAATTTAACTGGTGTATTTTCAATTGATCAAGCTAGTACTGCTACTGATGGCTACTTAACTGCAGTTGATTGGAATATATTTAATTCAAAACAAGATGCTTTAGTAATCGGTAATACTACTACAACTACATCCGGTATAACTATCGGTGGTGGTGTTGGTTCAGTAATTGGTGCTGGTCTTACAATTGATATACAAAACGCAACTGGTTTACAAAATGGTCTTTTAACTTCTGCTGACTGGACAATTTTCAACTCTAAAGAAAACGGTATAGTAGCTGGTCTTGCAACTGACTATTGGAGAGGTGATAAGACTTGGTCAGATTTCAACACTGATGTTTCTGCAAATCCAGATGTAGCTGCTAATACCGCTGCAAGACACAATGCTTTGACTTTGACTACTACAGCAAGTGGAATCACTCTAGATGGTGCTCAAGGTTTAACTATTTTAGCTGCTGATGGCGCTAACGACGGTTTCTTAACTTCTACTGACTGGATAAGATTTGATGCTCTAGATACTGCCCTAACAGGTGGACTAGTTTCTCAATATCTAAGAGGTGATAAGACTTGGCAAATCCTAGACACTTCAGTTGTTCCTGAAAATGGAAATCTATATTATACAACTCCTAGATTTGATGCAGATTTTGCAACAAAGACTACTGACGATTTAACTGAAGGTGCAACAAATCTATACTATACAGACGCAAGATCCCGTCTAGCTCTAAGCTCTGCTGGCGCCCCATTGCAATACAATAATTTGACTGGTGTATTTTCAATTGATCAAGCTGATACTGCTACTGATGGTTATTTAACCGCTGTTGACTGGAATACATTCAACAACAAACAAAACGCATTGGTATTTGGCGATATTACCTCTCCAAATGCAGCAATCACAGTGACAAATGGCGTAGGTTCAACAGTTGGTCCAAATGTGACTATCGATATAGCAAATGCTGATGGAACAACTACTGGTCTATTAACATTCGGTGATTGGAACACATTCAACAATAAAGAAAACGCAATCGTATCTGGCCTTGCAACTGATTACTGGAGAGGAGACAAGACTTGGTCAGATTTCAACACTGATGTTTCTGCAAATCCAGATGTAGCTGCTAATACCGCTGCAAGACACAATGCTGTAACAATTGGAACTGCAAACGGATTATCTATAGATCCAGCTCAAGCTTTGAGTCTAGCTACTGCTGATGCTGTTACTACTGGTGCTCTAACCGCTGCTGACTGGACAACTTTCAATAACAAACAAAACGCATTGGTAATTGGTGATGTTACAACAACTACAACTGGTGTAACTATCGGTGGTGGTGTTGGCTCAATAATCGGTGGTGGTCTTACGATAGATATTGCTACTGCTGATGCAGCAACTACTGGTCTTTTGACATCTGGTGACTGGACAATATTTAACGCAAAACAAGATGCTCTAACTGCTGGAAACAGCATTAAAATCGTTGCTAATGTTATTGACACCATTCAAAACATCAGAACTACTGATAGCCCAACTTTTGCTGGACTAACCCTAAATGGTGATTTATTAACTTCTGGTCTTGTTGATGGAATAGACCTATCTGCAAAAGCAATAGATTGGGATGCTACCAAAACAAAACTTGACCTATTAACCTATACACTAGAGGGTCATGGTGGTGGTCTTGATGCTGATACATTGGACGGCTTCCACGCAAGTGATTTTATGTCTATCAATGGTGGATCATTAAATGGAACAATCACTACAAATGTAACAAACAATGGTGCTGATACTTCAATCGGTTTAACCATCTCAAGTGCAAATAGCGCTGGGAATGGTACAACTGGAATGGGCACATCTATGATGTTTGCTCTAGAAAATGCTACCGGAGTCACTCAAACATCTGGCGAAATTAACAATAAATGGACCAATCTAAACCCTGGATCTCAAAGCTCAGCTATAACCTTGAAATCTTGGGTAAATGGATTATACAGAGATGCTCTAAAAATTGACAATGGTGTATTAACTGTACCAGGTGCGTATAACACTATTGTAGGGCAACCAAATAGAGCTCTATATATAGATGCTACTGGAAGAATAGGCTATGTTGCATCTTCTGAAAGATACAAAAATTCAATTGCTGACATGGAAGATATTGGATGGTTGTATTCGCTTCGACCAGTAAATTATGTTTATAACAGTGATGAATCTGGCGTAAAACAATACGGTTTAATAGCTGAAGAAGTAGCTGCTGTAAATTCTCTATTCGTTAGCTACAACGAAGATGGATCTATTGAAACAGTAAATTACAATTCATTTATCCCAGTTTTGATCAAGGCAGTACAAGACAACAAAACCTCTATCAATGGATTATCTACTACTACTGACAAAATCGGTTTGAAATTAAATGATACTTCTACTGCTCTTGAAACAGCAATCGCAACTATCACTGACCAACAAAGTCAAATCGAAAACTTACAAAGCGATATTGCAAACTTGAACAACACTGTGTCAAATATTGCAGCTTCAGTTAATACTAACTCCGAGGTAACTGAAACAGCTCCTATAACCACCACTTCAAGTGACGAAGATATTATCAATCTAACCGATGCCCTAAATGCATTAACTTCTGAAGTAAATACCTTAAAGGTTGATATGAATACTTTCAGGAATGCTATCTCAGTAAATGCTTTAACTGGCGATGCAACCTTTATGGGTCATATCTATGTTAATGGTGATACTGCTGGTAAATCAGAGATTGCAGTAGGTCTAACTGAAATCGAAGTAGTATTTGCGAAACCTTATGTTGGAGCTCCAATTATTAATGCAACCCCACTTGACTTTATAACTGGACAATACAAGATTGCTGAAGTAAAATCAACTGGATTCAAGATTGTACTTTCCGAAGCTCAAGCTACTACAGTTGAATTTAACTGGAATGCATTAGGAAGATAATAATATGTCATCCTCGAACTCTATTTTATCTTTTCAAAATTATATATAAAAAAGATAAAGAGAATATCGGGGATCCACAACAATAGAAATATATATAAAAAATAAAGAATTAAATAAAACAAGTAATACTAAAAAATATTATTGACATTATTGCAAATATGTGATAGAATATAAACAAATATAAAAAATAATTAATTCACCCTTCAACTAAAACAAAAAGGGTAAAAAGGAGAAAAATATGGAAATAAAAAAAGCACCAAGAGGTAAATTAGTAAAAACTGCCGTTACTACTATTGCTGCCATCGTATTTGTAGCAGCTATTGGATCAACAGTTTATTTATTCACTGAAAACAAGAAGATTAAACAAGACCCAAATATTATAGCAAAACAGGAAACTAATCAATTGGTTAACAAAGTGGGTAAATTAATGGACTTACCATCTGATGAAACTCCATCGATTGCTACTGTAACTGACAAAGAAAAATTGAAAGATCAACCTTTCTTTGCAAAATCTGAAAACGGTGATAAAGTATTGATCTATGCTAAAACCAAAACAGCTATACTTTATAGACCATCAACAGATAAAATAATTACAGTAATGCCTATATCATTCTCTGATAATCAGGCAGCTAAACCTGCTGAGGAAACAAAAGTAGAAGATACTAAAACTAATACTAAGAAATAAGCTTTTAGGCAAAGTGATAAAAAATTTAGTATAAACAAAAAACCGTCCTAGTGGCGGTTTTTTGTTCTATATCCACAATGTCATCCTTGCCTGTCCACTACCAAAATATAATATAGAATATTTCGCTTTTATAAGCCAAAATATCCTTGACTTTTTATTAAAAATGTGCTATACTGTCTTTAAATCTTATTCGGTTTAAAACACCGAATCCGAATCTTAAAAAAGAAAGGGTAGAAAAATGACAAAATTCTATCAAGCCAAGTTAGTTTATTCTGCAAGAGGAAATACCCTCTCGGGTATACTTAAGATAGCAAAACAAGGCAACCACGGCAAAGAAATGCATGTTGATATGGAATACTACAAACCATTCACAGAGAAAGACTCCGCATTAATTGAAGAAATAAAAGATATTCTTAAAAAACAAGGCACAAAGCTTGTACTTGAAAATCTTTCAAGTTAATACTGCTATTAGCAGAAAACAAAAGGGCCTAAGCCCGAAAGGATGGTAAACCATGAAAAGAATCATGGCAATCATGCTCGCAGGGCTTATCGCCCTCTCAATCGCCGGATGCGGCGGAAACGGTGGCGGAAGCGCCTCGGCTCCGACTCCGAATCCGGTGTACGCCTGCACACTGGCCAATGCGGCCACCGTGTGCAACGACGGAAACGCACTCACCATCGACGGGTGTTCAAACCCGTCAACGGAGCAAGCGGCCTGCACTCACACCCCCATCGGGTGCAACAGCGCAGCCGATTGCGACGACGGTGATGCACTCACCATCGAAGCCTGCGCGAATCCCGGGACAGCCTCATCGGCCTGCGCCTGGGTCGCAATCGCCTGCAATACAGACGGCGATTGCGACGATGCAAATTCGAACACGATCGACTCGTGTTCGAATGGCGGAACGGTGAGCTCCGCCTGCGCCAATGTGGTCAACCGCACCATGTGGGTGCAGGTGACAGCCATCAACCCGACTACCGGGAATGTACCGGTATCGGGGGCCTCCGTCGAGGTTTTAAACCCCAACGGAGCCACCACCTACGCCGGAGTTACTGATGCCAACGGAGTGGTGGAGATCACGGGACGCTCGGCTGGCACACATGTGGTCTCAATCAGCCAGAATCCCGGCTCGGTCCCGCACTTTGTGCAACCGAGTTCCCAGAATCTGGTGATTGACGCCACCGGGTCGGCAACGGCGACATTCAATGTCACGCCGGCGTACTCGGTGACGGTTGGCGCCTACAATGTAAATCTCTTAACCGAGATTTTCGACGGGGCGTCATACCACCTCACCTGCGGCAATAATAACTACGCTGCAGTGGGGTCCGCCATGAACCCGGTGGTCTTTGCCGATGTACCCTACGCAACAGGGTGCACGGCAAGTTCCGACAACCTCGCTGGCACATCTCCCAAGATGGCCAGCGACACTCCGGCCAGCCAGTCGGTGGATGTGACAGGAAACCAAATCGTCATTCTCACCGCCGCCAAGCCGGAGTGTGTCCAGGACACTGACTGCCCCATTCCGATGGGGACAACAACGCCGGTGTGCCTGGACCCCGGCACTTCTTACTCGAGTTGCGCTGCTTTCTGAGCGCAACAAAAAAGAAGTTTCTTCCCGGGACACCGCCCCGGGTTACGACCTCCTTGTACAATATTCTGGCTCCCTGAAAAGGGAGTCTCTTTTTTTAAAAAAAATTCCCCGAGGCCTAACCTCGGGGAAGCGAATACATATATACAGCACCATTCGAAATAAAATAAATGGTGTTGTTTTTTAATTGTATATACAATGTAACATCTTTATTGTAAGTTATAGAAACTTTGAGTTTTTCTTTCTTACCGTCCCAAATGTTTGTTTTATAAATCTCATACTTATCAATATCAGAATTTATACCAATTGACAATACATAATCTCCAGAATCAGAAATAATATAAGCATCAGAAGCAATATTCTCATCCAAATACTCCAATGACATATCTTTTAAAAATAACTTTTTGAAGGAAACCTCTTGGGAATCAGCATCCCATAAGCATAAAAAGACTAAATCACTAGAAATAAGATTGAAATCACAGATAGGAATATCTGACAAAACACGATCTGTTTTCTTTAATTTATAATTAATCCTATATAGCTCGGTTCCTCCAGCTTCATTCAAAACCTTAGAAATCAAAAATTCTTCATTATTTAAAAAAGCGATACTAAATTCATAAAAAAATAAATCAGAAATTTTTCTCTGGTTATTGAAACTTGAATCTGCTACATAAATACCCTGACTAGTATCACCACCAAATTCTTTGGTATAAGAATAAATAATATTTTTACCATCTGGGGTCCATGTAATACCATAAATATTTTCACCAATTCTCTTTAGTTTTTTACTATTAAAGTTATAAATCCAATAATAATGTTTTCCATCTTCTATATTAGGATCAAAAAACGGATCCTTATATTGCTTGAAAAAATAATTATCTTGATAAACATAAAATACTGCATTACTCCCATCCGGAGACCAAATGGTATCTTTAACAAAGGGTAATGGACCCGATATCGAGCTTTCTTTTTTGCTATTTAAATCATATCTGTAAAACCGGCTATTATCTTGATCCCGATAAAAAAGGTTATTACCAATTTTGGATACAAAGAAAAAATCTGCGTTCCTACTGACGAGCTTAATTATTCTTTCTTCTTGAATCTTTTTACTAATTTTGGTTTGTTCTTTGTTTTTATCTTTACTTTTAATCTTTTCCTGCTTATAAACCTTCACTTGCTCTCCAGTCTTAATAGTATTACTCTTAAAAATAAAAACTAATAAATTTAAAACAACCAAAACAAAAATTGCTACCAACTTTGTATTTCTGTTTATCATTGTTTTTCCCCTCCATAATAGGATTTATTTTATGTTAATGTACTTACTTCATTATACCAATATTAAAATAATAATTCAAAAAAATCCCAGAGTTTCCCAAAGGTTGAACCTCTGGTAAAAAATCAATAAAAAAATACGGGATTAAAATCCCGTATTTTTTATCTTTATTATCAAACAGTAAATTTTTTTATTGATTTTTTTGATTATTTCCACCCATTCTGCCTTTGCCTACTCCGTTTCCTCTTTTGATTCCTAGTTCATCAAAAATCGCTTTTGCTTCGTCAGCTTTTCCTGCTTGCATCAATTTGTGAGCCTCTGCAAATCTTGCAAAATTTGATTCTGTTATGCCATTTTCCATTAGACTATCACCTATTGCGGTTTTCCAAGCTGCATAGTCTCCATTATTAATCGCTGCATCAACTGCTGTTCTTTGCTCTTCGTTCATCATTGGACCTTTGCCGCCACCCATCATTTTGCCACCCTGGCCGAATCCTTTTTTTACGCCTAGTTCGTCAAAGATTGCTTGGGCTTGCTCACGAGCCTGATTCATTATTCTGTGAGCTTCTGCAAATCTTGCAAAATTTGATTCATTGATTTTTTCTGTAATTGCATTATCACCTACGATACTTTTCCAAGTATTATAGTCATTGTTTTGAAAAGCTGTATCCAACGCTTCTCTATTTTCTTGATTCATTTTTGGTCCTTGACAATTACCCAAGCCTACCCCATTTGAATTGGTATTGGCTGCCAAAGTACCACTAAGACCAATAAACAATGCTGCACCCAGAACAAACGAACTAACTGCTACCAAAATATTTTTTTTCATAGTAACCTCCTTAGTATTTATTAGTATTTTCGTATTTCGCATGCCACATGCTACATACTACCTACCACCCAGCGCGCTTAATTATTACTACGCATTCCATTTGGTTTTTTTGCATTTGGAGGTACCAAAGGTAAACCGTTTCGCATTTCAAATCTAGGTTTTCCAGCTCCTTGCATCATTTTATTTCTGATAAATTTATCAAATGGCCGAACTTCAGAAATCTTAAATACCCCACCATCTAGAGATTCACCAACCAAGCGAACTGGCGTACCCACCAAAGGATCAAGACCACTTATCCACACACAGTCACTACAATCAGCTTGCCATAATTCTCCCTTGAGATCTTTTACTATAAAATTTTCGTTATCAATAACTTCTGTGATTTCCCCTGCCAAAAGACCTTTATCTGGATTTTGCCAAACTTGAGGTCCAGAAATACTATGGATTTGATTATAAAAAGGTAAATTATCAGAAAATATTTGATCCATTCTTGGCCCCATTCCTAGAGAATAAAATACAAAACCCAAAACAATACTGGCCAATATATTCAAAATAGCTATTTTCAAAAATCCATATTTATATCCAGATTTAGTTTTTTGCAAATCATACCACGCAAAAGCTAAAAACGCTGAAACCAAAAAGAACCAAAAATAAGGTAAACCCATTAAAAAATATTGCCAAAAACTTTTGTCTAGATACTTATAAATACCCCATTCCCTATCAGCCAACATAAAAATAATTACGGATACCGCTACCCCACCAAGAATAATTGATAAACCAAATAAAGCCCAAACGCCATAATTTTTCAACAAAAAGCGCCATTTGGGAATAGGGTGGATCCCTTCTTTTTTGATCTTTTCTAATATGTTTTCACTTATGTTTTTCATAACTATTTTTTTAAAAACTTTTTAATTTCTAAATTATAATTTAGAAATTTATATATTTTTTACATTTGATTTACCTACTAACGCAAATCAATTCCTTCACTGTTAACTATTTTCTTAAACTGACCCTTTCCTCTATTTACCATCGCCCCAACCGTTCCAATTGGTTTTTGCAAAATATCCGACATTTCTTTATAATCTTTTTCTTCCAAAAACCTCAGGATTAAAGCTTCTCGATATTTTGTATCCATTTTGGCCAATACTTTACGAATCACCTTGGTATCGTATTCTTTCTCGATTTCTTTTATAAAATCCTTATTTGAGGCTAATTTATTAATCAAAACCGGATCGTCATTATAGCTTATTGTTTTGGGACGAGCTTTTACTTTCCTATAATTACTAATTACTTCATTATGAGCAATTCGGTATACCCAAGAGGAAAATTTTAAAGAAGTATTAAAATCATTTAGATTTTGGTATATTTTTATGAAAATATCTTGCAGAAGATCTTCCGAATCTTCTTTTGCCAGACCGGATATTCTCCTAATATAGCGCATTAACATTTCTTCATAACGCCTTACTAAATACAAAAAATACTCTTGATTTTCCAAAACCAAAGGGACTAATTCCTCGTCTGTTTTTTTATCAATAAATTCACTACTGAGCATTATAAAGATAGGTTTGTTTTTATTATATTAATACGCAAAAAATTAGATTTTATTACATTATAACACAATAATTTCCCTACCTTGGAGGTAGGGAAATTATTGTTCCAAGCTGATATCTTTCACTTTCTTTAATACCTCTTTATCATTTTTCAAATCAATAATAAACCGCTCATAATCCCCAATTTTAATTTCTAATTCCTCGGGTTTGAATTCGAGAAAATCTAGGGGATTCCCCTACCTTGGAGGTCGGGGTTGAGTTTGTTCTTGCTTCTTTTAGGTCCCTAATATTTACATTCCTTTTTGTATTAAACTCCTTAGGACAAAGTAAAAATCTTTCACAATCTTTTTCTTCCATAAAAATATCTCTCTTATCAGAGCCACGATTATAAATATGAAAATAAGCGCTCTCAAATTCTTTATTCATAAAAATATTCTAATATAAAGTTTAAGGTTCAAAAACCCTTATGTTTTAATTATACAAAATATATTAGACATAAAGTAAATAATATTATAGAAAACTATCGACAATTTTGATGATTTCTAATTTGAATTTCTCTCTATTTTTTTCAAGTACCTCAGCCTCTTTTGGATCTATGCCATCAGACCCACTATATATTTGTTTGGACAGAGGAAGATAATAAAAACTGTCGCTACCTTCTAATTTTAATTCAAATCTATCAGCCAAACTCCTCAATTTTTCAATAAATATTTGACTTTGCTTACTTTTGTTTATATAAAAATCAACCCACCCCGTACTATAGAAAACTTTTCCTTCTTTGGGTAAATAAAGAGATTACTCACCAAGACCGTGAAATTTCATAATTTCTTTGCTTTCCTCTTTTATGGATTCTCTAGTAGATATTCTTCCGCCACAAGACTCTCTTGTAAACAAAAAGGGAAGCTTGTTTAATTTATTTACGAGATCTCTAATATTATCATCTAGCTTTCCCTTATTTTCACCATATCCATATACAGAACCACCTTTTTTCCCTTTTAATAAAATCAGAAGCCTCCTTCTTTCTTTTATTAAAATCACTATCATCCCAATCTAATAAAAAAGATCCTTCTAAATTCATTTTATTCATTTCAATTTTTTAATTATAATTTACTATAAATTATAATTAAAAAATCCCCGAAGTTCAACTTCGGGGAAATATAAATCAAAAATTCTAAATTATCGTGAGCAACCCACAGCCCGACAATTCTCACTCCATCTAAAACCTAGATAACAATCACCGATATGAAGTGAACGACGACCATCGTACATACCAAGACACAAAAACCAGAGTTTGCCAAGCTTATCTTTCCATATAGTAAATAGCTTGTAATCCTTTTGTTCATCAGGCTCATCTTCACCTAATGCAAGAAGTACCATAGGGTGAACAAATTTTCTATTACAATTTTTAAGTATTTCCTGCCAAGCATTACTTGTTGTAATTCCACTTATTTTCTTAGATATTGTTATTTCAACATCATCCTGTTGGTCTTTGGGAAGTGGTGGTATTTCTTCCTGATTAAATGTAGAGCTAATTATTCTTTCTTCACAACCACAATTACCAATCATCTTTCCCCAACAACCACGACCGTTCATTTTTACAATTATATTGCCACCGATAAGTTTTTTATGCATCAATAAAACCTTCTCTACTGGTAAACTACTCTCTCGAACTCTTCTGAAAATATCATGTTGTTGTCTTGTAAGTTTTCCCAATACATCGTCTGCGACTCTCGTCATGACGACACCTCTTTCTGCCCTTTTGGGCTAAATCATTAAGGCACAAACTTAAACCTTAATTATCTATATTATAATATATTTTTAATAAAAAAGCAATACTCTTTTGAAAATAAAATAAATTGGATTCAAATTCAAATGCCGAGGACAAGACTCGAACTTGCACAGGATTTCTCCCACAGCCACCTCAAGGCTGCGTGTATACCAATTTCACCACCTCGGCAAATAAGAAAAATAAAACCCAAGAAGGATTTTATTTTTATTTATTAAAATATATCAATAGATTAACCGGCCATTTCTTCAAAGCGTTTTCTTTTTTCACGACTCAAAATTGAATCTGCGAGTTTATTCAAACCATCAATCCTTTTTATAGCGTCAACAACTTCACCATATCTCAAACCCGTCTTAATTCGAATAGTACCATCACTGTCAACAACACAATATGCCTTCATAACTTCTCTTGAGTTATTTTTGAAATCTCTATAATCATCTTCTTCAAGTCTGCCAGAATCGAACTCCTTTTGGATAGTAAATATTTTACTCATCAATATAGTAGATTTTATTTTACCTTGCTCTTCCAAACCAATACCTAGGTTTTCAAGTTTATTTGTCATGTTGTTTTTATTTAATAATGCAATATACTAAAATTTTTCTTTAATTTTATTACTAAAAACAAAAGAAATCAACCCTTTAAAATAAGATAAAATACGAATATCAATATATTCCTTTTAAAATTAATTTATTTTATAAAATCATTGACATATCTATTTATTTATATTAAAATGTAATTACAAAAACAAACTCTAAAAAGTTCATTAAAAAGGTGGTGATAACAATGTTGGGCAAGAAAAGTAGACCAAGATTTGACCCTTCGGGGAAGCCAGCTCATATTCTTGATTTGAGAAAAATGATTTTAGAAGCACAAAAGTTCGAAACTGCGCTTGCTTGTATTGTCACAATAAGAGAAAACCAAGAATTCGAAGAGTTAAAGTCTTTGGCTTTTCGAAGAGCTAGAATGCTCACCTCTTGTTTTAAAGACGCAGAGAATCTTTACAGAGAGTCTCTCTTAATGGAAGACCCCACAATAGAAGAAGATTGCTGGCAGAGATATCTCTATTTCAAGAAAACAGATGGAAAAAAAGGCCTAAAAAGGTTGCTAAAAATAATTACCAAAAAAAGAAAATGAAGCCGTTTCGTAAAGAGGCGGCTTTTTTATTTCTTTTTTCTTTGACAATTGAGACAAATACCACTTAGTATTACCTCATAGTCGTCAACTAGACCCACTATACCGCTCTCATTTACCTTTTCAAAATTCAAAAGAATATCATCATCTATATTGAATGTAGACCCACATTCTAGACATTTAAAATGATGGTGTTTTTTTTCTATGCCATCATAATTAAATCGATCAGGTTTAATCCTTATTTCTTTAATCAAACCTTTTTTCGCCATACTATCAAGATTACGGTAAACAGTTGCAAGTGAAATTTGGGGAAGTTTTTTCTTTACTATTTCATAAACTTCATAAGCATCTGGGTGATAAGCAGTTGATCTAAGATAATCCAGGATAGCTTTTTTTTGATTAGTTAGCCTTTCTATTGGAGCCATTTCTATATTTTAATAATCATTATTATTTACATTTTATTATCATTAACAATCCATTGTCAATAGCAAATGATTATCGATATTAAAACAACAAAAAAACAAGGTTACGCGCACCCTGTTTTATATTGATTTTTTAATTTTTAGTTTCTTATTTTTTTATCTATCTATACTTTACATACCAATGGTTAATATTATAAAATCTATCCCAAGTATTGTTAATCCCCGAAAGATCAACACCCTTTACTCTGTCATATATTTTGTAAATATAAACTGGCTGATACAAAAATATTGCTGGTAACTCATCAGCTATAATTTCCTGAAATTTCTTATAGTTTTTTATTCTAATATTAGTATCAACACTTTGACGAGCTTCTTCTAATAATTTATCTACCTCACCGTTTTCAAATTGAGCAATATTTAATCCTGGTGAAACCGATTGACTGGAATGCCAATATGAATAAGGATCAGGATCAGCACCAATATTCTCTCCTAAAATCAATATGTCAAATTTTTTCGTTGTAATATAGTCTTTTTCTAAAGAACTGCTATCAGCTTTTATTATTTTTAATTTTATTCCAATTTTTAACCATTGACTAGAAATCTCATCGGCTACTCTTAAAAACTGTGGGTCATCTGGAACCACCATTTCAAAGACTATATTGTTTCCATCTTTTTCTTTTATCCCATCATTGTTTTGATCAGAAAATCCGGCTTGAGACAAAATAGAACCAGCTGCTTTAATATCAAAATCATATTTTTTTATTTCATTATTATAACCAATATAACCAGGTAAAATAGGAGAATCAATAACTACCCCAGCGCCATAGTTTGCTATTTCATTTATTTTGTTTTTATCAGTAGCATAAATTAGGGCTTGACGAACAACCTTATCTGCTAAAATTGTTGATCTTTTTGTGTTAAAAAATAAAGCAACATACTGAGGGAGATTAATGTTGTTATTAGTAAACCCTTTTTTAATCTCAGAAATCTCAGGGCTTTCAGAAGCATACATCCCAAAAGAAGAAAATTCTCGAGCTTTATAACCCTTAATCAGGCTTTCCTTAGTATCATAAAATTTTATTTCCAAACCTTCCAAATAAGGCTCCCCTAAGGGAAAATATTTATTGGACTCCATTTTTATTGAGGTTATTTTACTTTCCTTGTCTTTGCTAACTTTTGTTATTTTATATGGTCCAGTACCTATAGCATTAATATTTAGAGATGATAAAGAAAAATCTTTTACCTGAATATCTGACCAAAGATGACTTGGTAAAATTCCGATAGTTAAGTTTTCCAAAAAAAGAGGGTAAACCTTTGGTAAATTAAAAATAATTGTATGGTCATCTATTTTTTCAAGTCCAATACCAGACCAGATATTTTTTAAACCCTCATTATAATCATTGTCATTAATAACCTTCCAAGTATAAACGATATCATTCGCGTCAAAAGAATCACCATCTTGCCATCTAACATCCTTTTTCAAAAAAAACTTATATTGTTTTTTATCCTCAGAAACCTCCCATCTTTCAGCCAAACTAGGTATTATTTCCCTTTGCTTGTTGTACCCCACCAAACCAGAAAAGATCAGAGATGAAAGTAATTTATCTGCTTCGTTCTTTGTATAAAGTGGATTGATAAATTTTGGCTGTCCTAAAACACCTTCAACAATAACACCTCCTTTTAAAGGGATCTGATTTGATTCGCTTGATTTATAAAGAAAATCAAAAGCACCAAAAATATTCAAAAATAAAACAAAAACCAAGAAAATAACAGTTATTTTCTCAAATAGAGCCAACTTTTGCCAAAGTATCTTTAAAAATAAACCAATGTATTTACCAAAAACCAATTTCATTTTAATTTTACTTTAATATTAAACTAGCAACAGCCAACCCAGCAAAAAGTAGCGATAAAATCACCGTCAACCAATAAAGGGTCTTTTCCGGACCTCTTCTGGTAGTATAAACAGCACTATCACCGCCAAATGTACCAGAAAGACCAGCCCCCCTTGTTTGCAGTAAAATCGCCAAAATTAAAAGAACCGATACAACGATTTGAGCAATATTTATAATTTTATCTAATTCCATGCGTTTAGATTTTACTTCTCCACCCAAAGTGGATTTATAAAACATCTCCTTTAAGAAAAATTTTTCTGATTTTTCTTTAGTTTAATATTTAAAAAACAAAATTTCCAAAAGGCCACGGTGGGAATCGAACCCGCGCATAACGGTTTTGCAGACCGTCGCCTTACCACTTGGCTACGTGGCCAAAAAAATGATAAAAGAATAAAGATTTAACCTAAAATGATATCTTAAATAAGAATTTTTATTCTACTATACTACTATTTTTTCAAAGCGGGCGAGCAGGATCGAACTGCCGTCTCATCCTTGGCAAGGATGTATAATAGCCACTATACTACGCCCGCGTGTCAAAACTTTCTTCGTGCTCTCAGCAAAATTTTCTGATGAAAATTTTTCTATTGAGCACTCCTTAAGTTTCTCCTTTGACAGAAAATTCTACTATTTAATTTAAAAGTATAAATTTTCTGTTTGATTTTTTCTTGTTTCAATTTTAATTTTTTAGTTTTTTAGTTTCTTAATTTTTTGTTTTCTTATTTAACTACCAATCTTAAAACAAAATTAATCAATGATATTATAACCCCAGCTTCCAAAACAGTAGTCATATTTCCCGGATGAAATCCCTCAAGATAAATTCCGAGAATAAATATAATAAAGCTATTAGCAACAAAGATAAATACCACACCAATAACAGGAAAAGGTAAAGATAATAATTTTAAAAGTGGTCTTGTAATACCGGAAGTAATACTAAAAAATAAAGCTACTAAAGCTAAAACTAGAAAACTATCATAATTAAAGTCCACCAGTAAGAGTGAAGAAAAATATATACCCACAACACTTACCAGCCAGCCTAAAAAAATTTTAAAAATAAACTTCAACATTTTTTGATTTTTGTTTAAATAATTGAATTAAAGTTAAAAACTTAGCTGTGAATATCTTATCATATATTTTAATCTAAATCAATTCTACCCCTACCTTTTTTTATTTCAGAACGTTTCTTCTTTCCTGTCAACCTTTCGTCCTTTTGCCATTGAGGTATTTTTGTTTCCACTCTTTCCTGTTTTGGTTTTAGAGAATCATTAATCATATCGTTTAGTTTTTTAATCACAGCCTGTCTATTGGAAAATTGTGATCTAGAGCTTTGCTCGGAAATAACTATTTTCCCATCTTTATTTATATGGTTTCTCAATTCTTTTAAAACGATTTTCTTTTCTTCTTCATGAAGAGTTTTTGAAGACCCAATATCAAACTTTAAAGTAACTTTTGTTGCGGTTTTATTCACATTCTGACCACCTGGACCAGAAGCTCTATCGGCACGAAAATCCATCTCCCATTCTGGAATTTTAATTCTTTTTTCAAAAACATTATTCATTATTATCTTTTCCATATTTCTATTTTTAATAATATTAACCTCTTATTACCAAAAATGCAATATACGCAACATAAGTTAAAACAAAAAGAACGCCTTGCCATTTTTCAATAACTTTTTTCTTGCCAACAAACATAACTAGAAACAATACAATAGTCGCACCGATAACAACAAAAATATCAAAATTTGAACTAGAAGAAAAAGGTATTGGCCTTATCAAAGAGCTAATACCTAATATCCAAAAAATATTAAATATATTAGAACCAACCACATTTCCAACGGCTATATCGGGCTTTCTTTTAAAGGCAGCAACAGCAGAAGTCGCTAACTCTGGCAAAGAAGTGCCGACTGCCACAATGGTTAAACCGATCAATGATTGACTTACACCAAAATTGCTAGCCATAACAACAGCGCCGTTAACAATCCAACTGCCACCCAACGCTAGCCCAAAAAGACCAACTAATATATAGATAGATGATTTGAGATTTGAGTGGATTTTTATATCTTCATCGACGGGAATGTCTTTTTTCTTCTTAACTATACTAAAAGTATAATAAATAAAATAACCAAAAAATAGAAGTAAAAGCAAACCATCAAACCGGCTCAAAAAAGAACTATTAGCTTTAAATAAGAATTCGTCATTTACTAATAAAAATAAGGATAAAACACCCAAAAGACTAAAAGGGATTTCTTTCCAAATAGTTGCTTTTTTCACCACTAAAGGAAAGATGATTGATGAAATACCCAGAATAAGCAATATATTGGCAATATTGCTTCCAAGTATATTCCCAATAGCAATCCCTGAAGCGCCCTTAAAACTAGCCATAATATTAACAATTAGTTCTGGAGCAGATGTCCCAAGGGCTACTATTGTAAGGCCTATAACAATGTCGGGTATTTTAAATCTTTTTGCCAAAGAAGATGATCCATCGACCAGAAGGTCGGCCCCCTTTATCAAAAAAACGAAACCAATTAGAAATAAAATATAAGTAAGCATTTTTTAAAGATTATTTTTTATTTTTAAAGCCAATTTTTTACCCACGGTATTTTCCAAATCTTTCAAATTAGAATCGATTATACCCTGAATTGAACCAAAGTGCAAAAGTAATTTTTTCTTGGTTTTTGGTCCTATACCTTCGATATCATCAAGGCGAGACCGAAATATCTTTTTAGTTCTCAGATTTTTATGATAAGTGATAGCAAATCTATGCGCCTCATCTCTTAGACGCTGAATAAAAAACCCTTCGGCTGAATCCTTTTTTATATTTAGAATTTGGAATTTAGAATTTGGAATTTGTTTGTCATTTGTAATTTGTAATTTGTTATTTATTCCGTATATCTCTTCTTCCTCTTTTGCCAATCCAAGCAAAGGAATATCAATTTTTAATTCTGTAAATAATTTTGCGATTTCTCTCAGCTGTGGTTTTCCTCCATCTAGAACTATCAAATCAGGATTTTTGTTTTGAAATTTATCATTTGAGTTTTGAGATTTGTTTGTAATTTGTAATTTGTAATTTGTAATTTTTTTGAGCCTGCGAAAAAGCACTTCCCTCATCATTCCAAAATCATTCGCGCCTTTTACTGTTCGGATCCTAAATTTCCGATACTGACCTTTCGCCAATTCTCCCCCAACCGATACTACCATCGATCCTACTGCCTCACTCCCTGATGTATTGCTAATATCATAGAACTCGATCCGAAAGTCTTTTTTAAATTTAAGACCATAACCAAGCTCACTATTTAAGGTTTTGATAATGTTTTCTAATATCTGTTTGTTATTTTTACCATTTGGAATTTGGGATTTGAATTTTGTTTGAAATTTGTCATTTGTAATTTGAAATTTAAGCGAAGCCCCTATATTCTCAAGTCCCTTTAATTTATCCCTCACTTTCGCTGCTTCTTCAAACATCTTTTTCTTTGCCAGCCCTGCCATCTCTTTTTCAAGATCCTTTATCATACTGTCCCTTTTTCCTTCGAGAAATAATACTAGTCGTTTTATACCTAAATGATAATCATTACTATTTGATAATGATTTCTTATTGATATTATTTCCTTTTTGATAATCGTTACTGAGTATACAGGGCGCACTACAATTTTTAATATAATATTCCAAACAAGGTTTTCTTCTTCTTTTGTGAAAACCAAATTTGTTTTCTGAACAATCCCGCCAGAGAAAAATTTTCCGCAATACTGCTAGTCCTTGTTTCAATAATCGGCTATCAGTGAAAGGACCAAATAATTTTACCCTCCCCTGTAGGGGTAGAAAATTTTCTGCCCCTACGTTAGGATGTCGCACAAGTTCAGGCCACGGGTATTCTTCCCCTAAATCTAATTTCACCCATAGAAAATCTTTATCGTCTTTAGTTTTAATATTGAAACGAGGCTTATGTTTTTTTATTAAAATTGATTCCAAAATCAATGCTTCGATTTCACTTTCTGTAACTTCCCATTTAATGTCTGCAATATTTTCAACCAGAACAGTGGTCTTCAAATCATTTTTGCCAATAAAATAAGATGAAACTCTTTTTTTGAGATCCTTTGCTTTTCCAATATAAATCAACCCACCTTTATTGTTGTAATATTTATAGCAACCTGGAGAGTGAGGAATAGTTTTGATTATTTCTTTGATTCGAGCGCCGTTGGGAGATTTGGTATCTTTTTGCATGTACTAATTATAACATAATTGGGCTCTTAATTGGGTATAAAAAAAGAACCGACCCTCGAAAGTGAGCCGGTTGGAATTGTTTCCAATTTTACAAAAGAACCATATCAAGAGACATCTTCCCGATATAGTCAAAAAATACCTCTGTGGTTTTTGTTTTTTCGTAAATAACACTCGCGGCCTCGATTCCACAGGAGCTCACACAAACGTATAAAACATTACTTTGCATGCCGATCTTATCGCCAAAAATGCCAAACACGGTATTTGGGATATCTTTTGGCTTGCCAGATTCTTTACCAGAAGGCCGCAAAGATCGGATCTCCTTTATGCGAGGACAAAGGCTACCATAAGCGTCTGTCCGAGTCGCATAATTTTTGTTTCTGCCATGAAAAATGACAAAATACTCTCCATTAACAGGGTACTCCCAGGTGTTTTTGATTCTGCCAATAACATAGTGTGGATATCGTGACAGCTTATAAGAGCAAACCTCCGCCACAACAACCCTTCTTTGAAACGCCTTTATACCCTGTATAATTTCATTTAATGTCTTCTTTTTATCAATTTTTAATGTTCTTTGTGTAATCATCTACCCACACCTTTCATTTTTTACCTATTTTAACACAATTAATAGAATAAATAAACTCAAAAAAATTTCTGGTATAAATAAAAAACCGGCGGTTTGTGTCTGCTTGCGTAGAAACAAACCGCCGGCAATTTGCAAGAAACGAAGGGCTCACTTCGTCGCCCGCAGAAACATCTCGGCCATGCAAGGATCTTTGAGGGCGCCCGCAATCCCAATGACCAGCATCTGGGCAATCCCATCAAACTCCTGGGCCTGCTTGAGCCTCGTATATTCGTGGGGGATGATCTCCTCCACGTTTCTGCGGAGCATCTCGAGCAAAAAACCCAAACCTTCATCCGTCATATCCTCCAGGGTTTCTCCTACCCTTTTGGCCGCCAAAGGGTCTGAAGCCTTAAGGAACATTCCGATCACACCAATCGTTTCAAACCGATTATCCACTGGCACCACCTCCTCTGTTTTCTTTTTACTCTACACTAAAAAAACTTAAAAGTCAAGGTTTTTATTTGCCCCTTACACTAGACAATGTCATCCTCGAACTCTATTTCAAACTAACAAAAATCTATATATAAAAAGTTTAAAGAGAATATCAAGGATCTTGGTACTAAATCTGAAAAAAATACGCCTTAACAACCACTGATGAGCCCCGTCAAAGATCCTTGATTTTCGGGTTTTGATTACAAAACTCGAAGCTCGAGGATGACAGCTACTAATATTTATTCAAGATACGGTATTTATTTTGCCTTCTGCAATTGCATAATTTGATCTCGAATTTCTGCCGCCTTTTCATCCTCCTACGCACTTTCTATTCAATCGAATTACATTCTGATCTGAAAAGAAGCGTGCTTCGGAAGGACTTCGCTATTTTTTCTTTTTTAAATCACCTCCCAATGTCCTGAGATTTTTTATTTGATCTCGAATCTCTGCTGCCTTCTCGAATTCCAGATTCCGCGAAGCAATATCCATTTTCTTTTCCAATGTTTTGATAATTCTCCTCGCTTCATCCTTCGGAATATCATCTCCAAACTCTTGATTCTTTATTCTAGATTCTATATTCTGCTCCTGCCTCCAATCACTACCTTCCGGTACTACCTTTGTAATTGATTTCGGCGTTATGCCATGTTTTTCATTATATTCCATTTGGATCTTTCGCCTACGGTTTGTCTCATCAATCGCTTTCTTCATTGACCCCGTGATCGTATCCGCGTACATTATCACCTTTCCTTCTACATGCCTAGCCGCACGTCCGATAGTTTGGATCAATGAGGTGGCAGAGCGCAGAAACCCTTCTTTGTCGGCGTCAAGAATTGCAACGAGCGATACTTCTGGTAAGTCCAATCCTTCACGAAGAAGATTAATCCCAACCAAAACATCATAAACACCCTCGCGTAGCGATCGCAAAATTTCGATTCGATCCATGGTATCCACATCACTGTGTAGATACGCCACTTTTATATCTAGTTCTTTGAGGTAAGAAGATAGATGTTCGGCCAATTTCTTGGTCAATGTCGTCACCAAAACTCTCTGTTTCTTCGCTACTCTCTGTCGAATTTGTTCAATTAGATCATCTACCTGTGTCTCGGTTGGTTTTACCTCTATTTCTGGGTCAATCAATCCAGTAGGACGAATAACCTGCTCAACAACTTGTCCTGGAGGAACCCCTTTAGGGCTACTTAGGTTTAATTCATAGTCAGAAGGCGTTGCCGAAACGTAAATCGTTTGCCCTCTTTTTTTATCAAATTCTTCAAATTTTAGGGGGCGATTATCACGCGCAGATGGAAGGCGAAAACCATATTCAATCAAAGAATCTTTGCGAGCCCGATCTCCCATATACATCGCTCCGATCTGCGGGACGGTCATATGTGATTCATCGATGAAAAGAAGAAACTCCTCGTTACCGAGGTCAGACCTAGGGGATTCCCCTAGGTCTGACCTCGGGTTAAAAAAGTCTATTAGAGTCGATGGTGGTAGGCCTCCTTCTCGCAAGGCCAAGTGACGCGAATAGTTCTCAATCCCATTGGTATAACCGATCTGCTCAATCATTTCCAGATCATAATTGGTTTTACGCTCAATTCTTTCAGCTTCTAGTAGTTTGTTATTTTTTTTGAAATATTGAACGCGCTCCTTTAATTCCTCGCGAATGTTTTTGAAGGCTTGTTTTAATTTCTTATTTTCAGTCATAAAATGTTTCGCTGGGGGCAATTCTACCCTGTCTACCTCCCCCAATGCTTCACCTGTAATACCATCTAGTCTCTCAATAGATTCTATTTCATTACCAAAAAAACCAACCCGAAAAACATCTTCGCTATAAACCGGCACAATTTCCAAAATATCCCCCCTGGCGCGAAATTTTCCGCGAGAGAGTTCTATATCATTTCTTTCATAGAGCCTGTCAACTAATTCTCGAATGGCTTCTTCTCGTGAAATTTTCTGGCCCACGTCGAGTCCAAAAAACATTTTCAGATAGTCCTCCGGCTCACCAAGCCCATAAATGCAAGAAACCGAAGCCACAATAATCACATCCTTTCTAGTCAAAAGTGAATATGTGGCTGCATGACGCAGGCGATCTATTTCATCATTGATCGTTGCTTCTTTTTCAATGTAAGTATCGGACCTAGCGATATATGCCTCCGGTTGATAGTAGTCATAATAGGAAACAAATAGTTTTACGCAATTTTAGGGAAAAACTGGCGAAATTCCGATGCGAGCTGGGCTGCCAAGGTTTTATTGTGGGCAATGACTAGAGTGGGCACTGCGTGTCCTCTTTTTTTACTCACCTCCTCAATCACTTTGGCCATAGTAAAAGTTTTACCTGACCCAGTAACACCGAGCAGCGTCTGATCTCGATAACCTTTTTCTATACCTTTTACCAGTTTTTCAATCGCCTGAGGCTGATCTCCCGAAGGTTCAAATTGTGAATACAACTTAAAATTCATAACTATATTATACCATATTATTGTTGATTTATATAATGTTTTATGTTAAAATTCTATAATCTACAAACCTATAATCGAATCTTAACAAAAGGAGTGGTTTTATTATGCCCAAAATACTACTAGTAGAAAAAAACTTTTCTGATAGAGGCAAAGCAATAGCTTTATTAAAACCAAAGTCTTTTGAATTTATATTTTCCGATAGTTTCGATGAGGCTACTAAAGTTTTAATGGGAAAAAACTTAATCGACGGAGTGATCACTACCAGAGAAATTTATCTTTCCGAAGAATTTAAAATAATCAAACCATTTGGAGAAACTATTGCAAAGATTTGTAAAGACATAAAAATACCTTGTGTTATCTGTACTACAATGGACACTGGTTTAGAAAAAAAAATCAATGGACAACCAATCGTAATCCATAAAGATTGGGGAAAAGCCATAGAAATCTTAGAAATTGAAATGTCCAAAATCTCACAATCCCAACCCGCTTAGAGCGGGTTTTTTATTGACACAAATATTCTTTTATGGTACAATAATAAAATTGTAGCTTAAAAATATCTGGAGGGATAACGAAATGATAAAAATTTTACTAGTCGAAGATGAACCAATTTTTGCCAACTTGATAAAAAATGAAATAAAAAAAGAAAGAGTCACCATTCTTTGGGCTGAAAATATTGCAGAGGCTGAAGAATATTTTTCCCAAAACCCGGATATTTCTTTAATTATCATGGATGCCAATGTACCCAACAAACTTAACGCCATACCACTAATAAAAGAAATCCGCAAAACATTTAATGGCCCAATTATTGCTTTTTCGTCTTACGCACATTACAATGATATTTTGTTTGAATCTGGTTGCGATTATAAATTACTAAAAGATGCCAATGGAATTCGCATTGAACTTTGGAAATTAATAAAAGATACACTTTCGCTATCCGACTAACAATCCTCTTGCATTATCCAAAATCCGCTCCAATGAGCGGTTTTTATTTTTTATTTTTTTCTCGCCACTTTTTTATCTCAGCGTGATTCCCAGACAAGAGAACTTTGGGAACGCGCTTTTTTACTTTTTTGCCACAAATAGTTGCTTCAAATATTTCCGGACGAGTATATTGGGGATACTCGTACTTCAAGGAACTAAATCCCAATGACCAATGACCAATTTTTTCATTTTTTTTAGATTTAGGGTTTAGGATTTGATTGGGCATTGAGATTTGAGATTTGGGATTTTCAGAAAAAGATTCTTCTTTCAAACTCCCTTCGCTAATCACTCCTGGCACCAATCTCACCACCGCATCCGTAATAACCATCGCCGGCAGTTCTCCCCCGGTCAAAACATAATCTCCAATCGATATTTTTTCATCAACCAGAGATTCAATGCGGTGATCATATCCTTCATAATGCGGACAAAGAAAGATGAGGTGTTTTTTCTTGGCAAGTTTCCTCGCCATCGCCTGATCAAACTTCTTACCACTTGGCGTCGGCAAAATTATGTAGGGTTTATCTTTTTTAGATTTTGGATTTTGGATTTGTTTGTGATTTGTGATTTGTGATTTGGGATTTTTCTGCGAGAAACTGTTTAAGGCCACAAATGCTACGTCGATTCGCATTAACATTCCGGAGCCTCCCCCATACGGACGATCATCCACTTGCCCATAATCATTTATCGCCCAATCACGCAATTGATGAGTCTTTATTTCTACCAATCCCTTCCCTTGAGCACGCTTAACAATACTCTCTGTAAAAGGACCCTTGAACATCTCTGGGAATAAAGTGATTATATCTATTTTCATAATTTTTAATTTTTAAATAATTTTTAAATTCTAATTTTTAAATTATTTACCTGATATTTTATTATGATAAATCTTTTTTGATTTAAACATTAAAAATTGAGATTTATTTATAAAATTCAAAAATTAAAAATTAAAAATTTTATTATATTCCAAAAAGATACCACTCCTAATAACAGTTGTGGTATCTTTCATATTTTTCAAAAATTGACTTTACAGTTCGTCGTCAGCTGGAGTAGCAGAATCCATTGTAGGTCTTGGAGGTCTCATTGAACCCTCTGGTTCGATGATCTTCAAGTTCAATCTTGCTTGATTTTTTGCACCAAACGCACGAAGAATTGTTCTTAAAGCTTTTGCTGTTTTACCTTCTTTACCAATGATGGTACCCATATCTTTTGGGTTGATTGTTAGTTCCAATAGAACTCCCATTTCATCAACCTTTCTTTCGATTTTTACATCGCTTGGTTCAGAAACAATAGCTTTAACAATGTCTTCTAGAAGCTTTACATCATCCATTTTATCATCCTAATTCTATTACTTATAGATTTCGACCATATCACGCGGTGATACTAATATTTTTATAATACCAATATGCAAAAAATTGTAAATACCTATTTTTATAATTTTAAAAATCAAAATTATTCTTCTGTTTTTTCCTCAGCTGGAGACTCTACTGTATCTTCTTTTGATTCTTCGGATTTAGACTCTTCTTTTACCTCTTCAATTGGAGTCTCTACTGCTATATCTTCAGATTTTTCTTCAATTGGAGATTCTTCTGTTTTTGGTTCTTCTGTCTCAGAAACTTCTGATTTTTCTTCCGACTCAATTGGTTTTTCAACTTTATCTACCTTAGCTGGAGCTTCTTCTGGCTTTTTACTCTTATAAATCTTTGTTGCTACTATTTTTTGATAATCTTTATTTTTATCAATAAATCTTCCTTTTAATCTCAAAATACTATCTGTTGGTTGGGCTCCATTTTTAACCCATTTTTCGTATTTTTCTAAATCGAGATTAAAAACCTTTGATTTCTGGTGTGGATCATAATTCCCAATATAGTCAGAAACCCTGCCTTTACCAGTCTTGGTTTTTTCAACCACAACAACCCTCCATGTAGGACGGTCTTTTTTACCATATCTAGTCAATTTAATTCGTAACATAAAAATTTGATATTATTTAATAATACTTTATCTATTTTATTTCAAATAACTAAAAAAGTCAATAAAATAAAAAAGGGACCTACTTAAGAGCCCCTTATAAGACAATTTTTTTGATTTCGGTTAAAAAAACCCGTAATGAAGATAGAAATTCATCAGCATTGATTTTGCCAATTTCAATACTCAAAAGAATGAAATTCTCTAATTTAATTATTTTTTCCACCTCTTCAATCGTCAAAACACTCTTTCTTATTAGAGAAGGGGTGTAATTCTTGAGTGCAATAAAATGTTCCAAAAAAGATACATAGAGAGTTGAGTCTAGTTCTTTTGATCTTAGTTCAAAATGAACATTATCAATTATCTCAAAAATATTTTGCCTCAATCCTTTTTCAACATTTTTCAACATAAAGTCTGATTTTTCTATCCGCGTTGATTGATCAAGCATTTTTATCACCGCCTTTTTAATTTACAAATTTAATAAAATAAAAATAGCATAAATTACATATTATTTCAATAGAGAATCAATAAAGTCTTTGTTTCCATTTAAAAATTCTTTTGCACTCATAGGTTTTTTCCCCTCCAATTGAAGTTTATCTACAATCCAATAACCGTCGGAAAACATTAAGCAAAGATTACCATCACCATCCAAAAACACTTTCCCAGGAGATTTTCCTTTAATATTTAATATTGAATATTTAATATTGAATATTTTCACTCTCTTCTCCCCCCACCAGCAATAACTACCCGGCCAATCTATATAAGCTCGAAATTTTTTATATTCTTCCTCCGCGCTTTTATTAAAATCTATTTTACCATCTTCCTTGGTTATTTTTTTGCAATAGGTAATCTCACTTTCATTTTGTTCACTGGGCTCAATCTTGCCCAAAACATATTCTGAAATAGTTTTAATAAGCAAAGGTATTCCATATTTCAAAGATTTATTTTGTAAAGTCAAAGTTGTTTCTTCTTTATCAATTGGTATTTCAACTTGAGATAAAATAGGACCACTATCCATTCCCTCATCCATTTTTATAATACTAACTCCTGTTTTTTCAATTCCTTGCAAAATAGCTGATTGAATTGGAGAAGCACCGCGCAATTGTGGAAGCAAAGAAGGATGAAAATTTATAAATCCATATTTTGGTATCTCAAGGGTTTCTTTTTTTAATATTTTCCCATAAGCCGCAACAACACAAATATCAGGTTTTAATTCTCTCAATTCTTCATTCATAATTCTTGCCTGACCCTCGAAGCTTTCGCGAAGTGGGGATTCATGATTTATAATTCTAATTCCATTTTCAGTAGCTAACCTCTTTACAGCACAAGGAGCTACTTCCTGAGATCTTCCCACCGGCTTATCTGATTCCGTCACCACTCCAACAATATTAAACCCAGCATCAAGTAGATCCTGTAAAATACGAGCCGAAAATTCAGGGGTACCAAAGTATATAATTTTTATTTTTTCTAAATCCATTAGTTCAACAAAATATTTATATTTTTCTAGAAATTTATTATCCTAAATTTCAAAACTCAAATTTCAAATTTCAAACAAATATCAAATGGTTAAATAACAAAAAAATTAATTTTGAAATTTGGATTTAGGGTTTTATTGAAAATTGGAATTTGGTTATTGGAAATTTTTTGCAACCAATACTAAACTAAAATTACTATTCTCAAATATGGTCTATAAATAGAACACCTACAAGATGGTCTATTTCATGTAATAAACACCTTGCCAAAATTCCATCTGCTTCTATCTCGGTATCTTCCCAATCAATATTTTTGGCTTCAATTTTTACTTTTTCTGGACGAGAAACATTTTCAAATATTCCCGGAAAAGAAAGGCAACCTTCGTTATAAACAACCTCCCTTTTTGAAAAACTAGTTATTTTCGGATTAAAAAATATAAAATCTTGATCGCAGTTTTTCACTACAATCATTTGAATTGGTACTCCAACTTGAATTGCTGAAATACCAATTCCATTATTTTTATTCATTATTCTAATCATCTGTTTTGCCAAATTTAATATTTCGGGAGTAATTTTTTTAACTTCCTTTGATTTTTCCCGTAAAATTTCTGGGATATTTTTTGGATTTTTGGTTTCAATTAACTTGACTTTCATGTCAATATTATATAATAATAAATACTATAAGTAAATAATTAAAAATGAAAAAACTAAACAAAAAACAAATATCTTTAATTTTTTTAATATTTGGCGCTGTTTTATTCTCTATTATGGTTTTTGGGGCTAGGTTTTTTGAACACTGTATATTTGAAGCATGCCTATTTGACAGCGGTTGTCACATGGGTTATGTTTTTTGTCAAGTAATGGGAATTTCTTTTATTTCCTCAATTTTTATGATAGTTTCATCATTTTTTTATCGTAAAAAAATAAAAAAATCATTGGAAAGATTTATTTATGTGGTAAATATTTTTATAATAAGTTTTACACTATTCCCGATTTTTTTCTTTATCGTTATGTTCATCATCGAAGAATGTCTTGTCCAGGTCCCAAGCTAAAAACACAATGTTCTAAATCTCTATTTTAATTGTTTTTATGTTTACAATAAACTAATCGGGTCCACATCCACCCCCCACTCTTTCGGAACAATATTTAATAAATCATCCCGTAGGGGTAGAAAATTTTCTACCCTTGTATTAGATTTCAACTTTATAACTATTGTTTTCCAATATTTCCCATATTTCTTCTCAATTAATGGTGATATCGGCCCAATAACTTCTATATTAGCTTCTTTTTGATTAAATGATTTTATGATTAAATGATTAATTCTTTCCACTAATTCATCTGCCTTCTTTCCAATTACTTCTTTTTTCACACCCCCCAATGATAATTTTATCAATTCACCATAAGGCGGATAATTAAATTTTTCTCTAATAGATAATTCTCTTTTAGCAAAAGATAGATAATCGTTTTTTATAGCAACATCAAAAACCCATGCCTCCGGATTGATAGTTTGTAAAACCAACATACCACGAGCGCTACTTCTACCAGTTCTACCCGCCAATTGGGTTATAAGTTGAAATACTTTTTCTTCTGATAAATAATCTGGCATTAATAATGATTCATCTATTGAAAGTACCGCCGCTAAATCAACCGAAGGTATATCCCAACCATGCACAATCATTTGAGTACCAACTAAAATATCGATTTCTCCTTTTTTATATTTTTCAAAAATATTTTGGTAAGCCTCGTCTGAATTCATAGTGTCTCGATCCATTCTTGATACACGAGCATTTGGAAAATACCTTTTTATTTCAAACTCTATTCTCTCTGTACCTCTGCCGAGAAATCTAAAATCAAGCCCCCCGCAAGCATCACATTGAACTGGAATTTGATATTTTCTCCCACAATGATGGCACCATAATTTATTATCTACATAATGGTGAACTAGAGCTGAATCACAATTTTCACACATTGATATTTTTTTACAATCATTGCAAATTATAAAAGAAGCCATCCCACGATGATTAAGAAAAAGTAATGCCTGTTTTTTATTTTTCAAAACCATATCCAGGGCCTTAATTAAATACTCGCTAAATATCTCACTGTTCCCACTTTTTTTCTCTTCTTCCATATTGATAACTTTGATTTGAGGCGGTATTGATTTATCAACTCTTTCTTGCATAGATAAATATTCCCATTCCCCATCAATAACTCTTTTATAACTAGTAACTAGCGGGGTTGCTGAACCAAAAACCAAAGTTGCATTGTTGATTTCTGCTAATTTTTCAGCTACCACATGTAATTCATATCTTGGAGTTTGATCTGATTTAAAAGAAATCAAATCATGTTCCTCATCAACTATAATTAATCTTAGATTTGGAAGTGGAGCAAAAATAGCTGAACGCGAACCAATTACGATATCTTTTTTGCCAGTTTTGATATCTATCCAGGTTTTTAATCTTTGGGCTATAGAAAGCTTACTATGAACCAATGCTATTCTTTTTTTCCCAAAAACTTCTTCAAACCTTTTTACACTCTGTGGTGTAAGCGCAATTTCAGGTATTATAAAAATACAAGATCCTCCCACCCCGACCTCCAAGGTAGGGGAATCCCCTACCTTGGAGGTCGGGGTTACTAGTGCCTTTGCACAAGCTCTCAAGTATACCTCTGTCTTACCACTATTTGTAACTCCATGTAGAAGAAAAGTGGAGGGGGTATTGCTTTCTAAAGATTTGCTGATTTTATCGAAAGCCTTTTCTTGCTGAGAAGTAAGAACTAAATTCGAAATATTAGATATTGGATATTTGATATTTTTATTCTTATTTTCTTTAATATCTAATATCGAATATCCAATATCTTTTTCTTTTTTAAAAATACTTGTCTTCCTTTTTCTAAGATTCGCTGGTAAAAAAGTAAATAATGCCTGTGAAAAACCACACCAATAATGCTCAGAAATAAATCTTGCGAGCTCCACCTGTTTTTCGTTTATCAGAGGGATAGGGTCTATTATTTTTTCAATGTTTTTTGTCTCAAAATCTGGTTTTTTATCGTGGATTTTTACAACAATCCCGTTTATTTTGCGTGAACCAATTGGGGCTATAACCATTTGTCCAACCATAATAGTATCCTCAAGTTCAACTGGGATAGAATAAGTAAAAAGATCATCTCTTTTACTTGATTTTGTATTTAGGGCAAGATCACAGAACATAATTTCTAATTTTTAATTTTATAAATAATTTTTAAATATTAATTTTTAAAATCTTCTCTAATTATTTATTTTAAAAATTAAAAAATTAGGATTTATTTAAAAATTACAAAATTAAAAATTAGAAATTCTATATTATTTTATCATTTTCTTACCTAAATTCCCACCCACCTTATTTTCTTATATTATAATAATCTTTGCCACAAAAAAACACCTTCTCAGGTGTTTTGAAATATAATAGCCCCGGACAACTCCGGGGCTTTTGTATGGTGGGGGCTCGTTCACCCCCGGTTTCCTATTTCCATAGTAGAAAAAACTCCTTTCTCAGTGGATTTTTCGCGATCCGGTAAAGGTCAGGAGGTATTCCTCCCATTCCAGTCCGGTCGCGATGCAGGCGACCTCCCTCACGGACAAGCCGCGAGAGGTGGCCTCGGAGATGAATTTTCCTCTGTCCTCTTCCAGTTTCTCTCGAAACTGGTCAAGGAGAGTGGATAAAATCTTCTCCTGTAGGGCGTCCTCCTCTTCGATCGCATCCGAAAGAGGGCGGACGATGATCTCCAGTCCGGGGGTTCCCAGCAAGAAAGCTTGGATTACCGCCCGAGCTGTCTTCTGTTCGATGCACCTCTTCATTCTCCACCTCCCTCTGGAGAAACCCAGTTAAAAACTGGGTTTTCCGAGGTGGAGGCAGAGCCCCTCCTTACCGGCCGCGCTGGACAGCAATCATCGCAGCCAGTTTTTCGGCGTAGGTGAGGGTGGTATCCTGTTGGATCGCCCTCACCTTTTCGAGAATACCCATCATGCACCTCTTTCTACCCTCTCAACGAGGGTTAATTTTTCTGCGATTTCCTCGGGAAGCCTTACTTTCCCGAGAGTGGCCAGGCAGGCGTAACCCATCTGGGTACTGCCAAAGTGGCCGTGCAAAGGGAGTGAATCAGCAAAGCGATTCAACTCCATCGGGTTTTCGTCCCCGACAAAGTGGCTCCTTCTGCCTAGTATAGTCATAGGGGCACACCTCCTTTTTATTTTAGTTTTTTTCCAAAAAATAGGCGGTTTTACCCGCCAAAATAGCCGAGGAGACAAGGGGGAGGACTAGAGGAAATGTGGTTTCTACCTTTCAGGCGACGGTTTTTGTATAAAAAAGATCCGTCTTTTATGATGATAATCACCATGAAAGGCAGGAAACACATTTCCTCTTAAATCTGTCAATATTTACTAAATGTACATAATATTGTATTACTTATAAATATTATCATACTTTGTCAAATTTGTCAAGTACTTTTCGTGTAAAATAAGCCAATTATTGATAAACATTAAATATCAATCAATCGTAGGGTAGACCCTATGTGGTCGCCCGTAATCCGGGAGGCCACATAAGTTATCTCCTGCAAAATACCCACTCTAAAATATTCAATATTCAATATTTAATATTTTCCTCCTTGATTTCCTTGGCTATTTCCTCTAAAATATCTTTATAAAACAAATAAATTATTTACCATGTCTAAAAAGAATAAAGCTTTTAAACAACTTCTAAAAAGTCAAATACAGACAAATGCAAACGCTGTCACAAAAGGAAAAGATATAGTACAAAGCAACCAAAGCCTAAATCCAAATAATCTGAACCAAAACACTGTTTCAGATAAAGAAGCAAATGAACTTACTATGATCCGTAAAGATATAAAGCTTTCAATTATACTTTCTCTTTCTATAGTCTTTATTCTTTTAGTGATTTATTTTGTAGATAAATCAAACCCATTTTTACTTTCTTTAGCAAACAGTATTTTCGATATATTGCAAAAATAAAAATCAAATAAAAAAATAAAAAGAGTTTTAAGACTCTTTTTGTGTGGAAAGTCGAACCTTAAAATACAAAGGGGGATTTGGAATGAAAAAAAGAAGAACTGTTGTTAAGATTGGAGGCTCTTTACTGAAAGACGCTAATTCTATCAAGAAAACTGCTTTGATGATCAAAAAAAACTACAGTGAAGACGAAGATCTGGTTGTTGTGGTCTCGGCTATGAAGGGGGAAACTGACCGGCTGAAAAAAACAATGGAAGATAATTTCGTTGAAACCTATCCAGAAGAAATGGACCTTATAATGTCTGTTGGCGAACAAGAATCTTGCGCTTTAATGTCAACAGCTTTGAAAAATCTGGGAAGAAAAACCAAAACAATGATAGCCCATCAAATACCCATCATCACCAATAGCAACTTCAAAGAAGCAAGGATACTTTCAATTGATGAAACAAGGATAGAGAAATATTTAGAGGAAAACAAAATTGTTATTGTTGCTGGATTCCAAGGTATAAATGAAGACCTGAATATCACAACCCTAGGACGAGGTGGTTCCGACTTAACCGCTGTGGCTATTGCTATTGCTATCAGGGCTGATATTTGCATCCTTTACAAAGATGCTGGTGGAATATATTCAGCTGATACCAAAATACCAGGCATCAAACCGAGATTGATAAAAGAGATATCTTACGATGAAATGATTGAGTTATCTTCTTCAGGGGCAAAGGTCGTTCATAGCCGTGCAGTTATTATGGCAAAAATTTACAATCTAAAGATTGGTATTTTGCCAGAATCCCAAGAAAAAAAAGGAGGAACAGTTATTGTGAAAGAGGGAAAAATATGCACCACAGAAAAATATATAATCGAAAGTATTACTCTGGACACTAGTGAAGCTTTATTCACACTTTTTGACCTCAAAGATAAACCTGGGATAGCAGGGCGTGTTTTTCGATCTTTGGCTAAAAAAGAAATAAACACCAATATTATAGTACAAAACATTAATGAAAAACCAACCAGAAATCTGTCTTTTACAGTTCCTGAATCTTCTATTAGCAAATCTGAAGAAACTCTACTTAATTTAATTAATAGCGAAGCTGATTTTTCAAGGATAAAGATTGATACCGAAATAGCTAAAGTTTCCCTGGTGGGTACTGGGATGATTTCAAAGCCCGGCATAGCTGCAGATGTTTTTGAAATATTGGGCCAAAACAATATCAACATTAAGGCTATTTCAACTTCAGAAATAAAAATATCCGTCTTGATTGAAAAACAACACGGAGAAAAAGCCGTACAAGTTTTACATAATTACTTTTGTGAGTAATCTCAAGATTGTTTACCAAAGAGCCGTAAGGCTCTTTTTTTATTTTTCTCTAGTTCTATATTGGAGAGCTTCTGCTATATGTTTTTGATTAATATTTTCTGAATTATCCAAATCAGCTATCGTGCGAGCTATTTTTAGAATTCTATGATAAACACGAGCAGAAAGATGCATTTGTAAAACCGCATTTTTAATTAAAATCTTAGCATCTTCATCTAAATTGCAATATTGAGAAACCTCCTCACTGCCCATTTCACTATTGGAAAAAATATTTCTTGCCCTGAGAGAAGCCGAAGGCTTTGATTTACTAAATCTTTTTTGTTGAATATTCCGAGCAGCCTCAACTCTTTCGCGTATTTTACTTGAGTTTTCGCCTGTCTCGCTACTAGCTAATTTTGAATAATCAACCCTAGGAACTTCAATATGCAGATCTATCCTGTCAAGCAACGGGCCTGATATCTTTTTTTGATACCGAGTAATAGTTGAAGAAGAACAATTACATTGTTTTAAAGGATCAGTTAGATAACCGCAAGGACAGGGATTTTGAGCAGCTACTAAAATAAATTTAGCCGGAAAAGAAATAGCGCCCGAGGCACGCGAAACATTTACTACCCCGTCTTCCAAAGGTTGGCGTAAAACTTCTAAAACAAATCGCGGAAACTCCGGTAATTCATCCAAAAACAAAACTCCTCGATGAGAAAGGGAGATTTCTCCCGGCTTTGGATAAGCCCCTCCTCCAACAATCGAAACCGCAGAACTAGTATGATGCGGGGAACGAAATGGACGAATTTTTATCAAAGCTTCTCCTTTTGGAAGTATACCTGAAACGCTATATATTTTGGTTATTTCCAACATTTCATCAATAGTCATTCGTGGCAAAATAGATGGCAGGGAACGAGCAAGTAAAGTTTTACCTGAACCTGGTGGACCATTCATGAGAATATTATGCCCTCCAGCTGCTACTATTTCCAATGCTCTCTTGGCCTGATCCTGACCTTTTATATTTGCAAAATCAAAGTCATAAAAAGTCTCGGGTTCTTTTTCTACTATTCCACCTGATTTTTCACTATCAATCAATTCAACTCCCAAAAAATGACTAATTAATTGTTCCAAGCTTTTTACCGGATAAACATTAACACCTTCTAATATTTTTGCCTCCGCTAGATTCTCTTCTGGAACAAATAAATTCTCAAAGCCTCTTTTTACCGCCATTTCACAAACAGGTAAAACCCCGGTTATATAACGAAGTGAACCGTCCAATGCCAATTCACCCAAAAAAATACTCTTTTCAAATTCACCTGCGATCTGCTTGCCAGCTATCAATATACCCATTGCCATAGCCAAATCAAAAACTGGTCCTTCTTTGCGGATATCCGCTGGAGCAAGATTGATCGTAACTCTTTTCATGGGAAAAATAGCGCCGCTATTTTTTATTGCCGATCTCACTCTTTCACGAGATTCTTCAACAACCCTGTCAGGCAAACCAACAATTGTCAGGTTTACTTTGCCATTAGAAATATCTACCTCAACCTCTACCGGTTCGGCTTCAAGCCCAACTACAGAAGCACTATATAATTTTGCTAAAGACATAAAATAATAGATGTTGAATATTTGTTATTAAAATCATACTATAAAAATAATATACATTCTACAATTAACATTATTATGAAAAATAGCAATTCAAATAATTATGTATGGGAAATATTGAAAATAACAACACTTAATAAGTATATTTGATAATAACTATTAATTGATAATTATTATCAAATAGTATTCGTTATTAAATAATAATAATAATTATTAATTTATTAAAAAACATCTAACCAATTTCTCTGCTTTTTTTAGATCTACATAATTAATTTCTTTATCCCTTTTGAACCAAGTCATCTGACGCTTGGCATAGTTGCGAGTATTCTTCTTAATCTCCTCAATAACATCATTTATAATTTGTTTGTTTTGAATTTTGCTACTTGAAGTTTTATTGGAAATTGGGAATTGGAAATTGGGAATTGAATGGCGTAACCGCCATTCCCTATACCCTATTCCTGTCATAGCTTCCGATTCCCAACCATATTTTTCTACCAGAGAACGCACTTCTTTTTCGAGCCCTTCGTCTACCATTTCATCCACTCTTTTATTTATTTTTTCATATAATTTTTCACGATCAAGAGATACTGCGGGGGATAATTTTAGAACTTCGTAATTTCTTTCGCCACGATTTCTCTGTTTTGTAAACGGAATCCCAGTGGTCAAGCAAACTTCGATAGCGCGTTCAACTCTGCGTCTGTTTTTCAGATCAACAACACTCAAAGCCTCTGGATCTAATTTTCCCAGTATATTAACCAACTCCTCAAGATTTTTAGATTTAATATTTATTTTTAATTTTTTAGATTTAAGATTTGAGATTGACGGAAAACTAAAGTTTTCCGTCAGCGCATCAACATATAATCCCGTCCCCCCAACTATAAAAGGAACTTTACCGCGCGAAATAATATCTCTGATCACCTCCTCAGCATCAATTTTGAATTGACCTACATTGTATTTTTCATCTGGATTAATAATATCTACGAGATGAATTGGGACTTTTATTTGGTCTAGATCCTTGCCCGTACCAATATTCATTTCACGATAAACCTGGCGGCTGTCAACATTGATGATTTCACCATCAAATTTTTGGCATAAATAATTTGCCAACCCTGTTTTCCCACTTCCGGTTGGCCCACAAACTACTATTATTTTTGGCTTAAAATTAATTTTTTTTATTGACATAGATATATATCTATTATAAAATAATTCTACATTTTTTCAAAATTCCAAATCATGGAGGTTTTTTTATGGGTTGCAAATGCAAAAGCAAGATCACAAATCTTCAATCTTTTCTTCAAAAAAACAAAAAAAGGCTCGATTTTTCCTCAAAGGAAAAAAGAATCACATACTTTGAGGAAATCAAAGGATTGCCCGTAGTTATCAACAAAAACTTCAAGGATGCAAAATCCAAGAGAAAACCCTTTCTCACGGGAGAAATATCTTCGGAAAAGACTATAAAAGTTTTTCGAGGAACAACAGTAGAGGGAAGTGTGACTTGTGCTGAAGTTAATATACTGGGTGAAAAAATATTTATACCAGTAGAAAGATTAAAAATCGATACACAAAAAAAGTGCCAGCGAGACAAAGCCCACCCCAAACAACACGGCGGCTTGCATTGCCACTGTCAAAAGCACTCGGCAATAGCCACCTAACCAACCTCCAGGAACTTCCAAGTTCCTTTTAGGACGAGCCAAAAACTCGTCCTCTTTTTATTTTATTGTGCAAGTTCGCCTTCCAGCCCCCAACTGGTAGCTTTGGTTATTTTTACTTTTACGAAAGAACCTACATCAAAAAAAGCTCCCTCTACCACCTTTGTCACACGGACATCTTTTAGGCCAGCAGTCTTCCCTACCCAAAAACCATTTTTATCTTTTTTATAAATCAAAATCTTCTCAGTTTTGCCAATTAGTTTTTTATTATTTTTCAACACAGATTTTGCCAGAACTTCATCATTCAAATATTTTTTTCTACTCCCTTTTTCTTCGTGTGGTACATCGTCCTTCATCTTTGCCGCAGGAGTACCAGAACGAGGAGAGTATTCTGATATAAAAACCATATCAAAACCAACTTTTTCCAAAACTTTTACTGTATTTTTAAACTGCTCTTCTGTTTCCCCAGGAAATCCAACTATAACATCTGTAGTTATAGTACAATCGGAAATTTTATTACGAATCTTTGTTATAATATCAAGGTACTGTTTGGCTGTATAATGTCGATTCATTTTCTTGATTATCTCATCATCACCGGATTGCAACGGCAAGTGGATATAGTGGCAAAAGTGTTTTGAATGCGCCAAAAAATCGATCAATTCATCACTGAAATCTTTGGGGTGATTGGAATAAAATCGAACCCAAAAGTTGCCTTCTAATTGGTCGATTTTTTTGAGTAATCCTACAAACTCCGAATTGTTTTCAGGATTCGTGAGATATTTAGGATTTGTGGGATTTGTAGGAATATTTACCCCACCAATCTCACCCGTCCCACCACTCCTGCGAATCCCATAACTATTCACATTCTGCCCCAAAAGCGTTATCTCCTTATAGCCTTTTTTAACTAGATTCCTCACCTCTTCTAAAATATCTTCCTCTGGTCTTGAAACCTCTCTACCTCTTGTATATGGCACTGCACAATAAGTACAAAAATTGTCGCAACCAGTCATGATGGGAATATTAGCAGAATATTTTGATTGATATTGTGGAGTTATGCTTAAATATTGTTCATTGGATATTGGATATTGATTGGATATTGGATATTGGATATTGGATATTAAAAACCTCTCTAGCCCCCCAATATCATCTATAGAAAAAACCAGATCCGCTCTTTCTTCAAATTTCTTCTTATCCTCCGGCAATATACAACCAGTAACCATAATGATGGGGTTTTTCAAATTTAATTCTTGATTCATGATTCTTGATTCATGATTCCATTGATTTATTTTCCCTAACATTTTGTGCACCGCCTTTTCTCGAACAGAACAAGCTACCGCAACAATAATATCAGCTTCTTTTTCACTGGAAGCAATACTAAATCCATACTTATTAAAAACAGTTGCAATACGCTCTGCATCGCTATAATTCATATCGCAACCTGTAATATATAAATAGTATTTATTCATAATATTGATTTTATCAAAAAAATGAGTTAAAATAAAGTAATTTTGCACATTAAAAAAAGGGGGAAGATAATGGGTAAACCAGTTAGAAAAACTTTTAGTTTTGAAGGCGGCATTTTTTATGATAACAAAAAGTTTTATCATGTTGCTGGAATTTTGTATCAAGAATGGGGAAATATCAATGGGTATATCGCTTTCTTTTCGCTACACAAGGAAGATCAGGCAATACCCACTATCATGGAAATTAAAGGTGAATTGAGTATTTGTGATAAAGGCTTAAAGGTTTTAGAACTTTTAACTTCAACTATTGAAAAAAGCCTCCTTGTTAAAATAAAGAAAATGTATGAATACAAACTGAAAGAATTGGGTCCAAGAGGTAGTTTGGTTTTTAAGGGAAAAATAAAGCGCGATTCAGTGGAAAGAAAAGGACATTCGATTGAAATCCAACTTAAGGAGGAGAAAATCTAATTATGATATTTACCCCAGATATAGTTTTTGGAGAAGACGCAGATATAACATGGAAAGCAAGAGAGGCTGTATCAACATTAGTAAATAACTCCTCTGATTCTTTCGCTGGAGAAGTTGAATTATCAAAAGCTAATTCGGAACTCATTTATGTTTATAATAAAGGTCTTAAAGACTTAGTAGAAATGGGTGACACACTTCCCAAAGACGAAGAAAAGTTTTTCGCCAATTACGGTTTGATCAGTTCGGACCTGCTTGGCGAAAAATCCGACAAGGTGATCGCACTGATCACCGAAGACATCGCCAGCTCTTTTCAGTCGCAACCAGGCCTGAGAGTAATACATATTCACGAGTTCATGTGCGAAGTACATGCAAAAAAACTCACCTACACCCAGGCAATGCTCGGCGGACACAAAGGGATGGCTGAAGCCAAAAGATCAGCCGGGGACGAAAACTGGCTTGCGAACGAAATGGCAACCCTGATCGAGATGCGCAAATCCAGCGCCAGCAGAGCCAGATTACCAGGGGGGACTACTCCAGTTCTTACCGAACAATGGATCGGAATCCCACTCAAAGACTACTTCAACACTCAAATAAAGATTGGGGAAGCAGTCATAAAAGTGCGCGAAATTTGCCCCTCCCTCTTCACCACAGACCAGAAAAAGCCTTACGACCTGACAGTTATCATATTCCCCGGGATCGGTCACGCTACCGCCATCAATTACAAAACCGAGGCGCGAATTTTTTTCCCGCTCCTCAATAGTCCCGGCGGAAGCGGTGACATCAGCCAGTTTGACAGATCCCTAACTGCAGGCATTGCAATGCTCTTCTGGGGAGCTCAAACCCCTTTTTCTGGATGGCAGACCAATATGGACGTGTTGCCTGCCGCCTACAACCTGTACTGCCAGAAAAACAAGAGCAAAAACCCCGGCATAACTGCCCCCGCCAGAAGGTTCTCCGAAGACCTCACGATCTACCTCTTCCAGGAGACCAAGGGCCTCGCCAGGCTGGACAAAGATATTCGTGAGATGTTCTGGCGCATGATTCCCTACTCCGAAAAACTGCGCGAAGAACTCGCAAAAAAGTCTATGGTTTTTGCAAAGCTCCTGAGCAAGTTCGATGCTCATTATCGCAAAAATAAATTGTGATCTGTTTTTTAAAAACAACCCCCTGACAACATCAGGGGATTTTTATTGCTTTATTTACAAAAAAATATTAAAATAAGAAGGTGTTTGCACTTTAAAAAAAGGAGATTCTAGTTATGGAAACTGCAGAAATCAGATTAAAAGCAGAAAAATTACTATCCGAACTTTTTGATTCTGAAAAAGATCTTTTTGCTATATGTTTTTATTTATCCGAAAAATATCGAGATTGTGCTATTGAAATAGTTAGAATTAAAGAAGATGAATTAGGTGAAAAAAAGCCATTTATTGTTTTGCCAAAATTAAGAGAATATCTTGATTCTCTTTTCCCAGATTCAAATGAAAGATTGATGGCAAAACAAAGACTAGAAAAAATTCTTGAAGAAAAATATGTCATTGAATCAGCTATAGCATTGTTATATAGAAATTCAAAAGAAAGATTTTCAAAAAAATCCACATAATGGGAGGCTGAGCCTCCCATTTTTATTACAAAAAAAGTCCGCCATAAGGGCGGACTTTTTTATATCTATTTTTTATCTCCAACATCATCAGCTAATTTATTTATAAGATCTTCAATACTCATAGAGCCTAAATCTCCATCTTTTTTAGAACGAACAGTTACATTTTTACCTTCAATTTCCTTTTCTCCAATAATTATCATGTAAGGAATTTTTTGCATTTCAGCGTTGCGGATTTTTTTGCCGAGAGATTCGTCACTATCGTCAACTTCTAATCTAAATTCAGATCTTCTCAACTCATCTGCGACTTCTTTTGCATAATCAAGAAATTTGTCACTCACCGGCAATACTTTGATTTGAACGGGAGCAAGCCAAAGAGGAAATGCGCCGGCATAGTGTTCGATAAGCAAACCGATAAATCGTTCAAAAGAACCAAATAATGCTCGATGCAAAACATAAGGCCTCTCATCTTCACCTTTGGCGTTTTTGAAAGTCATATCAAATCTTTCCGGTAAATTGAAATCAAATTGGAGTGTTGAGCACTGCCATTCACGACCTAAAACATCGCGGATTTTGAAATCTAATTTCGGACCATAAAAAGCGGCTTCCCCTTCTTCTTCCTTGAAATTAAGTTCTTTTTCTTGTGCAACCTTGCGCAAAATGTTTTCGGTAAGTTCCCAGCCCTCATCATTGCCGGCATATTTGCTCATATTATTTTTATCACGAAGCGAAAGATAAACTTGGATTTTATCTTGACTAAAACCAAAAGAACCAAACATGTGCAGAATAAAATCTACCACTCTTTTAAGTTCAACTTCAACCTGATCAGAACGACATATAATGTGCGCATCGTCCTGAGTAAACCCACGCACGCGGGTAAGACCAGATAACTCACCTTTTTTCTCAAAACGATAAACCGTACCACATTCTGCCCAACGCATAGGAAACTCTCGATAAGATTTTGGATTATCTTTGTAAATCTGAATATGGAAAGGGCAATTCATTGGCTTTAAGAGGTATTCCTCACTCACCTCAACTTTTTTACCTTCTTGGCGCTCTTCGAGTGATTGACCCACCTCCATTGGAGGATACATGCTCGCGTTATAAAAACCCCAGTGACCAGACATTTCCCACAACTTTCTATTTCCAATATGTGGAGTACGCACCAATTCGTAGCCACCTTTCAGATGCTCGCGATACCAAAAATCTTCGATCACACGCCAAAGAATCGCTCCTTTTGGATGCCAAAGCGGAAGTCCAAGACCAACTTGTTCATCAATGTGAAAAAGATTCAATTCTTTACCAAGCTTGCGATGATCTCTTTTCTTAGCTTCTTCTAATTTTTGCAGATAATCGTTCAGTTCCTCTTTTGTCTTAAACGCCACACCATAAATACGAGTCAACATCCTATTCTTTTCGTCGCCCTTCCAATATGCACCAGCAATAGACATCAATTTAAAAACGCCGATTTTTTCCGTATTATCTAGATGAGGCCCCCTGCATAGGTCCACAAAATCCCCAAGCGCATAAGTGCCAATTTCTTTCTCTCCCTCTTTTTCTAAATCACTAATCAACTCTAGTTTGTATGGCTGATCTTTAAACCTCTCTTTGGCATTTTTAATATCCAATATCGAATATTCAATATCATATTTCTTATTTTTTATCTCAACCATTGTCTTCTCGATAGTCTTCAGATCCTCTTCGCTAACCGGCTTGCTAAAATCAAAATCATAATAAAACCCATCTTCAATCGCAGGGCCAATGGCAAATTTTGTGTCTGGATACAATTTTAATACCGCCGCCGCCAAAAGATGTGCTGTAGAGTGTCGCATAGATTCTAAATTAAGGTTTTTGTTTTCCATAGAGATGTTTTAATAATTTTTAATTTTTAATTTTGTAAATAATTTTTTAAATCATAATTTTTAAAGTCGTTCCTAATTAATTTTGTTTAAAAATTAGAAATTAAAAATTCTTTCTTTATCTTATCAAACAACCCATTTTTTTACAATAAAAAAACCACCCAGTAAAACTGAGTGGTTGGTCGAATACATATGAATTGAGTTTTAGCGCGAAAGCACCAGTGCTTTCCAGCGCAGGAAGATCTCGACATCCCGGGAATTTTTTCCTCGGACGCTTTCGATCTGAACGAGCGGGACCTCGACATCTTTTTTACCGACCGCGATCCACACTTTGGGTTTGCAGCCGTCTTTCCAGCAGAGATTCACCCCGACCAGGCGATCACGGTATTTCTTGGTGCCCAGGTCTTCATCAAGCGCAGGAAGATTTGAAGAATACACGCGCGAAACCTCGATGTCGATTGTTTTGTCACGAGCGATACGCTCGACTTCCCGACCGAGACAGGCTTCTTCAACCTGTTTGGCTGTGAATGTACCGGAAGGTTTGAGCGCGGAAGGATCATCGGTTTGACCAGTCAGTTTCAATTTACCGGTATCCATTTCTCGCAGCGCTATGGCTGCTGATTTTTCGTCGTTGTAAACAATGACTTCACTTATCGAGATCGGATTTTCACCGATAACTAGTTCGCAAAATTCTGACTTTTTGCTCCCTCTCATCTCGGTCACATCGCGCAAAACTGACAACGCTCCGACAGCTTCGGGGGCTGGAACAACCGAATGATTTGAAATTTCGGCCTTTTTTTCCTCCGGTTTCACTACAACCGAGGGAGATTGGGGCTCGATTTTGCTAACCGCCCAGGTCTTTTTCAGTAGACTCCAGGTGCCTTTTTCGACACCGGGTGTTCGCAGAAAAATGCCGGCGATTTGCCCTCCGAGAAAAACATTGGTGATTTCAACGCGCCGAGAAGTAGGCACGTTCTCACAATCGCGCTGATGAATCTCATTCATAAGAATGATGTTTTTCCCGTCCTCGGTCTGTCCGACCACTGTTCGGCGATCGTAGGCCAGACAAGCCTTGATCCAGCCCTTGGGCTCGTAACCCATGCTGCGTATCGCGATGTCGGTGTCATTGAATTGTCCCTGAACCGTCATCTCGATATTGCGGATAATCGGACCGCGAGGAGCAACGATAGGATGTTCTTCCGATATGGGCAAAGACGCCACGAGTTTTTGAGAAACCCATTCCTCCGATACTGTTTCCCTGAGCTCGGGCTCAAAAAACCCATACCAGAAAATGTTGTCACCCTCTCTGGTCTGAATCGCAAAGCCAGCCTTGTAAATCGAGCTGTCTTCAGGATCTTTCCAGAAAAGTTCAAAACGCAATGCCTCGGGTGTACCGTCGCACAGAGAGCCCTCTTTGAATTCGAGAGAGTACTGCGCACTTTTTTCTTCCAGGACCTTGGGCGCTCCCATAAGGCAGCCCTTGGCGGGATTCCCGGCAAGCAGGTAATTCTGTGCCTGCAAAACCGGCCTGGGATCCGTTCCTTTGGCAAAACGAATCGTTGAAATGCTTTGCGATGAAGCTCCCACGGCCACGCAAAAAACTATGGCTATGGTAAATAAGACTGCTCTTTTCATAGAGCACCTCCAGGTTTTTTGTTTTTTCTTATTAAAACCTCTTTAAAAAAGAGGATTTAAGGAAGATTAAAAAATTTGAAATGTACAATGCAAAAAGTGTTTCTATTGTTATTTTTAAAATTTTAGCTTATTTTAGTTATTTTGTCAATAGTAAAATTGAAATAAAAAAAATACAGAGCCATTTTTGGCTCTGTATTTAATTTTAACAAGTTTGAATTATTTCTTGTCGCCCATAGCAGCATAATAGATGACAACCAAAGAAGAAAGACCAACCAAAGAATAAACGATCTTTGAAAGCAAACTCATTGTGCCAAGAATAGCTGCTACTAAATCAAAACCAAAAAAGCCAACTAGCCCCCAGTTCAAACCACCAATGATCAATAACACCAAAGCTATCCAACCCAAAGTGTTCATTTTTTTCATTTTTTAAATTCTCCTTAGTCTTAGTTATAAGACTTTTTATTTTTATTTTTACATATGACTAAAGTGGTATTTTTAGTTATCCACAATATATAATTTTTTTAAAATTTTGTCAAATGGACCCGTGCAGACTCGAACTGCAGACTTCTATCACGTCAAGATAGCGCTCTAGCCAACTGAGCTACGGGTCCAAATTATAATTTTTTTACCATATATGTGTCTTCAAGATTGTAGCCGAGTTTTTTGTAATAACCTCTCACTCCAACCCCCGATATTACAGCTATTTTATCACAACCCATTTCTTTAGCAATCTTTTCTGCCTCAATAATCAATTTTTGACCCAATCCTTTGTGCTGGCTTGCTTCTCCTTTTTTACCAACATCAATCGCCTCACCATAAGTATGAATCTCACGAATAATCGCCCCCGGTAGAGACGCAAAATTTTGCGTCTCTACAATACGGAGACGGAGCAAGGCATATAAATGATAATCATTATCAACTAGCTCTAAAAATACCTCTTTCCCCCCCGATGCATTATATTCAATTCTATTGGTTTTTAATTTTGTTTTTTTGTTTATATGATTAAATGATTCCTTGTCCCTAATCTCCCGACAGCGAATACATTGGCATCGCCATCCTTCTTTTTGAGAACGATTATCAATAACCTGACGAAGATTAGTAATCTTATTACCTGCTAGAATACTTTCCTCTGGTATATCACGAATGAGGCGACTGATACGAATATAAGGCGGAATGATTTTTTTAATATCACAAAGCAGATCTTCTAACTGTTTTGGTGTGTATGGTTTATATTTTCCCATTTTCCAAAGATCATAAAGCTCAGAATCCTTAACTACTACACATGGGTAAATTTTTAATTGATCGGGCTGAAAATCAGAATTAGAAAATAACTCTTTAAACATCTCTAGGTCTTTTTTTGGAGAAGATCCATAAAGACCGGGCATCATGTGATATGAAATTTTAAACCCAAAATCCTTCATCAATTTTGTTGCCTCGATTATCTCTTTGACCCCATGACCTCTTTTATTTTTTTTCAAAATATCGTCATAGATAGACTGCACACCAATCTCGATGCGAGTGCACCCCATTTCCCGAAATTTCAAAAGCTCTTTTTCATTAATCAAATCTGGACGAGTTTCGAGAGTTAGACCGATGATTCGACTGCGAGCCTTCTCGTTTTTAATTTGCTCAGTTTTTAATTGAATATTAAATATTAAATATTGTCGCGAAGCGACTCCTAAATTTTGATTTTTGAGATTTGATTTTTGATTTTTTTGAGCGAAATGATTACATGCTCTAAAACACTCTCCTACAAACCAATACTGGTAATCAAGTGGAAGTGAGTTAAAAGAGCCTCCCATTATTATCAATTCAATTTTATCCGTTGAATGCCCTGCTTTTTTGAGCGCCTCAAGTCTCATTATTACTTGCCGATAAGGATCAAATTCACATAAAATCGCTCTCATTACTGCCGGTTCATTAGAGAGATAGGATTTTGGCATATCTTTTTCTGTAGGGCAATAAAGACAATTCCCGGGACAAGCATAAGGCTTGGTCAAAACAGAAACCACCGCAACACCCGAAAGTGTACGCACCTTAGCTTTGCGCAACAGCTTTTCTAATCCTTTATTCGTTTTAATATTTTTATCCTTCACAAGTTTTTCATAAATCTGAGTAAGACCATAATTCGGCAAGGAATCCACTTTAAATTCTTCCGATATCTCATTTTTAAGTATCATAAAATCACGAGGCTTTGTGATGCCCCGCTCATATGCACGTAGAATAAGTTCTTTTTTTGCTTTATCAATATTTAAATTCATGATATAATTATAACAGTAAAATCCCAAAAAACAAAGGGGGTAAAGGAATGCGAACTTTAAAAATCATTTTTACTTTTTTTGTACTAACTTTTTTTGTATCAAACTTAATAGAGGCAGCTAACCAAAAGTACAAATACGATCAAAAGGCAACGGTTAGCGGAAAATTGGTCGTAACCAATTTTTATGGACCCCCGGGATACGGAGAAGATCCTGAAAATGATTCGGTTGAAAAACAATGCATTCTTTATTTGGACGGTCCAATTGATGTTGTTGCTACGAACCCAAAAGAAGAAATTGATATTACAGAAAAAAATGTAAAAAAAATAACATTAGTACCATCAAAGGGAATGAATTGCAATATAATCAATAAGAAAAGAATCAGGGCAACAGGCACTTTTTTTCATGCCTCTACTGGGCACCATCACACGGATATTTTAATGGATGTTGATTCTTTTTCTATTATAAAAAAGAAAAAGTAACCAATTCACAAACGCAGGGAGCATTAACTCCCTTTTTTTATTTTTTCAAAGTGGTAAAATAAAATCATGAAAAATAAAATAAATCCTGGAATTTATCAACACTATAAAGGAAATCTTTATGAAGTAATAGGATTAGCTCATCATAGCGAAACACTGGAGGAATTAGTAGTTTATCGCGCTCTTTATATTTCAAAAGATTTTGGCAAAAATGCTTTGTGGGTCAGACCATTAGCAATGTTTTTGGAAAGTGTTATAATTGACGGGAAAGAAATTCCTAGATTTAAATTTATAAAATAAAAAAGGAGGAAAAATGAAATTTTTTAAAAAAACCGACAAAATGATAAAAAACTTGGATACCATGGATATTGCGCTAACAAAACTATCCGTATTCTTTTTTACTCTATGGTTAATCGCTCTAATACCCTCTTTTTCAATCTGGGTAATCTCAAGTAAATCTTGGTGGTTTATGTTGGTATGGATAATTCTCGCTATCAGACCTCTTTGTAACTCTTTTATGAAAAAATAGAGGTTTTAAATTATAAAAAATATCATTAAAACAAAAACATGAAAAAAATTTTGTTGGTTTTTTTCTTTTTGTTGGTTTTTTTTGCTCCAATTAATACAAAGGCTGACGGTGGAATTATGCCACCACCGGATCGCTGGATCTATGAAACCGATCAAAGAGCTGTTATTATCTCTGAAAATGGATTGGAAACTCTGATTTTATCAGTTAGCTACAAAGGAAATGCAGAGGATTTTGCCTGGATTATACCTACCCCCAGTAAACCAGAGGTAAGCAAGGGTGCTGTTGATATTTTTGAGGCATTGGAAAAATTAACAAATGTCAATCATGGTAGTAATAGAATTTATAATAGTCTGTCACTAGGAGAAAAAACATACGATGCCGCACCAACCACAACGGTAATTGAAAAGAAAAAGGTTGGTTTTTATGATATCGTAGTATTGGAGTCAAACGATAAAGATTCGCTTTACAATTGGCTAAAAGACAATAGCTATAATTATCCGAGTTACGGAAAGACTATTTTGGATGATTATATCCAAAACAAATGGTTTTTCACTGCTGTAAAAATTAATAATGAAAACATCAAAGAAGTTCAGAGAGATTTAAGATTAGGCACCATTACACCATTAAAATTGGTTTTCAAAACAGACAAAATTATTTTTCCACTCAAAATTTCTTCAATAACAATGCAAGAGCCTATTTTTAATGAAGAAAACAGCAACACAACTAGCGAAAAACCAACCAATACTGATATTGAAAACAAAAAAATCGCACCAATATCAAATATAATACCAAACAACTACACAAATATTAGACTTTATGTTTTTGCTGATCACAAAAAACAAGTAGGAGATTTTTATACTTTATACGCAAATTGGATTAATAGTAAAGATATTCGTGAGTTAACAAATGATGATAATGGGAATCCATGGTACAGCCCACAAAGCAAAAAAATGTTTTTAACAGTTCTAAATGACAGTATGGGCACAAAAGACATGAAAAATGATTTATTTTTATCCAACGCCGAAAATAATAAAAAAATTCCTACATCTCAATTTTGGTTAAATCTATTTTTAACGATTTTACTTACGACAATAATTATTCTTTCTCCTCTTGGTTTATTGTATATAATCTTCATGCTTTTGTTTATATTTATTAGATCAATCGCAGCCAAGATAGTGTTTCTGATATTTCAAATAATTATTGCTTTATCCGGAATAACTATTTCAACTGTTCTTTTGGTTGTTTTGGTTCAAGATCCTGCATCAATGAGTGATGCTATATCGGTGCTTATAAGTTCGCTCTTGGTAACAATAGTTATGATAACAGGAATAATTCTAGAAGTTGTTATCGGAAAACGGAAAAAAATATTATAGGAATCAAAAAAAGAGGCCTATGGCCTCTTTTTTTGATTTATTTATTTATCTCTTGCTTCCACTAAATGTTCCATTACACCCCACCGCTGCTCCTTCAGCGCTAACTTTGAAGGTAAATGTACCGGAAACTCCAGTTGAGGTGAAGTTGAATACTTGCTGAATTGTTCCATATCCCATCAGATTATCTGACCAGACCGCCCTGCCATTAGAGTCAATTTTTGCCGAGTATCCCCCAAAATATACAAAATTATTTTTCACCGAAATACTATCATCAAACACTCCTAAATTACCTAGATTAACCCCAGAAACATTGGTACCGCAATTTCCATAACTATAGCGAATACTATAATTACCGTCGTAAGAAGTTGGCTTGGGTGGTGTAGGGGTTGGTTTTGGTGATGGGCTAGGGTTTGGGTTTGGGAGTGGATTTGGAATAACCGGTACTCTTGGAGTTAACCCTTGTTCTGGGCAACCTAGATTTCCACCAGAGTAGAATTTCCCAGAATAAGTTAGAAATTCCCAGCAGCTACCAATTTTACAGTTGTAACCACCTTCAGTGGTTGGTAATCTTTCCTTGACCGATGTTGCTGGAATAGAACCACCTCTAGACTTACAGCTATTGTAAAAAGTTTGAACTCGTAGTGGTAATTCTGGATCGGTTTTTTCTCCCTCATGAAGGCCAATACCTCCTAGGTATTGCATGTTTGCCTCATCAAGTGAATATCCAATTGGTTCAAAAGATTGATCCCAATTTGTCAAAGAAGGTGTTGTGTCCGGCGCAGTATATCTCTCTGGCGAAACAAAGGTGTATAATTTTCTAGCGATATCTTTGGCAGCTCTCGCAGAATCTCTTACTTCTGGTAGGCAGGCGATTGATTTTCCGTTGAAATAACAGACTCTCCCACGGTTTTTAATAATAGCGCCAGAACTACTTTTGGCAAAGGCAGGAGCAACCATCCCGCTTGAAGCTACTGTTTGATAGGTCTCAAGGGAAGTGAGAAAGTGGTCTATTGTGGTAAGCCGAGCCGTAACAAATCTTAGAGCCCCACGATCTTTCTTTTGAATAACATTTTTGCCGTTATCTCTAATAACCGCTAAATCATCGATACTTTTACCAAGTAAACCCCTCACCCAACTATCCTCAATCAAAATTTCAAATTTTTCTGGTTCGTCCGACAAGGCTTTCCAGCTATTATAGTCTTTTGCAATTGCTATTTTATCAGCCCAATCACCAACTTTATCAACATAGTCCTTTAGTATAGAAGGATAAGTAATACTATTCAATCTTTCTTTTTCTGATGCTGCGGCATTATTAATATTTTGTATAGTCACCCCATCTGTTCTGATAGCTCCATCCAGCATAAGCGAATCTCCAAGTAATTTTGCAGCTGAAATCTCAGAAACTTTATCTTGAATAAAAGAAACTTTTTTTGTTAATTGGCTATAACTGTGGTTTTGATAAACAAACCACATAATAATAGTTATAATAATTATTATTCCGATACTAATCGCCAATTTAATAACACTCTTAAAACCATTTCTTATTATTCCAATTATCAATTGAACAACCAAACTAACTAGTACACCAAATACAACTAATAATAAAATACCAACCGCAATATCCAGACTGTCCCCACCTCCGTAGGCGTCAATCATTCCAATCGCCATAAACAACAAAAAAACGAGCACTATCCACCCGCAGAATTTTTGAGATTTAGTCGTAGGCTTTAGTTTGTTTCTTTCAATGACAACTTTAATTGGATCGGTTTCTTTTTCAACAACGTTTAATGTCTTGGATAATCATGATAAACTACACGAAAAGTTACATTGGATCAAGCAAAGATTCAATAATTCCGAGTTTAACAAGGCTATTGGCATAGGTCATAACCATTGTGTTATCACTGCGGGATATTCATATACAAAGCTTATAAATATTCTGAATGATAGATCAGATGCTATTGGCATCCTGAAATTAGGCACTATATACCCTTTACCAGAAGATATAATCACGAATTTTCTGAGATCGGCTACGCAAGTTTTGGTGCTTGAGGATATTGAGCCTTATGTCGAAAACAGAGTTAAGGCTATCTGTCATGATGCAGGCATACAAGCAGAAGTTATCGGCAAGACAACAGGTCATATCTCAGGAGTTGGGGAAACAACAAAGGAGAACATAGTTGATGTGCTAAAATCCGAATTTGGCTTGGACTTGCCAGACATAAATTATTCATCTGATCCTGCTTTGCAAAAAGGCGAACTTGAAAAGACATTTTGTGAAGATTGCCCTTATACACCGACATTTGAGATATTATCTAATGTGATAGAAGAAATTGGCGAAAAGCCGATAATCATTGCGGAGCCGGGCTGTTCTGTTCGGCTTAATGCAAAGCCATTTGAGATGTTGGATATTAAATATTCGATGGGTTCGGCAATTGGACTTGCATCAGGGATTGCATGGTCAAGGTCAAAAATCAAGCCAATTGCGGTCTGTGGTGATTCTTCTTTCTTTCATACAGGTATAAACGCCTTTATGAATGTAATTCAGAACAGAATCCCAATATTCATAATGGTTCTTGATAACTCAGTCGCTGCATTGACGGGCTATCAAACGCATCCGGGAACGGGCTATGATATAAGAGGAAATGAGACGCAAAAAGTTGATATGGCTGATATTGCGAGAATATGTGGTTTATCTTTTGTTGAAGTTGTAACGCCTGACAAACCAGATGCAATGAAAATGGCGTTCTATAAAGCATTAACAATAGATGAGCTGTCATTTATTGTTGTCCGAAAGCCTTGCCCATTGATTAAAAAATAGCCCCAAAATATACGTGATTTTAGGTGAAAAAAAAGGAAAAAAGGGTGATTAAAGGAGGATTTTTATGATAACAATAGCGTTATTTGGCGCTGCAGGCAAAATGGGAACAAGAATCGGTAATAACATAAAAGATGATCCAAATTACGAGGTTTTATATGTTGAGGGCAACGATATTGGCATATCAAAGCTAACTGAACGAGGGCTAAAGCCAACTAATTCAGATGAAGCAGTTAAGAAAGCTGATGTGATAATATTTGCGATTCCAGATACATTAATTGGCAATGTAGCAAATAAAATTGTGCCATTAATGAAAAGTGGCGCAATGTTGATATGTCTCGATCCTGCGGCCCCTCATGCAGGAGAAATGCCTGAACGCAAAGACATCGCATATTTTGTGGTTCACCCTTGCCATCCACCCGTAATTAGTGATGAAACTGATCCAGAAATTCGCATGGATTTTTTCGGTGGAACAAAAGCAAAGCAGAATATAGTCTGCGCACTTATGCAAGGTAATGAAGAAGATTATAAACTAGGCGAAGAAATTTCTCGGAAGATATTTGCACCTGTGATGAACGCATATCGAATCACTGTCGAACAAATGGCAATTCTTGAGCCTGCAATGGCTGAGACAGTTGTGTTTACTTGCATGACTGTTGCAAGAGAAGCGATGGACGAAGCTATTAAACATGGCGTTCCAGAAGATGCGGCAAGGGCTTTTATTTTGGGTCATCTTAACGTCAATATAGGCATATTGTTCAATTTTATCGATGCGCAGGTATCTGACGCAGCAAAACAAGTTATGGAACGAGCAAAAAAGACAATATTTCAGCCCGATTGGAAAAAGGTTTTTGAGCCAGAGAACGTCCTTAAAGAAGTGAAAAAAATAACAGAAGGCAATAAGTCATAAATGATAAAAGTTTTTCAGTATGATATAAAACTACAGAGGCATTGAACTCAAAGAGAAGGAAAAGACAGAGAAAAACTAAAAATGCTTTATTTATCAACGTTTCTGTGTCTTAGTGTTTTATTAGCTGAAAAAGTCGTATTTACCCTACGGAAAGGTTTTCAAGGGTAGGTTTTTTACTGAAACGCATTATATAAGGGATTCTTAACCCCGAAGGGGTTATATATTTATAGCACAAGGCAAGCAAA
>Ga0101944_10001290_pt1 | contig 54186 bp, 48 predicted proteins | sample DewCreD2012metaG_FD_75245 | JGI IMG/M metagenome (GOLD analysis project Ga0101944, IMG submission 75245) | Hot spring sediment bacterial and archeal communities from British Columbia, Canada, to study Microbial Dark Matter (Phase II) - Dewar... ...
CCTCCCACTTCTCCTCCGAAGCAACCCGAGACCCTGAAAACTTCGCGGATTGAACCTGTGCTGCGAAGCCAGCGCCAGAGACAACCAGCGGCTACCACAGGATCATCCAGCAATTTAGGAATTGCCTTACCGCCTGTTTCGTTTATAATCCGTGAGAGTACCTTTGTTTTGTACTCAAAATCGCGATCTGAATTGCCGGCAATAATAATCATGAAGCAGGGTCCCTGCACATATTGACTGAATTCCCTGAAAAGTTTTACCTCTTCCTCGTTACTGGTGGCGATGTTGGCTGCAGCCATCGCCGCATTGAATCCCATCAATTCCAATGCAATTTCGCTTTCACCAACCTTTTGCTGGGCTTCATCCAGCTTATCCATGGAAGGAAATGAGTAAAATCCGATTGAAAAATTCCGGGGTATTTGCCCTGCAGAGTAGTGTGGGGAGATTCCCTCAACGGGAAATTTGGGTGGCCCTGACCAGTGATAAATCTTGGTAGCCGCTCTGGTATAGACTCCCAGACCTCCAAGAGGAACGACATTACCTCTCACCAGTCCCCTAAGTGATGGTCCCGGGCCATCGCCGCAGAACCATTCATCCGAAGATCCGAGTGAACCCAGTCTGATTATCTCTCCATCGGGTGTAACCCATTCAAGGGCAAGCTGGTTTCTTTCCCCGTAGCTGGCACTCTGGCTCATATGACCAATACCCTGGTGAGCGGCAATAGGCAGAGATGAGCAGTTAGAGCCTGCTCCGCACATGTTGCAATTTAACCCGCGCTTCATGAGCTCAGCCTGAAGTTGAGCGCCGATTACATATGGTTCAACCACTGCATACATGTTCTTTTCGTTGATTTCGATGATCCGGTTCATTCGCCTGAGATCAATTCTGATTACGCCTGGACTGGCGGCATCGTTGTATGGTCCCCATCCTGTGCTGGAGGCTTTGAATTGAAGCTTGAATTTATTGCAGAGGCGGACGATTGCCTGTACCTCTTCAGTGCTTTGAGGCAATACTACCGCTTCAAAACGAGGTGTGAACTTCTCCATGCCGGCATAAAGTCCAGAACGCCAGGAGTAGGAGTAGAGTATTGCCGATTCAGCGGAAATGTTGTCTGGACCTACCACGTCTTCAAAAGCAGCGTATTGATCTTTACTGAGCGGCATCTAATTCCTCCTTCAAAACGGATTGAGTCAGCAATTCACTTATGTCGTAAATTCTGGTCTGCCCGGTCTGTTTTTTCAGAGCATCTTTCAGGTTTTTTTCACATCCTGGACAGGCAGTGACGATTGCTTCGGCTCCGGTAGTACCGGCTTCCTGAAGCCTTTGCAGCGCTGTCCATTCCGCAAAGGTCGGGTTGGATTCTTTTACTCCTCCACCCGCTCCGCAGCACCAGGCATATTCCTTTCTACGATCCATCTCCAGGAGCCTGATTCCGGGTATGCTTTTTAGAACTTCTCTGGGAGGGTCATAAACTCCTTTCGTTCCCCTTCTGAACTCTCTTGGCGGATCGAAAAGCCTTATATGACCGGGGAGTTGCTTACCCTGCCAGTGAATATAAGGCTCTCCCAATCTGCCCAGGTGGCAGGGATCATGATAGGTGATTTTCAGGGGTATTTCTTTTTGTGGTTGTAATCTTCCGGAGGAGATTAAATCAGCAAATATTTCAGCACTATGCAATATCTTCAAATCACTCCTGAGGTTAAATTTATCGTAGAGGACTTTAAAGGCATAGTAGCAATCAGCGCATCCGGTAACCAGTGTTTTGGCCCCGGATTGTTCGATCCTCTTCATTACGGTGCTAGCCTGCCTCAGAAAATCGTCCAGGTAACCCATTTCATATGCCCTTCCACCACAGCAAAGTTCATTACCGACGGCGATGCCTGGTTCGAGTCCTGCTTTCTGAAGCAATAAAACATTGTATCGGGCGATTTTCCACATCGTCGGGTCGTGTATTATCCGGCAACCTGCGTGGTAAATCAAATCAACCTTTTGTCGGGTATAATCCCTGAGATTCAGTCCCTCAAACCAGGATTTACTGTTGCTGGTGCCTGATGGAAGCATTGTTCCGTGGAGACGGAGATTTGCGATCAATTTGTCCAGAGCGGGCAGGGTTTTTCCTTTATTGACACATTCTATACGAACGGCATTAATTGGTTCGAGTACATCCATATCCATGGCATACTTGCAGGAGACATCACATCCTCCGCACATCTGGCAGTTGTAAACGATTTCGACCAGGTTGTCAGAGTAATCCAGTTCGCCTTCCAGCAAAGCGATACCTATTCCCAGTCTACCTCCTCCCGAATAAGCATGGAAATTATATCTGGCAATGCTGGGGCAGACAGCAACGTGCTCGTAGCCAGTCACCCTCTCAAGTGGAATGAATTTGCAGGCTGAGCAGCGGCAGCAGGTCTCCATATCCTGGCGGTAGTCGGCAAGTGCCATCAATTTACCTCCCTTATTATTTTCAATCATGAGACGATCAAAAGCAGAGTTTTCCCGGGTTCATAATACAGTCCGGATCCACGATATTTTTTACCTTTTTCAGTGCATTTACAGTTGCGGCATCCCGGTTTAATATCAGGCGGGCATTTTCTCCATAAGGACGTGAAAAGAAAGCCTTTTGATCAAGCAGGTTCCTGACAGCTTTGCCGGATAAGATTTTGATTCTCTCTCGTTCTTCTTCGATATCCGGATTGTAAAACAGGGTGAATTCACAATGGCAATTGACTCCCTGGACTACAGGCTGAAGATAAATCCCCAGGTCAGAAACCGTGTAGCCAGCGGAATAGATAGTCCGATGCATGGTCTCCATCTGGGCTGCCAAATTATCGAAAATAGTCAGGAAAAAGATATCCTGAAATCCTCCTTTATAGCGTAACTTCCAATATGGATTTGCAGATGGTTGCTGGACTGTCCTCAAAAACTTATCTGCTTTTATCCCGTTGAGATCTTTAAGCGGCTCCAGTCCAATTCTCTGGGCGATTTCCTGCATATCCTGAATTTGACCGGAAACCCTTTCTTCCGGGTAAAATTCATATCCCGCGATATTAATAAACAGTATCCAGGGAGGAAGAGCATGCAGGTTAGCTGTGCTTGCAGTTTCTTCAGCACCGTATAAAATCGTCTTTAAGCTGGTATTATTGAGGATGAAGCACTCGTTGACCAGCCGCAGTCTGATTAACCAGTGGGTCATTTCCAGCAATTTTTCAAGCTGTGAAGAAGCGATCCAGAAAGGTTCTTCGAGCGCTGGCAATATTTCACATCGGGCAGATGCCCAGGTGACGATTCCCATGGTGCCCTGTGAGCCCTGAATCAGGCGGTACCATGAAGCAGCCGATGGACCGGCGGCTTCTTTCTGTGCACCCCCTGCTGCCCATTGTTCTTCGATGGTTCCTGAGCCTGCGGCAGCTCCTGTGCGAAAAAGTTCTCCACTGCCGAAAACAATTTCAACGCATGCCAGTGGGTCAGCGATGTCCCAGTGGTATTTGGGCATTATAACTGGCTCTCGTTCCAGCAGGCTGCCAACTACCGATTTTGATTGCCTTGGCAACAGGGGCATGTTCAGTCGTAACCCGTATTTTTTCACTTCTTCAATCAATTCACCGAAGGTGACTCCCGGTTCAAACATGGCAACCCGGTTCTTGCGATCAATATGTATAATTTTCTTCATTTCGCTTAAATCCACGATAATCGCACCACCAATTGCCGGAACCGTATCTCCCCGGAAATGGGGGTAGCCCGAGCTAACGGGAATAAGAGGAGTGCCAGTTTCTCTGGCGATTTTTACGATTTGATATACCTGCTTGGCTGTTCGGGGTTTGATTACCGCTCGCGGACGGATCGGGTTGACGAAGCTGAAATCCTGTGAATACTGGTTCAGGATATTCGGTTCCTGAATAAGTTTTTCTTCCCCTGTGATGGCTGCCAGTTGCTGTAGATCGAGCATGGTTTCCTCCTGCTGGAATCACAATTAATCCCGTTTTCGCCTCACAATCTGATCCTTTTCATCTTATATATCAAATATTTGGATGATTTAAATAGACATACGTATAAGTAAATTAAAGGTAAAAATAAAACCCCTTCTTTTCACTCAAATTCAAGTTGATTTGTAAAAAAATGTTATTTATTTTTCCTTTACAGAGCGACTGGCTTTTTTAGGCGGCATAATCTGCTTGTAAATTCTGGGGATATCAGGTGGATCAAAGATTGGTAAATCGCTAAATCTGCCGCGTTCAACAGTTTTGCGTCCTATTTCCTGAACCATCTGATCAAATTTTTCGATGTCATCAGTTTCCAGTTCATATAGAGCAAGGTATTTGCGGTGTTGATTTGGTTTTGGATTGGCAGCAACCCAGCGGGTTGCCTGTATCATACCCGGCGTTTCAAGCATATCCGGGACATGGATATTGTTGTACCACTCGTTAAATTCATCCTCTCGGGATGGATCTTTACAATCACTGAAGGCAAACAGAAGATATCTTGCCATTTAATCCTCCTTATTAAATGAAGCCAAGGAAAATGAATTATTAAATGACCCTTATTTTTTCATTGCGTCCGGTCCGACGCCCCTTGCCCAGCCTTCTTTATATGATCCGGCCCCGAGCATGATCGCCATCTCGATGTGCGGTCGACTGCACTTCTTCCAGGTTAATGGACCGTGCCTGGTACCGGCCGGGACATACAGGGCAGAAGTCCTGTTAAATACGAGTGGTTCTCCTTCGACCTGAATCTCGATTTCGGCTCCGAGGTCTTCAGGGTCGCGGTAATCACTGCCGATGTGCAGCACGATCTCATCGTAATCATGGGTATGTTCGAATACATGCGGATTCGGACTTGGCATTGCCCAGATCCAGCCAACCTCGATGTAAACATTGGAACCCGGTACCTGCTGATTGCTCATCAGGGTCATAGACGGTTTGGCGCGGCCAGTAATTTCGATGTCAGGGCCGGCTTCGTAAATTGGTTTAGTAACCAGATATTTGCTGTAATTGGAGCTCATTTTTTACTCCTTCTTCAATTTTTCAGATTACCTGTGAACCAGCTACATCTGGTAGCGCAGAGGCAGACCGCCGCCGACATGTATCTGGGCGGCTGTGATAAATCTGGAGAGATCCGATGCCAGGAAAAGGGCAGCATCGGCAATGTCCCCAGGTTCACCCACTCTTTTCATTGGTACAACTTTGCCGAGTTCTTTAAAAAAGATCTCTTTAGGAACTCCGGGGGGAATATTGGTATCCCAGAGTTCGGTGCGAACAGGCCCAGGCAGAATGGCATTCACACAGATGCCAAAGGGAGCATATTCAAGAGCAATATCGCTGGTCAGTCCCAATATGCCTGCCTTGGAGGCGGCATAATGTGCCATCGGCAAAGCAGGTGAGACGGCATTGCCGGAAGAAATGTTGATGATCTTGCCGTAATTATTTTGCTTCATATGCCCGATCACAGCCTGGCAACAGAGAAAAACTCCTTTTAGATTTACTGCGATTGTGCGATCCCATTCTGATTCAGTGATCTCGGCAAAAGGCCGGGAAGGTGGACCAAAGGCGGCATTATTGACCAGTATGTCCACTTTTCCGAATTCGCTGATGGTTTTCTCCATAAGTGCCCTGACCTGGTGGGCAATGGAGACATCACAATGAATATAAAGTGCTCTCTGTCCTTTTTGCAGGATTTCCAGGACAGTTTGATTGCCCTCTTTATCCAATAAATCGGCGATCACGATATCCGAGCCTTCTTCGGCGAATCTTAAAGCAATGCCTTTACCGATACCTCTGGCACCACCTGTAATGATCGAAACCCGGTTTTTCAGCAACATCACCAGCTCCTTTTGTTTCTATTTCTTTGCATTTTGATCATCCGGAGAAGGCCAGGGCAAAATAAATTTCATTTTTCTGAATTTCCATTTGCCGCCAATTTTAACATACTCAACATCCTGACGACCCTGCATCCACCGCATGGCAGGCTCCGGGAAAAACATGTACAGAATCCAGTAGCCGCTAGCCTGATTCCCTTTAACGGTAATGACCGGTTGCCCAACGATGTGCCCATCATTCAGGTGGATATTCTTTTCCAGAATGTTCTGAAAGAAGCTGTAAATTTCTGCCCTGTTCTGAAATCGGTTACCTGCGATGTCTGCAGTTGCATCCTCAGTAAAACATTCAATCATCCTGTCCCATTGCTTCTGGCACATCCAGTAGGTATAGTCGCGGTGAAGTTTTTTTATTGCTTCCAGGTCTTCCAGTGCCTGGACTTTCTTCTTCAACCGCTCCAAAGATCTCACCCGCTTTTCCAGTTCCTCAAGCGTCATTTTTTCTCCTTTATATACCGGTTTTTGGGGAAATAACGATGTATACCAGACTATGCGGTCTATTATCCTGGATTTATATATTAATCATCGGCCCTGCTCCTCCTACATTTGGGCCATCATAAGAATATTCTTTGCCTCCCATCCGCTTGGTAAATTTGGGTCCCAGCAAGATGGCGCTGAATAAAACGGGCTCATCTATTTTTCTGAAATTTAAGGGAGTATGCAGCAATCCTTTGGGAATAAATATAATTGTCGCCCGGTTGATCAGATGATATTCCTGTTCCTCACCGATCCAGAAATCGATCTCGGCTTTAAAACTGCTGAACACATCTGGAAGTTTAGCACCCAGAAAAACCAGATATTCATCAACATCGTGAGTGTGGGGTTCTTTCTCGAGAAATATAGGTTTGGTAAAAAGCTGCCAGCCCATATTCAGGTTCGCTCCGGGGATTTGTCTGGCTCCCCTGAAATATGCCTGTGGTCCAGCTACTGCTGGAAGGTTGGCGTCTTCCTTAAATTCAGTCAGGAATAATTTTGAATATTTTGCCTCTGTCATTGACAAACTCCTTTTTCGTTAATGTTTTCCGGCTTCATGGTTGCTGGTCCAGTGGAGAATAGGTAGTTTACCATGCGATTTTGTATCTCTATCCAGAACAGAAGCAGAAAGTTTTGTTTTTCAGGTGTCAGCATGGCGATAACCATATATATGCCTCATTTTGGAATGAAATTCGAGTAACGAAACTATTGCCTTGCTCAAACTACCAGTTAATTAAGTTTATCAAGTCGGGAAATTTACGGTATGGTTTCTTAAATCAAGTTAATACAATTTTCTTTCGGATGATATTTTCTTTGCAGGATTAAATTTTAAGTCCTCATCTGCAATCGAGAGCCAGAACAGATGATTAAAATAATTCCAGTTTTTGTATATTCTGTTTCAAAAATTGATGTTTAATATAATTATAACACGGGATGTCAAGTGCAGATTTAATTTTAATAAATAGCTTGGAAGAGAGTGTAAAAGCGTTAAAACAATTAAATGAAAGGTTAAAATGGCTTTCTAAGGTTAACAATGGCGATACTTAAATCAGGATGTTTAAGCCGTAAGATCAGACAAACTTTACAATAAAAAATTCTGATGTTACACTGAAAAAAATATTCGCATAATGATTTCTTGTTCCATAAAAAGGAATAAAAGCCATGAAAATTATCAGGAAGATGTTTGTAATTCTGGATTTGTTTCTTGATCATGGAGATGAGCTTACCCTAGAAGAGATGGCGCGATTCTCAGGATTGAATAAATCCACCGTGAGGAGAATCGCTCTGGCGCTTCTGGACAATGGCTGTTTGAAGCAACCCATAAGAAGAGGCCGGTATTCGCTTGGAATGAAGTTTCTGGATTACAGTGGTGCAATTAAAAGAAGTAATAGTGTCATCAACATCGCTAGTCCACATCTGATCAGATTAAGTCAGAGAGCAAATGAAACAGTGATCATGGCTCTTTGGGATGGAATCAGAGCAGTACTCTGTCAGTCATTTCATGCAGATCATCCATTAAAAGTAGTTCCGGATGAAGGTACCAGATTGGGTATGCATTATACCAGTGTTGGGAAAGCTATCCTGGCGGAAATACCTGATCAACAACTGGAACACCTTTTTGAAAACGGGCTGGAGCGTTTTACTCAGAATACCATAACTGATTTAAATGCGCTAAAAAGCCATTTAAGGATTGTCAAACAGGAAGGAGTGGCTTTTGATGATGAAGAATACTATCCGGGTGTCAGGGGGATAGGGTCTGCAATTAAAAATGGTGAGGGGGCTGTGATGGGGGCAATAGGCATAGTTGGTCCTTCAATTCGACTCACCCGGGACAAGTTAACTGAGCTGGTGCCGCTGGTAAAGGAGACTGCTGCTGAAATTTCCCGTAATCTTGGTTACCGAAATGAGCGGGCTTATGCCGTTTTTGATGATAAGAAAGAAACGGATTAATGGGGAACCGTGGTTGAACCTGTTGTTGAAATCTATCCTCAAGTAGTAACCTTCGGTGACAACTGTTTGAACATCATCTTTAGGATTGCTGCACCGCTAAATCGGGGAGCTAACTTTGAAATGTCGGAAGTAATCAGGCGTCCTGGAGGCAATGCGCTGGTCACAGCACTCGCTTTATCCGCATGGGGTATCAGGACTGCTTATTCTGGCGTAATTGGGAACGATGATGAAGGACAGATTTTGCGTAGCTGGATGCAATGTGCTGGAGTAGATTATTCCGGAGTAATATGGCGCAATCTCTCGCGGAAGTCATATGTCATTCTCGATCCTGCCGACCGTACCATTCTGGATATGCGGGAAAAATCTATGAAGGCAGAACTTCAGGTAGAGGATTGGCACGAAAATCCGATTCTTGAGCAGATGGCACGGCATGCAGAGGTCATATTAGTCGATAAATATTGTTCAGCAATTCATGAAAAAATAATTACACTTGTGAAAGAAACCAGAAGTATCATTAATCACCCTCTTTTGCTTTACCGGACTGGTAGCAGATCCTCTGCAGGGCTGGCAGTGGAATCCAGAATTTTCCCGGAAGCGGATATCGTTCTGACCAAGAGGCGGTTTTTACAGGAAATAACCGGTGAAAATAGCCCTTTAGCAGCCTGCCAGGAGCTATCAAATCATTTCAGAATCTGTGTAGTAGTTACTACTCTTGGTAGTGAAGGTGCTGCATTTTACGATGCTCGGTCAGACTCTGGTGCTGTGGTATCGGCTGGTTCGATTAGAACTGCAACCACTCTGGGAGCGGGAGACTTCTTCCGTGCCGGTTTCATTCTCGGGTTATTAAGGAAACAGTCACTTATAGAAGCCTGCCAAATGGGTAATCTGGCGGCTGCCAGACATTGTGAGCAGGGCGAATCGGATGATCCTTCGGTACTGTTTTCGAAAGAAGTATAATTCGTTAAAATAGTTGCGATATTGCCGTAAAAAGTATTAATATATTATGAAATTGGGCTTAAGGTTGGCTAAATTTGTAATTTCCAGGCCCAAAACTGGCGGAAAACGACTATTTGATACGAATAATTTGCTTGTGAGGGGGGAACGATGCCGATTGAATTGGTGCATGTTGGCTTTGATAATTTTCTGGCTGTCAACCGGATTATTGCAATTGCTTCACCGACTTCTACCAATATCAAAAAAGCGATTAAAGAGGCTACTAACAGGGGCATGCTTATTGATATGACCCATGGTCGGAAAACTAGGGCAGCTATCTTTACCGATAACGGCCAAATTTATCTCACTTCTCGGGCTCCCGAAATAATCGCCGGCAGATTGCAGGTAAGCCATGTTGGTTCCCTTTTAAAAACCGGGCAGGATGATGAGCAGGATTGATTGTGAAATTCCGGATATTTTTCACAGAGTAAATAAACCTCTGCTGGTCGTCGTATCCGGTCCTTCCGGTGTGGGAAAGGATGCCATTTTAAGCCGCATGAAGCAAAGGGGTTACCCTTTTGAATATATAGTAACTGTAACCACCAGACCGCGGAGAGTCAGCGAAACAGACAGGGTTGATTACCATTTTGTTTCGGAGGCTGAATTTAAAGACCTGCTGGAACACAATGGGCTGCTTGAATGTGCACAGGTTTATGGCAACTGGTATGGAGTTCCCCGCGAGCCTGTAAGAGTTGCACTGAAAAGCGGCAGGGATACCATTATTAAAGTAGATGTTCAGGGTGCCCGCAATATTAAAAAGATCGTGCCTGAAGCCGTTTTTATTTTCATTGCTCCTCCTTCGCTCGAGGAACTGGCCGAACGGCTTTCCAGCCGTAAGACCGAGTCTGCTTCTGACCTTGCAGTACGCCTGAATACCGCCGGGCAGGAGATGCGCGAAGTATGCAATTTTGATTACGTGGTTTTCAACCGGCATAACCAGGTAGATGAGGCGATCGCAGAGATTCTGGCGATCATGAAAGCTGAAAAATGCAGGGTGATTCCCCGCAACATAGAATTATAAGGTCTTTTTAATTTCTATTCTGTTTATCTGGATGGTTATAAAATCAGGCGGTTTCTTTTAATTCTTAAAATCCATTAAAATAAATTACCATGTCTGAAAACATTACTCCCATCCGGCAACAGTATCTCCGTATTAAGAGACAATATCCGAATGTGATTCTCTTTTTCCGCCTGGGTGATTTTTATGAAACATTTGACGAGGATGCTCGTATCACTTCAAAAGAACTGGAAATCGTCCTGACTTCCCGGGGAATGGGAAAAGGACATTCTGTACCGATGGCGGGCATTCCCTATCACGCTGTAGATAATTATCTGGCAAAGTTGATCAGCCGTGGTTACAAAGTTGCCATCTGTGAACAGATTACCCGTCCGGGGGAGACGAAAGGGATCGTGCAGCGAGAAGTGGTCAGGCTGGTCACTCCCGGCACGGTAGTTGAACCCGGATTATTGAATAGCAAGACCAATAATTACCTTGTGAGCCTGGTTGTGGAAGGCGAATCAGGCGGACTTGCCTATGCTGATATTACTACCGGTGAATTCGCTGTCACGCAGATACCGGTTTCCAGAATTACCGGTGAGCTGGATCGCTTAAGACCGGCTGAAATAGTTATTCCTGAAAGTCTCGATATAAGCGTATTTAAGATTACTGCGCCAGTCACACGTCTTGATGATTTTGATTATAATCTCGATTCTACCACCAGGATTCTTCTGGATCATTTTGGCGTCGTTTCTCTGGATGGCTATGGCTGCGGTAATTTACCGCTGGCCATCCGGGCGGCAGGAGGAATTATCAAATACCTTAAGGAGACGCAGAAAACTGCCCTATCACTTTTAACCGGACTTTCCACTTACTCAACAGCCAACTTCATGGCACTGGATATTCAGACTCAGAACAATCTGGAGCTTTTTCGTTCAAGTCGCACAGGGAAACCAGAAGGCTCCTTATTGGAAGTGATTGACAGGACACGTACTCCAATGGGTGGAAGAATGCTGAGAAGCTGGCTGGGACAGCCTTTGCTGGATGTAAAATTGCTGAACCAGCGTCTGGATGCCGTGCAGTGGTTTTTTGATGAAACACTGGTACGCAAGCAGTTGATTAATCTGCTGGGTAATATTGGAGATCTGGAAAGACTGGTCAACCGGATCAAAAGCCGGATCGCCTCACCAAGAGAGGTAGTTACACTGCGGAGAAGCCTGGAGTTAGTTCCGGAATTGAGAAAATTGCTGGAGAAGTGTCCGTTAGATTGGTTAAAATCTGATCTTATACCTTTGCCTGAGATCGTGGATCTATTGAAAAGGGCGCTGGTAGATCAACCGCCATCCGGGATGGATGAAGGTGGTGTGATTAATCCTGGCTTTTCCCCTGAGCTGGATGAGATACGGAGCCTCTCAATTAATTCAAAGCAATATCTGGCAGGGCTCGAAAGAAGAGAGAAAGAGCGCACAGGTATCAAATCTCTTAAAGTCGGGTATAACCGGGTTTTTGGTTACTATATTGAAGTATCCAATGCCAATCTTTCTCAGGTTCCTCCGGATTACATCCGCAAACAGACTCTAACGGGTGGAGAGAGATTCTATACTCCTGAGCTTAAGGAATACGAAACACGAATTGTGCATGCCCAGGAGCGTATTGTTGAAATAGAGACGGATCTCTTTTACCGTGTTTGCGGGCAAATTGCTTCCGAAGCTGAATTGGTCCTTAAACTGGCTCGCGCAGTAGCAATGCTAGATGTTTTTTCCAGTCTGGCAGAGGTGGCTGTTAATAATAATTACACCCGTCCCGAATTGAACGAAGGTACTGCAATTGAAATCAAAGAAGGCAGACATCCGGTTGTGGAAAAGAACCTGCCCCCAAACGCTTTTATTCCCAATGATACCTTTCTTTCTTGCGAGAATGCCCGGATCATTATCCTGACCGGACCGAATATGTCCGGTAAATCTACTTATTTGAGGCAGGTGGCGCTGATTGTGTTGCTCGCTCAGATCGGAAGCTTCGTCCCGGCAGCCAGTGCGCGTATTGGGGTAGTTGATCGGATTTTCACACGTATCGGAGCAGGTGAAGATCTGGCAGCCGGTAAGTCCACCTTTATGGTTGAAATGACTGAGACAGCCATCATTTTAAACAGCGCTACTCGTCGTTCCCTGATTATTCTAGATGAAATCGGCAGAGGAACCAGTACCTACGATGGCTTATCTATTGCTCGTGCGGTCGTTGAATATATTCATAATTCACCCGCCCTGGGAGCTAAAACACTTTTTGCAACGCACTATCATGAGCTGGTTCAACTTGCCGAAGTACTGCCGGGTGTAAAAAATTTCAATGTGGCAGTGGCTGAGGAGGGGGGAGAAGTGGTCTTCCTGCATAAGATTCTGCCGGGTGGTGTGGACAGAAGTTATGGAATTCATGTAGCAAAACTGGCAGGTTTACCCAGAGTGGTAGTTAATCGTGCTCAGGAAATTCTTGCCGAGCTGGAATGCGGGAGTTTCCAGCTTGTGCCGAAAACAGCAGCCAGAGGAGGTAAAAAATCCGATTTGAGTATTGTCCAGCAGTTACCTCTTTTCGGCTTTAAGTCTCCCGTGATTAAAGAACTGGAGGAACTGGATATCAATTCTCTGACACCTCTGGAAGCATTGAATAAACTATATGAATTGCAGAAAAAGGCTAGAGGTGAGGCTGGTAATCCCTAAATCGCCCAATTTCTTGCACGTTCCACAGCCCGTTTCCAGTTGCTGAAGAGGGTTTCCCGCTCATCTGCAGACATCTTCGGTTCATAAATCGCCGAGCTCTGCCATATTCTGGCAATATCGTCCAGATTCTGCCAAACTCCGCTTGACAGTCCTGCAAGATACGCTGCACCTGCAGCAGTAATATCGGTTAAACCTGTACGCTGTACCGGTATACCCAGAATGTCAGCCTGAAATTGCATGAGCAGGTTATTTAGACTGCCATTCCCATCGACACGCAGAACCGGTATTTGCAGGCCAGTATCTTTTTCCATGGCTTCGATAACTTCCCGCACCTGGAAGGCGATGGCTTCCAGAGCAGCCCTGGCAAGATGTCCTTTGCTGGAGCCCCGGGTCAGACCAATGATAGTTCCGCGAGCATACATGTCCCAATACGGAGCTCCCAGACCGACAAAAGCCGGCACGAAATAGACACCCCCATTATCTTTAACCGTAGCCGCCAGAGCCTCGCTTTCTGAAGCGGATTTAATAATACCGAGTTCATCTCTAAGCCATTGAACCACCGCTCCGGAAATAAAGATGCTGCCTTCCAAAGCATATACCGGCTTTTCACCCGAGAAGCAAGCAGGAGTAGTAATTAATCCATATCTGGATGAAACCAGTCTATCCCCGGTATTTATCAAAACGAAAGCTCCTGTACGTATTTTTAGCCATCCCCGGATGGTGGCACGCCTGACCGAAAAGCGCTGCCTGCTGATCGCCGGCGATTGAGGCTATTGGTAGATGGCAGTTTTCAAAAATTCCGTCTCCTGTTTCTCCATAGATTGTACTGGATGGGAAGATTTTCGGCAGTAGTACTGGTGGAATATCGAGTAGATCGAGTAAATCCTGATCCCAGCCTAGTGTCTTAAGATTAAACAGCATGGTGCGACTGGCATTGGTAAAATCGGTTACGTGAGCCTTTCCTCCAGTCAGATTCCAGACCAGCCAGCTATCAATGGTACCGCAGAGCAGATCTCCCAGGGTGGCACTCCTCTGCCCGTCCGGAGTGTTGTCCAGTATCCAGCGGATTTTGGTTGCTGAAAAGTAAGCGTCTACCGGTAAGCCTGTTTTTTCTCTGATTAATTTTTCAAATCCCCGGCTTTTCAATCTTTCACACAATTCTGCCGTCCTTCGGCATTGCCAGCAGATAGCATGATATACCGGTTTGCCCGTGTAACGATTCCAAATAACCACACTTTCTCTCTGGTTGGTAATACCAATGCCCTGAATGCTTGAAAACGGGATTCCTGCCTTATAGACCGTTTCCTCGCTTAACTGGATGCAGCTCTGCAGGATTTCGACCGGATCATGTTCAACCCAACCAGGTTGCGGGAATATCTGTCGTATTTCACGGTAGGAGCTTGAGATCGGTTGTCCGTAACTATCGAATAATATAACTGTGGTTCCCGTGGTTCCCTGATCTATGGCAAGAACATATTTTCTATTCATTTTTAAGACCTGGCTTTTCGATGTAACATATACTTGCTAGCAATCGGGTAAATCTAATAACGTCGAAATTAAATATATTCCATAAGGTATCCGATTTTCAAATTAATTCTTAGTTTAGATTACGGTCTACACTGTGGAGAATGGTTGGTTTGCTTAAAGTTCGGGTGTTTGACTTTCCCTCTTTATAAATCTATATTGAGTGGAAACAGGAATATACTTTTTCAATCATAAATGGCCTGGAAATCAGGAAGTTTCAGATTAATTTCAGAGGCAAAAGATGAATAATAGCACTAATTTCGAAAGGATTCTCAGAAATTATGGACACAGGGCAATTTTTAAGGCGATAGGATTTACCGAGAAGGAACTGTCTCTTCCGCGGATTGCGGTGATCAATTCCTGGAGCGAGCAATCGCCGGGTCATTCCCACCTGAGAGAGGTGGCAGAGGGGGTAAAGGCGGGTATCCGCATGGCGGGCGGCATGCCTTTTGAAATAGAAGTGCCGGGCTTGTGTTCGGTGCCACACAAAGACCCTTCCGATATGCTTTATGATATGCCCCAGCGAGAAGCGGTGCTGGCTGCTGTGGAATCGTCCCTGAATATTAGCTGGTGTGATGGCTGGGTGGGGATTGCTTCCTGCGATAAGATCATTCCGGGCATGATCCTGGCGGCTCTGCGCCTGAACCGCCCCTTCATTTTTCTGGGGGGTGGGCAGATGTTCCCCTCAGATTATGAAGGCCGGCGTATAGATTATATGCGGGGACAGGCAATTATCCGGCAGGAACTTCAAAGTATGAGTGAAAATTCAATCTCATTTGAATCGATAAATCAAAGGATTTCGGAAGTGACCAGTTGTGTAGCCTGCTCAGCGGGGGCGTGTGGTGAACTGACCACCGGCAATACTCTGGCGGTGCTGGCGGAAGGGATGGGGATTGCGCTGCCGGGATCGAGCACCTCGCCGGCGGTTTCGGCAGAGAAGATCTGGCAGGCGAAGGAGACAGGTGAGAAGATCATGGAGCTGGTGAGGAAGGGGATCCGTCCGCGGGATATCATCACGTTAGCCTCCCTGAGGAATGCGATAGCGGTGGACATGGCGACCTGTGGAGGGACGAATGCGGTGGTGCATCTGCAGGCTTATGCGCATGAAGCGGGGATACCGCTGACGCTGGAGGACTGGGATGAGCTGAGTCGGAAGGTGCCGGCGCTGGCGAATGTGGCGCCGAGCGGGCCGTATGTTTTATATGACTATCATCGTGCGGGTGGGACGCCGCTGGTGATGAAGCTGATAGCGGGATATCTGGATCGGAGCTGTCTGACGGTGACTGGGAAGACGGTGGGAGAGAATCTGGCGGAGGTGAAAGGGGAAGCTTCGGATGTGATTCGTCCGCTGGAGAATCCGGTCTGGCCGGAGGGAGCGACGGCGATACTGAAGGGGAATCTGGCGCCGCGGGGAGCCGCCACACGGCACACGGTGGTAGAGAACAAGGAGCTATTGCAGGGGACTTACCGTGCCAGAGTATTTAATTCCCTGCAAGAGGCAATCAGCATTATATCCATTGGGAAACCTGAACCGGTAAGATCAGGGGATGCAGTGGTTTGCCGGTATCAGGGTCCGCGGGGTGGCCCAGGAATGGTTGAGTGTTTGAGTCTGATCAGGGTTCTCAAAGACAAGCAGTTAAAGAATGTGGTGGTGATAACCGACGGTCGGTTTTCGGGGTTCACGCAGGGTTATTTAGCGATTGGGCACGTTTGCCCGGAGGCGCAGGCAGGTGGACCTCTGGCGCTGGTAAGGGATGGTGACCGTATCAGGGTAGATATTCCCAATCGGAGGCTGGATGTGGAGCTATCTGCTGAGGAGCTGGCAGCCAGAAAGGCGGAATGGAAGCCGCCGGTACAATCAGGAATCAAAGGTATGCTGGCAATTTATGCAAAGATTGCTTTGCAGGCTGATCTTGGTGCTGGCTGGCCCAGAGACTTATCGGATTTCAATACAGAATAACGACCGGATTATTCCAGTTTTCTCACTCTCTGGCCAAAACAAAATATAAGAAGCATGGATATGGCAAGCCCCGTACCTCCGATAGTCAGGGTAAGCGGGGCTCCGATAAATTCGGCAACTGCACTTGAAAGCAGAATACTGAACGGGTACAGTGCAATTACGGTCTGGTATATGCTGGTCATCCTTCCTCTGAATTCATCGCTGATATTCATTTGAAAAATCGTCAGGCTGGTAGCAGTGTATGAAGTAGAGGAAATACCGACAATTATCAGGAAGAAAGCTGCCAGATAATATGCATGAATGCCTATATTCAAATAAGTGCCGATATAGCCGGCGTTACCAAACAATAAGAGGAATATGCCGAAAACAATGCCTGCGGACAGTAGAACCATCCCCTTTCTTTTAAAATTACCAAGACTGGCAATACCGAGGGAGCCGATCAGTGATCCGATTCCAACAGCAGCCATCATAAAACCATAACCTTCAGATTTTACTTTCAATAGCTCAGCAAAAACTGGCATTAATCCCTGGTATGACATGCCAAAGAAGGTCAGGATAATTTCCATGCCCAATAATACCAGCAGGATATTATGCAGGCGGAGGTATCGGAAACCTTCTTTGAAATTAGTGGTAATAGACTTACCAGATATCAGGCCGAGCTTGCTCGTTGGAGGCAGCAGGGAGATGGTAGCAATCGCAAGAACATTAAATCCCACCCCGACATAATAGGCTCCCTGTGTTCCGACCAGTCCGATTAAAACTCCTGCCAGCGCTGGGCCAGCGATTCGAGCGACGTTGGCTCCACCGTTATTGAGAGCAAAGGCGTTATAAATTTTATCTTTAGGTACAAGCTCAGGCACGATTGAGTTTCTGGCGGGCATATTGAAAGCCTGATTAAATCCATTTAAAAAAGATGAAACCAGAAGGTGCCAATATTGAATATGCCCGGTGGTAATCAGGATTGCTATCGCCAGCATTATAGCGATTGTGAAAGCCTGTGTGAGGATGATAATGTTGCGTTTTTGTATCCGGTCAATAATCACACCGCTGATAGGCGAAATCAGGAGTTGTGGGATTCCCTGCATCGCCATGGTGAGGCCAAGAAGCAGCGGAGAACTGGTTAACTCGTATGCAAGCCAGGATTGCGTGGGTATCTGCATCTGCCCAGCAAAATATGAAGCCACTGTACCAGACCAGTAGATCCGGTAATTGCGAACGCTCAGGGCATCCAGAGTAGTCCGCCAGCCTAGTTTCGAACTGGAAGCTGGGATTGTGGCTGAAGAAGACGAACGTTGAGCAGACAAAAAATTCCCCAAATTAATTTGATAATTTTAATATATTCCCTGTGGAAACATCAGTCAATCATCCTGTCCGATGGTAAGAATATAATTGACGTTTGCATTTCAACTCTGGTTTGCTGAATAATTGGACAGGTAATTGGAAAAAGGAGTTTGAAAAAGATGGAAGACTCTTTATTTTCTGAGGCAAGGGACTCATCCAGAGCTGGTGAACAAAAAAGCTCTCCTCCCCTGATTGAATATAAAAATGTGACCATAATGCGGAACAGCCGTATTATTCTGGACAATATTAATTTAACCATCCATTCCGGGGAGCAGGTGGCTATCCTGGGTCCCAACGGAGCCGGTAAATCGTCTTTGTTAAAGACGATTACCCGTGAGTACTATCCTCTGGCAGATGGGCAGGACAGGTTTGTCCGCATAATGGGCGAAGAATTCTGGGACGTATTTGAGCTCAGGAAACACCTGGGAATTGTGAGTTGGGAAGCTCCGCGCAGCATTTTCAGGGATTTCACCTGTTTTGAAATCGTCCTTTCCGGATTCCTGAGCAGTATCGGAATCTGGAATTATCAGGAAATTACACCTGAAATGCAATATCAAGCCAGACAGATTATGGGTTTTCTAGGTATTTCCCATTTATTGGAACGCAATTTCAGTGAGATTTCAGCGGGAGAAACCCGGCTGGTTTTGATTGCCAGAGCTCTGGTGCATGATCCGGAGGCACTTTTACTGGATGAACCGACTTCCAGTCTTGATCCAGGGGCAACCGTTGAATTGAGGCGGATCATGAGGAAAATAGCAATCCAGGGAAAAACTTTGATTGTGATTACCCACAACCTTTCAGATATTATCCCTGAAATAAAACGAGTTATCATGATCGCAGGAGGGAAGATTGTGGCTGATGGACGCAAAGAGGAACTGCTTAAGCCGGAATGTCTTGCGGACCTCTTTGGAATAAAGCTAGAGGTTTTCCAGAGGAACGGTTATTATCACATGATTACCTGAATCAAGTAGCGAACGGCGAAAATTCCACAGAATATCCCGATTATTATTGCGTGAATTTTATTTAAGGTGTGAGAGCTCTTCTTCCGTCCCCAGCTCCTTTACAGCGGCTTTCAGCAAAATAGACAGATATTCATGCAGTTTTTCCTGCTGTTCTTCTGTCAATGAGGACATTATTTTGCGAATAAAATCCAATTGTATTACGTCGTGACCGACCTTCCTGCCCTTCTCGGTAATTGAAATACGCACCACATTTTTTTTCAACGGGTCTCTGTTTTTTTTCACCAGTCCTTTCTCTTCCATGCGAGAGATCAATTCTGAGACGGTGTGGCGTTCCAGGAAAAGCATTCTTGAGAGCATGGCGGGAGTTGCCTGTCCGTTGAGAGCCCATACTGTACAAAGTGCAGTAGCCTGGTTTGGGTGCAGATAACTGCCGACTTTTTTCTGGCGGGCTCTGAAAATGGCAGACCGGGTTTGGGAGAGCAGGAGCCAGAGGCGGTATTGTTTATCCAGAGGTAGAGATTCTTCCATTGCTCAGTTTCCTTATCACACTGCCGGTTTCAGAAAGATATTCGAATGCCAGCAGTACTTTCTTTGATGATAATCTCAGCAATCATGAGAGTCAATACCGCCTCTTGGAGTCTTCTTTTTAGTAATTATTTGATTCAGGCATATCTGCCATATTCTCTGGTGAAGTCAACCATAGTTTTCACATTAACCGGATTAGCTTCATCAACTGAACAGCCAGGAGCCATGATAAAACCGCCATCTTTTCCTGCGACATCAATCAGCCATTTACAGTATGATTTGACATCCTCGGGAGACCCGGTTTGTAAAATAGAAGATGGTACATTACCCGCGATGCACATGTGTCCGCCGAGAACTTCCTTGACTCTTTTCATATCCGATTTATCGAAAAGCCCCAGTACCTTGCCTCTGGGCAATTCCAGCAGATACTCTAATCTGGAAGTATAATCGCCCTCGAAGAAAATGTCCGGGGTATATCCGGCATCTACCAGAGCATTAACCAGTTGCTTTAAATATGGAAAATAAAATTTCTCGAATTGTTTAATTGACATAAATCCATCAGCTCCGCGATGCAGAGCGATGAAGGCAAGGGTAAATTCGGTAGCTTTTGGTGCAGCGGCGATGCGTTCCAGTTGAATCTTCGAAAACATCTCAATAGCCTCCAGCAGCTTATCTGGACGCTGGTACATATCAAGCATGGCGCCACGCATACCGCGCAGGAAATCGGAGATTGTATCAAAAGGAACCCCACCGCCGATCAGTCCGCTGCGGGCAGGGAATCCCAGTTCATTTAACTCTTTATGCAGGGAGCTCAGCTCTTCCTGCCATGCGACAGCTTCCCGGGCAATGGTTGATAATTTGCTTAGAATATCGGCGAATTCTGGAGTAGCCAGTTCGTTGAAAGGCAATCCTCTCATCAGTGTGTTCAATGGGGGTAGCTTGGCAAGTGGTTCAAGGAGACCGTAGGTCCGCGGAAGATAATAGCGCACCAAAAAATCAGACATATCATGCAGAAGAAGATCATACTCTTCTGGCTTCATGTATTCGCCTTCTACAAACTGATGGGTGTGTCTGGCGTCTACTCCGTGCCCCGGCCACTTCATGGTTTTGCTATCCAGAGCCTCCATAACTTTGCCGGATTGATTAAAAGTGGTGGCACAGCGGTCGGGCTGCAAATACAAAGCTGCTTTGATGCAGGCTTGTTTCCAGGTTTTAAAATCATAAAAAGCGTCACTGGCTTTAACGCCGGCGAACTTCGCCGGGAAGTAACTCAGAGGGATTGAAACGGGAACACGATCCGGGACTCTGAGTTGCACGGCATCAATAATCCTCTTCAATCTTTCCTGATACAATTGCTCAGTGTTTTTATCCATTTAATCTTTTTCTCCTTTGCTTAGCTGATTATTTCTGATTCGCAAAAGTTTGTGTACAATGAATTATTTCCAATTAATACAGAGAAATTAATTATCGTTAATGACATAAAGTATATCCATTCAACACAGTATATGCAAATCGGTCTTATCTCCAATCTTTCGACCGGGGGACGTTTTCGATGGCTTTGAAGGGGGTTACTTCTGAGACAACCACGTTAAATGTTCCTTCTCTGTGGGAAATTTTGCCTTTGATGATCAGAAATGGTGATTTGAATTTATGCTCCTGTGCTTCGTAGACATCGGGGAAGACTATCAACGGTATATGGCCAAATTCATCTTCAAGCGTGATAAAAACCACTTTGTGGTGTGGTCTTTGCCTGCGGATAACCAGCCCGGCAGTGCTGACTTCCTGACCTTCCGCCAGACTTCTGAGATCCTGACTGGTAATTAATGAGCGGCTGTTCAGATACGGTCGGAGCTGTGACATAATATGTCCACCGGGGAACAGACCGAGCACGCTGTATTCTTCTTTCATACGCTCCCATTCGTTAAGGTTGTCAAGCTCAATCATATCCTGAATTACCGGCAGTGGAAGAGCCCGCTGCTGGCCTGCCGGACGGTATCTCAATCCAATCTCCCATTTAACCTTTCTCCGATTGGGTTCCAGACTATCAAATGCACCAGCGCTGGTTAAATTAAGGGCGATTTCCTCCAGTACGCCGGTGCGCTCCAGAAAATCGCTAACGCTTCTGAAAGCTCCCTGTTGCCTGCTTTTTAGAATGGCTCTTGCGGATGCCTCTCCCAGCCCCAGAACGTTGAGTAATCCCAGACGGATCGCTCCGTTTTCAATAATGCATCTGGCTTGACTTTTATTTACATCAGGATTCAGTATGCGGATTCCATGTTTCCCAGCATCTTCCTTTAATGTTTCAAGGTTGTAGAACCCCATTGGTTGCTGGTTAAAAATACTGACAAAAAATTCCAGAGGATAATGGTATTTCAACCAGGCAGATTGATAAGCTGTCACTCCAAAGGCAAAGGCATGGGATTCAGGGAACATATAAAATCCATTGAATTTTTTAAATATTTTTTCAGCTATTTCTTCGCTGACTCCTTTGCTTCTGGCTCCTGCAATGAATCTCTGTTTATACTGAATGATAAGTGCTTCATTGTGCTTTCTGCTGAAAGATCTGCGCAGGCGGTCTGCCTCACTGGGAGGGAAACCCGCCACGTCGATAGCGAGCTGGTTGACCTGATCCTGAAACAGCACAACGCCAAGCGTGCGTTCAAGGGCACGTTTCTCGAGAGGATGGTCATAAGTCACCGGTTTTTTACCGCTGCGCCTGGCGAGGTATTCCTGTACCCCATCATTAACACCCACTCCTGGTCTGACTGCTCCCACTTCATGCGCCATATCAAGTAGATTGCGCGGTTTAAGTCGGACAATTGTCTGCATCTGGGCGGCAGATTCTACCTGAAATATACCGATGGTATCACCGCGGCAGAGCATATCATAAACCCCTGTATCTTCGAAATCTATCCGGGAGAGATCCAGAGGTTCACCGGTGCGTTCTCGAATCAATTCCGTTGCTTCCTGGATTTGAGAGAGGGCACCCAGAGCCAGAAAGTCAATCTTGACAAAGCCGGCGTCATCAATACTATCTTTATCCCACTGGCAAACGTAACGGCCTTCAATGGCACCTTTCTGCACCGGCACAATATCTATCAGCGGTGTGGAAGATAGTATCATGCCTCCCGGATGCTGTCCGAGATATTTGGGAAACCCGTCCAGTTCCCTTGCCAGGCGTACAAGGTCACGCCAGACCGGGGAATTGATTTTATCTTGAAATTGAGGTGATTTTTGCATCTGCTCTTCCAGCCCCTTTGCACTTCCCCAGTCAACCTGCCTGGCTAACTGATTTATTTCATCTGCTGGCAGTCCCAGAGCCTTGCCAAGGTTTCTTATAGCGCCTTTTATCTGGTAGGTTGCGATGGTACCGGTCAAAGCTGCGTGATCCCAGCCCCACTTCTGATGGGTCTTCAGTATGAGGTTTTCCCGGATATTACGGGGGAAATCCAGATCAATATCCGGTACGCTGGTCAGGGTATCTTCGGGCAGGAAACGTTCCAGAGAAAGCTTATATTTCAAAGGGTCAATGTGGGATAGACCTATCAGGTAACCCACCAGTAAGGATACTGAAGAACCCCGTCCCCTGCCGGGTGGATTTTCTTCCAGAGGTATGGAGGGATTGCTCAGTCCCAGTTCTATCATTACTTCCTGCCCGAGCTTGATTACTTCGTGATACATGAGAAGAAAACCTGCCAGCCTGTATTTACGGATCAACCTGAATTCTTGCTCCAGCCTTTCTTTAATCTCAGTGGTAATCTCTTTGTAGCGTCTCCGGGCTGCCTCATAGCAGAGCTTTTCGAGGTAGATATCTGCCGGAGACCCATCCGGTACCTGGTAGTCCGGGAAAGTATAATCGAGGTCTCTGGTCAAATCCAGATGGCAGCCTTCGGCAATTTCCAGTGTCGAGGTGATTGCATTTGGATATTCATGGAAAAGGGCATTTATTTCTGCCAGCGTCCGCAGGTAAAACTCTGAGTTGGGGCGACGTTCTCTGTGGGTTTCTTCCAGACTTTTGCAGTTGCGAATGGCTACCAGACAGTCCTGAAGCTGGTGTCTTTCCCTGATGTGGTAGTGAACATTTCCAGTGGCAACGATACCGACTCCCATTTCCCGCGCCAGTGAGACCAGTTTCCGGTTGCGCTCAGTATCTCCTCGTACCAGGTTTTGCTGAAGTTCCAGATAGTAATTCCCGGTGCCAAACCATTCCAGATATCGCCTGATTAACTGGCGTGCTTCGTCCAATCGTGCTGAGGTTATCAGATGGGCAAGTTCTCCATGGGGGCATCCGGACAGGACAATTAATCCTGAGGCATGATCTGGCAACAACCCGGGATCAAGTTCTGGTAGTCCCCTTTCACCGGAAAGATGTGCGGCAGTGATCAGGCGGCACAGATTGCGGTATCCCTGGCGGTTTCTGGCCAGTATGGTAAGGTGAAAACCACCTTTGAGAGTGAGTTCAGCTCCGATGATGCCATGGATCCCCAGCGAATGCGTGAGCTGAGAGAAACGCATGGCACCGCAAAGGTTATCATGATCTGTCAGAGCCAGTGCCTTGTAGTGCATTTCTTTTGCCTGCACCAGCAGTTCTTCCAGAGACGAAGCACCATCATGGAACGAATAATAACTGTGACAGTGAAGTTCTGCATAATTTATCTTCTCTGCTGACATAGTTGAGATCCTTAAGATTTCCAGATTAACAGGATTGTTGATACCATCGACCATTTGCAAGGTCTTTGAAGATTACTATGCGCTGCCCGTTGTCCAGCAAAACAGCATAGTAAAAGCGGATAACCGGTTCATTGCGCCACCATTCGTCGTCTATCCTCCAGCGGTCTTCAAGGAGTACCACTCTTCGTCTCCGACTGGTCCTGACTGATACAGGCAGTCCGGTTTTGTCCTCGCTTACATTGACTGGCACTGGAATGTTTAATGGTTTAACGATGCCAGTATATAACGTCTTTCCGGAATCCTGGACCAAGGTTCAGCCTCCTTTATTTTAAAAACTTGTGGACTGCCGGATCTGTAATTCAGTTGTTTGATGGATTCCTGCAGATGGTCTCTAGCTTTGACCTCAGGAAAGAGGCTTTTCTGTTGACCGTACTGGTAGCCCATCCGGGTAATTTTAAAGCCAAGCCTTTCTACCGGTCCCGGCTGTGGCTGATTTTCCAGCACAGATTTTATCCTGGTAAGGACTTTGTGAATGTGCATTGCTGGTTCTTTGAAGTCTATCCTATGTTCCCAGTACTCCGTTTTCCAGCTCATCGTCCACAGCGTGAGACTCAGTATGCCCAGCTTTCTTTGAGCGAGCCTGGTAAAAACTCGAGAAAGCAGGGCTTCACAGGGGAGTAACAGTGCATCCAGTGATGTTATCAGCGAAGGGAGCACCGTGCTTTCCTCTATGGTTTCTGTAGTGGGCCTGGGGTAAAGTGGCGTGTTATCATATCCCCGGGCAAGTTCCCAGATTCTTCTGCCCAGAGTACCGAACTGGGATTGAAGTGGGCCGGGAGGTAGGGAGCCTATGCGCCCGAGTGTGTGCAATCCAAAATCATGCAACCTTTTTTTAATTTTCAGAGAGACCGGCAGAACATCACAGGGAAGCTCTGCCAGAAAGGCGGTTTCCCTGTCTTCCAGACTGCAATAGCTGCCTGGTTGACTGCGCAGGGCTGCCAGATAAGCCGGGAATTTGCCCCTGGCTATGCCAACTCGGGCAGCCAGGGCTGCGGGCAGTGTCTCCTGGATGCAGGTAGCAAGAGCGTTATCATCCGGGTATATCAGTTGCAATCCATCCGCATCCAGAAAAGCCAGCCCCGGTCCTGCTTCTTCAACCAGAGGGCTTGTCTTCTCGAGCAAATCCAGTATCTGACTGAACGTGGACCGATAGTACGGAATATCAGCCTGAAGTAAAAAAGCCTCCCTATACCGGGAAATCGCCTGCTGTATAGGCATACCTTCCTGCAGTCCTGTCAGTTCGGGAGTGTAGTCCATAACCAGTTTCTTTGTACCTGCCACCCGTGTTAATATGATCTGTCGATTCTGAAGATCCCCGTTGCGCATAATTTCACATTTGAGAGGAAAATGTGGTATCAAAACACAGAGAATTTTCATAGAGCACTTCCGTCGAATGCATGGTAGTTACCATTGTATAGAACAAATGTTCTATTGTCAAGACCCTGAACTATATTGATATGAAACGGGTCAAACCCGCGGATTCGGATTTCTCAGTGGGACAGATGCTGCAAGGAAGACCGAGATATCGAGCAGACTGGCAATAGAGCACAACCGGGTTTGACATGGTGAGGAATTCATATTACCATTCTTATCGTACAGATTAACGGCAAATGAAATTAAGGGGATAAAGGACATGGCAAAACCGGATAAATACATCAAGAATATGTTGACAGCTTATGTACCACCTAAGAAGTTACCCGATTACAGAAAGAAATTGGATCCAGAAGTTGTAAAACCTATTGTAAATCTGGATGCGGATACGGTTCCAGGAGCTGAGTTTTACAGTGAGGCAATGTGGATCTTACCTGGTTCAAAAAAAGAGATTATTGAGTTTGAATCCCATACTCATACCTGGGGAGAATTCATTGGATTCTTTGGTTTTAACTATGATGACATTCACGACCTCGGAGCGGAAATCGAATTTACCGTTGATAATCAAAAATACAACATTGATAAGAGCTTTGCAGCCTTCATTCCACCCGGTGTTCAGCATGGTCCTCTGATCATCAGGAATATCAGGATACCGATCATGCATTTTATGGCGGGTCCAACCAAACGGTATGAGTAGTTAAGTCTTTGATCTTGATTCAAGCAGGATAAGCAGGGCACCGATTCCGGGTGCCCTGTTTTGCATTTGAATCAGTCTGGTTTCTGCCATCGGACAGCTACGAATGCTCCGGTATTCAGATTTTGTCTCTGTCCCTCGCACTCAATTTCAATCGCTTTCCGGGGATCTTCATCTTTCTGGAAATGAATGCAGGTTGCGGCTTTGCCCTGCAAATTTACGCAGGATAACAATTCATCCGGCGAACGGAAGATAGCATTTTCCAGGATGTGCCTCTGACCCATCAGAGTTTTAGCCCGGCGCCTGGCAGTCCAGGGACTGAGGCTATTAAGTGTGGCTACAACTACCAATCCACCTGGACGGGTTACCCGGAAGAGTTCGGCAATTGCCTGTTTGGCACTGGCAATAAATTCAAGGGCAGTAATGGAGACGGTTTTATCGAAACTGTGATCTTTAAAAGGCAGATAAAGTATGTCTCCCTGAATTGGATAAAATGCATATCTGCCGCATCTGGAAATAGCTTTTTGCAACATTAATCTGGAAATATCAATACCGGTTACCCTGGCGCCCTTTTGCAGAAAATCCAATGTGAAGATACCGGTACCGCAGCCTGCATCAAGCAGATTCTCTTCTTCTGCCGGCTCCAGCATCTGATCGATTAATTCAGCCTCGAATTTTTTGACCAGAACTCCGATCGGAGTACTGAACCATTGGTCGTAATGGTCAACCCAATCATCGAATAACATCGGCTCTGATGTTTTATTTCCCTTTAGCCTCACCAACAAGCGCCCAGACCAGAGCAATTATCCATCCGATGAATGTCCATCCTCCGAAAATGTTCAGCAGGACAATACCCAGAATACTCTTAGTTTGTCTGACCGCGGCGATGATTGTGGGTAAAAAATAAATACCCAGCCCGATTAGCCCGAAGGGAAAACCAATGGGAAACCAGAGACGGTGGAAGTCCCAGGGCATGGTCACGCATGAAGTTAAAGTTATGGATATTAATAATAAACCCACTAGAAGTAAGATTAGTTTAGATTTTTGAAACATAATACCTCTCCTGCCGATAGTATATCATATATTTTGCCAGTATAAGGTAACAGGGAGAGTTATTATCTTCCTGCTGCAAAATACGTTTGCCTGATAGAGGCAGATTGCTTATCTGCGCTGTGTGGAAGGTGGCCAGAGTTCATCAGCGATATCATTTAAGCCGAGCTTCAACAGCTTCTTACGGCTTGGTTTGGTGGTGATGCGGTCCCAGTCGAGCTGTCCCAAATGCCAGTAAGCTTCTGCTTCAAGGTCGCAGGTGACCATGGCTAAAGGACCTTCGGTTAAAGGTGGGTTACCCCAGATACGTCCGTGGATAAAATGCTTCAGAGGATTCAATCCTTCCCGCAAGTTGAAAACGTGTCGCATTGTGCCGATTCTGTCTCCGGTTTCCAGCAGCTCTTCTATTGTTAAATCCCAGCCGGTAATCGCTGCAGCCATACTGGTGATGGTCTGCTCTGGATTTGATGTAAAATCATTGGGGATCATGCAGATTCCCATCGAGTTATTAATATGGTTGATAAATGAAGGTACGCCAAAAGCCTGGGTGTGTCTTCCCGGTGTGGAGTTCAACCAGTACATGGCGGCTGAAGGGGTGCCAGCGTGATTGTGCCCCTGAAGGCGCGGGTCATGCATACCGGGTTCCTGCCCGCCGACGTGGACCGCAAACTTTTCGGATCCCCGTCCGATTCTCTCCGCTGCCTTTTTCACCCCATCTGCCAGCACATCCCCAAATCCCTCCCTTTTCACCATCTTCTCCAGGATAGCGATCATTGCATGGTGATTGCCCCAGGTTAACTCAATTCCCTCCGTATCCTTGCTGGTGATAATTCCGTTCTCATAGCATTCCATGGCAAAGGCTATAGTAGCTCCTGCTGAAATTGTATCCATCCCATAGTAATTACTGATATGGCTCGCCATTTTGATCGATTCAAGATTGGTATTGGAGCAGTTGGCACCAAAAGCCGCCATGGTTTCATATTCTGGGCGGTGATTAAAAGCAGGATATTGATATTCACCGATACCTGGTTTTAAGAATCCTTTACACTGAGCAGGGCAGTGCCAACAGCCGGTTCTTTTATCAAGATTAGCGATGTTAAGATCACCTGATAGCGAGGATACGTCCCCGAGATCTCTAACGCCAACGCCTCCCCAGTTTCTAACTGGACTATCTCCACTGAGAGCCGAGGTATCGGCATGTCCGCCGGTACCATAGATATGAAAACGTTCCAAGAATTTTTTTAAGTCTTCTATTTCAGCCATCCTCAGACGATGTGCTTCTTCCGGATGGGCGACAGGTACCTTAAATTCGCCACGGGCGACTACAGCCTTGAGCCTTTTCGATCCCATCACAGCACCTAATCCGGATCTACCGGCTGCATCCCCTTTGTGGGTGATAATGCATGAAATCAGGGATAGTTTTTCTCCGGCTGGACCGATGACGGCGGCTTTGGAACCCGGATGTGTGGCTTCAAGTATATCTTCCGTTTCATATGTGCTTTTACCCCAGAGGTGAGAGGCATCTCTAAGTTCTGCCTTCCCGTTATCAATAAAGAGGTAGACCGGCTTTTCAGCTACCCCTGTAAAAAATACGGCGTCGTAACCCGAAAATTTCAAATAGGGCCCGAAATGTCCACCGCAATTGGCATCTCCCCAACCTCCGGTTAGAGGTGATTTAGCTACTGTCTGAAAACGGCTGCCTCCAACTGCCGGTGTACCGGTCAATGGGCCTGTAACCAGTCCCAGAGTATTATCCGGTCCAAGGGGATCGACTCCGCTTCGCTGGCGGCTATACAGCAGACGTGAACCCATTCCATAGCCTCCAATAAAGTTCCGCAAGAGGTGTTCATCAGGAATTTCAACTTTAATTTCACCCGTTGATAGATTGATCCACAGAATTTTGCCCATGTATCCCCCGACCATGCGTTCCTCCTTGATCTGGTTAAATTAATTTAATTTGTTAACAATTCTAGCATTCGTATCAAATTTAGACAAACTGTTGAACAAGAGACGTTATGCTATTCGTACAAATGTGAATTCCATTCAGGTTGGAAAAGATTGCCAGCTAATGTCGGGAAATGATAACATTGTTTTCAATAATATCCAGAATCAGCCAGTCGATTATAATTGCAAAAGCATGGTAAAACTGCATTTGTTCAGTGGATTTGAAAACAGCAGGTTAGGAATAACCCGTGATATGCGGCTGGGACATTTATATAGTGATAGCAGTTTGCAGGAGCTCAAAGAAGCGGCGAAAAGGCTGGGTATAAATCCGGAATACCTGCAGAATTCTCGTGGATTTTATCATTACGATCTATGGGGCAAACCTCTGGAAAAAGCATGTTTACTTTTTAAAATTGTGGATAATCACGAATTGTACCGTGATATCAGGTCTAATCGGTTGGTGTCCGAACATGAAATTGTCTGCGGTCCTGATATCAGAGAAAAATTTGCGAAAGATTGTGACTAATCTAAGTATGGGAAAGCCCAATGAAACACTTGATAAATACCGGTTAACTAAGTATCAATTACCCGGTGAAAGGTAGCAGAGCTTTGAATCCAGAAGATCGTAGGTTAAAATCATTGAACTGGCGAGAGCGAGCGGCAATTTTGGATTTTTCATTTCGATCGCCCTTTCAATCCAATTACGGCAACTGGTAACCAGTCCTTTTGCCAGCATTTCTTCGAAGAGATCATTAATAAGATTATTTTGATCCATCTTTTTCTTCCTATCGACATGGTCACTACAACAGAACACAAAAACGGTTTTACTTTTTCTTGCTACAGGTAAGATTTAGTATAACCGAATTACAGATATGATAAATGAGTCATTGGTACTGGATGGGATAATACGAGAATACCAGAGTGTTTCCTGATAAATATCTTCGAGATTCTGGGATAACTGCCAGGTAGTGAATAAAAATAAGGTTGACAACTATATCCTTTTAGTCCATTCAACTTTTCAAAGAATACTTGACAGAGTATGATATAATTTTCAAAAACAGAATTAAATTTCTATAATATGGAACTGAATCAATACGTTTAGCAATTTTGAATTCCGATCCTCATAGAAATAATAATTCGCTGAAAGGGGGCGCTGAATGTCCGGTTTGAAAGATACCTGCGCAATCGTAGGTGTGGGCGAAACCAGATTTGGAACGATACCAGGAGTAACAGATTTCGGCTTGACTGTTGAAGCATCCAAAAAAGCTATTGAAGATGCAGGGTTATCCAGTGGGGATATTGATGGACTTCTAAGCCAGCAACTTTATCATGACACGGTAATGTGGTATACCAACTGGATTGGTCAGAGAATGGGATTGAAGCTTAAATATACCACTGACATTGATCTTGGAGGGGCAACTCCTGTAGCGATGGTACAGCACGCTGTGATGGCAATTAACGCCGGCTTGTGTACGAATGTATTATGCGTTTATGGGGAATCATCCAGGAGCTGGCGACCAACCCAGGCTATGATGGCAAGGGGACGTATCTGGGGAAAGGGGATGGGAGAGTTTGAACATCCTTTTGGATATGTCGCTCCAATGCATGGTTATGCCATGGCCTGCCAGCGTCACATGTACGAATATGGTACTACCAGTCGCCAGCTTGGAGCTATTGCGGTTGCGTGTCGAAAACATGCGTCAATGAACGAAAATGCACAACAGCGAAAACCGATAACAATTGATGATTACCTGAACTCCCCTATTTTTTGTGAGCCTTTTCGTTTGCTTGATATCTGTCAGGTTACCGACGGAGCAGCAGCGGTGATCGTGACATCTGCCGACCGTGCCAGAAATATGAAAAAGAAGCCAGTTTACATTTCGGGGATGGGCAGTTATCATCCAGGCTACAATATTGGCTGGGCACCAAGTATGACCATAACCGGTGCAAAAATCTCCGGTGAAATGGCTTACAGGATGGCTGGCATAACCCCGCAGGATATAGATATTGCTGAAATATATGACTGCTTTACCTACACGGTTCTGGTGACTCTTGAAGATTATGGTTTTTGTAAAAAGGGCGAAGGTGGTCCTTTTGTGGAGAATGGCAGGATTGAGATTGGCGGAGAACTTCCTGTAAATACTCATGGTGGATTGCTGTCTCAGGGACATATAGATGGCATGAATCACATAACCGAAGCGGTCAAACAGTTAAGAGGAGAGTGTGGAATCAGACAGGTTAAAGATGCCGAGATTGCTATTGTCAGCGGTAATGGTGGCTGTTTCAGTACCCATACTACATTGATATTGAGGAGGTAATAATTGATGGGTGAATATAAAAAACCCCTACCGATAATGGATCTGGATTCAAAGGAATTCTGGGAAGGCTGTCACAAACATGAATTGTTACTGCAAAAGTGTAACAATTGCGGAAAGTATCATTTCCCGCCAGGACCTGTTTGTCCAGAGTGTTTTTCACTGGATTTGAAATGGACAAAGACTTCCGGAAAGGGCATTGTTTATACATTCACTGTGGTGCGCAGGGCTCTTGGGCCAGACTGGGAATCAGATGTGCCTTACGTTGTTGGTGTAATCGAGCTTTCTGAAGGGGTACGCATGGTAAGCAATGTGGTTGGGTGCAAACCAGAAGAAGTAAAAATAGGTATGCCGGTTGTAGTAATTTTCGATGATGTAACGGACACAATATCATTACCGAAATTCAGACCTGCCGGGTAATTTTACAGGCTGAATGTACAGAAGGAGGATATCAATGCCCGAAGCAATTATCTATGAGAAACTGGATCATATTGCAGTATTAACAATGAACCGCCCCGAAGCCATGAATGCAATGAATTCAACGATGCGCCGTGAGATGGGTGAGGCGCTGGTGGATTTCAGGGATGACTCCAATTCATGGGTTCTTATTATTACGGGAGCGGGAGAAAGGGCGTTTTCGGCGGGAATGGATCTCAAAGAGATGGCTGCCAATCTTGCCAGCGGTCGGTTCCAGGGTAAGCCGTCGCAGGAAAATCCGGATCTGATGGCGGGGACTATTGAAATCTGGAAGCCGATCATAGCGGCTATTAACGGAGTGGCTGTCGGTGGTGGGCTGGAGCTGGCTTTGGCTTGTGACATTCGTATCATCGCAGAAAACGCCAGATTAGGATTGATGGAACCGAAAAGAGGAATTGTCCCTGGTGGAAAAGGCACAATCAGACTTCCCCGTCTCGTGCCACTGGGGATTGCCATGGAAATGCTGTTGACCGGTGACCTGATAGATGCTAGAGAAGCCTACCGGATTGGATTAGCCAATCAGGTCGTTCCTGGGCCAGAAGTAATGCCGGCAGCTCGTAAAATGGCTGAAAGAATCATTGATTGTGCTCCACTGGCAGTGCAATCGATTAAGGAAACCGTCTATAAAACGATTGGTTTACCGTTAAAAGAGGCTCTCAGTGCCAGTTTTGGCTTTAACGTTTTCGCATCAGAAGATGCAAGAGAAGGAACAGCGGCATTCGCCCAAAAAAGGAAACCGGTCTGGAAAGGAAGATAGGGCCTGACAGGTTACTGTTTTCGGGGTTATGAATAGAAAGGGATAAATGAATCGTGGGGAGGTAAGTAATCCGTGTCAACGGGCGGTTGTTCGTTACTGGATGATATTAGTATATTGGATATGACTGAAGGGCGAGGACAATATGCAGGCAAATTTCTTGCTGATCTGGGAGCAGATGTAGTTAAAATTGAGTCACCCTGGGGCAGCAAAGCGCGGAAAACAGGCCCTTTTAAAGACGATTTGCCCGGATTGGAAAATAGCATCTACTTTATTTACTACAATACCAATAAAAGGGGAATTACCCTGAATTTGGATACCGCTGTTGGTCGTGATTTATTTAAACAACTGATCAGGCGAGCAGATGTTTTAATTGAGGATAGTGAACCTGGCTTTATGGAATCCATAGGGCTGGATTATTCTGTCCTGTGCAGGATTAATCAGCAAATTATAATGGCTTCAATTACTGGTTTTGGACATACTGGTCCTTACAGTGATTATCAGGCTCCTGATATTGTCAGCTTTGCCGCAGGGGGTTTGATGTTTATCAGTGGTGCGGAGAATGAACCTCCGGTAGTTGCTCCATGTGAGCAGGCTTATCATGCCTCTTCTCTGATGGCGGCTTTTGGCATCATATCCGCATTATATCTCCGGTTCCGTACCGGAAAAGGTCAATTTCTGGATATTTCAACCCATGAAGTTCTGGCTTCTTTCAGTCAGGGTATCATGAGGTATGCGGTGACTTCTGGTACAGGAGGTAGGACAGGTAGCCAGTTCTTCGCTGCGCCAGCACGTGTTTATCCCTGTAAAGATGGCTATGTGCATCTTCTGGTATTTTATCCAGGTCACTGGCGTAGTTTTATTGATATAATCGGTAATCCAGAGATCCTTTCAGATCAAGCCTGGTATGATGCAACTTTTCGTGCAAAGAACCGGGATTTGATTGATCCAATCACAATTGAATTTACTTTAAAACATACCAGAGCAGAAATCACCAGCCTTTGCCAATCAAGGGGGATTCCTTGCACACCGGTCAATACTCCGGCTGATATTTGCGATGACCCGCATTTTACCGCCAGAGAATTCATTATGGAAATTGAACATCCTGTTGCAGGTATGCATTCGTATTTTGCACCTGCTCCCAAATTTACTGAATCTCCTGCAGTAACCAGGCGTCCGGCGCCATTGCTTGGTCAACATAATCAAGAGATTTACGGGGAACTCGGCTACAGCGATCAGGATCTAATTAAATTCAGGGCAGAAGGCATTATTTGATGCGATAAAGGGGGAGAGATTCCGGATAGAATGAAATGGGCTCTGGAAGGGATCAGGGTAATTGATTTAACCGACTCAATAGTAGGACCCTTTACCACTATGTTGCTGGCATCTTGTGGAGCAGAGGTCATCCGGGTTGAATCGCGCATGCATCTCGGTTTCCGGCGGAACGGTCCATGGGGACCGTGGGGAAATGAAGGAATTCCTCAAATTCCTGAAGAGATGATTGATTTTAATGAAGTGGATATCAATCTGCTGGTAGGTCCGACTTATGCTGAATTGAATCATGACAAGCTTAGTATTACTTTGAATCTTGCCCGGTCGGAAGGGAGGGAAATCTTTAAGAGACTGGTCAAAATCAGCGATGTGGTTGTTGAGAATTTCAGTTATGGTGTGATGCAGAAATGGGGATTTGATTATTCTGATCTGAGAAAAATAAAGGAAGATATTATTAATGTTACTATACCTGCACTTGGCAAAGGACCCGCTGAAAAATGGTCAACCTGGGGTATGAACCTGCTCAGTTACTCCGGTTTCACGTATTTATGGGGACACCCTGATACTCCGGTAACCGAACGCATGGCTTCTGGATTTCACGGGGATTATATTGCTGGCACAGAAGCTGCTGCAGCAATATTGGCTGCTCTGTATTTCCGGGCTCGTACGGGGAAGGGGCAGCATATCGAAATTTCACAGGCAGAAGCGACGATTTCCGTGTTGGGGCTGGCTTATCTGGATTATTTTATAAATCGGCGTATTCCTCAGCCGGCAGGAAACAAACACCCTCGATTTGCTCCTTATAACTGCTATCCATGCAAAGGAGATGATCGGTGGTGTGTGATTGCTGTTCGCAGTGAGGATGAGTGGCAGAGATTTTATCGGGCAATTGATCAACCTTCATGGGCCAGAGAAGAAAAATATAAAACCATGGAAGAGCGCCTGAAGAATGTTGCGGAATTGGATGAACATGTCGCAGAGTGGACGCGAAAACATTCTCCTCATCAGGTTATGAAGATTTTACAATCTTTTAAAGTTCCTGCGGCAGCAGTGCAGAATTATGAAGATCTTTTTTATGACCTGCAGCTCAGGAATCGGGGATTTATCCTCGAGCAGAATTTGCCACGCCTGGGGAAAATAGAGGTATCAGGGGCGCCTCTGCGGCTCTCCAGAGGTCAAAAGATTCCTGAACCGCGGACTGCCATATTGGGAGAACACAATAACTATGTTTTTGGCCAGCTCCTCGGTATGACAGAGGAAGAAATAAAAAGACTCGAAAAAGATCGGATTATTTTTTAGGAGTAGAACTCTGGCTCAGTGAAACAGTACCACTTTTAGTTCGGACCGGGATTTTTCAGCGCAAGTATCTCATAAGAAACAGTGGAGGAGATCAACATGGATTTTGAATTCCACTTTTCGGAGGAACTGGAAGCCTTCCGTCGCGAGGTTAGAGGATTTCTTGAAACCATCGCTTTAAACGAGCCACTCCCTCATGCTGCCCGCACTCTGCTCACCCCTGAACTGTATTATCGCGGCAGGGAAATGCAGAAAAAACTGGGGGAGAGAGGATGGTTTGCACCGGCATATCCGAGAGAATATGGGGGTGGGGGACTTGATACGGAACACTGTCTGATACTCTATCAGGAATTTGCCAGGATAGAAGAGGAAGGCCGGTGGGTTTTATTGCCTGAAGTTTCCGGAATTCACACCGCGGGCCTGATGGCATACGGCACCGAAGACCAGAAAAGAAGGCTGTTAACTCCTCTTCTGCGTGGGGAAGTAATAGGCTGGCAGTGCTTCACTGAGCCGGACGCCGGTAGCGATCTGGCATCGTTGAAAAGTACTGCAATGCAGGATGGGGATGTATTCATTATCAATGGTACCAAGGTATTTGTTGGGGAAGACCCTGTACCGCCGGATTATTTTTACTGGCTCGCGGTGACCGATCCTGCTGCTCCGCGCCATGAAAATCTGGGAGCCTTCTTTATCCCGGCAGACCTGCCGGGTATTCATTTCCAACCGCTTGATCTGATTTCCTCGGTTACCGGCCAGAAGTGGGAAGTTACCTGCGAAGATGTGCGCTGTCCGGCTGATCGCCTGATCGGTGAGAAAAATAAAGGCTGGCAGGTAAGCCAGGCGACTCTTGGTGTAGAAAGGGGTGGAGAAGGCTCGGCAATCCCGCGGAACAGGTTCATTTTAAAAATAATCGAATATTGTAAGAAAACTCTCCATAACCGTCAGCCGCTAAGTAAAGATCCGGTTATCCAGGATTTACTGGTAAAGCTATATATCGAATATCATGTCGGCAGATTATGGGGATTGCGCAATTTTGCTATGACGAAAGGACAGATTCCTCTTGAAAGATACACCGGTACTCAATCTTACCTGCACAGTAAACGTCTTGCTCCGCAACTTGGCAAAGCACTGCTGGATATTCTGGGACCGTCAGCCCTGGTTACCGATCCCGAATTGCAGCTCCTCATGGGAGAGGTTGAATATCAGGTGCGTAACTGTGATTGTACACATTTTGGCGGTACTCCGGAGATGCAGCAGATCATGATGGCGAGGGGTCTCGGTCTGGGAAGAGGAGCCGGACGGAAAGTTAACAGACAGGTAGCCGGAGGTTAAGATGGATCTTTCACTTACAGAATCTCAAAAAATGCTGAAAAATTCTGCACGGGAATTCCTGAAGCAGGAATGCCCGTGGACTGAAATTAAGAAAATCGACGAAAGCCAGAACGGCTTTTCTGCTGAACTTTGGAAAAAGGTTGCGGAGATGGGCTGGCTGGCTATGCACCTGCCTGAGGAATACGGTGGAATGGGATGCAGCCTGACCGACCTGGCGGTCATATACGAAGAGATGGGACAGGCTTTACTGCCCGGAGTATTTTTTTCTTCTTCAGTACTCTGTGGCTTAATTCTGGCATCTTCTGCCACGGAAAAACAGAAAGCGGAATTATTGCCTGCGATCGGGTGCGGGGATGAGATACTGGCATTCGCCTTGACCGAGCCAGACTACGGGTGGGGACCGGAGAATATCAGCCTTAAGGCTTCTTTCAGAAACGGTAAATTTGTTCTGGAGGGAGTCAAGAGCTTTGTCCCCGATGCTCAGATTGTAGATAAATTGATTTGTGCGGTGCGTACGGGGAGATACAGCAGCAGTGAAGAAGGGATATCTCTTCTGCTGGTAGATTCTGGCTCGCCGGGTTTGCAGAGCAGACAGATTGCGGCTTTCAGTGGCGAAAGATTCAACGAATTGATTTTTAATTCTGTTGAGGTGCCTGAATCCAACCTTATTGGTGAGGTGGACAAAGGCTGGCTGGCGTTGAAAGCACCTTTGAATCAGGCTACGGCGATCCTCTGTTCCTACATGGTGGGAGGGTGTCAGCACCTGTTGGATATGACTGTGCAGTATGCTCAAACCAGAGTTCAATTCGGACAACCGATCGGAGCTTTTCAATGGGTTCAGGGTTATATTATTGAGCAGGCTAATCAATTGGAAAAATGCCGATGGTTTACTGCTGAAGCTCTCTGGAAGCTGGACTCACATAAACCTGAATCGGAACAGGATGAAGTGGTCTCGCTGGCGAAAGCTGTTGCGAGTGAGGCTTTTCTTGAATGCGGTCATCTTGGCCATGAGGTACACGCAGGTATAGGAGTTGATAAGAAATATCCGCTTTACCTTTACAGTAAAAAAGCGAAAACACTTTATTCGTATTTGGGCGATCCTTATTTTCACCGGAGGAGGGTCGCCAGATTGTTGGGTTTATAAAATATTTTTAAAATCTGTTTCGGTGCAACGAAGGGTCTAATATACGGTTTTTGAAATTCAAACGTTATGCATTTACAATATTCTTACTACCCTAGAAAAATCTGAGATGGAAAGTGAGGAATTATGGACATCATTGTGTGCGTAAAGCAGGTGAACGATCCGGAGGCACCACCGAGCAGTTTCAAGATAGATTCTGCTACCGGTAAAGTTTTGCCACCTCCAGGTATGCCACCGGTTATCAGCACGTTTGATGAGTACGCAGTTGAGGCTGCCCTGAGAATCAAGGAAAAAGATGGAGGGAAAATTACAGTTTTGAGCATGGGGGTGAATTTATTGCGGGATGTGGTTAAGAAGCCCCTTTCAATGGGTGCGGATGAATTGATTTTGCTCGAAGATCCTGCTTTTGCAGATGGTGATAGCTGGTCAACTGCTTATGCTCTGGCCGTGGCTATCAGGAAAATTGGAAAGTTTGATCTGATTCTCTGTGGCAGGCAGGCTGCTGATTGGGATTCAGGTCAGGTCGGTCAAGGCATAGCTGAAATTCTTGGTTTGCCGTGTGTCACCATCGCACGCAAAATTGAAATCATCAATGGGAAAGCACATATTGAACGGGTTATTTCCGATGGTTTCGAAGTAATCGAGATGGAATTACCGGGTGTGGTAACTTTAAGTAATGAGCATCCTGCTCCGCGCTATCCGAGTGTAAAAGGAATTATGATGGCGAAGCGCAAGGAACCCTTAATCTGGAAACCTGCAGACATCGGCGTTGAACCATCCCGAATCGGGCAGGCGGGAAGACGTTGCAGGCTGATTAAACTTTACCAGCCCGTGCGTGAAGCAAAGTGCGAGATAGTTAAGGGTGAGACTCCTGAAGAAGCTGCTAGTAAGTTGGCAGAACGGCTGAGAGAAGCAAAAGTAATTTAAACAAAGATTGGAGGCTTAATTTTATGGCTGATGTCAATGGCATTCTGGTTTTTTGTGAATCAGCGAACGGCAAACTGGCTTCTATCGCACTTGAAGTGCTTGGTGTGGGAAGGCGTATTGCCGATGAACTCGGGCAACAACTGGGAGCTGTATTGATAGGCAATAAGACCGGATCGCTAGCTGATGAAGCTGTATATTACGGTGCGGACAGAGTCTATGTTGTTGAGGATCCGTTGCTCGATGACTACCTGACTGATTTATATCTCTTAGCTTTAGAAAAGGTGATCAGGCAGGCTAATCCGCAGGTTGTGATTCTCGGGCAAACCGTGGCAGGTAGAGATCTTGCGCCAAGACTGGCGTTCCGCCTGAATACGGCAGCTTCGCTTGATTGCATTTCCCTTGAAGTAGATAAAAATACTGGAAGATTGCTGATGACAAGACCAGTTTATGGTGGTAATGCTCATGCGATTCTGGTATGTGATACCGACCCGCAGATTGCTACTATCAGAAGCAAAGCGATCTCCCCGGCTGTTCGGGATACCAGCCGGAAAGGTGAAATAATAAAAATAAATGCGGAGCTAAACTCCGCTGGAGTAAAAACAAGATTGCTCGAGCGAAAAATCGAGGAAGCGGGAGGAGTTAAACTCGAGGATGCTCGGGTGGTTGTCACCGGTGGAAGAGGTATAGGAGGACCGGAAGGCTTTAAGCAACTTGAAGAGCTGGCAAAGATTCTCAAAGGTGCAGTTGGCGCTTCCCGTCCACCCTGTGACAATAAATGGGTACCTGATAATCTGCAGGTGGGATTGACAGGAAAGATTGTCAGTCCTGATTTATATATTGCAGTGGGAGTTTCAGGCTCAAGTCAGCATCTCAGTGGTTGCTCTGGCTCAAGGGTTATTGTGGCTATTAATAAAGATGCAGAGGCTAATATTTTTAAAGTAGCTCATTTTGGAGTTGTTGCGGACTGGAAAAAAGCTCTGCCGGCTTTTGTAGCCAGGGTAAAGGAGCTTGTTTCAGAGTGATGATACCTGCGGGTTAAGCTCGAATGGAAGAAACTGCGAGGTCTGATTTTCCGGAGTTGAATAAGGAAGTCAAGATAATCTGGAATTCGATCGCAGAGTGGTGGAACGATAAGATCGGAGAGGGGAATGATTTCCAGGATATCTTGATTGAACCGGCAACTGAGCGTTTACTTGAGATTAAACCGGGTGATTATATACTGGATATTGCTTGTGGGGCTGGCAGGTTTGCCAGGCGTATGGCGGCGGCAGGAGCAGAAGTTCTGGCAATTGACCAGTCTGAAAAATTCATCGAAATAGCCAGAGAACGAACAGGGCAGAATTACGGAAAAATCCGTTACAGGGTCTGCGATGCCACTGACAGAGAAGCCCTGATTGCTCTGGATAAGCGGAAATTTGATGCAGCGGTGTGTACGATGGCTTTAATGGACATGGCATGCATTGAGCCTTTGATTTCTGCTCTGCCGTATTTATTAAAGAGAAAAAGGCATTTTGTCTTTTCAATCTTGCATCCGGCTTTTAATTCCGGAAAAACGCGCCGATTTGCCGAGGATTATATTGAGAACGGGAAAGTTATCAGTAACTGCGGTGTCATGTCCATGGATTATCTGAAATCGTTTTCTTACCTTGGTATCGGCATCAGAGGGCAACCTGTACCTCAGTATTATTTCCATCGGCCCATTGGCTTGCTTTTCAATACTTTCTTCAGATATGGATTTAAGCTGGATGGAATTGAAGAGCCTGCATTGCCAGCGGAATTATCCGAAAAAGCAGAAACTACTGTCTCCTGGCATTGTTTAAACTGGATACCTCCGGTTCTGGTTGCCCGAATGCGTTTAATCGATTAACGATGGCGATGTCTTATTTGCAGGCATTAGCCAGTGTTTTAATTTGTGGTAGCAGTGTTTAATACTTATATGTTAGCCGCTAAAGATTAAGGTAGCGTAGAAAGGGCATTTTTAATCAAGATTTAAGAAAAATTTACACTAATTGCTTTGGTTGTTGTATAATAATGGTGCGATTGGATAATCGTTTATGACGATATGCCCTGAATTTATGATATCTCCTGAGTTGACATAAAAAATACAACGAACGCTCTCGTGGGAGCGAAAAGGAGGGGTGAAATGGCGGTCATTACAATTCGGGGTAAGCTGGGAAGTGGTGCTCCAGAAATCGGCAAACTGGTGGCCAACAGTCTTCAAGTAGATTATATCGACAGGGAAATTATAGCTGAGGTAGCAGCCCGATTAAATCTTCAGGAGCAGGAAGTCCTGGCAAAAGAAATGCCTCCCACGAGACTACATGAGCGTATTGCAGAAGCGCTAGCCAGGGGATATGCGATAGGAGATGGTATTCAGGGTGCTTATCTACCTGTTTGGCAGATACCTTTCGATGATAGTCGGTATGTGGAAGCTCTCTCTTCTTTCATTCGAGAACTCGCCCGAACGGGTTGTGTCATATACGGCAGGGGCAGTCAGTTTATACTGAAAAATGAACCGGGAGCGATTCACATCTCTGTGGTTGCCCCATATTATATCAGATTAAGGCGAGTTATGGATACCATGCATCTTCCCAATGAGGAATGTGCCAGAAAAGAAATTAATCGTTCTGATAGTAGCGGACGTGAATTTGCCAGAAGATTTTTTGGCACTGATCCGGAAGATCCCGAGCATTATCACCTAGTGATAAATACAGGGCGTTTGAGCTATGAGTCTGCAGCTTCAATCGTACTCGAAGCCGTACGCCAGCAGGAGGCATGGGCTATATATTAATCCTGTTTATTAAAAACATAAATATGAAAAAGCACCACGAAGTTTTCGTGGTGCTTTTAAAATTTCTCAGACCAGAAGATTAATCAATAAATTTAAACATTCTGGTTAGACCGCCAGGTGTTCTCAAATTATAAAGACGTACTGCATTTCCTCCCAGTATAAGGTTGAGATCATCCTGAGCAATATCCAGCTTGGCCAACTCTCTGAGACTCCAACCCCAGATATCTACCTGGTTACGCACAATACCCTTTTTAATATCCTGTCGGGTATAAACAGAAGGATATCGACCGGTATTGGAGTACAATGGTAAACTGGCTCCCCAGTCGGTTCCCCAGAGCAGCTTCTCAGGTCCGATGCTCGGATCAGTAAGAGCTTTGTAATATAATTCTGCCCAATAACGCCCTGTTTCCAGATAGATGTTCTTATGTCCTGCTGCTACATGCAGGCACTGCTCATAAAAATGTTCCCACCAGCCGCCTTCTATGCCGCCGTGTTCCAGGATGATCGGTACATCGGGATAGGCAACTGCCAGGGTATGAGCCCAGAGGGGATTAAAGGTCGTTCCTCCTGGATGATATGGCACAGCGTAACCTCCGGGAGTGCCGGTATGATAACGGAATGGCACTTTATGTTTACGGCAAACATCCAGAATTTTCATAAGATTAATCATGGTTGTGCGTTCGTCTGGCCATTCCACCATGGACATGGCAGCTCCCCATACTCCTTCTCCAATGCCCACGAACTCGCCAGTGCTAAGCAGAGCATCAATTTCTTCACAAACATCATCGATAGTTATTTTTTCTCCTGCCTGAACCTTTTTACGGCATTTTTCAGGGAAACGGTTGCAAACAAACTTATCGGGATATTGCTTTTTTTGCTGGAGATTGATCTCGTTGGTCATACCAAATACACCAGGAGTCTGGAGCACGCACATATCAACACCGTAACATGCCATGTCATATAGCAGGCGCGCTGAATTATCATATGCCTGTACCTCATTCATAACCTTGCCCAGATCAGCATAATCTTTGGAACCTTTTAACGCGGCCCCTGCTGCGTGCCTTTGAGAATGTACATGAGTATCCACAATGAATCTTCCCAGTTTCATTACCTGCTCCTCTCAATGATCTTGTTAATATGCTGGCATTATATCACCTGTGATATAACCTGTGCAATTCTTTCCGTCTGAGGGTATATGAGGGGAAAATATATATTATGGTTTTGTCAATATATAAGTTTTTAGGGAAAATGTCATTGTGACTGAAAACCGACATTGAAAAGGAAAGAACAAAAGAGGTTAATAGTTAGTAATGAATTTGAAATAATGAACACCAACGTTTTCGCTGTCCATTTTTATTTATATTTACTCTTGATAGCAATATATAGAAGAAAATAAACCCCGAAGAAATAACCTCCGGGGTTGGCGTGCTCTTTTCCGTACAGCAGTTTACCAGTTTTAATTTTATTGTTATTTTCCAGTTACCGGGTGTTTGAAACTATATGGAAGATGGTATCCCGATGGATAAGGATGGAAGGCAGTTGGAGGGGCGTCTGCCTTAATGGTAGGATGCTCATTCATATTGCCCAATAAAGGAGTTTTCAGCCATCCATCTTCATAAGGAGTCCAGAAGGTATTATTCCAGTGCAACTTTTTAAAATACCATTTTCTATTCTCTTTAATATATTCGTTCTCATAATATCCGTGCAGCCAGTAATGGCGCATTACTCCAGCCCAGGGTCTTGCTTCCAGATCAAAACAATTCCATCTGCCTTTGGCTGTCCTGCCATCCGGAGATATTGAAATAACTCCCTGCCATTGGAATATGCAGACAATTCCACCAGTAGCTGGAGGTATATTTTGTTGAAGTTGGGAAGGACGGTTACCTCCCAGCCAACCTAGAAAAAACCTTTTCACTCCCTCCTTACCTTTGAAAAGACCATGGTCTGTTATTTCAACGGACTCAGTATGTTCATCAGAAAACAGATCCACGATATCCTGGAGTCTTTGAGTCTCGAAATAATAACCGTATTTTCGCTGGAGATCTTCAATCTCTTGAATATCTTCCATCATCTGGACTCTTTTTTCCAGTTCTTCTAATTCTTTTTCTTCCTGGTCCATAATTTTCTCCTTTTAATATATAATGTCCTGTCCGAGCGTCTTATTTCTCCGTTATAGGGTGTTTGTAATGGTATGGCAATCGCTGCCGGGATGGATATGGATGGTAAAAAGTAGAGGGAGCGTCGGGTGGGACTTCCCGGCTGGGACCCAGCTGGCCGATAACAGGTGTTTTAAGCCATCCATCTTCATATGGTGTCCGGAAAATAAGACTGTAGTGCAGTTTCTTAATTTTCCATTTACCGTCTTCTTTAACATATTCGTTTTCGTAGCAGCCGTGAGTCCAGGTTTGTCTGAGTTCTCCTTCATGTAAAGATGCTGTCGGGAGGGCTTCCATAGCAAAGCCATACCATCTACCGCAGGCAGTTTTTCCATCTTCTCCTATGGTAACCACTCCCTGTACCTGCATTTGTATTGAGAGCATACCGGGTCTCGGGGGTCTGGCGCCTAGTAATTGGATATAGAATCTTTTTACTCCCTCCTTGCCCTTATATACTCCCATATCGGCAATTTCGACAGATACACCTTCGGACTTGTCGGCAAAAAGATCAACAATATTTTGCCAGTCGGCATAATCTCTATAATAACCATAAATTCTTTGTAACTGTTCTATCGCCTTTATATCTTCCAATCGTTGAATTCTCTTTCTCAGGTCTTCCAGTGTTGCCATTTTGAGCTCCTTTCTTAATTTATTTTGTTTGATTTTGATGAAGCATATACGTATATATGTTTTGCAACTGTAAAAAGGGTTAGTCACGGATTTCAGGGTAGAAGTTGTGATTAGCCCGGTATTTTAAGTAGCCATTATTTATCCAGCCAAACGGTATCCGGTCTCCAGTAAATCATGTTTCCGGTAGTCAGAAATCCGGGGTCTCTAACATATTTCTGCATCGGGTAACCTTCACCAAAATAGTGCACTGGAATATAAATAGATTCATCAGCGATCTGTTTGACAACCTTTTTCATCATCTCTGGTTCGGGGTCTTTAGTAGTCAAAGCTTGAACAAGCAGTGTTTCCAGCTCATCCGAGCGTTTCATACTGTAATACCAGTTGGTGGCTTTGCCAAAGAATGAATTTATAGAAGATGCGACATTTACTCCGCAGACCATTGGTTCACTAAGAAGAGCATTTTTCCAACCCTTAGTCCGGTACTCTGTGAACTTTCCATATTCCGGAAGCTCGATTTCCGCCTGAATACCTACCTTAGCTAAGTAGCTTTGAATAGCAATGAGAACATCCCTGTTGAGTCCCATGGGTGAAGCGATCAGTTTTGTCTTAAAGCCATTTGGATATCCGGCTTCGGACAGTAGCTGTTTAGCCTTATTGGGATCGTATTTCCGAATGGGGAGATTGGGATCATATGCCGTTGAGTTTGGAGTAGCGAACTGATAGGCGGCTGTCCAAAAGCCGTAACTCATTGAAGCGGCTATCGCCTCTTTATCAATGGCATACTCCACCGCCTGGCGTACCTTAATATTCGCGTAAGGTGATTCGGGATTTGCAGCATCCGGAACCAATGGATAGGTTCCAATGAGACCAGTAATCACATTTAAACCCTGGTCGCGGAGCTCGGCTACTCTTAAACCCAGAGGAAGCATTATGGCATCTGCAGCACCGGAAATCATAACAGCTTTTTGGGTAAGAGGGTCGGCTATATAAAGATACTGAAGCCCATCTACATATGGCTTCCCCGTATCCCAATAGTTCTCGTATCGAGTATATACAGCTTTTACGTCTCTTTCGAAGCTGACAAATTTGAAAGGTCCAGTACCTACGGGGTTAGCTCTCATCCATTCCACGCCGTTCTTTTCATAGGCTGTAGGCGAAACCATAAAAACGTTGGACTCTGAGAAGGAAGCCAGGAAGCTGTTCCGCCACTCAGTGAATGTAATCCGGATAGTATAATCGTCAACAACATCTATTGAAGCCCAGAACTGGGTACCGGCTCTTTTGGCGGCCTTAACCGTCTCCATGTTGAATTTGGCTACCCTGGCATTAAAGTCGGAACCATCATGGAATTTTACTCCCTTTCTTAAAGTGAAAGTGATTGTTTTATTATCGGGGTCTACCACCCATGAGGTTGCCAGACGGGGTGTTACATTGCCTTTGGAGTCGGTCCGAACAAATGGTTCCAACACTGGTTGCTGTGCTCTGGCTGCTTCACCTACAGCGTCTGGTAACCATCCTAGCGGTGACTGCGGACTGGCTTCTGCTACCATCCGCATAATGCCTCCATACTTGGGTTTTCCTAGTTCTGAAGGCGAGGGCGACAATGCTTGCGTTGATGTAACACCTGGTGTAGAAGATGACACTGCTGTTGGAGTAGGTGAAACTGCACTAGTTACTGTCGGTTGTACAGTCGGAGCCTGGGAGGTTTTCTGTCCGCAACTACTTGTTATTATCAAGGTGCAAACTAACAACAAAATCGCAGGGATAAATAGTTTTCTCAAAAGTTCAGCCTCCTTTTTGAAAGATTTTAAGGGCAATTACTAAGAAACGTTTATAATTAATCAAAACGAAATCAATTCACATCTTATCCCTCCTTTAATGAAGATATTTGTTGATTGAGGAAATAAAATTTCACGGTAGAACGTCAATATCATCCAATATCTTAAATGACCGGGTGGTGTGAAAATGATAATAAAAAGAAGTAATAAAAATAATTATGTAATCGTAAGTATGTTTTCTAGGAGTATAACAATTATAACAATATCATGTATGATTGTCAATGAAGACAGGCTTAAATATTAAAACATGAGGATTTTTTCAGTAGATAAATTTTCGGGGAAAATGTCATTGTGACTGAAAACCGACATTGAAAAGGAAAGAACAAAAGAGGTTAATAGTTAGTAATAAGGTTAGAAAGGTGACCTTAAGCTTTGCCTACATCTATACATTATTGATCATGTGTATCTATTCTAAAACTCACTTATCCTATCCTTATTGGTCAGAGTTGAGTTAACAGTCTTTTTAGAGACTTTCCCTCGAAGTGGAGGAACGCTAACCTCGCAATGCATATTGAATAATACACAACTTATAAAAAGAATAAGCTGTAAGAAATTAATATACAAAGAGAAAGAAATTTTCATTGATTATTTTCACTGACATTTCCACTTGACAACAATAGTATAATACAAAAGTTATTGCCAGATTTTATTATGTATATTACAATAACAATCATTGTAAACCTGTAGGCTATAATGACAGGTATCGCAAAAATTCTGGTTGAATGATGAGGAATGTGAAAATGAATCGAAAAAGCAACACTATTCGGGAGAACGATAGTGATTTCAAATTATGGAGATTGCTTGATCATACAAGATTTATGATCGCCAGGTCAAGAGAAATGGAACTCGCACGTTTTGGCATTACTCCCGAACAGTCACACGTTCTATATATTCTATCAACCAGCGGAGGATCAACCACCATCAACGATATTGTGGAAATTACTCAACGACAGCATCATTCCATCTCTACGTTGATTAATCGCATGACCAAACAGGGGCTGGTCAGCAAACGCAAAGATCCTCATGACAATCGGAAATATGAGGTTGTGATAACCAGAAAAGGGCAGGAGCTTTACCGGCGAATAACTCAGGACTCAATAAAAAATACTTTTTCCTGTCTGCCTGATGAAGCTAAAGGGCAATTGCGCAAACATTTAAAATGTCTTTTAATCCGGGCTTATGAAGTTCTGGGAAAAGATATTAAATCCAGAATGGAGGAAGAAGAATAACTTATTACAGGTGGGTGGTTTAAATAATTATTTCCCCATACTGGGAGTCTGCCCGGAAAGTGATATATTGAAATTCTGTATAGCTGTATAATCCGGATTGCGGAAGGTTACCTTTGCCTGGTCCTGGAAAAGTTCAACAGTAACAAATCCGTACTTCTGGCAGGCGTACCACAAGCTGGCCGGTGATTGATAACTCCTTTCCGGATCAAGAATTCCACCCATCCCCCCGCAAATGATGTAATTCACCCCGTTCCGGTGTAAGAGTTCGAGTTGATGGTTATGACCGGAGAAAACCAGGTTTACCCTGTATTTTTCGAAGATGGGGCTCAGTCTGTTGATGGTCTCTGGATTGTCGTACCAGCACCAGCCGTCCACCACTGATCCAGAAGCATAGTAGAAACCATGACCAAGCACGATCTTCCAATCGCCGGCAGGAATGTTTTTCAACTGGTCTTCCAGCCAGTTCTGCTGTTCAACCGAAAATGTCTCAGCACTCCATTCGATGTCCAGGATTAAAAAATGCACTTTACCAGCGTCGATGCGATACCATGGGTGTGGTTCATCCGGCAGGCAATAGCGGGTGAAATTATTGATACCATCGAACATTGCATCATGATTACCAACTGCAAAGCCTATGGGTATGCTGGAGACAGCAGAAAGTGAATTTAATGCTTCAATCCACTGTTCTTTTCTGAATCCGTATTCAACCAGATCACCAAGAGAGAAGAAAAAATTAATATGGTTTTCGGGTTTTGCAATGTTTTGCAATATTTTCTGGGTAATCTCGTTTCGACTGGACTCAGCTCCGAAGTGGGCGTCTCCTCCGACAGCGAAGGTCAGAACATCGTGTTCCAGGTCGGGAGTTGTGAAATATTGTATAGCTCCGGAGTTAATCCGATACCAGTACTCTGTAGCTGGTTTTAAGTTCCTTAACATAAATGCATGGTTAATTTTATTGGCTGATTCTCTTGTTACGTGCTGATTCTCTTTAGTTCCCCAGAATAAGGCATTTCGGTTTGGAACTCTACTCTGGAAAGTCACAGCCAGATCTGGTAAACCGTACGAACCCCTTTGGCTGGTTAATAGCAGTCTTGGCTCAGTAGCAGAATTCTGACCTGAAAAGCCAGCATCGCTGACGAAAATAATAAGTGCCATTCCGAGAATCAGACCAATCAGGGCTAAAACGGCTGAAGGCAGGGAAAACCAGGTTCGCGAAAAAGCTGTTTTACGAACGTTTAACCAGCTTATTAAAGCTGAGATGAGAATTAGGGCGGAAATGCAAATCAGAATCAGAAAAATCATTCTGAAAAATCCGTTGACGTGTACCAGACCACCTGTGCCATGCAGGCTGAAGACCCAGATTAAACCACTTGCGAGTACGATAAAACCAGCTAAAGTTAGAACGCGAGTGAGCTTATTCATCATGTCTGATCAGCCTTTCGTACTGCGCATTGAGAACAGACATCGACTGAATGTTTCCTTATACAAAGCTGGATTTATTATGGCAGAAAGGAAAACAAAGGGCAAATCGCCACTACGTACTAATGTACTTTGGATGCACTTGCTACTCCAGTACTTTTTTGCGGTTGTTTAGCTGTTGACACCGTGATAGTCTCAAAAAGGTGGTAATTTTCTGGAGAAATATGATCAATGCCATTTTATTTTCTGAAATAAAACTAATACAGCTTCAATAAGCGGTTAAACGAGGTGAAAATAAAAGGATGGGGCCTGATAATATTATTCAATTTATATCTCTGATAATTCTGATTGTGTTAATAACCCTGGTAGTCCGGGGCAGGAAATTTCGAGAAAAAATCCCCCTGATGGTTTTTCTCGGTGCGGCTATCTTGTGGAGTTTAGCCAGTTTTTTGAGCACCAGTCCGGAGCTATCCCAGAGCCAGAAATTTCTCTGGACGAAACTGACTTTAATCTCGGTCGCTTTTTATCTGGTTTCTTACACTTCTCTGGTAGCTTATTTTACTCATCAGAAACTCAGGTATGTTCTGGTTAGCGGGATATTTTACTTCTCATTGATCGCTTTTCTCTCGTTGAGCGGAATAATCTTTGCTTATCCAGAACGTCCGGGATATTTACCTGTTGATTTTGGGCTCTGGTTTATCCTGATCTCAGCAGGAAGCTTCGGATTTCTGGTATTCTCAATGATTTCCCTGTTGCAGAACTACAGGAAAACCGAGAACCCTGTTAACCACAACCGTTTGAAATATATATTAACCGGGCTGGGCATATTTATGGTAACCGGTTTTCTGTATTCCGTGTTTCCAGTGTTACAAACGATAGATAAGGGGGGGCAGGTTATCAATACTGTATTGATTACCTATGTACTGCTGAAACCCAATCTTCTGGATATGAAACTGGTAATCCGTAAAAGTATTGTCTATGCAGGAGTTTCTTTGTTTGTAACCTTTTGCTGTTTTTTATTGATCGGTTGCTGGACCTATCTTTTAAGTATCTGGGCTTCATCGGTTAGTGTTCTCACTACCGTTGCAATTGTGGTAATCATGTCACTTATGTTTAATCCTGTTCGTGATTTTCTTGAGAAGGCAGCCTGTTATCTGATATATGGTAAAAGTTACGATTACCGCCAGATCCTGATGAACATATCTGGTAAGATTGCCAGTATCATTGAGCTCCAGCAGTTGTCAGAAGCTATTCTGGTTCCTCTGGTGAATGCCCTGCGTGCTTCTCAATCTAGCCTTTTGTTTTCTGATGGAAAAAATTATGTTCCCAGGTTTACCAGGTTTTGGGCAGGTATAGAAAAAAATAACCCGGTTTTGCTACCCGAGAATGGACAGATAATTGAGCACCTGAAGATGAATGGAAAGGTGGTGACCCGAGATCAGATTTTGAACAGCGCCGAATTCAAGAGCCTGTCAGAAGAAGAGCTAATCGCTATCAGGCAAGGGGATCTCGAAGTTCTCTGTCCGATTCAGCGTGAGAACAAACTAATAGCCATATTAACTCTGGGTAAGAAACATCCTCGCGGGTATTATTCTCAGGATGATCTTGATTTTTTGAAAATAGTTGCCGGCGAGATTTCCGTGGCGATTGAAAATGCCAGAATATATGAGAAAGCAAGTCAGCGTGCCATCACCGATGAATTGACCGGTCTTTTCAATCACCGCTTTTTCCACCAGAGATTGGAGGAGGAAATCGCACGTTCAATCCGGTTTGGTGAGGTATTCTCAATTCTTTTTCTTGATGTTGACCATTTCAAAGAGTATAACGATTCAAGCGGGCATCTTGTTGGAGATGAGGTACTGAAGAGCATCGCCAAATACCTGAAAAATTCCGTTAGAGCGAGTGATATTTGTTTTCGTTATGGCGGTGATGAGTTTGCAGTTATTTTCCCGAGAACAACTATTGATGGCGGCAGAAAAGTGGCAGAAAGAATTCGGAGCGGTATTGCGTCCTGTCAGGATTGGCAGGGTTCACAGGTGACGGTCTCAATTGGAATTGCCTCCTGGCCGATGGATGGAGTAATTAAAGATGAGTTGATTCGCTCTGTAGATGCCGCACTTTACTATTCCAAACAAAAAGGGAGAAATCGGACTTCTATAGCCTGTGAAGTAGTTTTATCCCAGGTGTTTAGGCTAGAAGTGGTCTCCAGCCTCGAAAAGGCAGATTCAGAAGCGATTCTGAAGACTATTTATTCACTTGCAGACACGGTTGATGCCCGGGACGAAAATACGCGCTTTCATTCAACTAAGGTTTGTAATTATGCAACAGCCATTGCTGTGGCCATGGGTTTTAATGATGAAGGTGTTGATAGAATTCGGGCTGCTTCATTGTTGCATGATATTGGAAAGATCGGAATTCCCGAGGAAATTCTTCAGAAGAAAGGCAGCTTGACTTCTGACGAAAGGCAGATTATCCAGGCACATCCGAATCTGGGGGTCGCTATTATCCAGCACGTTGAAAGCCTGCGTTGCTGTCTGGCAGGCGTTCAATACCACCACGAACACTACGATGGCAGTGGGTATCCTGCCGGATTAAAGGGTGATAACATTCCGCTTGACGCCCGGATTCTTGCTGTGGCTGATGCTTTTGATGCCATGACCTCCGCCCGACCATACCGAAAAACTCTGAGCGCGGCAGAAGCGCTGGAAGAATTGAAACGGTGTTCTGGAAAGCAGTTTGATCCGGAAATAGTTGATATGTTTAGCAGTATTTATCCGGATAAAATAGTACAATACCAGGAAACTCAAAGGGTTGGTAGTGGTAAATGAATTTAACCAGGGTAGAGGTTTCAGACTGGAACCTCTACATTAACAGTCGTACCAGCGCCTGGTCTGGAATGGATGTGAACATTGCCGCCAACCAGTCGGGCTCTCTCCTGCATGCTGATTAATCCAAGATGACCGGTTCGGAATGCTCTGGCGGGTTCAGTTCTGATATCAAATCCCCTGCCATTATCTCTGATATCCAGTCTGACTTGATTTTCTTCATAATGAAGCTTGATTATTACGCTATCAGCCTGCGCATGCTTACGACAGTTGTTAATAGCTTCCTGCGTGATGCGAAACAGGGATAATTCAATATCCGGGGGTAGTCGTCTTGCTGTTCCCTTGATCTCCAGTACAGCATTCAGAGAACCAGATGTATTTAAATCAGATATGAGGGTTTCGAGAGCGGCTTCCAGTCCGAGATTATCCAGCACGGCTGGTCTCAGCTCATGGCTGAAGCGCCGTACCTCTTTTTGAGCACGTTCGGCTTCATCCCTCAATCGCTTTAGCCGCGAGCGAACACCCTCCGATAATTTGAATTTACCGTCGAGGAGGCTGTCCAGTTCCAGAGTCATCAGTGCAAGGCTTTGAGCGGTTTCATCGTGTAATTCCAGCGCAATGCGCTTTCTTTCCTCCTCCTGAATGCGGATTATCTCGCTGGTATAGGACAGGAGTTTTTCACGAATCTCTTCAAGCTCACGGGTTCTCTCCTGAACGCGGAGTTCCAGCTCAGCCTTCAGCCTGGCGAGGGCTTCTTCCAGACGTTTACGTTCGGTGATATCAGTGTGCAAACTGAGATTGCCAATGTATCTTCCCTGCTCATCAAAGAGTGGAGAAGCATTCACCAGCGTCCAGATAGCACTGCCATCCTTCCGGCGCAGCTTGTATTCCCGTGCAATACTGGTGACATCCTCCATTCCGCAGGCTTCCTTCAGCAGGGTATCACTCTGCCCCACCTCCAGGAAATCCAGCCCCTGCCTGCCAATCAGTTCTTCCCGGGTATAACCCAGCATCTCTGCCATTTTCTGGTTGACATAGAGTGTCCTGCCGTGAGGATCGCTGATCCAGATTCCCTGATCCGCTGTCTCCACAATCCGACGGTAAATATCTTCAGATAGTTTAATGATTTGCCTGCTTTTAGCTGACATTTTTAGAATTACAGAAAAAGGATCAATAACATTCATTATATTCATTATAAGATATTCAGTGTCAAATTATCCAATATGATGAATTTATTTTGATTGAATAATAAAGATTCAACAATTAAAATGTGATAAATACGGAAAAAATTAATCAAAATTGGAGAAATTCTCTTGGATGAGTTAATGGATGTCAAGGAAGCCGCGCAGTATTTGAAAATCAGTTATATGACAATATACAAGCTTGCTCAGAGAAAAAAGATACCTGCTTTTAAAATAGGTGGAAATTGGAGATTTAAAAAAGAGATCCTGGATGAATGGTTAAAGCAACAGACAATTGCACAGAAAGAATCCATTTTAATAGTAGATGATGATTCCACAGTTCGCGATGTTCTCAGGGATATTATTGAAAAACAGGGATATTCAGTAATTACTGCCGGAAGCGGGAAAAGAGCTCTTGAAGAGATAGGCAAGAGGCATTTTGATCTGATTTTTCTGGATCTCAAACTTCCTGATCTCAGTGGAACGGAAATCCTGAGTGCGGTAAAAGAAAAGGCTAAAGATGTAATCATAGTAGTAGTTACCGGGTATGCCGATGAACCGATAGCTATCGAAGCGATGTCTCTTGGCCCTCTGCTACTGGTAAGGAAACCTTTCAGAGAAAAAGATATTCAGGAAGTATTTAATATCGTCAGGAAAGGAAAGAGGACATAATTTTTGAAAGATGTTCTGAACAGTGAATGCAAAAAAGACAATTTCAGAGCACAGGAAATTCTGGAAAAATTTGTTGCTGAGTTATCGAATAATTGTAACAACAGCAATCCAGGGCGTATCGGAGAATTCTGTGTAAAGTTTCTTTGTGAATCCATGCAATTTGTGCGTGCTTGCCTTTTCTTCCGTTATGTTGGACATAACAGATACATTCCATGCGGATATTACGAGGTAGAACCCGGGCCAAAGTCAGATATTCCGGAACTGGCTGAATCCGATCCATTTATTTCAGAGATCATGGATCATGACGATCCATATCCCTGGCGGCAAATCTTGAAAGTTAAAGCAAAAGTGGAACGGTCAGGCTTAAAGAGTCCTTTACTTAATTTTGCTAATTTTGCGACAATTCTGCCTCTGAAAAATGGTGAAAGATTACAGGGAATTCTCTTCCTCGGAGTTAAGACAACTGGTGCAAAAATTACCCGAACAGAAGCAAAGATCATCAAAGTAATCGTCAGTTTTGTACTGATATGCTTGATGATTACCTCTTCAGCAGGAATGATTGAGCGTTCTTCTGAAAATAAACAGTTTTCCTGGCAGCGGAATGAGGATTTCAGCGAATTTCAGTCTTCGCTGGATTCGATCAGACAATATCTTCACGAGATCAATAATTCTTTGACTGGAGTACTAGCCAGAATAGATCTGATCAGGGCTGAACCTGTAAATGAAAAAGTCAGTACACAATTAGAAAAGCTCGAAGAATCCGCCATGAGGACTTCTGCGCTTCTTCAGGATTTGCATGGTTTTGTGCGCAGGGCAACGCAGTCATCTAGGG
>Ga0101944_10001291_pt1 | contig 54132 bp, 55 predicted proteins | sample DewCreD2012metaG_FD_75245 | JGI IMG/M metagenome (GOLD analysis project Ga0101944, IMG submission 75245) | Hot spring sediment bacterial and archeal communities from British Columbia, Canada, to study Microbial Dark Matter (Phase II) - Dewar... ...
AGGGGCTGCCCGTCGAACACCACGGCGCGGCCGACGGTCTGGTCCACCAGGTCGATCGCCTGGACCGAGTTGGTCCCGAGGCTGCCGACCCACAGCTCGTCGCGCCCTTCGACATACAGCAGGATGACGGGTTCGCCGGCCACGCTCAGCGTGATGACGGGCGCGGCCTGCACCGGGTCGATGGCCTGGACAGTGCCGTCGGCGCGGTTGGCCACCCACAGTAACTCGCCGTCGTAGGCCAGCGCCCACGGCCGCGCCCCGGTCGCCGCCTCGCGCACCACATCGCCGGTGGCCGGGTCCAGCGCCTTGAGCTGGTCGTTGTTCTCCAGCGCCACCCACAGCAGGTCCTGCTGCCGTTCGTAGACCAGGGCCGTCGGGTTGTCGCTGACCGGCGCCAGGCCGTTGTCGTCGAACAGGGCGCGCACCACCTGGCGGGCGTCTTCGGCGCGGCCCAGCGCGGCGGTGGCCGTAGCCTGCGCCACCTGCGCGAACTGCTCGGACTGGGCCCGCTGAGTGGAGGCCTGGCGCACTTCCGCGGCCGCCTGGCTCACCTGCGTGGAGGCCGTCCGGACCTCCTGCGCGGCCACCGCCGCCTCGGTGCCGGCCAGGTCGGCCTGGGCCAGGCTGGTCGCGGCCGCGAACTCGGCCGCGCGCTGGGTCTCGACGGCGATCGCCTGCGCGTTTTGGGCCTGGAGGGTGAGCACGCCGGCGGCCACGGCCGCCAGGATGAGCAGGACCACCAGCCCGAGGCCGCCCTGGATCAGGCGGCGCTGACGCCTGAGCGCCTTCTCGCTGCGCCGGATCAGGTCGCGGGCGTCGTCGTTCAGCGTCAGCTCGGCCTGGCGCGCCTCGATGATAGAGAGCTTCTGATCGCTCAGCAGCGTGCCGTGGCGCTTGAAGGCCTGGACCTCCTGCTCCAGCAGCTCCTGCGCGGCCTTGCGGGCCTGCACGGCCGGATCGACCGTGATCCGGGCGACCAGGTAATCGTGGGCCAGCTCGTAGCCGACCTCCGGGTTGTCGGGCGTCGGCTCCAGGCTGCGCATCAGGCGGCCGTCAATGAGCTGGCCCACCAGCGTGTCGAAGGCCTCCGGCGTGAGATTGAGGGCGGCCGCCTCTTTGAGCAGTGTGGAGCGCGGGCGGATGATGCGCCGGCCGTCGGACGAGATCAGGGCCTCCAGCAGGCGGCGGGCGACGGCGCGGCGGTCGGCCGGCAGGTCGCGCGAGAGGACGCGGTCCAGGTGGTCGCGCAGCAGGCCGAGCGCCCCGCCCTGCCCGTCGTACAGCTCACGCGTGATGGTGCGGACGGCCACCGTCTCGGCCGGCGGCAGCTCCTCGTACAGCGCCGAACACACAATCTGGATCTCGGGCGGCGAGATCTCGGCCTGGCCCAGGTCTTTAAGCAGCGCGTCCACCAGGCCGGCCTCGTAGACGACGCCGCGCCGCTTGGCGGGCTCGGTGACCACGTCGCGGGCCTCGTCCAGGCTCAGACGGTTGAGGCGGTAGTCGTTGGCGAACGGGTCGCGCAGGGTGGGCCGGAAGTTGGCCAGCTCGCCGAAGAACTCGGTGCGCATGGCCAGCGTCCAGCGCACGTTGAGGGACTGATCCTCCAGGCAGTCGGCCAGTTCGTGGACGAACTCGCCGCGGGCGGCGTCGCTCAACTGCGTGAACAGCTCCTCGGCCTGGTCCAGGAAGATGTACAGCCGGCACTCCGGGCCGAGGATATCGGTCACCTGGCGGAGGAAATCGCGCAGCGGGCCGGTGGCGAGCAGGGGCGCCACGCCCAGGTCAGGCAGGAAGGCGCGTTTGATCGCCAGGTAGGGCTCGACCTTGTACGGGCGCAGGAAGACCGGCAGGTGGCCGCGGCCGATGAGCTGCGGCATCACGCCGGCCTGGAGCAAGGAGGACTTTCCCGCGCCGGACTCGGAGTGCAGGATGAGGAGCGGGCCGCGACCGAGGCGGTCGAGCACATCGGCGACGGCGCGCGCGCGGCCGAAGAACAGCGCCGCGTCGCTCAGGCGGTAGGTGAGCAGGCCCTTGTAGGGATTGCCGCGGGTGACCGTGTCGACGCCGGCCCGGGCTTGCAGGTTGCGCGCGAAGGCGCTCACCCCTTTGGCCAGCTCCTGGCGCTCGATCCCGCGCTCGGTTTGCGCCTCCTCCGCCGCCGTCAGCGCCCGCTGGACGATGTTCTGGATGTTGGTGATGATCTTATCGCGGCCGACGACGTCGCCGCCGATGGCGATATCACCCTGGGCGCTGAGGGAGACGGCGTTAGCGTCCGTCATGGGGTTTAGTTCAGCCCGTAGATCTCGCCGAACTTCGTCTTGAGGTAGCGCATGAACGGTCCGATATCGAGCGGGCCGCCGACGACGCGGCGCAGCGTTTCCTGCGGCGAGAACTTGCGGCCGTGCTGGTGCAGGCGGTCGCGCAGCCAGGCGCGCAGGGCCGCGAACTCGCCGCGCGCCAGCTGATCGTTCAGGTCTGGCAGGTCGGCCAGGACCTGCTCCCAGATCTGGGCCGACATGAGGCTGCCCAGCGCATAGGTCGGGAAGTAGCCGACCATGCCGCCGGACCAGTGGATGTCCTGCAGCACGCCGGCGGCGTCGTTAGGCACGTCCAGCCCGAAGTACTGCTTGAAGCGCGCGTTCCAGGCCTCGGGCACCTCGCGCAGGGGCAGCCGGCCTTCGAGCATGTCCTGCTCCAGCTCAAAGCGCAGGATGATGTGCAGGGCGTAGGTGGCCTCGTCCGCCTCGACGCGGATGAACGACGGCTGGACCTTGTTGATGGCGCGATAGAACGTCTCCAGGTCGATGGCCGCGAACTGTTCGGGGAACGCGGCCTGCAAGCGGGGATACATGAACTGCCAGAACGGCCGGCTGCGGCCGACCAGGTTCTCCCACAACCGGCTCTGCGACTCGTGCAGGCCGAGCGACGCGCCGCGGCACAGCGGCGTGCGTTCCAGGCTCGGGCTGACCTGATGCTCGTACAAGCCGTGGCCGAACTCGTGCATCGCGCCGAAGAGGGCCGGGTTGATGAAGTGCTCGTAGTAGCGCGTGGTGATGCGGATATCCTGCGTGGCCGAGTTGCTGGCGAAGGGATGGACGGTGGGGTCCAGCCGCCAGCTCTCGCGCCGGGCGCCGAGCGTCTCGATCAGGTCCCAGCAGAACGTCTTCTGGCGCTCGACCGGGAAACGGCCATGCAGCGGAGCGTCGCTGACGGCGTCCTGGCGCTCGCGAAGGGCGGCGATGAACGGGATCAACTCGGCCTTGAGGGCGTCGAAGATGGCCTGAACCTCGGCCGTCTTCATCTCCGGCTCGAACTCATCCAGCAGCACGTCGTAGGCGGCGGCGGTGTGGTCGTCGGCCAGGCACTCGATGTACTTGTGCTTCAGGTCAATGGTCTTCTGCAAATGCGGCAGGAACTGCTGGAAATCGGCCTCCTGGCGGGCGCGCGCCCAGGCCTGGCGGGCCAGCGCCGCCGTGCGCGTGATCTCGGCGCGCAGCGCCACCGGGACCTTGACGGCCTTCTCGTAATCGCGGCGCGCAACCCGGATCAGGCTGGCCTCGTCCGAGTCGTAGGGAAGCCTGGCCTCCTCATCGCGCAGGTCATCCAGCAGGCGGCCGAGGGCCGGATCGGTCAGCTTCTCGTGCGCGACCTTCTGGATCGTGGCCGCCTGCTCGGCACGCACCGCGCCCCCGCGCGCGGACATCATCGTCTGCAGGTCCCAGTTCAGGATCCAGCCGATCTTGACCAGGTCATGGATCTCGGACAGGCGGTTCTTGAGCTCGGCGAATTTTGGGTTCATCGGCGTGGGCGGTTGTGGATTTGAGATCGGTTTGATGAAGTATAGCAGAAGGCAGGAGGCCCGCCACGGCCAAGGGCGGCCGGGACGCAAAGCAAAGACGCGGAGCGCTGCTCCGCGTCTGAATGGGCTTCACATTGTGGCCCGCCCGTGGCCGCCGTTTAGCCGCCCGCCATGGCCCCCACGATCCGAAACGGTTCGGCGCCCTGAACCACCGGGTCGGGCAGGACGGCGTCGAGGGGCGCGTGCGAGAGGTCCTGCCCGCAGGCGAAGAAGCGGATGAAGGGCCGGCGCTGGCCCGTGACCTGGTCGCGGATGGTCCCGCGCAGCATCGGAAAGCGCGCCTCCACGGCGTCCAGGACTGCGCCCAACGTGGGCGGGCCGTCCACCTGAAACTCGACTTCTTTGCCGACGCCTGCCAGGGTACGCAGGTGATGCGGGAGCGCCACGCGGATCATGGCAGGGTCTGGACCTCGACCGACAGCACGGGGGGCAGATCGCGGACGATGGCGGTCCAACTGTCCCCGCCATCCGGCGAGGCGTACACCTGTCCGCCGGTGGTGCCGAAGTACACGCCACATGCGTCGAGCGAGTCGACGGCCAGGGCGCTGCGCAGCACGTTGACGTAGCAGTCGCTCTGCGGGAGACCTTTAGCGAGCGCCTCCCACTCATTCCCGCCGCTCCGGCTGCGGTACACGCGCAGCTTGCCGTCGGGCGGGTAGTGCTCGGAGTCGCTCTTGATCGGGACGACGTAGACGGTCTCCGGTTCATGGGCATGCACGGCGATGGGGAAGCCGAAGTCGGTCGGCAGGTTGCCGCTGACCTCGTTCCACGAGTCGCCGGCGTCGTCGCTGCGCATCACGTCCCAGTGCTTCTGCATAAACAGCACGCCCGGGCGCGACGGGTGCATGGCCAGGTTGTGCACGCAATGCCCGACCTCGGCGTCGGGGTCGGGGAGCTCGTACGGCGACTTCAGGCCGCGGTTGATCGGCCGCCAGGTCTCGCCGCCGTCGTCGGTGCGGAACGCGCCCGCGGCCGAGATGGCAACGAAAATCCGCCGCGGATCGGACGGGTCCAGCAGGATGGTGTGCAGGCACATCCCGCCGGCGCCGGGCTGCCACAAATGCCCTTTGACGTCGCGCAGGCCGGGCAGCTCCTGCCACGTCTGCCCGCCGTCGCTCGAGCGGAACAGGGCGGCGTCCTCCACCCCGGCGTAGACCGTGTCCGGGTCGGTCAAAGAGGGCTCGAGACGCCACACACGCTTGAACTCCCAGGGATGCTGGGTGCCGTCGTACCACTGGTGCGTGCCCGGGACGCCGTCGTACGCGAACTTGTTGCCCACCGCCTCCCAGGTCTGGCCGCCGTCGTTCGAGCGCTGGATCAACTGCCCGAACCAGCCCGTGGACTGGGAGGCGTACAGGCGGTCGGGGTCGGCGGGCGATCCATTCATGTGGTAGATCTCCCAGCCCGCAAAATGGGGGCCGCTGACCTGCCAGCGTTTGCGTTTGGCGTTCGACGTCAGGATGAACGCGCCCTTGCGCGTGCCGACCAGCACTCGAACTCGGCTCATGGTGTTTTCCTCCGTCACGGTTTGAGTGTGCACAAGGCCTGGCGGATTTCGCCCAGGTGATAGGCGGTGTGGGCGAGGGCGCCGATGGCGCCGCCGATCTGCCGCTCGTCCGGCCACTCCGGCGTGTCCCGGATGAGGGCCTTGAGCCGGTCGTAGCTCGCGCGCAGACCGGTCTTCAGCGCCTCCTATTCATCGGGAGCGACGACCTATGTGGTACGCCAGTTCGTGATCTTTTGCAGGCCGGTTTTCCTGGCCAGGAAACTAGCGCGTTGAGCCGCCTTTGAACGACAGGCCTCCGGCCGCCAGCGCGCGGCGCAGCAGCTTGATCGCCTTGGGCCCGATGCCGTGCAGGCGCTCGACTTCGGCCTGGCTGTGCCGGGCGAGCTGTTCCAGGCGCGCGATCCCGGCTGAATCCAGCGCCCGCCGCGCGGGCGCGGCCAGGCCGGGCGGCAGATCGCTGTTGGTCATTGGGCGCGAGGTTTCTTTGTTCATCACGGCCTTTCTGGCCCAGACCGCCTGGGCAGGTCTCAGCCAATATTCTAGAACGAATATTCTAATAAATCAAGACCCGATCAGGTCTATTTTGGCTCGGCCGGGGTCGTCGCCGAAGGGACTGCGCCTCACGCCTGAGGCGCCTGCGCGCCGGCAAAGGGGCCGGCGCGGTCAGCGGCCAGCGTGCGGATCTCGTCCACTGCCGCGCGCGCCGAGGCGGCCTCCTCCGGGGAGAGGGCCAGGGCCGCGAACTCGGCCTCGTCCAGCACCAGAGCCGAGCCGTCCGGGTTCACCCACACGTCCAGGGCCAGGTCCACCTGCGCCACCTCCCCCTCGGCCAGACGCGCCGGGCGGGCGATGTTGCAGTACCAGCCCCGCAGGGCGTCGCTGCCCGCCGCGCGGACCTCGAAGACGTTGTACCAGCGGTCGGCGTAGAAGTGCTCGATGAACCGGTCGCCGCGCTCGAAGACCGTGTAGCCCAGGTCCAGCCGGTCGTAGCGGGTGAAAAAAGCTTCGAGCGTGATGGATGTGGCCGTGCGGTCCAGCACCCGGCTGGCGGCGTAACGGAAGGTCTCGCGGCCGTCCAGGTCCAGTTTGCGGATGATCCAATCGGTCATAAAGACTTCAAGCCGGTCCGTAGACGCGCCGGATCTCGGCCGCGCGTTCCTCCGTAATCAGCTCCGGCTGGCCGAGCTGGAGGGCCTGGTGGTAGACCTGCAGGCCCACTTCGGCGTCCAGGGCCAGCTCGAAGGCCTGCTCCAGGTCCTGGCCGATGGCGACCAGCCCGTGGTTGCGTAGCAGGCAGACTTTGAGGCCCGGCCGGTTGGAAAACAACTCGACGGTGACGACACCGGCCTCCGGCGTGCCGGGGCAGGCCCAACGCGCGACCGGGATGGGCGCGCCGCACGCATACAGCTCCAGCGTCGCCATCGGCACCTCCCGGCCGAGCGCGGCAAAGGTGAGGGCGAACGGCGAGTGGGTGTGGCAGACCGCGCCGACCCCCGGCAGGCATCTCAGGATGGCCGTGTGCATCGGCGTCTCCGACGAGGGCCGGCGGGGCGCGTCAACCGGCTTGCCTTCCAGGTCGACGATGGCGATGTCCGCGGGGCGCAACACGTCGTATTTAATGCCCGCGGGCGTAATGGCGACATAGCCGTCCTCGGTGCGGGCGCTGAGATTGCCGGCCGACAGGCGGATCAGGCCGGCGTCCCGCGCCTTTATGACCGTCTCATACACCTGCTCGCGAATAGCCTGGTAGGTCATCATATTGCCTCCGCACACGGTTTTGATCTGCGGCGAGCCGGCGCGGCCTAACCCCAGCGCCTTCGGGCGCCAGGGCGACCAGGCCGGCGGTGGCCTGGGCGCGCAAGGCCGTGGAACAAAGCAGGAGGTCCGGGGCCAGGTTCTGAGCCATCAGGAGCGCGCCTATGCGCGGGGCCGCCTCCCGGCCACGCTTGTTGAGCGGGCGGTCATGGTCGGCCAGGGCCGGACCGCTAGCGGGCCGGCCGGCGCGCGACCAGCTGCGCCACCGCTTTGCGCCGGGCCGCGCGGCCGCCGCGCCAACCCTCGAAATCAACGAGCACGTCCCAATCACAGAAAGCGGCCCGCAGCTCGCCTGGCTCAAGCAGATGGCCCGGATCGAGATCGGGTCTGACCGCCAGCATGGCGCGCGTCATCGTCTCGGCGACCAGCACCCCGCCCGGTTTCAGGGCGCGCCGATACTGCGCCCACAGGTCGCGGTTCAGGTAATAGAAGTTGAGGATCACGTCGAACTTCTCAGATGGGAGCGTGAAGCGCGTCAGGTCGAGCACGACGGCGCCCAGGGCCGGCAGGCGGGCCTTGGCGCGGCGCACCGCCACTATCGAAATGTCGACGCCGATCACGCGCAGGCCGCGCTCCAGCAGCAGCGCCGCGTTGCCGCCCAAACCCATCGCCACGTCCAGGGCCAGGCCCGCCGTGGGCAACAGGTGCGCCACCTCGCGCAAGAGCGGGCGCGGCGACGCGGGCCAGTGGGCGGCCGGGTCCTGGTAGCGGGCATTCCAACGCAAGGCGTCGTCGAGCGGCATGGCCGCAGTATAGCCTCTCCGGTGGACCGTGGGCGCCTGGATACTTCAAGCCAAAGCTCTCACACAGAGGAGCGAACACGGTTTCAATCAGACTGGAGGCTGGCCCCCGACACGCCGGCAACTGCGGTCGGACAGCTGGGGATTATGACCGGAGCCTTCCTTCTCTGTCTACCCGCCACCCGGCGCAATAGGCATCAAGCGCCAGTCCGACATCAAGCGGCGCAGGCGCTTTTCGACGCGCTCGACAAACTCGGGGGCCTGGATCCGCCAGGCGGGGTTGGGCTCGGTCAGGACGAAATGGACCAGCCCCAGGCCGCGCGCGACCGGGACCAGCCAGCGAAACGAAGCGCCCGTTCCTGCCGATGAAGGTGAACCGAATCCCCGTTCAGCGGACCAGAGGCCGGTTGAGCTCCGTGCGCCAGTTGGCCGGGTCCGGGTCCGACTCCGGGCCGGCGACGTAGCGCTCCCAGAGCTGTGGGCCGGTCGTGTACCCCTGGGCCGCAATCCAGGCCTCGAACTCACCCCACGCGGACTCGAGTCCCTCATACGGCCCGTGATACACCGTCCGCACCACCGTCGCCGCTGGCAGTCCGCCCGCCTGCACACGACCGATGGGCTTGAGCGGGGATGGGACCGGCACGCCGATCTCGAAATCAAAGACGTCCGGGTCCATGCGCAGGTGGTAGGTGTACCACGGCCCCGCCGGGGCGAGGCCCTGGGCGGCGACGGCGGCCATCAGCTCGCTGTAACCCGGCCCCATGACGTTCTGAATCTCCGCCCGCGGAATGGTCAGCCGGATGACGGCGGCGGCCTGGGTCGTGGTCTGTTCAATTTGTGGTTTGTCGAGCATGGAGGTCTCCTTTTGCTGCTTGACCTTCTGAAATAATCGGAGTAAGATTATCTTAGAATATTTGTTCTGATTATTCAAGACCGAATTTTTCCCGAAATCGGCCGGTCCCGGAAGTCGAACTGCCCGGCCACAGGCACATCTTTGACGCCGGCCGCCCCTGGCCCGCCCACGGTGCCCCCCACATAAGGAGAAAAGCGTGTTGCCGAGAGAAGCGGACCCATCTCAGGACGACCGGCCGTTCACGGAGGCCGGGCCCCAGACGAAAACCTTTCACGCGGTCCTGGCCAACTCACTGATGGCCTCGGTGATCAACAATTTTGTCTGGTTTGCCATCACCTTCTGGGTGTACCTTGAGACGAAGTCGGTGATTGCCACCTCGGTCATGGCCGGCATCTACACCATCACGGTCGCCCTGTCCGGCCTCTTCCTCGGGGCCCTGGTCGACCGGTATCCGAAAAAGAGGGTGATGCTGCTCTCCAGCTTCGGCTCGCTCGGCCTGTATGCGCTCGCCGGCGTCGTCTTTGTCTCGACCCCGCCGGCGGTCTTCACGCATCCTTCCAGCGCCGCGCTCTGGCTGTTCATCGTTCTGGCGCTGGCCGGCGCCATTGCGGGCAATCTGCGCGGGATCGCCCTGGCGACGCTGGTGACGATCCTGATCCCCGAAGAAGGCCGCGACAGGGCCAACGGCCTGGTCGGGACCGCGAACGGCGTGGCGTTTCTGGCCGCCTCCATCTTCAGCGGCCTGGCCGTCGGCTTTCTGGGCATCGCCTGGATGCTGGGCCTCGCCCTCGGGCTGACCCTCCTGGTCCTGGTCCACCTGGGGACGATCCCGATCCCGGCCCTGTCCGGCGGCTCAGGCCCGGCGGCCCAGGCCCCGCCTGACGCGGACCATCTGGACCTGCGCGGGACGATCCGCGCCATCCAGCTGGTGCCCGGACTGTTCGGCCTGATCTTCTTTCACACCTTCAACAACTTCCTGGGCGGCATCTTCATGTCCCTGATGGACGCCTACGGCCTGCTGCTGGTGTCGGTGCAGGTCTGGGGCGCCCTGTGGGGGCTTCTCAGCCTGGGGTTCATCGTGGGCGGCATGATCGTCGCCCGCCTGGGTCTGGGCCGGAACCCGCTGCGGACGCTCTTCCTGGCCAACCTGGTCATGTGGGCGATCTGCTGTGTGTTTACACTGCAGGCCTCCATCCTGCTGCTGGCGACCGGGATGTTCGTCTGGTTGTGCCTCATCCCGGCCGTCGAGGCCGCCGAGCAGACGATCCTGCAAAAGGTGGTGCCGCCCGAGCGCCAGGGGCGTGTGTTCGGCTTCGCCCAAAGCGTCGAGCAGGCCGCGTCGCCCGTCACCGCCTTCATAATCGGCCCCATCGCGCAATGGTTCTTCATCCCGTTCATGACGACCGGGGCCGGCGTGGAGCTGCTCGGCGCCTGGTTTGGGACGGGGACGGACCGCGGCCTGGCCCTGTTGTTCACCCTGGCCGGGCTGCTCGGCCTCCTCGTCACGCTGCTGGCGATGCGGTCGGACGCCTACCAGGCGTTGTCGGAGAACTATGCGAAGCCGGAGCTGGCGGCGCAGCCGGCTTAGCGCGCTTTCCGTTTGCCTGAACGCCGGGCGCCGGCCCCAAAGACGACGGCTGTAGAATAGCGGCGTCGGCCAGTCCTTAAGCGAATAGGAGATAAGACATGCTGCTGGAGACCACCGCCATCTCGGATCTGCGCGCCGCCGTGCGCGGCCGCGTCATCCTGCCGGGCGAGGCCGGATACGACCAGGCCCGCACCGTGTTCCCCGGCGGCATTGACCGCCGGCCCGCCGTCATCGTGCGGGTGGCGGACGCGGCGGACGTCGCGCGCGTCATCAGCCTCGCGCGCGAGACCGGACTGCCGCTCGCCGTCCGCAGCGGCGGCCACAGCGGCGCCGGCCACGGCGTCGTCGACGGCGGCCTCGTGCTGGACCTGGCGGACATGCGCGCGCTGCACGTCGACGTCGAACGGCGCACCGCCTGGGCCGAGACGGGCCTGACCGCGGGCGAATACACCACGGCGGCCGGCGCTCACGGCCTGGCGACCGGGTTCGGCGACACCGGCTCGGTCGGGATCGGCGGGATCACGCTGGGCGGCGGCGTGGGCTACCTCGTCCGCAAGCACGGCCTCACCATCGACGACCTGCTGGCCGCCGAGCTCGTGACCGCGGACGGCCAGCGCCTGCGCGTGGACGCCGAGGCGCATCCGGACCTGTTCTGGGCGATCCGGGGCGGCGGCGGCAACTTCGGCGTCGCGACGCGTTTCCTGTTCCGGCTGCACCCGGTCGACACGATCCTGGGCGGCCTGCTGCTGCTGCCGGCGACGGCTGACGTCATCGCCGCGTTCATCGCCGAGGCGGAGGCCGCGCCGGATGAACTCTCGACCATCGCCAATGTCATGCCCGCCCCGCCCATGCCCTTCGTGCCGGCGGAGTATCATGGCCGGCTCGTCGTCCTGGCCATGCTGACCTATGCCGGCGACGTCGAGGCCGGCCAGCGCGCCGTCGCCCCGTTCCGGGCGCTCGCCGCGCCGATCGTGGACATGCTCCGGCCGATGCGCTACCCCGAGATGTATCCGCCGGAGGACGACTCGTATCACCCGACCGCGGCGGCGCGCACGCTGTTCATGGACTCCATAGACCGCCGCATGGCCGAGGCGATCCTCGACCGCCTCGAAGCCTCAAACGCCTCGATGCGCGTCGCGCAGCTCCGGGTGCTGGGCGGGGCGATGGCCCGCGTGCCCGCCGACGCCACCGCCTTCGCGCACCGCGCAAGCCGGATCATGGTCAACCTGGCCGCTTTTTACGAGGGGCCGGAGAACCGGGTCGTGCGCGAGGCCTGGGTGGCCGAGTTTGCCTCGGCGCTGCGCCAGAGCGACCACGGCGCGTACGTCAACTTCCTGGGCGATGAGGGCGCGGCGCGCGTCCGCGCCGCCTACCCCGGGACGACCTGGGATCGGCTGGCCGCGATCAAGCGGCGCTACGACCCGACCAACCTGTTCCGGCTCAACCAGAATATCCCGCCCGCCGCGCTATAGGCGCGCCGGCGGGTCAGCGGTCCACGCTCGAGACCGCGCTGCGCCGCGAGGTCCTGAACTTGCGCCGATTGTTCCTTTCCAAAAATCCAGGTACACTTCAGCCTGATCATCACTCCCGAAAGGTCAACCGCCCGCATGTCGGCCTCAACGCCTGATCGCCCGGTCATGGAATTACGGATTGCGTTCACCGCCCGCGAGTACGAGCGCCTGGTGAAGTTCTATTGCGACGGTCTCGGGCTGGAAACGACCCAGGTCTGGCCCAGCGAGCAGGGCCGGGCCGTCATCCTCGATATGGGCCGGGCCACGCTGGAGATCTTCGACGAGAAGCAGGCGGACACGATTGACCGGCTGGAGGCGGGGCAGCGGCTCAGCGGTCAGATTCGCTTCGCGCTGCAGGTGCCGGACCTGAAGGCCGCCCTGGAGCGATTGCTCGCGAACGGCGCTGTCCTGGTTCACCCGCCGGTGATGACGCCCTGGGGGGACTACAATGTGCGTCTCCAGGACCCGGAGGGCATGCAGGTCACGCTGTTCCAGGCGCCCGAGTCGGCGTGAAGCCGGCCCGCCGCACGGCGCGGGGCCGGGACGGGCGGGGGCGCCCGGCATCCGGGCAGGGACAAAGCAAGACGCGGCCTGGCTCGCGATGCAAGCCGGGCCGCGTCTGCAACTATCGAAGGCCGTTACAGGCCGAATCCGGCGGGGTTTGCGCGCCGGAAGTCACCCGAGAGGTCGGACCTGTTACGCGCCGGGCTTACGGGCCGTGACCATGGCCGAGTAAGGCTCATTCTTCGGCGCCCGCCCCCCGTTCCTTGGCTGGACCTTGACCTCGATCAGGCCGGCCTGCTCCAGGCCCTGCGCATACTCGCGCCAGTCGATGGCCCCGGCCAGGCACGCGCTCCAGGCCTCCGGGTCGTCGCGCAGCGCCGCCGGCATCTCGCCGTCGATGACGATGTCCGAGACCGCCACGCGCCCGCCCGGCTTGAGCACTCGCGCGATCTCGCGGAAGACCTGCGGCTTGTCGGGCGAGAGGTTGATGACGCAGTTGGAGATCACGGCGTCCACGCTCCCGTCCGCCACCGGCAGGCTCTCCAAAAAGCCCTGGCGGAACTCCACGTTCACGGCGCCGATCCGGGCCGCCGCCGCCCGGGCGCGCTCCAGCATCTCGGGCGTCATGTCCACGCCCACGACTCGGCCCGCCGGGCCGACCTGTTTGGCCGCCAGGAAACAATCCAGGCCGCCGCCCGAGCCCAGGTCCAGCACCGTCTCGCCGGGCCGGAGGGCCGCCGCGTCGATCGGGTTGCCGCAACCCAGGGTGAAGCCGGCGACGTCAGCCGGCAAACCTTCCAGCAACTGCACCGAGTATGATGCGTCGTCGCAACAGGCCGCGTCGGCGCCGGGCGAGCAACAGCTTGAGCCGGCGCGGGCATGGCCGGCGTAGTGCTCGCGGACGGCGGCATGAACGGGGGTAACTTCAGTGGACATGTGTGGGTCTCCTTGCATAGACAGGGGTCGATATTTTGGGTCAAAATATCGGGCCGTGTGACGCCCTGGCCAGCGGCGGCACGGCCCGCACTCAACGGATCAGGATATCTTTGATGGCGACGGTGGCCGCGCTCTCCGGGGCGAAGGTCTGCATCAGCTGCCCGCAGCACGCCGCCACCTGTTGCTGGTTGAGCGTGTAAAACGTCTGTCGGCCTTCCGGGCGGACGGTCACCAGGCCGGCGTCGCGCAGGATCGCCAGGTGATGCGACACGGTCGGCTGAGAGACGCCGGTCTGCTCGACGATCTCAGACACCGAGCGCCACTCACAACAGCAGAATTGCATGATGCGCTGGCGGGTGTCGTCGGCGATGACCTTGGCAAATTCTATCGGGCTGAGCCGGGACATATCGACGCTCATCTATGATCTATTATATAGACACGGGTCGATTTGTCAAGCCTCAATCGGGCTTACGCTGCCGCCCACCGCTCTTCCAGGTCCAGGAACACCGGGACGACCGCCGGGTCAAAATGGGCCCCGGCCTGCTGACGGATATGCGCCCGCGCCGCCTCCCTCGACCAGGCGGGCCGATAGGGCCGGTCGGAGCGCAGGGCATCCCAAACATCCACGACCGCAAAGAGGCGCGCCGCCAGCGGGATTTGCTCGCCCGTGAGGCCGCGCGGGTAGCCGGTCCCATCCCATTTCTCATGATGACAGTAGGGGATGTCCAGCGCCGGCCGCAGGAATTCGATCGGCGACAGCATGGCGTAGGCCAGCTCCGGGTGCCGGCGCATGCTGGCCCATTCCTCGTCGGAGAGGGGGCCGGGCTTGAGCAGGATGGCGTCCGGCACGCCCATCTTGCCGATATCATGCAACAAGGCGCCGCGCCGGATGTGGACGAGCGCTTCGGCGCTCAGGCCCATGGCTTCGGCCAGGGCCAGCGTCATGTCGGTCACCCGGCGAGAGTGGCCCTCGGTTTCCCGGTCGCGCAGGTCCAGCGCCCGCGACCAGCCCTCGATGGTGGCGTCGTAAGCCTGGGTGAGCTCGGCGTTCGAACGCTGAAGGTCATCAAACAGGCCGACGTTCTCCACCGCCAGGGCGGCCTGGCCGGCCAGAGTCTCCAGATAGTCCAGCCACTCCTGATCCGGGTTAAGCGGCGCGCGGTGGAACACCTCCAGCAGGCCTTTGAGCTGCCCCCGAAAAATCAGGGGCGCGGCGAAATATGCCTTGAAGCCCTCGCCCTGGAGAAGCTCGCTCCGGCCCGGAGGCGCCGGGGAACGGGCCAGATCAGGGATCGCCGCGATCCGGCGTTCGCGGGCGGCCTGCCCGGCCAGGCCATCGGCCAACGGCAGATGCGCGCGCTCGATGAGGCGCGTCCGGAAGCCGTGGCTGGCCGCATGCTCCAGCGTTTGCCGGGGCCGGTCGAGCAACAGGATCGCCCCGGCCTCAACCTGAAGCTGAGCCAGGGTTTGCTCCAGAAGGACGTTAAGGACCGGGCGCAGCTCAAGGCTCGAGGCGATCGTCACATCCACCTGACGCAGGGCCTGCACGCGGCGCAGCCGGCGCTCGGTCTCGGCAAACAGGCGCGCATTCTGGATGGCGACGGCGGTCTGGTTGGCGAACAGCAACAGCAGCCGTTCGTCGTGCTCGTCGAAGGCGCCGAGCCGCCGGCTCAAGACGCCCAGGAGGCCCTGCATCCGGCCCTGATGCTGCACGGGCACCCAGAGCCCGGAGCGCAGTTCCGGGTCGATCACGATGTAGCGCGGATCGGAATACAGGTCCGGCACATTCAGCGGCAGCCGGGTGCGGATGACATCATGGACGACGCTTCTTTCGCTCGTCAGCTGATCGGTCAGCCCGCGCAGCCGCGCGCGGGCGGCGTCGGAGTGTCCCAGGGTCAGCTCCAGACTCAACGCTCCCGTTTCCGCATCGACACGGAAAAACTCAATCACATCGGCGCTCAGAGCCTGGCCCGTGACCTTGGCCAGGTACTCCAGCTGCAGGCGCGGCTCCAGCACGCTGTTGAGCGCCAGCGCGGCGTCGTACAGCAGGGCGAGCTGGTCGGCCCGCCAGCGGGCCTCGTCCAGGGCCTGGGCGTTGTGAACGGCGCTGGCGGCGTGGCTGGCCAGAAGGGTGAGCAGGTCGGCGTCGGCCTGGCTGAAGCGGCGGCCGGTTGGTCCGACGTCGGCCAGCCCCAGCACGCCGACCAGGCTGCCGCCGGAGAGCATCGGCGCGCCCAGCACGGCGCTGAAGGGGATGTCTTCGAAGCGAGGCGAGCGCCCTTCCCAGGTATGGTAATCCTCCAGCCGGAGAGGCTGCCAGGTTTGCGCCACGCGCCCGATCATGCCCTCCCCGGGCCGCACGCGCACGCCCGGCTGAATCGGCAGACCGCGCACCATCTCGATGGTCAGCGCGTCGCCGGCGAGATTTGTCAGGGCGATCAGGGCGCCGCTGGCCGGGATCAGGTCCAGGGAGCGGGTGACGATGGTCTCCAGCAGCCAGGGCAGGTCCTGTTGGGCGGCCAGCTCGCGGGCCACGGCATGCAGGGTCGCGAACTCATCCGCGCGGCGCCGGGCCTGCTCGTACAGGCTGGCGCGCTGGAGGGCGTTCGCGGCGATGTCGGCGATGACCTCCAGCAACCGCCATTGGGCCGGTTCGATGGCCTGCTCGCTGCCGACGGCCAGCGCGCCGATGGCCTGCCCCTGCGCGATGAGCGGCGCAATCGCCGCCGCGACCATGCCCTCGGCCAGGGCCAGGCGACGCGGCTGTGGGTCCTGCGGGACGGCCTGGCTGACAACGGGTTGCCCGGCGGCGATCATGCGCCAGCTTGTCCCGGCGCCGGCTGGGAGGCGCTGCCCGGCCATGGCTTCCCAGGCGCCGCGCGCCGCCTCGACCAGGGTCTCGCCGGTTTCCGGTTCGACGCTCACCAGCGCCACGTCCTCGACGTCCAGCAGCGTCCGGGTCTGGTCGAGGATGGCCGGCAGCATCTCGGCCCGGGCGACGGCCGTGCGCAGCGCGGCGCTCACGGCGACGATGGCGGCCTGTTGGCGTTCCTCCTGCTTGCGCGCGGTGATGTCGCGGATGATTTTGAGCAACACCGGCTCGCCGTCGACCTCGGCCCCGTGCGAGCTGACCTCCACCGGGAAGGTGCGCCCGTCCTTGCGGCGGTGCATGGTCTCGAACAAGAGGTCCTGACTGGCCGCCTGCGCCAGCTGCCCGGTGGCGGCGCGCCGCGTCTCCGGTGCGCGCAGGTCGAACACGGTCAACGAACGCATCTCCTCCAGCTCGTAGCCGTACAACCTGAGCGCGGCCGTGTTCGCGTCCAGGAGGCGGCCATCGCCGGGGCGAACAAACAGCATCGCGTCGCTGGCGTGGTTGGCCAACAGCTGGTAGCGGCGCAGGGCCGCCTCCGTCCGCCGGAGCTCAGTGATATCCGAGATCAGGGCCAGCAAACAGGGCTCGCCGCTGATGGTGATCACCGAGCCGGACACCAGCCCGACGATCACACGCCCGCTCCGGCTGCGGTAGGAGAGCTCGATCCCGGACACGGCGCCTTTTTCGCGCAACTGGTCGTACACGCGCGCCCGGTCCTCCGGCGTGATCAACCCCAACTCGAGGGTCGTGCGCCCCAGGGCTTCGGCGCGGGTGTAACCGGAGAAGCGGGTGAAGGCCTCGTTCACCTCGAGGATGCGGCCGTCGCTCAGGGCGGTGACCATGATCACGACCGACAATTCGCGGAAGATCGTGGTCAGGCGTTCCTCCGACTCGGCCAGCGCCTGCTCGGCGCGGCGGCGCTCGGTGACATCCGTGAAGATGGCCGCGAACTGGCCGTGGGCCGGGCAAAACGCCACCACTTCAAAATAACGGTCCAGGGCGCGCGCGTAATTCGTCAGGCGCGCCGGCTCGCCCGTCAGCGCCACCCGGCCATAAACGTCAATCCAATGCCGTTCGGTCCCGGGCAGGACCTCCAACACTGTCCGCCCGACGACCCGCTCGCGGGCCAGGCCCGTCAGGGCTTCAAAAGCCGGATTGACGTCCAGGAAACGGTAATCCACCGGCCGGCCGGCCTGGTCACAGATGATCTCATGCAGCGCGAAACCCTCCTGCATGGCCGTGAACAGATGCCGGTATCTCGTCTCAATGGCCCGCAAGGCGGCCGCGGCCGGCGGAGGCGCCGGTCGCCCGGGAGCGGCTCGACCCGGGGACGGCCGGCTGCGGCGATGGCGGGACCGGGTTGGTGGAGGGAGGCGCATGATTTTCCGCAAGCAACGGAGTCCGGCCCATGCCCCGTGGACGGCAACAGCCTTCAGGGCCCCGGTCATCGGCCGACTCGCCCGACACTTTAACCGGCGGGAGTTTCCCGGTCAAGCGCCCCTCTGGACCTCTCGGCGGCGGGGCGCCGCCAGCGAAGACTCTCCTGATCCGGCGGCAAAGCCCGCCCCCGGCGGCCTCCACAGATGGGGGACCGGGCCGTTGACCCGCCAGGCCCGGCTGGGAAAGCGAACGGCGGGCCGGCCTTCAGTGGGCGGGTTTGCGGGCCAGGAAGAGGTCGCGCGCGTGGTCGTCGTGAATGATCTCAGGCTGGAAGCCGACGGCGCGCAAGAGGCGCAGCCACTCCGCGCGGGGGAATAATCCGCACCGATGCTGCTCGTGCTCGACCCGCGCCGGCTGAGCGCCCTCGCGCAAGAGGTAGACGTACTCGACCGTGTAGACCGTGTCGTCGTCGTCGGGAGCATGGGCCCATTCCAGATAGCGCACGGCCCGGCCGGGGCCGTCGCGGCCGCCGTGCTCCGCCGAGGGCTGAAAGGTCTCCCGCACGTGGTCCGGGACGAACAGGGCCACGCCGCCCGGCTTGCAGTGGAGCGACGCGGTTTCGAGCGCCTGCCCCAGGTCGTGGAGGCTGGTCATGTAATCAATCGCATCGTGGACGAAGACCGCATCGAACTGGCGCCCCAGCCGCAGGGAGCGCATGTCGCCCTCCCGGTGTTCGCACTCCGGGTTCAGGGCGCGGCTGATCGCCAGCATCTGCGGCGCGAGGTCGGTCAGCGTCACCTGCGCGAACAGCCGCTTGAGGTAAAACGCGTTGCTGCCCCCGCCGCAGCCCAGCTCCAGGAGCGAGGGCGCCGCCGGCAGACCGGCCTCCGCCAGCGTCTGCCCGAAGAAAGCGGCCTCGTCCGCATAGTCTTCCAGCGGCGAGAGCAAGGGCCACCAATCAGCCAGTTCGGAGTAGAGTTTCAGCATGCGGCTCCTATCCAAGCCTCTGAAGTATAGCCGCAATCTCGATCAACGCCTGGAAGCTTGCCACCATCCGGGTATTGGAGCCGAAATTCATCACGATGTGCGCCGCCCGGGAGGGATCGTAGAAGAGATGGGTAGCCAGAATCCCGATATGGCCTTTAAGCCTGGGCAGGCGCCCCAGCAAAAAGAAAAATTCCGCGAAGCGGATCTCCATCATGCCTGAGCCGTAGTAAATCCCCGGCCGGAACCGGCGCTGGCAGGCGTCCATGGCAGCCAGCGCGGCGCTCGGGATCAACTGGCCGCCGCGCAGCGCCCGGCTGAACTTGAGCAGATCGGCCGGGGTCGAAATGATCCCCCCGCCCGCCCAATCACAGCTCAGGCTCTCGAACCGGCTGATCTCCACCTCGTTGAACCAAATCGTCTCAATCGCCTGGCCGGGCGCGCGCCCCGGCTCGGCATGAAACATCAGATACGAATCGCGCATCTCCAGCGGCTCAAAGATCTCCTCCGCCAGATTCCGGGCGAAAGACCGGCCGGTGGCCCGTTCGATGATCAGTCCGAGCAGGACGTAGCCCGTATCCGAATAGTTGAACACCTGGCCGGGAACGCCGACTGCGGCCTGATGGTCGCGCGTGAAGTCGATCAATTGCCGGGGCGTCCAACGGACCTGCGGGCGGGAGAGCACCTGGTCGAGGAAGGCCCGGCCGTCGGCCGTCCGCCCCTCGAAGTAATCGGCGATCCCGGACGTGTGGCTCAACAAATGCTCGAGCGTCACCTGCTCGGCGTAATCCACCCCCCGATATACAAACAGCCGATCCAGGTCCGGGCGCGAGAAATACCGCAGCACGGGGTCGGTGACGCACAGGACGCCCCTTTCGGCCAGCCGGCGCACCAGGACGGCGGTGAAGACCTTGCCGATGCTGGCCACATGGAAGGGCCGGTCGGCGGAGTCGGACGGAAAGCGGTAATTCAGCCCCTGACGTTGTATGAGCTGAACCGGGCCTTCAAGCAGGGCATCTCGACGTTCTACAGCGCCAGTTACGGCAGCCTGCAGATGGCGGTGAAGAACCTGCTCGCCAAAGGGCTGGTGGTCTTTGAGGAACGGGTGGACAAAGGGCGCAACAAAAAGGTCTACACCATCACGCCGCCCGGCCGGGAAGCCTTTTATGCGTGGATGCTGGCTGAAACCCCGGTCACCAAACTGGAGGTGACCGCCCTCGCCAAGGTGTTCTTTCTGGGCCTTGTCCCCGGCGCGGCGCAGAAAAAACAGATCGTGGCCGAAATTCTGGCCAAGATCCGGTTCGTCCAAGATCAACTTGCTGAAATGAAGGCGGACCTCAGCCAGCTCGGAGTTCCAGCGGCCTATGAGGAGATTTTCAAATACCAGTTATTGACGCTGGACTACGGTCTGAAGGCGCACGCCTTCGCCAGGCAATGGTTCCAGGCCGTGTTGAACGATCTGGAAGCCTCCCCCGAAGCTGAGCCCCAGGCCAGGCCTGGCCGCAGACCGCGGAGGTCATGAGCGGTTGAACGACTCCCTGCCCTGCTCAACGAGCGCGTGCAGATCCCATCCCAACACGGCGCCGCCCGCCAGCGCCGCGCCGAGGTTGCCCAGGAACATCACTGTCAGCATGGTATTGCGTTCGGCCGCGTTCGGCCCGCCCACCACCCAGCCTGACCATTCCATCACCAGATTGATGATGAGAAAAGCGAGGGCCGCCGCGCCGCCCACGCGCCACAAGAGACTCCGGGCCAGCGACCCGTTTCGTAACCCAAAACCGATGGCCCACGCGCCCAGGCCAGCGATCAGGAAAGCCGAGGGGACGAACATCAACGTGAAGATGCGATGGATTGGAAACAGCGCGCCGATTTGCTCGACGACGAACGGCTCGACGGCGCTCAACCCGATGCCGAGCACGAGCGTGATGGGCGCGAAGCCCAACATCCCGGCCGCCGCCATCCGCCGCGCTTCGGCGCTGCCCGTCATCCGCCCCATCCACACGCCCCAGGCCGCGCTGCCGCCCAGGAAACCAAGAAAGGCTGGCCACGCCGCCAGCGAGATGTGCAGGGCGCTGGGCGAGAGGGTGCTGTGGCCGGGCAAGGACTCGAACACGAAAAAGCCGATCGCCGTGCCGAGCGCCAGCCCGCCGAACAGCGTGGTGACAGTGATGGCGGCGCCGGTCAGCGGCGCGCGAATTCGAGCGGAGCCCATAGCTGGCCTCTTTCGGTTTAGAACGGCTTGAAGACCATCAGCCACAGGATGACGGCCAGCCCGCCGAGGCCGATAGCGGTGAGCAGCAGCGGATTGCCCATCGCCAGCCGGGCCTCGATCTCCGCGGCGCCGGCCGGCTCCAGCGGTTGCTGCTGCTCCCCGTTCTCAAAGTACGGCAGGCCGGCCGCCTTGCGCGCCCCGCCGCAGACTCGCGAGCCCCATACGCTCATCGCCACGCCGATCGCGATGAGCAGGCCGAGCGAGGCCCAGATCCAGCCGCGCCCCCACCACCCGCCAAGAAAGCCGGCGGCGATGCCGCTGACGAGGAGCACCAGCAAAGACAGGTACATGACACCGTACGAGCTGGCCGAGAGTTCGAGCAGGGCCTGGACCCGTTCCAACCGGCGTTCATGCCGCAGGGCGAAGGCTGCGCTGGCCGAAGCGCCGTGCGCCAGCATAAAGCCGAGCGCGCCCGCGATATGCAGAAAAACAAGCCAGCTATACATGAGCCCTGCCTCCGGGGGCCGGCGCCGCCTGGCTACGGCTGCACCGGCGCGGTGAGATAAGCGTACAGGGCGGCCAGGTCGTCGTCGGTCATCCTGGCCGCGTTCTGCCAGGGCATGGTCTCTGGAAAGGGGTTGTTGCCGGGCCGGACGCCGCTGCGCATCATCTCGAAAAACTGCTCCTGGCTGAGCGTGCTCACCAGCGGCCGCGGATTGGGCACAGCCGGCCCCATCGAGGAGGCCTCCACGCCGGTGGCATCTGGCCCATGACAGCCCAGGCAATCGCCATACGTGGCCACGTACTTGCCATACGCGGCGGTCACGCCGGCGGGCGGCGCGGCGACGGCCTCCGGCCTGGGCGTCGGGGCCGGGAACATGCCCGCGCCGAACAGCAGCACGCCGATGAAGTTGACCTCGTCGCCAGTGGGGCCGCCGGCCGCGGCCGCCGGCTGGGTGCGCAGGAAGGCGATCAGCGCGGCCAGGTCAGCGTCGCTGATCTCCCCGGTTGAGAGGAGCGACATGAAGACGAGCGTCTGGCCATCCTGGTTTACGCCGTGTCGCAGGGCGCGGAATATCTCACCATCGCTGTAATTCACCAGTTTGCCGGCCGGGGTGAGATTCTCGACGGCCACCTGGCCGATGAAACCGAACCCCTCGTCCTCGCCGATGTTGTAGCCGCCGGAGAGCGGGAATGCTCCGGTCGGCTTTCCGCTGGCGTCCACCTGCCCGTGGCAGCCGACGCAGTTAACTTCCGCCAGATATTGACCGCGCGCGATCTGCTCGGGCGTGCCGGCCACTTTGAGGTCGGGCGCGGGTTTGGCGCCGGGGAAGTACAGAATGGCGATGCCCCTGCCGCCGGCCAGGGTGACGGCAGCCAGGACGAGTGTGAGCAGGCCTGCGCCCAGGCCGCCGGCGATCTTCACCCACAGCCGGCCGGCGCGCACGGCCCGCACCGTGAGCCAGCCCGCCCCGACCGTCAGCGCCAGCACGATCAACAGGATCAAAATGTTAGCCAGCATGTTGCCCTCCGAGTTTGATGGGACAGGTAACGGCGCTCAGGCCGTGGCCGTCCGCGGCACCGGCGCCCTTGTCGTCGCATGAACAATTTGCCTCCCCAACGGCGCGCGGCCCCTCACAATGGAAGACTGGGAGTTACGCTGCGGCCTCCGGCCGCGCGGCATCGCTGCCGGCCGCCTCCGGCGGCGGCTTCTGCGTCCATGCCTTCAAGTAAGCCGCCAGCTCGTCAATGGTTCCGAACCCCCGGCGCTCGCCCGTATGTGGGTTCTCCAGGCTGCAGCGCCAGGCCGGCGCGCCCCCCGCCTCGTCCCACAGGCTGAGCAGGAAGGTGTGGTAGCGCGGCGATCGGAGGCTCTGGTCTTGCGGCATGGTTCGACTGTGCTATTCTTCGCCTATCCTACAAAAACTACCGTTTAGAGATCATTTATTGGAGCGGGGATGGCGGCGGAGTTGCAGATTCGGCTGCTGGGCGGCCTGCACCTGGCGCTCGACGGCGCCCCTTTGACCGATTTCGTCTCCAACAAGGCCCCGGCGCTGCTGGCCTACCTGGCCGTCACCCGCCGGACCCACCAGCGGGAGGCGCTGGCCGCCCTGCTGTGGGGCGAGCGCGCCGAGGCCGATGCCAGGAACAATCTGCGGCAGGCGCTCTCCAACCTGCGCCGCCTGCTCGACCCCTACCTGCTCATCACCCGCGACACCGTGGCGCTCAATCCGCAGGCCGCCGTCTCTCTGGACGTGGCGGCGTTTGAAGAGCGCCTGCGCGCCAGCGCCCAGCCGGCCGAGGGCCTCGCCGCGCGGCTGGAAGAAGCCGCCGCCCTGTATCGGGGCGATTTCCTGGCCGGCGTCGCCGTCCGCGACGCGCCCGAATTCGAAGACTGGATGCTGGCCCAGCGTTCGCGCTTCCGCGAACTGGCCCTGCACGCGCTGCACACGCTCACCCAGTGGCACCTGCAGCGCGGGGACGCGGCCGGCGCCATCGACACCACCACCCGCCTGCTGGGGATCGAGGCCTGGCGCGAGGAGGCGCACCGGCAGTTGATGCTGGCCCTGGCGCGCAGCGGCCAGCGCAGCGCGGCGCTGGCGCAGTATGAGACCTGCCGCCGGGTCCTGGAGAGGGAGCTCGGGGTGGCGCCCTCGGCCGAGACCACAGCGCTATACGAACGCATCCGGGCCGCGACACGCCGACTGCACCTGCCGCCCTCGGCCACGCCGTTCGTGGGCCGGGCCGCGGAGCTGGCGCAGGTCGCCAGCCTGATGGCCGACCCCACCTGCCGGCTGGTCACCTTCATCGGCCCTGGCGGCAGCGGCAAGACTCGGCTGGCCCTGGAAGCGGCCGCCCGCGCCGCCGACGCCTTTCTGCACGGCGTCTGTTTCGTCCCGCTGGCCGGCGCCAGCGCGTTGGAGGTCGCCCCGAGCGCCGTCGCCGAGGCGCTGGGCCTGGCCCTCGACGGTAAGGTCGACCCGCGCGACCAACTCCTGGCCCACCTGCGCGACAAAGAGCTCCTGCTGGTGCTGGACAACCTCGAGCATCTCTCCGGGGCCGACGAGTTGGTGGGCCGCCTGGCGGAGGCCTGCCCGGAGGTGCGGTTCCTGGTCACCTCGCGCGAGCGGCTCAACCTGCACGGCGAACGGTTGATCGAATTGCGCGGGCTGGAGGCGCCGCCGGGCACAGACCAGGCAGCGGTCGCCGCCTCCAGCGCGGCCCAGCTCTTCGCTCACAGCGCGCGGATTGTGCGGCCGGATTTCGTCCTTGACCGTGAGGCGGCAGCGGTCGCCCGCATCTGCCGGCTGGTGGACGGCTTGCCCCTGGCCATCGAACTGGCCGCCGCCTGGGTGCGGCACCTGAGTTGCCAGGAGATCGCGGCCGAGATCGAGCACAATCTGGGCTTCCTGGCGACCACCCAGAAAAACGTGCCGGCCCGCCACCGCAGCCTGCAGGCCGCCTTCGAGCACTCCTGGGCTTTACTGACCGACGAGGAGCGCCGCGCCTTCGCCCGGCTGGCGGTGTTTCGCGGCGGCTGTGACCGGGAAGCGGCGCTGGCGGTGACACACAGCCCGTCGTCCCTGCTCGCCGCGCTGAGCGACAAATCCCTCCTCCGGCGCGATCCGGCCGGGCGGTACACCCTTCACGAGCTGCTCCGCCAGTATGCAGACGGCAAACTGCGGGCTGAACCGGAGGCCAGCGCCGAGGCGCAGGCGCGGCACTGCGAATACTACGTCGGCTTCATCAGCGCGCGCGCGGACGCCCTGAGCGATGCGCGGCAGAGCGCTGCGCGCCGGGAGATCGCGGCCGAGGCCGACAACCTGCGCGCCGCCTGGCGGTGGGCGGTTGGTCAACGGCGCCCCGATTGGCTCATGCCGGCGCTGGAAGGCCTGCGCGTTTTCCTGGAACAGGTTGGCTGGTACGCCGAAGCCGTGAGCCTGTTTGAGGCCGCGGCGGAGGCCGAGCGCGCCCGGGCGGGCGAGGCCAGCGCGCTGTATGGGCAGTTGCTGACGCGGCAAGCGTGGTTTTATCACCGGCTCGACCGCTTTGAGGCCGCGCGCCCGCTGCTTCAACGCAGCCTGGCGATTTTCCAGGACGCGCAACCGCCCCTGCCGGGTGAGGAGGCACTCTGCCGGCACTGCCTGGCCAACATGGCCCGGGCCGTGGGTGACTTTGCTGAAGCGATGGAGCAGTCCCAGCGGAGTCTGGCCCTTTACCGGGCCGCCGGCAATCCTCGGTCCATCGCCGCCTCGATAAACGCCGTGGCCGTGGCGCACGCCGAACGGGGCGAGTTTGACGAAGCCCGGCGGCTGCACGCAGAAGGCCTGGCGCTCCGACGGGAGATTGGGGATCGCCGCGGCGTCGCCACCGCGCTCGTCAATCTCGGTTTTGTGGCGCTCGGCCAGGGTCGCTATGCTGAGGTCAAGCCGCTGGAGCGCGAGGCCCTGGCCATTTTTCGCGAGATCGGTTACCCGATGGGCGAAGCCGTCGCGCTCAACAACTGGGGGGTCGCCTGTCAGATGCTCGGGGAATATGCGGAGGCCCAGGCGCTGCTCCGCGAATGCCTGGCGCTCTGCCGGGAGCTTGGGCACCGCCATATCGCCGCCCATGCGCTGGCCAGCCTGGGGGGCGTGGCCGGCGCGGTCGGCGAGTACCGCGAGGCCTGGCAGCATCTGCGCGAGGCCCTGCAGACGGCGCGGGAGATCGGCTCGATTTCGGCGACGCTGTTTGGGCTGGTAAGCGCGGCCGGCATACTCGCCCGACAGGGGGCCGAGGCGTGGGCGGCTGAAATCGCGGCGCTGGTCTATCACCACCCGGCCGCCAATCAGGAAACGAAGAACCGCGCCGCGCAATTGCTCGCCGAAGCGGAGGCGCCATTGCCGGCGCCGGTCCTGGCCGCTGCGCGGGAGCGGGGGCAGACGCGGGAACTGGCGGCGGCCGCCGCCGATGTCCTGGAATGGGCGCACGCCCGGCTGGCCGGTCCGGCAGAGTGAGCCGGGGCGCGCCGGCCGGTTTACGAGAATGCCGTCAACCGGCGGGCGGCGCCGTCATCATCGGCGCAGGGAGGCACAGCTTCCTGATCTTCTTCTGGGACCCGCTCGAGCCGCAGCCGCACGACCCGGACGTGAAGGCGCTCTTGCGAATGGCCGTGGTCTGGAACATCCCCATCGCCTGCAACCGGGCCTCGGCCGACTTCATGATCTCGTCCCCGCTCATGGATGGGGAGTACGACCGGCTCGTGCCGGATTACGAGGAATACCGGCACCGCCAGATCGTCGGCCGCGAGGCCGCGGCGCCGCCCGCCCTCATCCCCCCGGACATGGCGGGGTAGACGGGGAGACGAGCCCCACCGCTTTACACCGGCATCGGGATACGGCCCCGAAGTCTGGCCGGGCAAGAGATTTTCTGCTATAGTGATTGAAGTTCAAAATCTGCGCTCGGTTTCATAGGGAGAACTCGGCTCTCGCAACTCCGAGCCTGGTGGAGGCGGTCACTTCTAACGTGCCGCCTTTTTGCGTTTATTTCGGGCCGGCTTCCGCCGGACCAGACCTGCTCAAAGAGGGATTTCGATGATCTGGCTTGAATTCGCTGTGTGCGCCACGCTGCTGATTGGGGCCGCGACCCTGCTCTCGCGCTATGGCGACATGCTGGCCGAAAAGACCGGCCTGGGGAGAGTCTGGGTCGGCGGCATCATGCTCGCCGGCGTCACCTCGCTCCCTGAGCTGGCCTCCGGCGTGTCGGCCGTCGCCTGGCTCAACGCACCCAACCTGGCGGCCGGCGCCATCATGGGCAGCTGCCTGTTCAATCTCGCCCTGATCGCCCTGATGGATCTGCTCTACCAGCCCGGCTCGATCCTGGCCCAGGCCCAGGAGGGCCACATCCTCTCCGGAGCGCTGGGAGTGCTGCTGCTTGGATTGGCGGCGGCGAGCGCCCTGTTGGGGCCGGACATCAACGGCGTCGGGGTTTTGGGCATCAGCCTGGTGAGCGTGTCCGTGGTCGCGCTCTACCTGGTCGGCGCGCGGCTGATCGCGCGTTTCGAGCAGCGCCGGCTGGCGGAGGTCCTGGAGCAGGAGGCCCTCGTCCGCCGCTACGATCAGATCAGCGCCGCGCGGGCCTACGGCGCCTTTGTCCTGAGCGCCCTGGCCGTGGTCGCGCTGGGGATCTGGCTGGCGTCGATCGGCGACCGGCTGGCGACCGAAACCGGCCTGTCGCGCAGCTTTGTCGGCAACCTGTTCCTGGCGGTGAGCACGTCGCTGCCCGAGGTGGCGGCCAGCGTGGCCGCGGTTCGGCTGGGGGCCATCGACCTGGCCATCAGCAACGCGCTGGGGAGCAACCTGTTCAACGTGGCCCTGCTGGCCGCCTACGACGTGGCCGACGGGCGCGGCAACTTCTGGGCCTCGCTGAGCCCGGCCAACGCCCTGGCGGCCGTCATCGCCAGCATGATGACGGCCGTGACGATCATCAGCCTGATCTATCGCGCGTCGCCGCGGACGACGTACCGCCTCAACTGGGATGCCGCGGCGCTGCTGGCGATGTATATCGGCGCCATGTGGGTGCTGTACTGGATCGGGTGACGGCGCGGCAAATGGCCGGCTGCCCGCCCGGAGCAAGTTCCGTTTCGACGCGTTGACCTGCCCGGCCGGGGGCGGCGCCGTTTCAACGGCCTGTAGCTCGAAGCGTGCAGCCTCCCGACTTCGGCCCAGCCGGAGGCGGCGCCCGAGGCCCGCCCCTCCCGGTCGGAGCCGGGTTGAGGCGGGCGGATCCGGGGCGCGCGCTACGGCGTCACCCTTTCCGCCGCCAGTTGCGCCTGCCGCGCAAAGTCAATGGCCATGCCCAGCACGCGCGCGGCCTCCTGCGGGCTGTGGAAACCGGTGCTGTTCTCCGAGGAGACGAAATCCCAGCGCAGGGACGCGCGGCGGTGGAGCTGACGCGCTTCCGCCAGCTGTTCCTCCGTCGCGCCCGCCGCCTGGGCCGCCATGATCGCGTCGATCGCGTCCAGCAGCGCCTCCTCCGACCGGCGCAGCAGCTCGGCCGTGCGTCCCTGGATTGTGAGGATGCGCCCGCGCAGCGCCTCCTCCTCCTGCCGGTGGCAGGTCTGGCAGGCCTGGTTCACGTTCTCCAGCGGGCTGCGCAGCCAGTGGTCGGAGACCTTCACCGCGCCCTCGCGCATGTAGGGCATGTGGCAGTCGGCGCAGGACACGCCCGACTGCGCGTGCAGGCCGGTCGACCACAGCTCGTACTCCGGGTGCTGGATTTTGATCATGGGCGCGCCGCTCTCGGCATGGGTCCAATCCTTGAAGCCGTAGTCGTCGTAGTGAGCTTCGATGTTGTCGATCGTCAGACCCTGGCTCCACGGGAAGGTCAGCAGCTTGCCCTCGCCCTGGAAATAGTATTCGACGTGGCACTGGGCGCAGACGTAAGTGCGCATCTCCTGGCGCGAGAGCTGGTCCACATCGACGCCCCGCGCTTCGAGCGCATGGCGCAACGCCGGCCGCGTGATCCGCAGCGCCATCGTCTCCGGGTCGTGGCAATCGGCGCAGGAGGAGCCGATGTGCAGGCGGTCCTTCAGCTCGTTGTAGGGCGTGCGGTTGAAGGTTTCCCACCCCAGCTCGGCGATCAGCTGCGGCGCCTCGGCGGCATGGCAGTTGATGCAGGCGCCGGGCTGCTCCACCAGTTGCACGCGCAGGGTGTTCTTCTGATCAATTGTGGTGTAGTAGTGTCCCCGTTCCTCGTTGTGATCCTTCGAAAAGGCATAACCGGCCCAGATGCGGACCATGGCCGGATAACGCTCCAGCTTGCTGTAGGGGACGGAGCCGCCGTACGGCGTTTCGAGAGTGTCGTCCCGGGTGCGCAGGAAGGAGTCGTAGTGGCGCGGGAAGTTTTGTCCCCAGACGGCCGGGTCCAGCTCGTCGGCGGCGACCGCCACGACGCGCAGCGGGTATTCCAGCGTTTCGGCCTTTCGTTGCTGGATATTGGTCAGGAGAGCCGCCAGGCCGAGCATGACGAGCAGGCCGAGCGCCAGGGCCGCGCTCAGCCAGAAGACGCGGTTGCGGGTGACGGGTTTCTCAGACATGCGATGCCTCCTCGCAGAAGCCAGAACGATGGCGGTCGTCAACGGCCGTGCCCGACGCCGCCGTGGCAAACCAGGCAGTCGGTGGGCGCGTCGTCTTCGGCGTGGCTGATCAGGGCGACCAGCTCGGCGTGACAGTAGAGACAATTTTCCTGGGCGACCTCCCGGTTGAGCGTCGTGATGCGGATCGGCTCCGGAAAGCGGCCGGTGGTGAAGGCCACGCTGTGGTTCCAGCCGTTCAGCGCCTTGATCAGGTATTTGCCCGGAAACGTATGCGGCGTGTGGCAGTCGTTGCAGGTGGCAAACGCCTTGTGGGTGCCGCGGTGCCAGCCGTCATACACCTCGCGCATGATGTGGCAGTTGACGCAGGCGTCGGGGTTGTCGGAAAAGTAGGAGAGCCCCTCCGCGTAGGCGAAGGTGAACCCGCCCAGGCCGAGCGCGCCCCCGACGGCGGCGCTCAACAACAGCCACAGCCAGAATGGCTGGAAGCTGAACCCGAAGCGCGGCCTGCCAGGTGGACCATGAGGCGCTGACAAGTTGTCATCCATCGGATTTTCCCTCTGCGCGAACCCAGCCTCTTCAGCCAGGCGACCTCCGCCGCGAGGCCGCGATGCCCGCACCCCATCTTGAGCCCCGGCTGACTCCGGGAATGACATTGTCAACCCTTGCCTTGATCGCTTACAGCCACCGTGGCCGCTGACCGGCAGCGAGGAGACCGGAGCCTGATAGTCTCCGGTCCTTTGAGAGTAGCGGGGGCGGGATTCGAACCAGCGACCTCCGGTTTATGGTTCGGAAGCTGGCACCGCCAGCAAATTGTCTTCGGGCTCAGTCCTTTCAGGACACCGAACTACGACACTGTCCTAACCCCCTGAAGTGAATGGTTGCCAACAAGATACTGGCTTTTGCCGGCCAGCACAAGACCCAAACCTGAGCTCGTTCCAACATCCCGCGATCAACCGCGGCGATTTGGAAGCATCCGGACAAGCCCGGACCGCCTGCCGGGCCCGAACGAGAGTCGTCAGGCGCCGCGCTACGCAACAGCCCCCGCTCACAGATGGCCGGGGCGCTGCTCCGGCAGTTGAACGGCGGTCGCGCCCAGGCGTTTAGCGCCGGCACCCGGCCGGCCAGGTGCATCCCAACGCGCTTTGGGTGCCCGGCGGGATCGGGATCGCGCTCACCGGGCGCGGCCGCTTATTGCGCCGCCAGGCAGTCAGAACGACGGCCGGCCCAGGCCGGGGCCGGGAAGTCGGCGGTCAGCCAGTAGTAGCCCTCGCCGGCGCAGGCCCGGCACAGCACCTGGCCCTCCCGGACCACTTCGCGCTCGTTCATGATCTCCTCGCCGCAGACGTCACACAGCGCCTTCACGCCCGGCCGGCTGACAAGCCGGGCGACCGCGATTTTGAGCTGGACGGACTGCGCCATCAGCAAGGCCTCGGCCGGCATGCGCTGGTAACCCAGCAGCTGCGCCTCCCACTTGTTACGGGCTTCCGGCGCATAAACGCGGGCCTGCTCGCGGCAGCCGGAGCGCGGCGCGATCCGCACCGCCCGGTCTGTCTGCGTATCCACGAACGTGGCCGCGACCTTGCCGAAGTCTTCCACGCGCAGCGTCCGCCGGCCCACCCAGCAGTTGGTGGCCGCCGAGATGCCGTCCACGGCGCAGCCATCGGTCTCGGCGACCACATACAGGCGCTTGTCGGTCTGCGGCAGCGCCAGGCCCAACAGCTCGCCGGCCAGCATGCCCATCCGCACCCCTAGCACCTGGCGCGGGCACAGGTGCCGGTGCAGGGCGGCGGAAGCGTCCAGCAGTTCAGGCAAAATCGTCATCGGGACCTCTCGCGCAAGCAAACGGGCCGTCTCGCCAGGAGACGGCCCAATCCGTTGAGGCTGGGTCGTCTCCTTTCCAAACCGGGGGGCCGGCCTGTTTCCAGGGCCGACCGGGGCCGCGCAGGCGGCCGGCCCGGCGGCCATCGCGCAGGAGCGCGACCCGGCCGACGGGCTCGGAGACGGGTGTCACAAGATCGTCAGTCGCGGCGTTACGCCTCGTGGCCGGCGATGGCGGCCTGGCCCCATGCCAGCGCCGTCATCATGGCCGGGAAACCCAGCGTTGTCACTGCCAGCAGCACCGTGTGCTCGACCTCGCCCGCCGAGGCGCCGGCCTCCAGCGCGCGGTGGGCGTGTGAGTGCACGGCGCGCAAGATGGGGCGCCCCCGCGCGCCAGCGCCCCACCTCACCCATTGCGTGGAGGTCAGGCTTTGACCAGCTTGACCTGCGTATCATAGAACACGGCGCTGCCGCCCACCGGATCGAACAGCGTGGTATTGGCCACCAGCGGATCGGTGCGCATGGCGGCGTTGCCGTGCACGCCCTGGACGCGCCGGGCGTCGCCGGGGATGATCGTCCCGTCAATGGTCACGTCCTGGCCGCCGTAGCCCCAATGGCCGAAGCCGAGGGCGAAGGCGATCACGCCCGGGCGCATGCCCTGGACGGCGCGGATCTTGCCCGCCATCGCCAGTTTCCGGCCGTTGCCGAAGTCCCACTCGCCGTCCGGGTTGGTGGCCGACGTGATCTTGACCACCTCGCCGTCCTTGAAGCCGCGCGTCGCCGCGTCGGCCGCGTTCATCAGGATGAAGTTCTCGGGCAGCAGCGCCTTGAGCCAGTAGTTGCCGGGCGTGCGGCTCTTGGTCTGCGCGATCTCGCGGTACGTGATCAGCTTCAGATCGTAGCCGGCCGGGCTGTCATCGATCACCTGGCCGTCGAAGCCGGTCAGCGGCTCCACGTAGGTGGCATAGCCGGGCAGGCTCTTGCCGGTGCCGGCGTGCTTCACGCCCGCCGTCTTCTCCAGGTACATGTTGATCAGCTTGCCGAACTTGACGCCGGTCGGCACGATGTACGGCTCGTCGAACGAACCCGGCCGCACGCCGTCGCCGGGATAACCCTTCTCATAGGCCTGGAAGCGCCCGCCGCGGCTGAGCACGGTGACCACCTTGGGCCACAGGTCGCCGGTGATGGCCTGCCAGCGCGCCGGGTCGAAGACCGCTTTGGGCAGATGGGCGCGCGCCCGGATGAACTGGTCGATCTCCTCCGGCGTGGCGTCCGGCACCGCATCTTCGAGGTCCTTCTTCTCGCCGTAGGCCAGGTTCATGACCATCCGCAGGTAGAGGTCGTCCGGATGAGTGAAGGGCACGCCCTCGCCCAGGCCGTTCGGGCCGAAGTCCGGCAGGCCGAGCTTCTCCGCCAGGCCCAGCAGCAGGGCTTCGAACTGCAGGGCCATCTCCTGGCCGTAGACCGTGACGGTGCCGGTCAGCGGCGCGATGGCGGGCTGGCGCACGCCCTGGACCTTGAAGGTGATGTTCGGATGCGAGCCCGTGATCTCCCAACGCTCCAGATAGGTGACGTCCGGGAAGATGTAGTCGGCGTACATGCTGGTCTCGCCGATGATGATGTCGCTGGCCACGAAGAGCGGCAGCTTCTCCACGTCCCGCAGGATCGGGATCCAGGTGTGGCCGGCTGGCAAAGAATACACCGGTGAGCCCATGTACATGAAGGCGGCCTTGATCGGGTACGGGTACTGGTCGCCGGCCGAGGGGATGATCTCTTCGTAGATGTCCGACGCCAGCGGCCACCAGTTGCGTTTGGCCGGGTAGCGCTGGTCCTCGGGCGTGTCCAGGAAGAGCGTGGTGTCCTCGTATTTGACGTCGTGCCGGATCAGGCTGATGCCGAACGGCGTCAGCGCCCCGGGATCGGCCTGGCTGAACAGGAAGGGGCCTTCCGCTTTGGCGCCGGAGACGTCATAGGTGCTGGCGTAGACCTGGCCGCCGCGCCAGTCGAAGTTGCCGATCAGCAGCGCCAGGTTGTACCAGGCGATGACGTTGTAGTAGCCGTTGGTGTGCTGCGAGACGCCGCGGTGGATGTCCACGCACGCGTTCTTGCCGTGGGACGTGAACTCTCTGGCCAGCGCCTCCAGATCGGCGGCGCGCAGGCCGGCGATCTCGGCCCACTCCTCGAGGGTGTGCTTCTGGGACGACTCGAACAGGATCTGCAAACTGCTCTTGACCGTGAACTCCCCCAGCGTGGCGTCCACCAGCAACTGGCCGGCCGCCGCCGCGTTTTTGTCGTCGTTGGGGTCGAAGAGCACCGGCTTGCCGTCGGCGTCCAGGATCACGAACGGGTCGGTGGCGAAGACCGTACCCTCCGGCGTCACCCACGTAACGGTCGTAACGCCGTCTTTCGTCTCTTCCTTCTTCTCCACCAGCTTGAGCTCGCTGCCGTGCAGGAACTTGCCCGGCTTGCCGTCCGCCACCTTCACCAGCCAGGCGGCGTTGCTCCAGGTCGGCTCCTTGATGGCCGCCGCCGCCGCCTTGTTGGCCGCCGCCAGGTAGCGGGCGTCGTAGCGCTGGTTGGCGATCACCCACTGGATCAGGGCCAGGGCGATGGCGCCCTCCGTGCCGGGCTTGTTGGGCAGCCACTTCCAGGCCTTGCCCGCGATCTTGGACAGGCGCGGGTCAATGACCGCGAACTTCAGCTCGCCGGTCGCCAGGCGCTGGGTGATGCGGGGGACGCGGTTGGTCGGGCCATAGTTGCCCTCAAAAGGCGAGGCGCCCACGAAGATGACGAAGCTGGCGCTGGCCGTGTCGCCCATCCAGTAGGCCTTGGCCCCGCCCGTGAATTTGGTCCCGTCCCACTGGTCGCTCATGGATTTGCCCGAGAAGTACAGGCTGCCCTGGCAGACCGTGGTGTGGCCGTGGCGGTTGGTGGTGCCCAGGCCGGAGCCGAAGAACCGGTGCGAGATGTCGCTGCGCCCGCCCTTCATGCGGCCCCAGAAGAACAGGATCTGGTTGTTCTTCGGGCCCAGGTCCGGGTGGTCCGGGTCGATCATCTTGTCCAGGTCGGCGGCGAAGTCGGTCTTGAACTTGGCGACCAGCTCTTTCTTTTTGGCCGGGTCTTTCTCCGCCAGGATGGCCTTGGCCGCGCCGCCCAGCGCTTTCATCAGCTTGGGATCGCGCACGGCCCACAGATCCTTCAGGCCCTCCACCACGCGATTCTCCTCGCCCGGCACATGGGCGAACAGCACGCCGCCGTCGACGATCTCCTGCAGCGCCTGGTCGAAGGGGATGGTGATCCATTTGTTCTCGCCGCGCTTGCCGGCGCGCTTGAGCACCCGGACGATCCGATACGGGTCATAGGCGGCCTGCAGGCCGGCCTGGCCTTTGGGGCACAGGCCCGCGTCCACGCTGGCGGTCTCCGCGACAGGCGTGGCGTAGTCCAGGTGCGGGACCAGGTTCCAGGGCGAGAACGGGTTACCGTCAATCTTGACGGCCACGCCGTCCACCAGCTTGACCTTGATGCCGCACTGGGTATTGCACTGCTGGCAGACGGTGTAGATCTGACCCGCCGGGTCGGCCAGCGGGTAGGCCGGGGCTTCGCCGCCGGACTGGGCCAGCGCGCGCTGAACGTGGGGCAGGCTGCCCAGGAAGGCGCCGCCGGCGACGGCCGCCGAGGCTTTGAGGAAGTCGCGCCGGGAGAGCGCGCAGTCATTCGGTTGCACAGGCGTCATGGTCGTCATTTCGTCACCTCCGTCTTCACGGCGAAGAACGGCAGCCGGTCCGTGCCCAGCAGGTAGGCCAGGGTCGCCAGGCCGACCACGCCGGCCACCACCGACCACTCCATCAGGCTGGGGGCATACTCGATATTCAGGTGCGGCCCGCTAAAGGCGGTGACCAGCCCCTCCAGTTCCGGGATGGCCAGCGCCGGGAAGACGATGTTGGCGCGGGCCACGCCGAACCCGATCAGGATCAGGACGCCCATCAGGCCGGCCCAGAAGCCGTCCCGCGCCAGTTTCGGCTGCAATAGGACCACGATGGGCACCGCCGTGCCCAGCACGATCTGCAGGCCCCAGAACGCCCAGCCATACGGCCCAAACAGCACCAGGTTGACGGCCCGCACATTGTCCGGCAGGCCGCTGTAGAGCGACTGCGAGAAGTCGGCCCACAGGAAATACACCTTGACCAGCGCCAGCACCACGGACATGATCGCCAGGACGGCCAGCTGCTGCGGCCGCCGCGGATCGTCCGCCCGGCCGATCCAGCCGATAAGGATCAACATCAGGGCCGTGCCGGAGGCCAGCGAGAAGACCGGGAACTGCGCCGGCAGCAGGCCGACGTGCCAGTAGGCGCGGTTGGCGTTGATGCCGAGCAGCGCGCCCACGCCGCCGCTCAGGAAGACGGCCAGGAACAGGCCGACGCTCATCGCCGCCTTCATCGCCCAGTCGCGCCGGCCGCGGACCGCCAGCCACAGCGAGACCAGCGTCGCCGCCAGGAACAGGGTGTAGCCCCACACCATCTGCGCCAGCAGCGACAGGAAATTGGGCTGGAGGTAAACCTTCCAGATGCGCTCCATGTGGCCCAGGTCGAAGCCGATGGTGATCAGCGCGGCCGGCATGGTCACCAGCGCGCCCCACAAGGCATACTTGCCCGTGCCTTTGAAGAGCGGCACGTCGAAAAGGTAGTCGAGCGTGGCCAGCATGTAGGCGCCGGTGGCGACGCCGGCGAAGAACAGGTACATGGCCACCCACAGGCCCCAGGTGACGTAGGAGCCGTAGTTCACGTCGCGCTCGCCGATGAACAGGCGCGAGTAAAAGCCGTACACGCCGGCCAGCACGGCCAGCGCGCCGAGGAGGTAGAGAGATCGCTTGAGCATGGTCGGCTCCTTAGACGATGTAGTAGACGCGCGGCTCGGTGCCGAGCTCTTCCTTGAGCCGGATCACGTTCGGCTGGTGGATGAACTGGGCCACCACGCCCTCCGGGTCGTTGGCGTCGCCGAACAGCGTCGCCCGGCCGATGCAGGTGGTGACGCACTCCGGCAGCATCCCGTTCTTGACGCGGTGCAGGCAGAAATGGCACTTGCGGGCGTTGCCTATCGGCGAGCCATGCTCGTGGCGGTCCCAGGCCCGGCCGTACTCGTAGTTGGCCGCGCGCTCGTAATCGTCGGCCGCCGCCTGACCGACGATCAGGCCGTCGGCCACGGGCGTGCCCTCGGTGTAGGTGTAGCCGAAGTCGGAGGTGCGCGCGCCGTACGGGCAGGCCGTCAGGCAGGCGCGGCAGCCGATGCACTGGTCGTAGTCCACCACCGTCACGCCTTCCTCATTTTTGTAGGTGGCGTTGACGGGGCAGACCGGCGTGCAGGGCGGGTTGTCGCACTGCATGCACGGGCGCGGCATGAAGCGGCGCGTCACGGTCGGATACGTGCCGAGTTCCTCCTCCAGCACCGGGCGGTACACGACGCCGGGCGGGAGCTTGTTCTCGGCCACGCAGGCGATGGTGCAGGCGTGGCAGCCCACGCACTTGCGCAGGTCGATCACCATCACCCAGCGGCGGTCAGCCGGGGCCTTCTTCAGGGCGCGGCGGACATCGCCCTGCATGCGGATCAAAACGTCTGCGTTGGGGCCGTCGCCGGGGACCTCGCCGGCCTGGAGCGGTTCGGCGGTGGGGATGGCCTGGAGCGTCTTCTCCGGATCGGCGGCCAGGGCAGCCAGGAAGGCCGCCGCCGCGCCGGTGGCCTTGAGAAAGCCGCGCCGGTCGATCGGGGCTTTGGGGGGTGTAGGCGGCATAGGGATTCTCCTTGTGACCGCTGTCACTATAGGCGGCCGCCGGCCGGCCCGGAAGCGGGGAAAGCCCGCGACTTTTATGCGCGCTGTCGGGAAAAGTCCGAGCCGCTGTCAGGGAAATTCCGATTGGGGAAAGCCGGCCGGATTTGGAGGGCGGTTATACTGTCGCCCAGGGCTTGACCTTCCAGCCCCTGGAAGGTGTATGGTATGGAGCAGCTTATGCGAATTCAAACCCTGGCGCAGCAAACCGGCGTGCCGGCCAAGACAATCCGTTACTACGAGGCGGTCGGTGTGATGCCGCCGCCCCGTCGCGGGGCCAACAATTATCGCGTCTACACGGAAGCCGATATCGAACGCCTGCGCTTCATCGCCAGCGCCCGCGCCCTGGGCCTGAGCCTGGCCGAGATCACCGAGATCCTGGCCGCCCGGGATCAGGGCAGCGCGCCCTGCGCCCGCGTCCTGACCGCGCTCGACGGGCGCCTGGCCGATCTGGATCGCCGCCTGGGGGACATGGTCGCCCTGCGCGAGAACCTGGCGCAGTTGCGGCAGGCCGGCGCCGCTCTGCCGCTGGACGACCTTCGCGGCGAGCGCTGCGTGTGCTATCTGATCAAGACCTATCGCGACAGCGGCCAGGTCGTGATCGCGAGAGAAGAAAACCCTCATGACTGATTCGTGCGGCTGTCCCCCCGAAGCCGGAAGCGCGGCCTGCGACTTCCCGGCACAGCCCGCCGCGCGTCCATCGCGCGCCTCGCGGGCCTGTCCTCTTTGCGGCCAGACCGGGAAAGCCGTGTCGGTTCAGACCGTCAAGGCCATGCTCGCGGTCAGCCTGCGGGACGTGCGCGCAGGCGACTACTTCTTCTGCCGCACGGCGGCGTGCCCGGTCGTCTATTTCTCGGCCGATGGCCAGCACCGCCTTACGCGTGATCAGGTGCGTGAGCGGGTGTTCCAGAAAGAACCCGAGTCCGTTGAAGTGTGGGTGTGCTACTGCTTCCGGCACACGGCCGGCGAGGTGCGCGCCGCCACCCGGGAGGCAGGCCGGGCCATCCTGGACGACATCAACGCCGGGATCCAGGCCGGCCAGTGCGCGTGCGAACTGCGTAATCCACAGGGCGCATGCTGCCTGGGCAACGTCCGCGATCTGATGCGGCTGGCAGCGTCCGGGGAGGCGCGGCGTTAGTGTGAACCGGCCTGGGAGAGCAGCCCGCGCGCCAGGGCGAACTGCACCAGCGCCGCGCGGGAGCGCAGGCCGAGCTTCTCCATCCCGCGGCTCCGGTAAGTCTCCACCGTCTTGGGGCTGAGCGTCAACTGCTCGGCGATCTCCGCCGAAGTGTGGCCGCGCGCCACCAGGATCAGCACTTCCCGTTCGCGCTCGCTCAGCAGATCCCAGGGGTTGGCCGGGCCTTCCCCGCCGGCCGCCGGCAGCAGGTCCTCCAGGAGGGCCTTGGTCATCGAAGGGTGGACGTAGACCTCGCCGCGCAGCACCGCGCGCACGGCCGAGATCAACTCGGCGTCGGCCGCTTTCTTGAGGACGTAGCCGGAGGCGCCGGCCCGCAGCGCCTGGCGCAGATAGCCCTCGTCGTCGTGCATGGTCAGGATCAGGACGCGCGCGCCGGGCACCGCTTTGCGCAGGGCCGGCAGCGCCTCCAGGCCCGAGAGGCCCGGCATGGTCAGGTCGAGCAGGATCAGGTCGGGGTGAAGCTCGGCCGCCAGCCGCAGCGCTTCCGCCCCGTCGCCGGCCTCGCCCACCACCTTTAAGTCTGCCTGGGCGTCGAGCAGCAGGCGCAGGCCGGCGCGCAGCACGGCATGGTCGTCGGCCAGCAGGAGGCGGGTCTTCTCAGGCATGCGGCCCCCGGTCCCCGGCGATGGGGACTTCGATGAACAGGCTGGTCCCCTGGCCGGGCGCCGACTCGATCGTCAGGGTCCCGCCGAGGAGCTCGGCGCGCTCGCGGATGCCGTACAACCCCAGACGCTCCTGGCCCGCGCCGGCCGGGTCGAACCCGCGCCCGTCGTCCTCGATGATGGCGCGCACGCGGCCGTTGCGGCGCTCCACCAGCACGCTGGCCGTCCGGGCCGCGGCGTGGCGGGCGACATTGGTAAGCGACTCCTGCACGATGCGGTACAGGGCCGTCTCCACCTGGGCTGGCAGGCGTTCCGCCTCCAGGCCGCGCATGGCCAGGTCAATGTGCAGGCGGTAGCGCCGCCGGCATTCGGCCACATAGCGCTCCAGGGCGGCCGGCAGGCCCAGGTCATCCAGCACGCTCGGGCGCAGTTGCAGAGCCAGGCGATGGACATCGTCCAGCGTCTGGGCCGCCACGCCGCGCAGTTCCTCGGCGTGCTGCCGGACATCGGGCGCGTCGCAGGTGGTGCTCATGGCCTTCAGGCCGACCAGGAGCGAGGTCAGCGACTGGCTGGCGCTGTCGTGCAGCTCGCGCGCGATGCGTTTGCGCTCGTCCTCCTGGGCCGCGATCACGCCGCTGACGTAGCGGGCGCGCAGTTGGTCGCGCTCGGCGCGCGCCTCGGCCGCCGTCGCCAGGGCGTCGGTCATGGCGTTGAAGGAGCTGGCCAGGTCGCCGATCTCGTCGTCGGCCCAGCGCGGCACGCGCCGGCTCAGGTCGCCGCGCCCGACCGCCTGGGCGACCTCCGCCAGCTGCAGGATCGGGCGCGTCAGCAGCCAGGTGAGGCAGGCCGCCGCCGTGATGCCGACCACCGAGACCGCCACGGTCGTGATCAGCAATTGCCCGGTGACCGCGTCCACGGTCTGGCGCACCACGGTCTCCGATAGCCCTACCCGGGCGATGCCGGCCCGGCCGTCGAAGATCGGCACGGCCGTGTCCCAGACCGGCCCCTCGTCGGTGTTCACCATGGTCGTGCGATGGTGTTCAGCCGGCCCCACCGCGTTCGCGTCGCGCAGACCGGCCGGGAAGCCGGCGCCGAAGGTGTGCGCCAGGATCTGGCCGTCCGGCGCCAGCACGAAGGCGTAGCGCACGCTTTCGTTATTGGCTTGCGTCTCGCGCAGGAGCTGATGCAGGGCGTACAGGTCGTTGGTCAAAATCAGGTCGGTGGCGCGGGCGGCCACGTCGCGGGCCACCGAGACGCTCTGCTCCTGGAGCTGGGCGTCCATGGCGCGCGTCAGCGTGTACCGGACCTGGACGGTGACGCCCAGGCCCAGGAGCAGCACCAGGCCGAGGACGATCCCCAGGATCTTGGTGCGGATGCTGACCGAGCCGGCCAGCGCCCAGAAGCGTTGCGGCAGGCGGGCGATCAGGGCCTTCATGGCGTCGCGCTGACCGCCTGCAACAAGGCCCGCGCCGAGTCGTAGGCGCTGTCGTCGATCAGGACAAAACGCTCGAGGCCGGCCGCCGCCAGGCTGCGCCGGCCGGCCGCCGTCTCGGCCATGCTCAGAAGCGCGTCCTGCAACTCGGCCTTGAGCTGCGGCCGGACCTGGGACCCGACGACCACAGGTGGAATGCCAAACGGCTCCGAGCGATGGATGATGCGCGTCTTCTGGCCGAGCGCCGGCTCGCGCGCCACCGCGAAATCGTACACCAGGCTGTCCACGGCCGCCCCATCCGCCAGGCCGTCTGCCACGGCGCGGATAGCGTCGTCGTGGCTGTACGTGAAAAAAGTCCGGGCGAAGAACGTCTCCGGGGTCTGGCCCAGTTGCTGCACCAGATAGGTGGGGTAGTTGCGGCCGGTGTTGGACATCGGATCCGTGAAGGCGAAGACCTTGCCGCGCAGGTCGGCCATCACCTGGGCCGGGCTGTCCGCCGGGACGATCAGCAGCGAGAAGTAGACGGTCGCGCCATTCACCTGGGGAGCGGCCAGCAATTCCATGCCAAACTTGTCGTGGCCGTCCACATAGGCGCTGGTGCACACGAAGGCCAGGTCCACCTCCCCGCTCTCGATCAGGTCATTCACCTCGGCGTACGTCCGGCGCTGCACCAGTTCGATCGGGCGATCCAACCGGGCGCTCAGGAAGTCCAGCAGGGGTTGGTAGCTCTCCACGGTCCCTTTGGGCGAGATCACGGCGGCGACCGCCACCCGCAGCGGGGCGACGGCGCTCGACGCCGGCGCCGAGATGGGCTGAAGGTCAGATAGCCTGACAACCGACTCGCTCAGAGCTGCCGGCCCATCCGTCGTCGTGGCTGAGCAGGCTGTCAGCAGGACAACCAGCAAGAGGAGGGCGATGCGACGCATTCGTCCGTTTCAGGCGAAGTAGACCAGGACCAGCCGAATTGTGGGCGGGATGAGCGTCGGGCAGTAGAGCGATTCGGCACTGGATTGACATGATGGATGTCTGAATTGTCGGGGTTACTTCTGTCTGGGTGGGAACAGGGTGGCCGGAGATCGCGGCCCGGTCTTATGTCGTCTCTCCGCGCTTGATGATCGCAGAACAGAATCCCGGTTCTGGCCAGGCCTTGGCCCGCGCCATGGCCGCTCCGGGCCATTCCTACCGGCCTAAACAACTGGATCGCCCAGTTGGGTCAACCGCCGACGCGTGGTTCAAGCCATTCACCCGATCGCCGGCGCCTCGACGACGATGGCCCTCAGCGCGGCGAGCTTCTCGGCGAACCGTGGCTCAAGGAGCGGCGGACAGTCGGCGATCTTTCTTTGTGAAGCCGCCAGCTTCAGGGCGAAAGTGAAGCAGGTCGGCTCGCCGCACTGCTTGCAGTTGGTCTGCGGCAGCAGCTTGTAGACGGCCATGGGAATTGGGCGCTGGCGCGTCTCGTAGTCGGGCGCGAGCTCCGCCCGCCGCTCCCAGGTCTGATTGACCAGCTCGATCAGCCCTTCCATCTCTTTGACCGCGGCCTCCTGGTCCTCGACATTGCTGATCGCAATCTCAAAGGCGTGAAAGGCAATGGCGTGCCCGCCCTTCTTCCAGATCAAGGCGTTGGCCGCCCGGTGGTAGACCGCGCCGGGCAGAGTGGCGTTCAGATAAGGCAGGGCTTCGGAGATGTCCGCCGTCAGCCGCGCCACCGTGGCGTACCGCTCGGCGCCCGGCTCACAGGCGGGTGTGAAGACATCCAGATCGTATTTTTCGATCAGCATAGTCCCTCACCTGGCCCCGGCGGCCGACCAGAGCAAACGAAATTGTGTGTGCTTCATATTGACCGCGATGATCTACAGCACAGCGTCGGTGGGGCGCCTGAGCCGGGCGCCGAGAGGCGGTCCTTCATCAGCGGCACGAACAGGGAGACGCCGAGCCCGGCCATCGCCGTTACGCTGTCAGCAGGATGAAAATGCGCTGCACGGCCAGCAGCGCCAGCGCGGCGGCGAAGACGCGGCTGAGGGTGAGCGACTTCACCCGCTTGGCCATGAAGCGCGCGCCCAGCCAGGCGCCGATCACGGCGCTGATCGAGGTCAGGGCCAGCATCAGCCAGTCGAACTGCGCGTCGGCCAGGTGAGTGGCAAAAGCCGAAAACGACGGCAGGGTGACGATGACGGCGTTGGTGGCGGCCGCCAACCGGGCCGTGTAGCCCAGCAGCACCAGGGTGGGCATCATCAGGAAGCCCGGCCCCACGCCCAGAAAACCGGCGAACACGCCGATGCCGGCGCTCAACAAGCCGCCCTTCACGCGGGTCCCATCCGTGATCACCGGCGCCTGGCTGTCATCCATCTTGGGCGGGAAGGCCATCCGGTAAGCCAGGAAGAAGAGCACACCCACATAAATCCACCAGACGACGTCGGTGGGCACGAATTGCAGCAGCCACACGCCGGCCGGCGCGGCGAGCGTCGTGATGATCAGCAGCGGGAGCGCGGTGCGCCAATCCACCATCCTGGCCCGCGCGAAGGTGACCGCCCCGGCGATAGCCGTCAGGCCGTTCAGCATGAGCGACCAGGGCATGATGACGTGCTTGAGCTCGTACCCAAACAGGCCCAGGACCGGCGTGGCGATGAAAGCCACGCCCAGGCCCAGCATGCCGGCCAGGAAAGACAGCGCGAAAAGCAGGGTCGTCAGGATCGCGTACAGCATCGGTCACGTCTCCCTGGCCGCCGCTACGGCAGGACCAGGTTGAACAGGTAGCCGGTCAGCATGATGGCCGACGCCACCACGCCCACGAAGACGGCGATGAGCCGAGGCTTGAGCACCCGGCGCAGGATGATGATTTCCGGCAGGCTCAACCCCACCACCGACATCATGAAAGCCAGGACCGTGCCCAGCGACGCGCCCTTCTCGATCAGGGCGCTGACGATGGGGATCACGCCGGCGGCGTTGGAGTAGAGCGGCACGCCCAAGAGCACGGCCGCCGGCACCGACCACCAGGCCTGTCGGCCCATGATCCCGGCTAACGCGCTCTCCGGCACATAGCCGTGGATGCCGGCGCCGACCGCGATGCCGATCACCACGTACAGCCAGACCTTCCCCACGATGTCCTTCACCGAGTCCCAGGCCCGCCTGATCCGGTCGGGCCAGGTGAGTTGTTCGACAAAGACGTCGCCGGCGCCGCCGCGCACCTGCCAGACGAAGTCCTCGACGTAGCGCTCCAGTTTGAGCCGGCCGATGACGGCCCCGGCCATAACGGCGATGGTGAGGCCGGAGGCGACATACAGGCCGGCCACCTGCCAGCCGAACAGGCCGAAGAGCATCACCAGCGCCACTTCATTGATCGTGGGCGCGGCGATCAGGAACGAGAAGGTCACGCCGAGCGGGATGCCGGACTCGACGAAACCGATGAAGAGCGGCACAGCCGAACAGGAACAGAAGGGGGTGACGATGCCGAGCAGAGAGGCCAGCAAATTGCCCAGGCCCTCCCGCTTGCCCCCGAGCAGGGCGCGCGTGCGCTCCGGGCTGAAGAAAGTGCGGACAAGGGAAATGGCAAAGACCATGCCGGTGAGCAGCAGCAGAATCTTGGGGACGTCATACAGGAAGAACGCGACGGCTTCGCCCAGATGCGAGCCGCGCGCCAGGCCGAGGGCTGAGTAGGCCAGCCAGTCGGCCAGGGGCTGGATGAGGTTGTAGGCCGCGACCCAGGCGAGGACCGCCAAACCCAAGAGCGCCCACATCCGGCGATCGGTTCCGGCTTCCAGCGCCGGGGGCTCAACGGCGACTTTCATAAATCACATTCTCTCTTTCGAATATCCAGGGACCGAGGAAGGCCCTCGCGCGCCGCCGGCCGATTCCTCGACGCCGGCGGGCGGAGGGCCAGGCGCTCAGGCCGCTTCGAGCGCGTTCGTGAGCCAGGTGGTGACCTCCGCCACGGACGGGATGCGGCCGGCGCAGACCACCTTCTCGTTGATCACCAGCCCCGGCGTGCCCAGGATGCGGTAGGCCATGATGTCCGGGTACTCCGTGACCTTTTCGATCTCGGCCTCCAGGCCCAGGCCGGCGACGGCCTGCCGGGCGGTGGCTTCCACCTTTTTGCAGTTGGCGCAACCAGGGCCGAGCACTTTAATCTTCAACATGGAACTGTCTCCTTCTTTTCGATGATGATCTCGGGTGCGACGATGATCTCGGACTTGACCGAGTTGGCGACCAGGCTGTACTTCTGGGCGGACTGCAGGGCGCGGCGGGTCCGGGCTTCTACGGCCTCCGGTTTTTCGTCGCCGGCCGCAACGCGGATGACGGGCATGAGCTTCAACTGGGTGAAGATCTCGGTGCGATCGAGCTCGATGAGCTTGACGCCCTCCGCCCGGCACTCATAGCTGAGCAGTTTGAGCTTGAAACGTTCGGCCGCCCAGATGAACATCATCATGATGCAGGTGTTGGCCGCGGCCACGAAGGCGTCCTCCGGGGTGAAGACGCCCGGATGGCCCTGCGCGTCCGGCGGGGCGGAGAAGTCCATCTCCGGCCCATTGCCCATGACGAGGTGGCCCCAATGCTCGCCTTTCCAGGTCACCGTTGTGTGATACGTCGCGGTGCGGCTCATCGCGCCGGCTCCTTGCCGCCCCAAAACGCGGCGTATTCACGCAGCAGCGTCATGGCGTAAGTCTCGTCCTCGTCGGCCGGGATGGGGTTGTAAATGCGGACCGTCTCCAGCAGTTCACGCGCCAGGTGATCGGACGGCGCCTTGCCCGCCTCGCGGAGTTGCTCAAAGATCAGCGGCAGGCCGATCAACGTCACTGTCCGCCCGTCAATCACGACCTTCTGGACCGGGATGCCCGCGCCGCATGAACAGGTCGCTGCGACGGGCGCGGCGGGCGCCTCGGCCGGCGGCTCGGCCTCGAAAGACCCGCGGCGGCGGTCCCAGCCCTTCCGTTCCAGCAGTTCGTCCACGAGTTCGGCCACGCGCCCGGCGGTCAGGTCTACGGCGCGCTGCCCGGCCTCGTTCAGGCGGCGCCGCCCGTGGAGGCCGGCCAGGCCGCACCCGGCCGCCAGTTCGGTCACCACCACCTCGGCGGCGGGTTTGCCGGAATATCGCTCGGTAGCGCGGGCCGCGCAGCGCTCACCACATCCATCCACGGCGATGGTTGGATAGAAGCGGGCGAAGGCCCGGTCGCCTTCGCCGCCGGCGAGAAACAGCGGCAGGCAGATCGTCACGGTGTCGCCGGGCCGCAGTTGCTCCAGCACCCGCAGCGCGGCCAGGCGCGTGACGGTGCCTTCGGCGATCTCCTCGCCGGAACAGGCCACGATGCCGACTTTCTTCCTGGGCAGGTCAGGCATGGCGGCCTCCATCTGTCTCGTTCGGGGTGATCAGGCCATCCACCACGGCCGCCACTTCCTCCGCCAATGCATGGGCGAGCTTCAGCCCGCCTTCATTCAGTTCGGCGATGCCCTGCGGCTTGAACTGCTTGTAGCGGCGGTAGACATCCAGAACGGCAAACGCCTGCGCCACGGCGCCGCCGCTCTCCTGCACCATCTTGGTGGCGCAGGCCAGCTTGCAGCCGTCCAGGGTCACGGCCGGGCAGGCGGCGACGGCGGCCCGGCTGGCCTCATCACCGAGGACCAGCTGCGAGAGCGCCACCAGTTGGGTCGCCGCCGGGCGCAGGTCTTCGACCACCTCGTAGGCCGCCTCACGGCTGACTGTGCCATACGTCTTGCCGATGCCGCTGCACGGTACGATCACCACGCGTTTTTCGCCGCTCATGATCGTTTGGCCTCCGCTTCCGCCTGGCCCTGCATCAGGCGGAAATAGGCCGGCGGGTCCAGCAGGCGAGCGCGGTCGGCCTCCCAGTCGGCGGCCTCGACCACCGCCAGCCAGCCGGCGCCGTATGGGTCCTGGTTGATGACCTCGGGCGCCTCGGTCATGGCCGGGTTGACCTCCAGGACCTTGCCGCTCACGGGAGAGGTCAGTACGACGTTGACCTTGATGGTCTCGATCACGGCCAGTTCGTCGCCGGCGGCGACCGGGGTGTTCACCGGTTTGACCTCGGCGAAAGCGACATCGCCCGAGCGCTGCTGCAGGAAATCCGAGACGCCGACGCGGACGCGGTCCCCCTCGGCCAGGGCCCACAGGCCTTCGCTGGTGTAGTGGCGATCAGCGGCGACGCGGAAGGTGAACTTGTCGACAGTGGTTTCGAGATACTCCGGCATGGTCCTTTCCTTCTCACGCTGGCGCCGAGGCCAGGGCCTGTTTCAGCCACTCGGCGACCTGTTCCCGGCTCGGCACCGACCCGGCCCAGGCCAGCCGGCCGTTGATGAGCAGGCCGGGGGCGCGGTCGCCGAGCAGGCCGTGCTCAATCATCCGCTCCTCGGTGACCAGTTCCACCCGGGCGTCGGAAACGCCCAGCGCCGTGAGCGTTTCGATGATCAGTTGCTCCATCTTCAGGCAGCCGGCGCAGCCAGTCCCAAGCACTTTGATGTCTAGCATGGCAGCCTCCTTACGGCCGTCGACCAAGCCGCACGCATTCACGCGTTGCGGCGGTGACCCACGTCAGGCGCGGGCGCCCGCGCTCACCGGGCTACAGCGCGGACAAGTGCAGTTGGGCGCCTGGCCTGGTCGCGCCGGCCGGCGGCCGGCCGGTGCTGCCGTACCTGTCAGGGCCCGGGCAGCGTCCAGGACGGCGAAAACCTGCGGCTTGGCCACCCGATAGTAAATGTTCCAGCCTTCGCGCCGGTCCTGCAGCAGGCCCGCCTCCCGCAGCCCCATCAACTGTTGCGAGATGTAGGCCTGCCGATAGCCGAGCGTGGCTTCGAGATGGCACACGCACGCCTCGCCCTCGCGCAGAACCTCCAGGATGGCCAGCCGGGCCGGGTGCGCCAGGGCCTTGAAAAGTTTCGTGTCCAGCTCATGCCTCTCCATCCTGAGCGCCTCCGCCAGCGTATTCAGAATTACGAATAAGATCGTAGAGGGTACCGCCAGCCGTGGGAGGTGATGGTTGTCAGCAAAGGGGGGTGACGGTTGTTCCGGCGCCGCGGCGTGATCCAGTTACACGCCCCACCACGGCCGCCGGCCCGTCCAGATCATCGAAGGTCGGTTGGCTGAGGTTCGAGTTCGGGCGGGGCCGAAAAGGGCGATGAACCGCCTGTCCGGCGAGAAGCGCGACTCGGTGTCGAACGCCGCGCCGTCGGTGAGCGCGCGCGTCGCGCCACTGGCCACGTCCAGCTCGTACAGCGCGCGCCACTTCCGGTCCTGCGCCGCGTCCACGTCCGTCAGGGACACTCTATAATTGACGCATGCCCGCCCCCCTGCTGGCCACCAAGCTTTACCTCCCCGCGCCTCGCTCAAAAAGCGTCGCGCGCCCGCGCCTGATCGAACGGTTGACCGAGGGTTTGCGGGCCGGCCACAAGCTGCTGCTCATCTCCGCTTCAGCCGGTTCCGGCAAGACCACCCTGCTCAGCGAATGGATTGCGGCCTGCCAGGCGTCGCCCGAGCGCCAATCCGCCCCCTCTCAACAATCGGACCTCAGCCACGTGCAATTCTCCTGGCTCTCCCTTGACGAGGCCGACAGCGCCCCCGACCGTTTCCTGGCCTACCTTGTCGCGGCGTTACAGAGCATCCACCCCACCCTGGGCCAGGCGTTGCAGGCTGCCCTGCAACTCTCTCAACCGCCGCCGGCCGAAACCCTGCTAGCCGACCTGGTCAATGAAATCGCCGCTCGGCCGGGGCCCTTCGTCCTGGTCCTCGACGACTACCACCTGGTCGATTCTAAAGAAGTGGACGGTGCCCTGACCTTCCTGGTCGACCACCAGCCGCCACAAATGCATCTGGTCATTGCCAGCCGCGAGGACCCGCCGTTACCCCTGGCGCGCCTGCGCGCCCGCGGTCAATTGACCGAGTTACGCGCCGCCGACCTGCGTTTCACCCCGGCTGAAGCCGCCGAGTTCCTCAACCAGGTGATGGGGCTGAATCTCTCGGAGGGCGATATCGCGGCTCTCGAAACCCGCACCGAGGGATGGATCGCCGGGCTGCAACTCGCCTCCCTGGCCTTGCAAGGGACGCTGTCCAGGCAAGAGGCCGCCGCCGGTTTCATCCAGGCCTTCACCGGCAGCCATCATTTCGTGCTGGATTACCTGCTGGAAGAAGTCCTCCAACGCCAGCCGGAACCTATACAGGCGTTTTTACTGCGCACGTCCATTCTCAAGCGCCTGTGCGCCCCCCTCTGCGACGCCGTCCTGGGCCACAGGCCCCCTTCCGCCCAGGAGACGCTGGAAAGCCTCGACCGCGCCAACCTGTTCATGGTCCCCCTCGACCAGGAGCGGCGCTGGTATCGTTATCACCACTTGTTTGGCGATTTGCTGCGCCAGCGCCTTGGTCGACCCCAAGAATTCGCCAGCTATCACCTTCGCGCCAGCGTGTGGTATGAGGCCAACGACGACCTGGCCGAAGCCTTCCACCACGCCCTGGCGGCCGGCGATGTTGAGCGCGCGGCGCGCCTGGCCGAAGCGGCCTGGCAGGGCATGAACCGCAGTTTCCAGACCGCGGCCTGGTTGGGCTGGGTGCAGAAATTGCCGGATGCGGTTGTTTTTTCCCGGCCCGGGCTGTGTGTCCAACTGGCGTGGTCTCTATCGGACGCCGGCGAGCTGGAGGCAAGTGAAATTCACCTGCAATACGCCGAACGCGCTCTGGCCGGCGCGCCGGATCAGGATGAGGCGAAGTCCCTGCCGGGAAAGATTGCCCTGATCCGCGCCTCCAACGCCCAGAGTCAGGGCGACCTGGCCGAAACGGTGAAATACGCTGAGCTGTCCTTTCGGCTCATCCCCGAAGACGATTCTTACCTCCGCGCCGCGGCCGCCATCACGCTCGGGTTCACCCGGTGGGCCGCCGGCAACCTGGAAGCCTCCCTCCAGGCCCTGCACGCCTGGAGGGAAGCTATGCAAAGACTCGGCAACCACGCCTTTGTGATTGCCAGCGCCTTTGCCGTGGCCGATATGCAAGTGATCATGGGCCGCCTGGATGAAGCCGAAAAGGTCCTCCGGCAGGCCATCCAGCAAGCCGCTTGGCAGGGCCGGGAAGCGGAGACTGTTACCGCCCATCATCACCTGGGGCTGGCCCTGCTGGCCCATGAACGGGGCGATGAGGCGGCTACGGCACGGCACCTGCAAACCGCCGCCGATCTGGGTCAACGCACCACCCTGGTGGACTGGCTGTACCGCTGGAGTCTGGCCCGGGCCCGGCTCAAAGAATCGGCCGGGGAATGGGAGGCGGCGCTGGAATTGCTGGATGAAGCCAGGCGGGTTTACATCAAAAACGCGGTTCCCATCCTGCAACCGGTGGAAGCCCGCAAGGCGCGGCTCTATCTCAGACAAGGACGGCTGGATCAGGCCCAAGCCTGGGCGCGGGAGCGGGGCATTTCGCCGGAGACTGAGGTTCGCTACCTGGACGAGTACGACCACCTCACCCTGGCCCGAGTGCGGCTGGCCGAAGGCGCGTTCGCCGGGATCAGCACCTTGCTGGAACGCCTGCTGGCCTTGGCCGAAATGCAAAAACGCACGGGGAGCGTGATCGAAATCCTCGTGACGCAGGCGCTGGCTCATCAGGCGCAAAGCAACCGGCCTGGAGCGCTGGCCGCGCTGGAACACGCCCTAGGGTTGGCCGAGCCCGAGGGCTATCTGCGCCTCTTTGTGGATGAAGGCGAACCGATGCGATTGCTGCTGTTGGATTTCCGATCCAATATTGAAAAGCAACCAGGCGGCCGAAGCCACCCGCTGTGGAACTATGCCGAGAGACTCCTGCCTGCCTTTGATCAACCAGCGCAGAAGCAAGCGGTAGTCCGCCGCGGAAACTCCGAACGCCTCGAGCCGTTAAGCGAGCGCGAGTTGGAAGTGTTGCGCCTTATCGCCGAAGGGCGATCTAACGCAGAGATCGGTCAACGGCTCTACCTGGCCCTCAGCACCGTCAAGGGCCATAATCTGCGGATTTTCAACAAACTGCAAGTCCAGAACCGCACCGAAGCCGTCGCCCGCGCCCGCGAGTTGGGTTTGCTCTAATCCCCCAAACAGTACTCCCGACAATACTTTAGTTGCTATCCGGCAATACCTTTTTGCCGGTATATTCGTTCGCGTGCACTCAAGGCGCGAGGTGATGACCCAGTTCTACGAGATACGCATCGAAGGGCATTTGGACGGTAAATGGGCAGACTGGTTCGACGGCATGTCCATCACACTGGAAGAAGATGGCAACACGCTGATTTCTGGGCCTGTGTCTGATCAGCCCGCCCTGTACGGATTGCTGCGGAAGGCGCGCGATCTCGGATTGCCGCTCGTTGCGGTGAATTGCGCCACCGGCCCGCCGAAGCCGCACAGCGCGACAAACAAGAGGAGCGCTACGAAAATGGACGCAAACACCACCAACCAGCCGGATGCCCGAGCCCTGCTCTCCACGTTGTGGATTGTGGTCATGATCGGCATTCTGGCGGCGGACGTTCTTTCGCTGAACATTCCCGGCTCGGAAGAATTGCTGAAGACCACGTCGGTCAGCGCGGGTCTCTCGATTCCTCAACTGATGTTCATCGGCGCCGTCATGAATGGGCTCGCGCTTGCCATGATCATTCTCTCCCGCGTGTTGCCATCCAGGGTGAATTCCTGGGTCAACATCATGGTCGGCCTAATCACCTTTGCGTACATATGGGCTGGCGCAGCCCCCTATCCTCATTACACCTTCATCGCCGCAGTTGAGACCATCTGCCTGCTGGCCATTATCTGGCTCGCCTGGCGCTGGCGCACCGAAGGACCAAGGCGGTGAGAGTATAGCGAGTTCCTTGGGCCTTGCGCCGAGTCATTCCCGCCCTTGCCCCGGGCCGGGCAGACGCAAACGGGGATCCAGGGGCACAGCCTGGCCCCCCCGCCGGCGCCTGCCCCGCGCCGGCGGGGACGGGGGTGGCGAAACGCCCAGGTCAGATCGGAATCAGCTCTAACACGTGCATTCACATTGGGAGACGGACCATGAGTAACTTGCAGAAACTGGGTGGTTGGGGCGGGGTGGCCCATGCCCTGGCCTATGTCGTGAGCATGCTCTTGGGGGCGGCGGTAATCTTCCCCCGCTTGGGCAGCGGGCCGGGCGCCTACGTGGCCTTCGTCGCCGGCAACCAGGCGGTGGTTTACGTGTGGAATCTGGTGGCGTATTGGGGCTCTGCCATCACGCTGGTGGTCATGGTGCTGGCGCTCCACGAGCGGCTGAAGTCTGCCGCGCCGGGCGGGGCGCAACTGGCGGCAGCCTTCGGGCTGATCTGGGCGGCGCTCATCATCGGCAGCGGCAACCTGATGCTCCGGGATGTCGGCGTCGTCGCGCAGCTCTATGCCAGCGACCCGGCCCAGGCCGCCGCCGCCTGGGTCACCCTGGAGGCGGTGGAGAACGGGATCGTGAGCGGGAATGAAGTGGTCGGCAGCCTGTGGGTGCTGGCGCTCAGCCTCACGGCCTGGCGGACCGGGGAGCTGCCCAAAACCCTGAACCTCTTTGGCGTATTCATCAGTCTCGCCGGCCTCCTCACCATCATCCCGCCGCTGGCCGAGCCGATGATCATGATCTTTGGACCGGGGATGATCGTCTGGTCGGCCTGGGCAGGCATCGCGCTGCTGCGCGCCCGAGGGCGCGTCGCCCGGCGCGTGATTGCGCTGGGAGGGGCAGCATGAAAGCCGCGCTCTATGCCCGGTTCGGCCCGCCCGAAGCGCTTCAGGTGGGCCAGGCGCCCAGGGCTAAGGAGGCGCTCATCCGCGTTCACGCCGCCACTGTGTGCCAAGAAGACCCGGACATGCGGGCGGCTCCGGGCTTCAACGGCCTGTTGAAACCCAGCCACCCGATCCTGGGCCAGGAACCGGCCGGGGAGCTGGCGAGGTCGCTGGGAGCCAGCCGGGTCGTGGCTGACACTCGAGAAGACTTCACCCGCCTGGCCGGCCCCAGCGCATATCAGCCGGGCGCTCAACCTGGACGGCGCCTACGCGTTTGACCTGCGCTTCGCAGAGATAAGCCGGCTGGCCGGCCTGGACCGCAGCACCGTGACCGAGGAGATGAACTCGGCTGAGAAAGCCGGCTGGTTCCGCTGGAGCACCATTGGGGATCACGAGCAGGTCGAGGTGTATGTGCCAGGTTACGCCGCGGTTGCCGGGGGCCAGGGCGCTGTCCACAAGCCGCGCAGCTACGTCCGCAACGGCTGGCTGCGGGCGGCCTATGGAATCGGGCGTTCCAACCTGCCGCAGCGTGCGCTGAATATCATCTGGCTCATGCGCTTTGATCACGGCGTTCGGCCCATCGATCTGGCCGAGATCCGGGCTAAAGCCAGACGAAAGCCCAGGCAGCGAACACCCGCCGGCCGGCCTCGCAAAGAGCGCCCGGTCAGCAACCGCTCCCTCCTGGAGGCGCTGGACGCGCTGGAGCAGCTCGGCATCCTCACCCCACAGCAGGGCGGTTACTGGCTTGACCGGGAGTGCTTTGACCGACTGGCGCCGGACCCGGACGAGGTTCGCTCGCGGCTGACCCGGCGGCATCTGATCGAAAGTGAGGCTTACCGCCAATTGCTGAAGCAAGACGCCCAGCGGGCTCAACTCGCGTCGGACATCGTCTCCGCCGGCCGCCCGGCCCCGTTCAGGCGCACGTCGATCTCGACCGGCACCGGCGGGACGAGCCGGGCCGCCACCCGCACGGCCAGCTGCCCGAAGCGATGGACGATGAGCTGCAGAGCCGTCTCCAGCTTTGTCTGCCGCGCCGGGACGCCGGCCTCCACCAGCGTGAGCTGGTGCAGGCTCAGGTGCCAGGGCCGCAGCGGGTAGACGCTCACCGCCAGGCTGGCGATCGGGGCTTTGAGCGTGAGCCGGCCGAGCAGCGCCCCGGCGATCCGGCTCAGGCGTGTTTCGTCCCCGGTCGGCGGCTTGACGGCCTGGCCGGCCTCCAGCGCGCCGCCGTCCTCGGCGTACAGCGTGAGCTTCAGGGCCTTGGCGTGGAAGCCGCGGGCCGTGAGCGCCCTGGCAAGTTGCCAGCACAGCCGGCGCGTGGCGTCGAGCAGAACGGCGCGCTCGACGGCCCCGCCGGGCAGGTGCAGCGAGCGGACCGGGCGCAGCGGCGGCACGTCCGGGTTGAGCGGCCGCGAGTCGTTGCCGCGCGCCAGCTCGTACAGGCTCAACGACGATGGCCTGCGGCGCTGCCCGCCGGGCGACGTGCAGGGCACGGAAATGAAAATTGGTTAGGAAACCGTGGGCGACTTCATCCCCCTGGGCGAGGCGGCCCGGCGGAGCGGCCTGCACCCGAACAGCCTGAAGCGGCTGTTGCGGCAGGGCGTGCTGCGGGGCTTCAAGGCGGCGCGCAACGGCCGGAAGCAGTGGCTGGTCTCGACGGCGTCGCTCAGGGCGTACACCGACCCGGAGAGCGGTCTGCTGCTGGATCTGCCCGGCCCGAAGCGCTTCCTGCGCCGGACACCCATCCGCGAGCCATGAAGGCGCCCGCATCGCCGACCGGCGCAGACCTTGCAGGCTCAAAGTGAAGCCCTCGTCCGGCAGCCGGCCTGGTTCTGCGTCGGCGGCCCTGAGCGGCGGGCCTGGGTTCTGCTGCTTGCGCGCCGCGCACCGGTCCGCTTGACAAGTACATACTCTTATCATAAAGTATGTATCATGAAAGAACGCATCACGATCACCCTGGATCCCGAAGTGATCCGCCATGGGAAGCGAGTGGCGCGCGCTCACAAGACGAGTCTGTCCGGGCTGATCGAGGGCTTGCTGCGCGAGCAGAAACGCCCTGGGCAAAGCCGGCGGCCCGGCTCGTTTTCGCGCCGTTGGCGGGGCCGGTTCTCGCTAAGAGAAGAAGCCTCCGACAGGCTACTTGAAGCCATGAAGGCGAAGCACGGCCTGGGTCGCTCATGAAAATCTTGATCGACACCGACGTTCTGCTCGATGTGGCTCTCGATCGAGAGCCGCATACCGAGGCGAGCGGAGCGACCCTGGATTGGGCCGAGGGTCATCCTGGGTCGGCCGCCGTCGCCTGGCATACGCTGGCCAATCTGGCCTATCTGTTGAAGGGTGAGGCGCGGTCGTTTCTGGAGGACCTGCTGGGGTTTGTGGTGGTGCCTGAGGCTTCCACCGACGCGGCGCGTCAAGCTCTGCGATTACCGATCGCCGATCTCGAGGACGCCTTCCAGGTGGTCTCGGCGGTTCAGTTTGGTGCCGACCGGATCGTGACTCGCAACATCAGCGATTACCGGCGCTCTCCTATCCCGGCTGTGACGCCCGGCCAGTTCGTGAAGGCGCTGAAGGCTTTCTAGGCTCGTAACGGCTGAATGGGTCGCTGTCCTAATCATGGGGAGGCGGGTCTCGAACGCCGGCGGCAGCGACGGGCCTCGACGGCGTCGCTCAGGGCGTACACCGACCCGGAGAGCGGTCTGCTGCTG
>Ga0101944_10001293_pt1 | contig 54091 bp, 49 predicted proteins | sample DewCreD2012metaG_FD_75245 | JGI IMG/M metagenome (GOLD analysis project Ga0101944, IMG submission 75245) | Hot spring sediment bacterial and archeal communities from British Columbia, Canada, to study Microbial Dark Matter (Phase II) - Dewar... ...
CCATCCTCTCCACGTCCAGCCCGCAATTCGACATCTTGGGATGGCACTCGGCGCACGAAGCCCGCGTCTTCTGCCCGTGTTTCAGGTGACAGGAGAGGCAACTGATGCCTTCATGCACCCCGATCGGAGTGCGGTCGTCCCCGCTGCCCACCTGCCGCGCGGCTTCCGCCGCATGGCACTGATAGCAGAGCGCCTGGCGCCGGTCCGGGCTCATCCGGACGGCCCGTCCCCCTTCCAGCATCGCCGGCAGCGGCAGTTCCGCCACGGGGATGTGCCGCTCCGTTCGCCGGTCGTAGAACGCCAGCGACGGACGCGTGATTTCCTGCTTCGGCCCCGGAACCCGGCCGTCCACCCCGGCCTTCTTCAACTGCGGCCCGTGGCGGTGAATCCCGTGGCAGCTCAGGCAAGGCATCGTGGGCTTCTGGGAGATTTCCGCGGGCACTAACTTCCACGGCCCGGCCCGGTCCAGCGGCGCTACCAGGTCTCGAATCCCGTCCTCGAAGTGCATGCCGTGGCAGCGCAGGCAATCGTCCATCAGTTGCCGGTTCCGGTTGTGCTCCTTGTCTGTGAAGATCCGTGAATAGCTGGCGCTGTGCGGTCCCGCGCTCCACTGCGCGAATTCCTGCCGGTGGCACTTCTGGCACCGCTCCACCATCCGCAGCACGTCGATATTCCGCATCCGGATCTGCACCGGAACTTCGTCCTTCACGTGCGCGTAAACGCGTTTGGCGTTGTTCCAGTGGAATGCCAGTTCCGGCGTGAATGCGCCTCCGTGACATTCGGTGCATGGAATGTCGCGATGGCTGGAACTGTGCCACAGATCGAACGGCTCGTTCATCTCGTGGCACTTCGTGCAGCCCTTGCCTCCGCCGGATTCGTAATACAGGCTCGCCCCCGGGACCATCAAAACAATCGCCGCCGCAACCAGCCCGGCGATCAAGAGGGCCTTCTTCATACGCGCCCCTTCCTGCCTCTCCATTCGCGAACCAGGTTGTCCGAGGCGTAGTACGCCACCGCGAGGATGGTTAGCACCGGGTTGAATCCCCCGTTGGTAACGTGAACGCTGCCGTCAATCACGTAAACGTTATCCACATCGTGGACCCGGCAGTGCCTATCGACCACGGAGGTCTTGGGATCGTTCCCCATCCGGCACGTTCCGGCCTGGTGCTGCCCCGCGCTCAATCCGCGCGCCGGTTGCCGTCTCCATGTCCGGACCGCGCCGGCTTCCTTGAGCCACTCCTCCGCTTTGACCGCCATGAAGCGCCCGATCTCGATCGTATGAGCGTGCCTCCCGCCCGACAGCCGCGCCACGGGGATGCCCCAGTAATCTTTCACCTTGGGATCCGCCTCCACCCGCGCGTCGAATACCGGAATCTCCTGGGTCGGCCCCTGAACCGCGATTGTCCTCTTGAATGCGTTGCGCACCCACTCCTTGTGCTCCGGTCCCCAGGAAGGAACGAAGGGAGGAACTTGGGTTACGAACTGGTAGGGCAGCCGGATGAACTCGTTCGCCAGCATCGCGCCCCCCGCCAGTCCGGGATTGCCGTGGTTGTAATCGCAAAGCGCAATCTGTGCCCCCGGGCCAAGATCGTCGTAGGCTTCGAAATCGAAAAGCCCCACTGCGCCCGTGTACGTGTGGCCTTGGAGGTTCCTCCCCACCCAGTCGTGGCGGTTGCCCAGGCCGCTGGGGAACAGCTTGCTCTTTGAATTCAGCAGCAGCCGGGCCGATTCGATCGCCGAGCACGACACCACAACCAGGTCCGCCGTCTGTTCCTGCCGCCGGTCGTCTTCGTCGTGGTAAATCACGCTCCGCGCTCGCCCCTGCGCGTCCACCGTGATCTCCCGCGCCATGCACCGTGTGCGCAGCTCGCAATTCCCCGTCGCCAGCGCCTTCGGAATCACCGTGTTGTGCGTCCCGCTTCGCGAGTCCACTTCGCAGGCGAAACCCACGCACCACCGGCAGCGCATGCATGGGCCCCGCCCGTTGTACGGCACGGTATTGCGCAGCATGGGGATGTCGAATGGGTGCAACCCCAAACGCTTTGCCGCGGGCTTGAGTACCTCGTACTCGCGGTTCGGCGGCATCGCCGGCATCGGAAGCGGCTTCTTCCGCGGAGCCTTGAAGGGGTTCTCCCGGTCGTCGCCGGATACCCCCATCTCCCACTCGGCCTTCTCGTAGTATGGCTCCAGGTCGCCATAGCCGATGGGCCAGTCCTCCAGCGTGCTCCCCTCAATGGCCCCGTAGGTGGACCGCATCCGGAAATCCTTCTCCATGAAGCGCCACGCCATGGCGCCGTAGCAAAACGTCCCGCCCCCCACGCAGGCCGCGTTGTTGTTGTAGCCGCCTTCGCTGGCCAGCACAACCCGCTCGCGTCCCTGATCGTCCACGAACACTCGCGGGTCGCGCTCATCGTCCGGGCCGAAGCCGTTTCCCAGGACGCTCGTACGCTGGTTTCTCAGATCGTCTTTCCGGCACTCCGCCGCTGTGTGCCACTTGCCTCGTTCCAGCAGCACCACGCTCAGCCCCGCGGCGGCCAGTTCCTTGGCGACAACCCCTCCGCCCGCTCCCGAGCCGATGACGACCGCGTTCACGTGTTTCAGCGCCATGGCCTCAGCTCAGCTCCTTTTCGTAGGGCAGACGCCCGCGCACAGGAGGATCCGGCAGCCCAAGCATCTTCCAGCTCACCGCATCCTGGTTCCCTCCATGCCGCGGGTCTCCGTAATAACCTTGCATCGTGTGCGCGCGGACGAGCCCGAAGAACTCGGCGTGCTTCTCCTGGATCTCCTGAAGAATCTCCGTCTGCTCCTCTGCGGAAAGCTCGGGGAAGGCTTTCTGAAACTTCTCCCGGCCGGCCGCCTCCACTGCGGCAAGGCCCTCCCGGTACGCCGCCTGGTGCTTGCGATACTGGCGAGTGAGTTGCCGGTCGATGAACCGGACCACCCCGGCCTCCGCGGCTCCGGCGAACTCATCTTTCGGAATAATCCGTTCGCAGATCGCTTCAGCCGTGCGCGCCTCCGCTGGGGTGAAACAGCGCCAATAGGCCCCTCCGCCGCTTCGGCCGCAGGAGGTCAGCGTCCCGGCCGATGCGGCCGCGAATCCGAGTTTCAGGAATTTCCGGCGCCTGATTCTTCTGAAACGAACCGACATAAATCCAGCGTGCTCCCGGATAAGATGGATTGGCCTGTGGCCTGGCTCGCGCGCCTCAGGACGCCCTTGCGCCGTACCGGCTGGCGTAGTAAGCGTCCTCTTTTACCTCGTCCTTGACGCGCGGGAAGACCCCGACGCAGACCATGTCGGTCGGCTTGATGCTGGCGAAAGCCCGCTGGAAGGCCCGCTCAGGATTCGAAACCCGCCCCGCCGCCAGAATCTTGTACGCCACGCACGGCTTCTTCGTCTCCTGGAAGAACTTGTACATCCTCGGCGGGTCGTCTTGCAGATAGACGTCGTTCTGCATCTCGGGGATCTCGCCGCCCAGCAGCTTGCGGAACTCCTCGGGAGTGCGGCGGATGTTGTAGGCGCACCCGGCATAAAAGTCCACATCCCAGCCCATGTCCTCGATCCTCATGAGGACCTCGGGAATGTGGCTTCCGATGCCCACCATCTGCACGCCCAGGTCGCGCATCTTCTTCGCGTAGTCCCGTACCGTCTCCAGCTTGCCGTTTCGATATGCCTGGTCGGTAATCTCGCCCTGCACCCACGCGGCATAGGGTCTCACAGCATTCACCACCTCGGCCGGGTCCGCTGTGGTCGCCTGGGCCACCAGATGCATCGTGCCGCCCTCGCCCTTGTAGCGCTCCCAATCCGCCGGTCCCCGGCTCATATGAACGTAATTGAATGCGTTGATCCCCAATGCCTCCGACCTCTGGAGTACCTCCACAACCTTGGCCTGCGTGTACCACTCCCGCATTACGGTGTTGAAGTTATTGTTGTAGTGCGAAAAACCGTAGAACGGATTCACGCCGAGGATCAGCCGGCTGATCTCCAGCTTGCCCAGCCTGACCTTCGGCATCTTGATCGCGGAGTCCGGAATCGCGGAAATCGGATTCTGCCCCCGCTGCGCCTGCGCCTCTGCGGCTGGAATCCCTCCGGCGAAGCCGGCGGCTACCGCGGCGCTGGTTTGTAGAAATCGTCTTCGAGTATTTGACATGGCGGACCCATCCTGCTACCAGGGACTTTATCATCCGCGCCAGGCTTTCCGCAAGACGCGGAGCGCTACGCGTTCGGCCGGAAGTGTTTCAATGTCGCCGTCCACGGCGCATAGCCGCGGCTCTGCGCCCCAGGGTCGCTCTCGAAGCTGACCGCGGCATCGATCCCGCTCCCTTCCGTCAGTTGACTGGCGCGATCCGCCGCATTCCAGGCCATTACCGTCAAAATCCGTCCCTCCTGCTCCAGCGCGACGCGCAGGTGTCTCTCCTTGAGCACCCTCGGGCGGCTGGCCACCCGCACCCCCATCAAGCCGAACAACGGAGTGGGATTCCCGAACCCGAACGGAGCCAGCTTCATGATTTCACCCACCGAGACATCGCTGACTTCCTTCACCGCCAGAAGCGCGTCCAACTCCACCACCGGCTCCAGGTCCTCCTCCCGCAAGACTGCCTGGGCATGCTCGTTCAACCGCTCGCGGAACTCCGCCACCCGTTCCACCCGCAGCGTGACCCCCGCCGCCTGGCGATGGCCCCCAAACTCGGTGAAGACTTCCGGCATCGATTCCAGCGCCGCCAGCAAATGGAATTGGGCAATGCTCCGGCCCGATCCCTGCGCCACGCCCGTCGCCGGATCCTCTCCAAGAACAAAGACCGGCCGGTGGTAGCGCTCCGCCAGCCGGCTGGCTACGATTCCAACCACGCCGCGATGCCAGCCCGCCCCTGAGAACACCAGCGCCTTCTCCCCGCTGGTCACGGGACGCTCGCAGCACTCCTGGTAGATCCGCTCCAGCATCTCCGATTCGGTCTTCTGCCTCTCCTGGTTTAAGCCGTGAAGCAGCGCCGCCAGCTCCCGGGCCCTCGCCGGGTCGGTTGTGGAGAAGAGCTCAATCACGTCGCCCGCGTCCGCCATGCGTCCCGCGGCGTTCAAACGCGGCGCAATCCGGAAGGCGACCTGCGGCGCTGTCGGCGCCTCCCCTTCCCGGAATCCCGCGACTTCGAGCAGCGCTCGCAGGCCGGGGTTTCTTGCCGCCCGCAACCCCTCCAGCCCGTGTTTCACCAGGATCCGGTTCTCTCCCGTCAGCGGCGCCACGTCGGCCACCGTCCCGATCGCCACCAGCTTCAACAGCGACCCCAGAAAGCGGGAACGGCGGCCTTCCTCCCATCCCAGCGTCTGGGTCAGCGCGCTCACCAGCTTGAACGCCACGCCCGCCCCGCACAGGTTCTTATCCGGATAGGAGCAATCCGGCCTCTTGGGATTGAGTACTGCCAGCGCGGGCGGCAGTTCCTCTTCCGGCAAATGGTGGTCGGTGACAACCACGTCGATCCCCAGCTCGCTGGCCCGCCGGACCTCCGCATTCGCGCGGATGCCTGTGTCCACGCTGACAATCAGCTTCACCCCCGCCGCCGCTGCCTGCTCCACCACCCCGCTTCGCATCCCGTAGCCGTCGCGCAACCGGCTGGGAATATGGTGGGACGATACCCCTCCCGCCGCTTCAATCGCCTTCTTCACCAGCATGATGGACGTCGTGCCGTCGGCATCGTAGTCGCCGTAAAGAAGGATTGGCTCCCGGCGCGCGATGGCGCCGCACAGGCGCTCCGCCGCGGCGTGCATGTCCCGCAGGAGGAACGGATCGTGGAGATCGCTCAAACTGGCGTCGAGAAACCGCCGCGCGGCTTCGGGTGTCGCATGTCCGCGCCGCAGCAGCACACGCGCCGCCGGATCCTGAATCTCCAGAGCCCGGCCCAGGCTTCGAACCGCGCCCTCCTCCGCCTCAGGGATCAGCCAGCGGGGGCTCATGCGCGCACCGCAAGCCTGTTAATTGCGGGAGAACAAATCGTCCGAAAGGTCGTCTGGGCCGTCCTCGTCGTCTTCAAAGGGCATGAATTCATCGATCTCCTCGGACAAACGGAGGAACTCCAGATACCATTCCGTTTGAAGGTCGAAGATGTACGTCCGGCCTTCGAAGTCGAACGCGAGTTCGACGCTGCACGTGAAGCCTTCATAGCGGCGCAGATCACGCACCTGCTTCTCCATCCTGCGCAGCTCTTCCGTGGGGAGATCGGCGTCGTGCATCCGCTCCCGTGTCTCGTCCAGCATGTGCCGGCCGAGCTTGCCGATCCTAAGAGCCACGAGTTTCACCCCGAGGGCCCGTGCCGTCGCCAGGAATTCGCGAAAATCGGGTCTGTGTCCTGTGTCCCAGAGCGCGAGAGGTCTGGTAGGCTCATGGCGCGAGAAACCGTGAAACACAACAAAGTCCTGCGCCTGCAAGTACTCTTCAATTTCGTGCGTCGTCTTGTCGAGGTTCAATTTCATGCTCGCTGTGCCAGAACCAGGATGTCGTGCCGGTCCGCCAGTTCCCTCGCCGCCGGGGTCACAATCGTCCGCGGACCGATGTAGATCTTGCGGGATGCCTGAATCGCCTCCCGCACATCGTTCTCGCAAACGAAATCCGCAATCTGTGGAGCCGGCGCCGGAGGTTTCGGCGCCGCCGCCGGGGCCGTGCAAACGGGGGCTGCGCAGGTCGGCGCCGGCTCCGTCACAGGCTGCCGCGAAGCCAGAAATCGGTCCACAATCTCCGCCGCGATCTGCGCCGGCCCGGCGCCGGGAGCCGCCCCGCCGCCCGGCCGTATGCCTCGCTCCGCCAGGTAGCGCTCAACAGCCGCTGCCACGAGGTCGCGCTCCGGCAGGGCTGCGCCCGCCCCGGCTGGCGGAACCTGGAAGGCGTCCTCGGGACGCCGCACCCAGTACGCCAGGCGCTTGACGTTCACCAGGTGCAGCGGGCCGACGTTGTCCCCCGTGCTGTTCCCGCCGGCGGCGCCGCAGCCCAGCGTCATTGATGGAAGCAGATTCGTTGTGATGCCCACCGAACCCTGTGGGGACTGCGTGTTCACCAGCACTCTCATGGCCGGCATGCGCCGGCCGTATTCGCGGATCCGCGCCTCGTCCCGCGCATGGATGACGCACGTGTGCCCCAGCCCGCCGAAGTGCAGGATGGCTTCGCAAGTCTTCATCGCCGCTTCAAAGTCCTTCACAAAAAGCAGCGACAAAACCGGTGACAGCTTCTCGGCCGACAGCGGATGGTCGCGTCCCACTCCTTGAATCTCGACAGCCAGAATTGAACTGTCCGCGGGAACCCGAAATCCCGCCATCTCCGCGATCTTGCCCGGCGCCTGCCCGACGCACTTGGCGTTGATGCCCCCGCTCGGTGAAATCAAGACCTTCGCGAGGGCCTCCCGCTCCTGGTCATTGCAAAGGTAAGCTCGGTTGGCCTTCAGTTCCGAAAGCACCGCGCCGCGCAGGCTTTCCTCAGCCACCAGAGACTGCTCGCTCGAGCAAACCGTTCCGTAGTCGAAGGCCTTCCCCAAGACCACTTTCTTTACGGATTCCGGGATATCGGCGCTGGCGTCCAGCAATACGGGCACATTGCCCGGTCCGACTCCGAAAGCCGGCTTGCCGCTCGAATACGCCGCCCGCACCATGCCGGATCCGCCCGTCGCCAGAATTACCGCCGTGCGTTCGTGCCGCATCAGCGCCTGGGTCGCCTCCAGCGTGGGCTGCGTGAGGCACTGCACGATCCCTTCCGGCGCCCCCGCCGCCACCGCCGCGCGATGCAGCAATTCCGCCGTCTCCACCGTGCAGTTTCGGGCATGCGGGTGTGGACTGATCACCACCGCGTTACCGGCCTTGAGTGAAATAAGAACTTTGAATATGACGGTCGAAGTGGGATTCGTCGTCGGCACCACCGCTGCCACCACGCCCAGCGGCACTCCGAACTCAACGATGCCCTCCCCGGGCGCTTCCCGCAGCAGGCCCACGGTCTTCATGCCCCGGATCTTCTTGGGCAGCCATTCCGCGCACAGCAGGTTCTTCCCCGTCTTGTCTTCGACGTTGCCGTACGTTGTCTCCTGGACCGCCATCTCCGCCAGCCGGCGCGCGTGCGCGCGGCCCGCTGCCGCGGCTGCCTCAACGACGGCGTCAATCTGTTCCTGAGTGAATCCGCGGTACACGCGCCAGGCGTTGTACGCTTTCTCCGCCTTGGCGCGCACTTCCTCCAGCGCCGCGGGGTCTGTCTGGTGTGACATGGCTCTCTGTCCCGTCAAGCCGGCCCGTCATCCCCGGGCCGAAGGCGGCCCAGGCGGCCTTGCTATTTCTTGTTCTTCTGGCCGGCCGGCAGGACCTTCTCCACCTCGTCGTGCGGGTTCGGAATCACGTGCACCGCCACCAATTCGCCGACCCTTCTGGCCGCGGCCGCGCCCGCGTCCGTGGCGGCCTTCACGGCGCCCACATCCCCGCGCACCGAGACCATCACATACCCGGCGCCCACGTATTCTTTGCCGGTCAGCACTACATTCGCCGTCTTCACCATGGCGTCGGCGGCTTCAATAGCGCCGATTAATCCCTTGGTTTCGATCATCCCCAGGGCTTCCATCATTCCTCCTGCATGCTTCGCGTTCCAACGATCCTCCAAGTTAGCACAGCAGCCTCTTTCCTACAATCGGCGTCCGTAGCCGGCCGCCCTGTCTCGAACCCCGACAGTTCATGCTTGAATTCCTCCGGACAGATCACCTGTTAACGGCAAGCGGGCCGCATGCCGCTTGCGTCCGGTGGCCCGCGAGTGTAGACTTCCCATTGGGCGGCGTCGTAAGGAGTTGTGGGAAAGCGGTGCCTGTTTCCGTTCTTCCACGGCCACCGGAGGGGCGCCGGAGATTCTCGGAAGGAGACAGCAACGATGAAACAACGAGTAGCTGTGATGTTGGCATCCGTTCTTCTGGTGATCGCGGTTGCCGCTCTGGCCGCTGACATCAGCGGCAAGTGGGTGGCGCAGGTTCCCGGACGCCAGGGCAACACCATGGAAATGACGTTCAACTTTAAGGTGGCCGGCGGAAAGCTCACCGGAACGGTCAGCTCACAGAGAGGGGACCAGGAGATTTCGGAAGGAAAAGTCAGCGGCGAGGACGTGTCCTTTGCAACCGTTATGTCATTCGGGGGTAATGACATAAAGTGGGTGTACAAGGGCAAGATCACCGGCGCCGAGATCAAATTCACGAGATCGATAGAAGGCGGGGACTTCGGAGGCCGTGGCCCCATGCCCCCCACCGAGTTTGTCGCCAAGAGGGCAAACTGAGTAATTCCTTCGACTCCGCTCCGCCCGCGAGCGGACAGGCCCGCGCAGGGGCGGGGAAGGAATTCCATACAGGGAGGAGAGATACAACAATGATAAAACGCACGATTCTGGCGGCAGCGGCGCTTCTCGCCGTATGCGCCCTTTCGATCCTGGCTGCTGACATCAGCGGCAAGTGGGTGGCCCAGATTCCGGGCCGTCAGGGTAACACGACTGAGATGACCTTCACCTTTAAGGTTGAAGGCGGGAAACTCACCGGCACGGTCGGCTCCCAGCGAGGCGACCAGCAGATCTCCGAAGGCACGGTTGCGGGAGACACAGTTTCGTTCGTGGTCGTCCGCCAAGGAAACCAGGGCCAGATCAAAGAGCTTTACAAAGGCACCGTTTCCGGCAACGAGATCAAGTTCACCCGGACCCGTGAAGGCGGTGGCGGCGGTGGTGGCGGACGCGGCGGCCCCGCTGAGTTTGTAGCCAAGCGGGCGTCCTAGAGAGCCTGTCGAAGGACAGTGCCCGGCTTCCGCCGTCAGACGGTGCGCCAAAGGACGGCGGGAAGCAGAAGCTTGTAATGCCCGGAGGCGCAGGCGGGCGGATCGCTTAGTCTGCGCCTTCCGGGCAGGACCGTTTACAGCGCTTGGGAGACCACAGCCCAAGACGGTCCATCCCCTCGTGCGCCTGGATAGAGCGTTGGCTTCTGGCGGCTCCCTTTCACGATTCAACAGAAGGCCTTCCGAGACCGGTCCTGTAATCTTTGCCCCTCGCCCGGCGTCATTCATTGCTGTAGCGGTTTGCTCAGAAACCGGGCCTGCCGCTGTTTTTCAGTACCCCAGTCGGTTTTCGCGCAAAGGATAAGGAGAGACTTCTGTGAACCTTCGTGTTGTGACATTGTTCGCTTTGTTCCTGCTCGTGGCTTTCGCCGCCGTGGCGGCGGACGTTACTGGCAAATGGGTCGCCCAGATTCCGGGGCGGGACGGCGCCACCATGGAGCAGACCTTCCTGCTCAAGAATGATGGCGGCAAGATCACCGGTACGCTGTCCATGGAATTCGGCGGCCAGACCATGGAGCAGAAAATCGTTGACGGCAAGCTGGAAGGTGACAATATCTCGTTTACTACCGTCGCCGAGTTCAATGGAAACGAGTTCCGAATGAACTACAAGGGCACTGTTTCCGGCAGTGAGATGAAGCTCACCCGCACCCGCGAAGGTGGAGCGATGGGGCAGGGTGGCGGCGGCGGACGCGGCGGACGCGGCGGACCGCAGGAGATCGTCGCCAAGAAGGTAGGCTAGCATCCCTCTTCGTGACGCAGGCGATGGTCTTGTATCGCCTGCGCCGGCCGGGCACAATGGCTCGCGGCGCCGGGCAGACCGCAACCCGCGACGGGCAGGCCCGCCTTGTGCCGAGGTGCTCCCCGGCACGTCGGCCGGAGACCAGGAAGGCCGAATCGCTGACCGGAAGGCGCCGCGGAGGCGTCGAGCCCCGTCTCTCGTTCGTACGCGATGGTAGGCAAGCCCTTCTTCCGGCAGCGACTCCGGCGCGGCTTTCCTGCCTCGGCACAGCGGCTACGAATATGCCGGAGAAAATGTCTCGTGCGATTAATTTCAGTTCACCGGCCCGGATCCGGGTAATTTCCGCTCGAGGGCGGTCGTCTTTAGTAGTGAAGTGGTATCTATTGCGAAGGAGGAAGTTCTGTGAGAATTCGAATACTCGCGCTGTGCGCGCTGGTGTCGCTGTTTGCTGTGGCTGCTCTGGCGGCGGATATCAGCGGGAAGTGGACTTCGGAAACGCCGGGACGCGACGGGGGAACCGTTACGACCACCTACACCTTTAAGGTGAGTGGCGGCACTCTGACCGGCACGATCACCTCCCAGCGGGGCGACCAGGAAATCTCCGAGGGTAAGATCAGCGGCGACGAACTCAGCTTCGTGACCGTTCGTGAAGGCCCCAACGGACAGATCAAGATTGCCTATAAGGGGAAGGTCAGCGGCAACGAAATCCGTCTCACCCGCGAGATGCCGGCCGGCATGGGCGGCGGTCAGCGCGGTGGTGGCGGTGGCGGTGGTGGCAGAGGCCCGCAGGAAATCGTCCTGAAGCGGGCGAGCTAGAGGGGATTGAAAGACGGTGGCTGGTTCCGCTGTCTCAATCTCGTCTCATGGCCGGGTCAAGCATAAGAAGACCGGCGGCGAGTGGACGGCGGCGGTCGCCGGTTTCTCAACGCCCGCTCGAGCCCACACCCGGCAAGAGTCAATGGCGGGGGCCGGATTTGGAAACCTCCAAATCGGTTCCCGCTCTTTTCTTCAACCCCGGGGCCCTTGTTTCTTCTCTTTCCATCCAGACCCGCCGAATCCGTAGCGTCCCCTCAATTCTCGTCGTGCCGGGTCTCCGCTGATAACGTAGCGCGATTCTTGCTGCGTTCACCCCGGCGGGCGCCGTGAACCGAAACGAGGTCTCGCTCCAGTCCTCTGAAGCCAGATCCGTGGAGGCCGCCGCCCACCCGCTCACTCCTGGCATCGCCGCGATCCTCCAGTGCAGCCCCGTCTCCATCTCGATGCCCTCGGTTCGGTAGGAGAGTCCCAACCCGTAGGATGCCCCGCCAATGACCGGCACGGCCTGAACCAGCACGTCGCAACCTTCGGGTTGCTTGCCGGAGAAGACCAGCGAGAGCCCCTCCCGAGGGTCCGGCCCGCGGATTGAAACTCCTGGCGGCCGGGGAATCCGCCAGTCGAATCCGGCCTCCAGCGGGATCTCCGAGAAGTTCCCGTTGGTCAGCAGCCTCCCCTCGGCGGGCGACAGCGGCGGGTAGGGGATCAGCCGGCGTCCGGAGAGGCGGTTCCACAGCCTCTCGGCTTCCGCCGTCCGGCCCGCCTCAAGGAGCCGGTCGCAGCAAGCGAGCACTGAGGCGCGTTCAACCACCCCTCCCTCCTCCGCCAGAACTTCCGCAGCAGACCCCGCCGCGTCCAGGTTGTTGCGCCTGAGAAGAAACCGGGTGTACTGGCTCAGGATTCGAGCATCCCGCGGAATGGCTCGCCCCAGAATTTCGCCGGCGTCCGAACTCATCCGCCAGCACAGGTCAAAGAGCGCGCTCTGATCGTGCGGCGCCATCTCCAGAGCGCGCCTGGCCCAAGCCCAGAACGCATCCTTGTCCTTCCGGCGGAAGCAGAAGTTGGCCATCGACCAGCGCGGGACGTAGGTCCGGTCAACGCGGTTCGCCTTCAGCAGCAGCCGCTCCGCCTCGGCTGTATCTCCGGCGAGTTCGGCCTCCAGCCCCAGCTCGATCCACCCCCGGGCATAGTAGGGATTCATCCTAACCGCGTGCCACAGTGGGCTCGGCTTCTCCCCCCGAATGGCGCGGGTGAAGTACTCAGCCTTGCCTCGCGCCAGTTCTCTTGCCCGCAGGACGGAAACCGGATCGCCTCTGTCATACAGCAGCCCGGCGTAGCCCGCCCGCAGGCACCAATACGCGCCCGCTCCCAGCGCCAACAGGACGGCCGCAGCGGCGATGGATCGCACACCGATGTATCGGATGAACTGGCCCTGGCTGTTCACGGGCCCCCCACTTCTGCGTAACGCTTAGCCATCCTTGAAGGAATACCTTACCACCTCTTGTTCTCGCCTCGTTCTGCCGATCAGACAGTTGAGCTCGGGTAATTCCGGCCAAGACACCGTTATCAAAGGGGAGGCGTATCGAGAATGAAGCTCAGGAATCCGGGCCGCTGGATGCTGGCGGCAATGCTTGGAACCGGGTGCGGGCTGTCAGCGGCTTCGAACCCAATCGGAGTGGCCAGCGGCAACCTCACCTTCCTTGTGGATGAAAACCCAGTCCAAGGCAGCGCCACCCTCTTCGATGGCGGCATGATTGAGACCCGGTCTTCCTCCACCCGGCTCAAGCTGCACGGCGGGGGCGAACTGGAATTGGGGCCGGCAAGCCGGGGACGTGTCTTCCGCGACAGGCTGGTGCTGGAGGAAGGCCTGGTGCTGATGGCGGCAGGAAACCGCGCGCCGATGCAGGTTCAGGGCCTCCAGATTCTGCCGGACCAAAAGGATAGCCAGGTGCGGGTGGCCCTCTTGCAGGATCGCCAGGTGCGGGTGGCCGCTTTGGCAGGCACAGTCCGGGTCAAAACCCTCGGCGGCGCTCTGCTCGCCACAGTCGCCCCCGGCAGCGTCCTGGAATTTGAGCCCCAGGCCGCCACGGCGGCCCCTCCATACAGCGTGGAAGGCTGCCTCGTGGGCGCCGAGGGGCGTTTCCTGCTCACCGACGCCACGACACGGGTTCCCTTCGAACTTCGCGGCGAGAACCTCGTCCAGTACCTCGGTAAATACGTTCAGGTCACAGCCGCCCTGGCCCCCGGCGCACACTCGCAGGAGGATGCCCCCCAGGTTCTCCAAGTGAACGCTGTCAAGACCTTGCCCGTCGGTTGCCCCGTCCCTTCCGCCAGCCAGGGCGGCAAGGCAGCCGAGGCTTACAAGACCAAAGTCGCCCGAGGCAAAACCAAGGCTATCGTGGCCGGGGTAGCCATCGCCACGGCTGCCGCCGCGACAACCGTCGGTCTGACGGGCGACGAGCAAGACGCCACAATCAGCCGTTAGCGAGCCTCACCCCCTCCCCTCCGTCTCCGCTCAAGGCGCCCTGACCCGCGCCTTGAGCGGCTCCCTTCTCGCCCCTCCCCCCAGGAGGAAACCATACCCCAAGGATATGGTATACTTTTCTCAAGTTGAGGCCGTCCCAATCGGGCGGCTGGGGCAGGCAGGGTTCAAGCCCCGTTCAAATGACTCCATCGAACGTGTTACGTTAACTGGATCGGTCAGAAGGCAAAACAAAATCAGCATGACAAAGGCGTTTCTCAAAGGCTGCTTCCTTGTGGCCGGACTCCTGGCAGCCCAGGCTCCTATCGGCACCAGCCAGGAACTGGAGGTCATTTCCTACCGGAACGACCCCCGCTTGCCCGCCCTCAAGAGTTTCTTCGACGCCCTGAATTCCCCGGCAACTTCCATGGCCGAGGATTTCCTGGCGGCTGCCGACAACCACGGCCTGGACTGGCGTCTGCTGCCCAGCATTGCCATCCTGGAATCGGGAGGAGGGAGGGAATTCGAACGCAACAACATCTTCGGTTGGGACTCCTGCCGCACAGGGTTCCCCTCCGTTCGTCACGGGATCTACTATGTCGCCTCCCGCTTGGCGAACTCTAATCTATACAAAGATAAGAGGTTGGATGAAATTCTGGCGGTCTACAACCCCCACGCCGACTACTCTGGGCGGGTGAGGTGGCTGATGAGCCGCCTCGACGCACGTTTGGCCGCCCATTCAACCCTCGATTGATCCTACCCTTGGCGAGGGTTCCTATTCGAGCATTCTGACGCCAAAGAAAAGCCCGGCAAATATCACAATCGAAAGAACAACCACAGCCAGAATCTCCAGGACCCGTTCCTTGGTCGTCTTCTGGCTCCTGGCATCCTGCTTCATCTGATCGTCGAGGCTCTCAAACATGGTCCCTGTCCTCCCTCTCGTAGGAAGTCAATTCTATGAGACCGTTTATGAATCCTGGCTCCTATATTGTAGACCCAATCCTGCCGGAAATATACAAGAATCGGCGGCGCGGGCCTCATTTTCTCCACCCTGATTCTAATCCTGCGCCCCAAGCCCCACCCGCTCCAGCTTTCGGTACAAAGTCTTGCGTTCGATGCCCAAAATCCGCGCGGCCCGGCTCTTATTCCCGCCGGTCGCGGCCAGGACCCTGCGAATTTGCTCCATCTCGGCATCCGCCAGGGTCTCTCCGGTATGGTCCCGGGGGTCGGCGATGCGGATGCCCTCCCGTACCGCCGCTTCGTCGATGCGGGCGTTGGGCGCCAGAATCACCAGCCGCTCCATCATATGTTGCAGTTGGCGCACATTGCCGGGCCACGTGTATTCCTGGATGGCTTTCAACCCCGATTCCGTCAGCCTGGATCGCTGCCCATAACGTTCGTTGTATTTCTTCACAAAGTAGTGCGCCAGAAGCGCCACATCGCCTGTCCGCTCGCGGAGCGGAGGCAGCACCACCCGTACCACATTCACCCGAAACCACAAGTCCTCGCGGAACTTGCCCTCCTCCACCAGTTTCTGTAGATCCCGGTTCGTGGCGGCGATCACACGCACGTCCACCACCTTGGATTTTGCCGAGCCCAGCGGCCGGACTTCCCGCTCCTGGAGGAACCGGAGCAGCTTCAACTGGAAACTCAGCTCAATATCGCCGATCTCATCCAGGAAAACGGTGCCATGGTTGGCCGCCTCGAAGATGCCCATCCGGTCCCGATCCGCGCCCGTGTAAGCCCCCCGAACGGCCCCGAATAGCTCGCTTTCCAACAGCGATGGAGCGATCGAGGCGCAGTCCACCGGCAGGAACGGATGCGCCGCCCGCGGGCTGTTGGCATGCACCATCCGCGCAAAAAGCTCCTTCCCGGTCCCGGTCTCCCCTTCCACCAGAATCGTCGCGTCCGTCGGCGCCACACGGGAGACGATCTTGTAAATATCCACCATCTGGGGCGAACTACCGATCATTTCCGATTCGGGAAGATCCTCCTCTTCGGCCGTCTGCTCCCCCTGTTCCCCAAACAGTTTGTTCTCGGCTCTCCTGACCGCGGCCAGCAGGGTGTCCAGCTCGAAGGGTTTGGCGATGTAGTCGAACACCCCGCCCTTGGTCGCCGCCATCACCGTTTCCATGGTTCCGCGCGCGGTCATCAATATGACGGCGCAGTCCGGATTGCGCCCGCGGGCTGCCTCCAGAACGTCCAGCCCCGTCCGCTCATCCAGATAGATGTCGCTGATCACGATGGGAAAAGACGACTCGCCCAGCCGCCGTATCGCCTCGCGGGTTGAGGAGACCGCCTCCACCTCGTACCCCTCCAGTTCGAGGAAGGTCGTGATGGTCGTCCGCACGCCCGTGTCGTCTTCCACTACCAGTAATCGCCGCATCAGTTCTTGCCTGTACCGGACTCTGCCGGAAACACCAGAGTAAAGCATGAGCCCTGCCCGGGTGTGCTGGCCACCTCCACCGTCCCGCCGTGGTGGATTACGATCTCGTTTACGATGGACAGCCCGATCCCGATTCCGGACTCGCCCGATTCCACCGCCCGCCTGGTCCGGTAGAACTTGCGAAACAGGCTCTTCATTTCCTTCTCGTCCATGCCGATTCCCTGATCACGCACCGCCAGCCGCATCGCCTTCCCGTCCTGGCCGGCCTCAACGGTCACCGCCGTCCCTGACGGAGAGTACTTTATCGCGTTAGTCAGCAGATTGTACAGGGCGTACTCCAGAAGTTCGCGATCTCCGGCCAGCACAAATTCCGCCGCGGGCCGGCACGAGACCGTGATGCCTTTCTTCTCGGCCAGCGGCTGCACACGGCCCAGGCATGTATCCACAAGCTCCCCCACCCGCACGGGTTGCTTCTTCAGTTCCATCTGCCCGGCGGACAGACGCTCGACGTTCAGAAACGTCTCCACCATCTTCGCCAGGCGCCTGGACTCGGAGTGAATCAGGTCCGCGATCTGCTTCCGCTTCTCTTCGCCCAGGTTGTACCGGCTCATCAGCTCGCTGGAGCCTTGGATGGCGGTCAGCGGGGTCCGCATCTCGTGCGTAACGAAGTGCACGGCTTGCTGATACCGTGCCTTCTCCGCTTCCGCCCGGCGCAATCGGCGGCGCGCCGTGAAGTGCTGGTAGCTGGCCGCGCCGGCCACGGACAGCCACGCGGCGAAGACGGGCGCCGTGAAGGGGAAAACAATCTCCTGCCGGTAAAGCGCGTACGGGAGGAAAAGGGCCATAGCCAGAATGGCGCCCCCCGCGACGTAGGCGCTCGCGCCCGCCAGCACGAGAAACACGATCCCCGCCAGCGCCACAAAGGCCGCGCACACCAGGAGGACGTCCAGATTTCCCGCCTGTCGGACAAAGCCGCCATGGGCCAGCGTTTCGTATACATTGGCGTGGATCTCGACTCCGGGCATCGGACGGTTCGAACCGTAGGGCGTCACCAGCCGGTCGCGCGCCGCAGACTGGGCCGTCACTCCGATGAAAACGACCTTACCTTTGATCTGCGCCGCGCTCCCGCCGTTCGTCAGAACCAGCCGGGCGGGGATTCTCGGGATCCCCGGTTCTCCTGCCGGGCCGGGAGGAAGAAAGCGGATGTAGATTGACCGCGCCTCGTCTCGCGCCGCAGGGATCCTCGTGTCTCCAATCGTGAGATCCGAAGGAGATTCCACCACCGCATCCATGCCTCGGCTCAGCCGGTAAGCTTCCAGCGCCAGAGCCCAGCGCCGGTCCCGTCCCGCAACCTTCTCCAGCGGCGCTTGCCGCGCAACCCCATCCAGCGGATCCGGCTCGGCATGGACATGGCCTAACGCCGCGGCCCACTGCCGCAGGCTCGGCAACGGATCCTGCCAGGCGCTGCCGTCGGGCATCATTTCTGTGCCCAGCACGAGGTTGGGCGTTTGCCTCATGGCGGCCGCCAGCCTCGCGTCATCGGCGGAGTCGCCGGCATCCGCCAGCGTCAAGTCCACGACCACCACCTTCGGATCCGCTGCCGCCAGTTTCTCCAGGATCTGCGCGAGCAACCGGCGCAAACCCCGGATGCCCTCTCCCGGCGGCAAAAGCGCCGCCTCATCGATGGCCACCACCACGGATTCCGGCTGCCATTTCACGGGCCGGAGGCGTACCAGGAAATCGTAAACATCGCCGTCCACCTGCCTGCCCAGCGCGGAGTAGCCCGCCGCCACCGCAGTCAGGAACGACGCCACCAGCAGCGTGGTGTAGCCGGCCGATCTCAAGCCGGGTAAGCGCATGGAGCCTCGTGGCGCACTGCGCCTCGCCACGGCGCCGGTCGCGCCGGATTGCGGGGACTCCCCGCCAGGCCGGCGGCCCGGCATGCCGGGATCTTTTTGTACCGGGAACCCGCGCCCGAGCTTGCAGGCGCGGGCTTCAGCGCAGGCATCAGTCTAGAGTATAGCGGAGAGCGCCTCCCTCACTGCCGTCCGCGTTATGCTGGGACCATACTATGGCCGCCATTGACGTTGTTCAAGACTGCTTGGCCCGTAAGCGACTGGCTTTCGCGGGCGTCTCCCGCGCGCAGGACGACTTCACGCGCGTTCTGTTCCGCGAGTTCGTCCAGCGTGGCTATGACCCGGTCCCGGTCAACCCTGCCACAGACCAGATCGAAGGGCGTCGCTGCTTCCCCAATGTTCAGGCCATCGACCCTCCGGTCGAGTGGGTTCTCGTGGCGGCCCCGCCCAAACAGGCGGAGACCATTGTCCTGGATTGCGCCGCCGCGAAAATCAAGAGAGTCTGGCTCTACCGGGCCGTGGGCAACGGCGCCGTCAGTCCTGCCGCTGTGAGCTATTGCAGGGCCAGCGGGATAAAAGTTGTGGACGGGAACTGCCCCTACATGTTCTGGCCCGACTCCGCCTGGTACCACCGGGTGCATGGCGTGCTGCTGAAGGTCCTCGGCCGCTGGCCGCGCTGACCGCCGGCCCTCGTCCCTGAGAGTCCGCGCGCGAGAGCCGCGCCTATGGCATCGCGGCCGCGGCCGGCGCCTTTCCGGCGCCCTCCCGCGATCTCAATGATATATTGAAAGTTTCCATGCAAATCGAGAAGGTTTATGAGCCCCGGCAATTCGAGCCGAAGTGGGCGGTGAAGTGGGCCTCATCCGGGATATTCCGGCCCTCCCACGATTCGCAGGCTGCCATCTTCAGCTTGGTGATCCCTCCCCCCAACGTCACCGGCTCCTTGCACATGGGGCATATGCTCGAGCACACCGAAATTGACGCCACCATCCGCTGGCATCGGATGCGAGGCTTCAGGACCCTCTGGCTGCCCGGGACGGACCACGCCGGCATCGCCACCCAGATGGTGGTCGAGCAAAGCCTGGCGAAACAGGGACTAAGCCGCCGGCAATTGGGCCGCGAGGAGTTCGTCCGCCGCGTTTGGGAATGGAAGGAGCTTTACGGAGGCGCCATCAAGCGCCAGATGATGCAGCTTGGCGCGAGCTGCGACTGGAGCCGCGAACGCTTCACCCTCGATCCGGGGCTTTCCCGTGCCGTCCGTGAGGTCTTTGTCCGCCTGTACGAGAAGGGGCTCATCTACCGCGGCGAGTACATGGTGAACTGGTGCCCGCGCTGTCATACCGCCCTCTCCGATCTCGAAGTCGTCAGGGATGAAACGCAGGGCAATCTGTGGCATATCCGCTACCCCGTGTCGGGGACGGATCAGCATGTCGTGGTCGCGACCACCCGCCCGGAGACCATGCTCGGGGACACCGCGGTTGCCGTCAACCCCTCCGACGCCCGCTACAGCGCGTTCCATCACGGGCGCGTGCGGCTGCCCTTGATGGAGCGCGAGATCCCCATCATCTGCGACGAGCTGGCCGACCCCAAGTTCGGCACCGGCGTGGTTAAGGTTACACCAGCCCACGACCCAAACGACTTCGAGGCTGGCAAACGGCATAACCTTCCGAAGATTCAGGTGATCGGTGAGGACGGCCAGATGACCGCCGAGGCGGGCGCATTCGCCGGCCTGGACCGGTTCGAGGCGCGCCGCCGTGTCGTGGCCCGCCTGGAAGATCTGGGATTGCTGGAGAAGATCGAGCCGTATCTTCTCCCTCTCGGAAAATGCCAGCGCTGCAAGACCGTCGTGGAGCCGCTGGTTTCCACCCAGTGGTTTGTGAAGACCAAACCTCTGGCCGAGCCCGCCATCCAGGCTGTGGAGCAAGGCCGCACCCGCATCATCCCCGAGAACTACGCCAAGGTCTACTTCGAGTGGATGTACAACATCCGCGACTGGTGCATCTCCCGGCAGCTCTGGTGGGGCCATCGTATCCCTGCCTGGCACTGCGCCTCCTGCAAGAAGGCCACTGTGGCCAGGGAGGACCCGGCCTCCTGCGTTCATTGCGGCTCGGACAAGATCGAGCAGGACAGCGATGTTCTCGATACCTGGTTCAGTTCGGCCCTCTGGCCCTTTTCCACCCTGGGCTGGCCCGATGAGACCGAGGACCTCAAGACCTACTACCCCACCTCGTTGCTGATCACGGGCTTCGATATCCTCTTCTTCTGGGTCGCCCGGATGATGATGATGGGCCTCGAGTTCATGGGAGACGTCCCGTTCCGCGAGGTCTACATCCATGCCTTGGTCCGGGACGCGGAGCGCCAGAAAATGTCCAAGACCAAGGGCAACGTGATCGACCCGCTCGAAGTCACCGAGAAGTACGGCACGGATGCGGTCCGCATGGCCCTGCTGGCCGCCGCCGCCCCCGGCACCGACATCGCCCTTTCCGATGAGCGCATGATCAGCGCTCGCGCCTTCGCCAATAAGATCTGGAATGCCGCCCGGTTCCTGTTCCTGCACATGGAGCGCTGCGGCGTCGCTCCGCAGACTCCCCAGCGGGGCGCCGCTGAGACGCTGGAAGACCGCTGGATGCTCAGCCGGCTGAATGCCTGCTCGGAGACGGTGAACCGCGCCCTGGCGCAGTACCGATACCACGAGTCGGCTCAGGCCCTCTGGCAGTTCTTCTGGCACGAGTTTTGCGATTGGTATATCGAGATCAAGAAGCTGCGTTTCGCGGAGGGTTCCGGACTCACCAACGACTGGCGCAACGTCCTCTTCGTTTTCGAGAATTCGCTCCGCCTCCTGCACCCGCTGATGCCCTTCCTGACCGAAGAGCTTTGGCAGCGGCTGGGGGGTGAGTCCTCTCCCCGGCCCGTATCCGTGGCTCTGGCGGGATACCCTCAGCCGGACCCCGCTCTGTTCGACGGTGAAGCCGAGCGTGATATGGCTACGCTTCAGGAAATCATCACCGCCGCTCGCAACCTGCGGGCGGAGATGAAGGCTGACCCAAGGCAGACGCTGGAAGGCGCGCTCTATTCCCAGACCGGCGCGCTGGAGCTGGCCGGTTCCCAGCTTGAAGTCATCCAGAAACTGGCGGGCCTGAAGCTGGAGCTGAAGCGTGGGGCGGCGCCCAAATCAGACGGAGTCCTGCACTCCACGCCGGAGTTCGATCTGGCGCTCCGTCTGCCGGCCTCCCAGGCGGGAGCGCAAAAGCAGCGTCTCGAGAAGCAGATCGATCAGTTGGAAAAGGTCATTGCCGCCTCCCGCCGCCAGTTGTCGGATGAAAAATTCCTGGAGCGCGCTCCGGCGGCCGTCGTGGAGTCCATCCGCCGCAAGCTCGCCGATTACGAAGCCCAATTGGAGAAGAGCCGCTCGGCGCTCGAGTCGCTGGTGCATTCATGAGTTTTGACGTCAGCCATCCCGATATTCATGAAGCCGTCTGGCGGGCCTTGGAAGAGGATATCGGCCCGGGAGATATCACTTCCGAAGCCTGCGTTCCTCCAGATCGTATGGCGGAAGGGACGTTCCAGGCGCGTGAGACGCTGGTCGTCTCCGGCGTGGAGCTTCTGCCGGTGATCTACCAGATGCGTGGCGGGGTGGACGAAGTAAAACTCATCGCCACCAGCGGCGTGCGGGTCGTCTCCGGCGAGCCGATCGCCGTGGTTCGCGGGCGGGCCCGCATCCTGCTCGAGTGCGAGCGCGTCGCCCTCAATTTTCTCCAGCGGCTGAGCGGCATCACCACCACCGCGCGCCGCTATACGGACGCTGTGGCCGGCACCAGGTGCAAGGTCCTCGATACCCGCAAAACCACCCCCGGTCTCCGGCGCCTGGAAAAGATGGCTGCCGCGGCCGGCGGCGTGACCAACCACCGCATGGGGCTGTACGACGCAGTCCTGATCAAGAACAACCACACCGCGGCGGCGGGCGGCGTCAAGGCCGCTTTGCAGCGCGCCTTCAAGACCGGGCTCCCCGTCGAGATCGAGATCCACAGCCACGCCGAATTGGAAGAGGCCCTCGATTGCGGCGCGAAGTTCATCTTGCTGGACAACTTTTCGCCCGAGGAGGCGGCGGAGCACATCCGCTTCATCGGCCAGCGAGCCAAAGTCGAGCTGTCCGGCGGCATCACCTTCGAGAATATCCGCGCCTACGCCGCAACCGGAGCCGACTTCATTTCCTGCGGAGCGATCACGCATTCCGCCGCCGCGGTCGATATCAATTTCCGGTTGCGGCTGATTTGAAAATGCCGCTGGACCTCGCCCAACTTCGCGCGCGCATGCCGGGCCGGAACCTGGTCTGGCTGGACACGACTCCTACCACAATGCTTGAAGCCGCCCGGCTGGCCGCCGATGGCGCCGCGTCCGGCACTCTCGTGGTCGCCGAAGAACAAACGGCGGGCCAGGGCCGCCAGGGCAAGACCTGGCGCTCGGAAAGGGAGTTGGGCCTCTACGTCTCCCTCCTGCTGCGTCCGGCCCTCGGCGGCGTGTCGCTGCAACTCGTTACCCTGGCCGCGGGCTTGGCCGCCCAGGAAGCCGTCTATCGGGTCGCCGGCATCACGTGCCAGATCAAGTGGCCCAATGACCTCCTGTACACGGGCCGGAAATGCGGCGGCATCCTCTGCCGCACGGCGGACGCAGCGGTGATCGCCGGCGTGGGCATCAACGTCAACCACGAATTTTTTCCTTCGGAGCTGGAAGAGACCGCCATCTCCCTCCGCATGGCGACCGGCCGCCCGCATTCACGGGAAGACCTGCTGGCGGCGCTGGCCGAGAGCGTGGATAATTATTGCGGGCTGCTGGAACGGCAGGGCGCGGGAGCGATTCTGCGCCTCTACGCCGGCCGGGCGCGCCCCAGATGAAGGAGAGTCATGCTTCTCGCACTCGATGCCGGCAACTCCAATATCACCATCGGAGCTTTCGAGGAGGGCAGGCTTGCGGGCCGGTGGCGACTTCGGACCGTGCTCGCGCAGACCGCCGATGAATGGGGGATCCTCCTCCGGAATCTGTTCACGCTCTCGGGACTCGACCTCGCCAGCGTCAGCGGCATTATCATCTCCAGCGTCGTGCCGCCCCTGGACCCTGCGCTCGCGCAGATGGGCCGGGATTACTTCCGCGCCGAGCCGCTGTTCGTCACGCCGGACACCGACACTGGCATGGAGATCGGCTACGATCATCCCAGCGAAGTCGGCGCCGATCGCATCGTGAACAGCGTCGCCGCCTTCCGAAAGTACGGCGGTCCCTGCATCGTCGTCGACCTTGGCACGGCAATCACCTTTGACGCCGTATCCTCCTCCGGGCGCTACCTGGGCGGACTGATCTGCGCCGGCATCGACATTGCCGTGGAGGCTCTCTTCGCCAAGACCGCCCGTCTCCCGATGGTCGAATTTCGCGAGCCCGAAAAACTGATCGGCACGAACACGGTAGCCAGCATCCAGTCCGGACTCTACTTTGGCGCGATTGGAATGATCGACGGCATCCTGGAACGCCTGGCCGCTTCTCTGGGCCCGGCCGCCCGCGTGGTCGCCACCGGCGGCCAGGCCCGCCTCGTCTCCAAAGGCTCAAAGTATCTCAAGAATCTGGACGAAGATCTTACCCTGGAAGGTCTTTACCTGATCTGGGAACGGAACCGAAAGCCGTGAGTGAACCGGAAGACAATTGGGCTCTCAACTACTTCAACTACTTCACGGAGGTGGAGGAACACTTCCAGCGAGCCCGTGGGACGGGCCTCTTTCTGCTCTCCCCGGTGGACTGGGCTTTGATCGAAACCTGGAAGGATTCGGGCGTTCCCTTGGAAGCTGTGCTCCGCGGCATCGACGAGGCGTTTGAGAAGTGGCGAAGCCGCAAGTCGAAGATCCGCATGATCAACTCGCTGGCCTATTGCAGCCAGTCCGTTCTCGAGCAGGCGCAGAGGATGGCGGGTCTGGCCGCGCCGCCCGGCGCTGCGCGCCCTTTGGCGCCTCCCTTTGAGCCCTCCGACCTGGAGCGGCACCTCCGGAACTGCGCCGCGGGGATCCGAGTCAAGGAAGACGCCGCGCTCGCCGGGATCGCCGATTCGCTCGAGGCCCTCGCCGCCGAAACGGAAAGGCACATAGGCAATCTCGAGGAACTCGAGCGCATCCTGACGATGCTTGAGGACAAGATGACCGCCGTGCTTCGCGGCCGTCAGAGCGACGAAGACTCGCTCGCCGCCCGCCGTGAACTCGATCTCGAATTGCGCCCGTACCGGGCCAAGATGTCCGCATCCCAGATCGCCATGCTGGAGCAGCAGTTTCTGGAGCGCCGGCTTCTGGAGAAGGCGGGGCTGCCTCGGCTGAGCCTCTTCTTCCTGCGGTAGAATAGTGCTTTCAATTGCAGTGAGAGAAGGAGAGTCGAACGTTGGCTGAAGAGAAGACTTGGTCCGCGGAGAACCTTGGAGCCGGCACGTTCCGGATCAGCAAGCCGAAGCGCAACCGGCGAAAGGCCCGCCAGTCGAAGCTGAGAAACCCTCAGCGCGGCGCCCGCAAGTAGTCCTCCGAAATTCCCGTCCCCGCGCATCCCGCACCCTCAGGCGCCCACGCACGCGGTGTGTCAGGCCGCGCGATCCCGGCGCTGGGAAGAGAATGAGGGGTCCGGTTGCATGAAGTACGCTCCTCATGGGAGCGGGAGGGGTCTTTGAGAAGGTAGTGTGGTCTGCTAAGGAAGGAGGTCAGGCTGGACCGAACTCCCTCTTCCGATTCCAAGATACAAGGCGCCACCAAGCGTTTTCCCCTCTTGTCTGCCTTTCTGGATTGAAAACAAAAGAGATATCTCCCGATTCGCCGTTGTGACCGGATTCCGCGCTGTAGGACTTCTTGGTCTTCGAACGGCCGGCAAGGGGGCCCCGCCGGCCGGAGCGCCCGCTCTCAGAGCCGCACGATTTTGGGGGACTGGAAGCCCTTCATTGCGTTGCGCGTGTCGACAATCAACTGCGCTTGCTCCAACAGGCGGCCGTAGTCGAACGCTGAGTGGTTGGTGATAATGACCACGCAATCGGCTTCCGGCGCGGCCTCCTCCAGGGGAACAGCGCGCAGTTTCAGGCTGTCGGATTCCAGCTCGGGTACAAACGGGTCGGAGTAGCTCACTTTGGCCCTCCGGCGGGTCAGCAAATGCATCACGTCCAGCGCGGGGGACTCCCGGACGTCGTCAATGTCCTTCTTGTAGGCCACTCCGAGAACATGCACCTGCGCATCCTTCAATGCCTTGCCGCGTTCGTTCAGGGCATTCTGGATCTTGTCCACAACGTAATGCGGCATCTGCCCGTTGATATAGCCCGCCAGTTCGATGAACCGCGCCTCAATTCCAGCCTGCCGCGTCTTCCAGGAAAGGTAGAACGGGTCGATCGGGATACAGTGCCCGCCCAGGCCGGGGCCCGGGTAAAAGGGCATGAACCCGAAGGGCTTCGTCGCGGCCGCGTCGATCACCTCCCAGACGTCGATCCCCATGCGGTCGCACATCATGGCCAGTTCGTTCACCATTCCGATGTTGATCATGCGGAACGTGTTCTCGAGGAGCTTCACCATCTCGGCCACCTGCGTCGAACTGACGGGCACCACGTTCTGGAGCGCCTGCCGGTAGAACAAGGCGCCCATCTCGGTGCATTTCGGCGTAACGCCGCCCACCACCTTCGGGATGTTGGACGTCTGAAACGTAGGATTTCCGGGATCCACGCGCTCCGGCGAGAAGCACAGGAAGAAATCCTTCCCCGCGCGCAACTGCCCCGATTCAAACATCGGCAGCAGCAGTTCGTCTGTCGTGCCAGGATAGGTCGTCGATTCCAGGATGATCAGCATGCCGGGGTGCAAGTGCCGGGCGATCTCCTGGCAAGCCGACACGATGTAGCTCATGTCGGGGTCCTTGGTCTTTCGCAATGGGGTGGGCACGCAGATATTGACTGTGTCCAGCCCGGCGATTTCGCGGAAATCGGTTGTCGCGCGCAGGGTTCCCGCACTCGCCAGAGGTTTCAGCACCTCGTCCGGAACGTCGGTCACGTAGGAATCGCCCGCATTTACCCGAGCCGCTTTGGATTCGTTCAGATCGATGCCCGTGACCTGAAACCCCACCCGGGCGAACTCTACAGCCAGCGGCAGGCCGACGTAGCCCAGACCGACGACGCCCACGCGGGCGGCGCGATTCACGATCTTGTCTTGCAGGGTTTGAGAACAGTCCATGAATGTGAAACCTCAATCGAAGTAGAACTCTCCGCGGCCTGTCAGTTCCGCCGGCCCGGTGAGCCACAACGAGTCGTTCCAGCGAACGTCCAGCGGCCCGCCCGGCGTCATCACCCGCACCGGGCAGTCCACCAGGCCGCGCAGATTCGCCGCCCATACGGCGCCTGCCGAGCCGGTTCCGGAACTCATGGTGACGCCCGCGCCTCGTTCGTAGAAGCGCACCTCCATGGTGTGCCGGTCCAGCAGGCGGATAAACGAAACGTTCGTCCGGTTCGGGAAATGGGGATGCGATTCGATGGCCGCGCCCTCGGCCTCCCAGCCGGGACGGAACTCATCCACGAAAACAGCGCATTGGGGGTTGCCCACGTTGAGAAGGGTGACTTCCAGGGGGCCTTCCGCAAGCGGAAGCGGAAACCGGACCTCCTCCGGCTTCCATGTGGGACGGCCCATGTCCATTTCGAAACGAAACCGAAGACCGCGCCGTTCCACCAGCCTCAGCTCACGCAAGCCCGCCGCGGTCTGCAAGCGCACAGGGCTTCTTGCCAGGCCAGGCTCCACAAGGAAGGCCGCGGCGCACCGGGTGCCGTTTCCCGAGATCTCGGCGCGGCTGCCATCGGCGTTGAACAGCCGGATCTCCGCGTCGCAATCCGTGGTTTCACTGCCCAGAGCGACGAGAATCCACCCGTCCGCGCCAATGCCACAGTGGCGGTCGCACATGGCGCGCGCCGCCTCTTCCAGTTTCTCCCGCGGGGCCTCGCTCGACCAACTCAAAAGAAAGTCGTTTTTGGCTCCATGAGCCTTAGTGAAAGAGATTCGCATCAGTTTCGCTTATAAATTCTAACTTCCGGGCCCTCTCTTACGCGGATGGCCTTCAGACAATCGTACCGCGGGCCGCGATGAATCGTTCTGTCGGCGATCGCGGAGACGGCCTCCCCCTCAATGGAAATGGCCCACTCCTCCCGTAGGAACACTTCCGGCACAGCCACGGCCATGAGCCAGCCCGGCGGGTTATCTTCGTGCAGCGCTTCCCTGAGGGGAATTCCGGCCATCCGCAGAATTCCTGTCAGGTCGCCAAAGGGCATGAAGATGCCGTCGCCCCTCTGGTAGCGGGGGGCGAGAAACTCGGCTGCCTGCCGGGTCCAGGCCCGGCGAGTCTCGGAGTTCACCTGGGACTCCTTCCAGCAGACCCATCCTTCCGGCGCCGGAGCCCAAAGCCACGGGGCCGCGGCCAGCGCCACGACGCCCAGCGCCGGCCAGACGCGCCGCCGGCGCGGAACCAGGATCACCAGCGCTCCGGCTGCCAGCGCCAGCAGCGGGAGCGCTTCCAGCCCGTAGCGTGTGTTGTAGTAACTGAACGGCCACATGTGGGGCATGTAAATGGGGGTGCCCCCGGAATACATGCTCCACAGATAGAAGAGAGGCGCCGGGATGAGCAGCGCGAGCGGCCAGAAGGTCCGCCGGAACCGGGCGGCCGCCGCGCCCGCGATTCCAAGCCAGATGACGGGCCATCCCGCCGTCACCCGCACCGCGTTACGGTAGTAAAGCCAGGCGTAGGCCAAGTCGTGGTCTCCGCGGTAGCGCTCATATCCCTTGTCGAGGCCCCGCTGGTAGATCGCCTTTGCCGAATAAGGGCCGCGGTAGAAGTCGAATGGATCTCCGGTTTGGCCCCAGTTGTGCGCAACCCACAGCAGCGGCCCCAGGGACGCGATTGCGCCGAACAACAGCGCCACGCGGATGCGCCGCCGCTTCGAGGCCAGCAGGAAGAAGCCCGCCGCAAAGGGAATCAGGAACCAGCCTTCGTAACGCGTAAGGGTGGCGGCCAGGTTCGCCGCTCCCGCGGCGGCGGCCCATCCCATCGCCTGGCTTTCCCGAAAACGCACCGCGCAATACAGGAGCGCGCAGAGCGCTCCGAAAAACACCGGTTCGGTCATCGGAGCAGCCTGAAGGTACAGCAGATTCGGGTTCAGAGCGAACACGCCCGCCACCGCCGCCGCGGCCGCGCCGTCGCCGTAAATCCGCCGGGCCGCGCTGAAGAGAAACAGGGCCGCGGCCACAAAACAGGCCGCCACCGGAAACGCGCCCGCCAGCCCGGTCTGCCATAAACCGTCATGCCAGATGAGAGTCAGCATGAGCGCGTGCGGCAACGGAAGCCATACGGAGCCCACGCCCAGGACGCCCGGCGTGCGCGAATCCACGATCCGCCGGGCCATGTTCAAGTGCGCTTCGGCGTCCCCGTAATAGAGCGTGTAGCCGCGGCTGTTGAACCAGAAGACAGCCGTCACGCTCAAGAGCGAGACGAGGACCGCGACGGCCGCCAGCTCAAAACGCCGTGAGCGACTTGAACTCTTGATATCGTGCATCGATCTCAGCGCGAGTCAGGGTGCGGAAGCGGTCGACGCCGAAGTTCTCGCAGCAAAAGCTGCCCATGACCGAGCCGTACACCACGGCGCGCTTCAGCAAGCCGGGCCAGGCGTCGTCCTGGCCCAGCCCCGCGCCCTGCTCCGCCAGATAGCCCAGGAAACCGCCGGCGAAGGAGTCGCCCGCGCCGGTCGGATCGCGCAGTTCGGGCAGCAGATAGCCGGGCGCCGCGAAGCTGAACTCCCGGCTGAAGAGCGCCGCGCCGTACTCGCCGCGTTTGATTACGACAAAGCGGGGTCCCATCTCCAGAATGGCATCGGCCGCGCGGCGCAGAAGGCGTTCGCCCGAAAGAAGCCGCGCCTCACTGTCGTTGATCAGCAGAAAATCCCAATCGCGGAGGGCCTCCAGCAACTGCGGCCGGAAGCCCTCGATCCAGTAGTTCATCGTGTCGCCGCCCGCCAGCCGCACGCTCTCCATCTGACGCCGCACCTCGGCTTGCAGCGCAGGCTGGATGTTGCCGAGCAAAAGGTAAGGCTTCCGCCGGTAATGCCCGGGCAGCTCGGGCCGGAAGTCCGCGAAGACATTGAGATCGGTGCGAAGCGTCGTCCGGTCGTTCATGTCGTCCGAGTAGACCCCGGACCAGTAGAACGTTTGGCCCGGCATGCGGGCCAGGCCCGCCAGATCGATCCCGCGCTGCTCCAGCAGGTCCGTATCTTCCTGCCGGAAGTCCTCGCCGACAACCGCGACGATCCCGACTTCGGTGAAATAGCTGGCGGCAAGCGCAATGTACGTGCAAGCGCCGCCGAGCATCCTCTCCACTCGTCCATGGGGCGTTTCCACCCCGTCATAGGCCACGGAACCAACAACCACGAGAGACATCCATTTGATTGTACTCAAGCGGCCGCTGCGGGCCGAGCGGTTAGAATGGGGGAAAGCCCCCATGCTTGCCTACGCGCGCCACCTTCCCGTGCTGATCGTCTACTTACTTGTCACGGGCCTGCATGTCTGGATGTGGCGAAGCCTGCTGGCCCGGACTCGCAGTCGCCGGGCCGCCCACGCCGGATTCGCCGCGCTGATGGCGCTGATGAGCACGGGATTCGCGCTTGGGTTCAACCGCGTGACCTCTCAGCTTCCGGAAGGCTCCTGGATCGCCTGGGTGCGGGCGGCGGCCATGCTTTGGGCGCTTCTGACGCCGGGGCTCTGCGCCTTGATCTGGGTCTGGCAGATCAGCCCCGGTTGCAATCCCGTCCGGAGACGCCTGCTGAGATCGGCGGGCCTGATGGCGGCCACGGCGCCCGCCGCGGTGATGAGCTTCGGCGCTTTCGTCGAGCGCTCCCGTATCCGTCCCGTTGAGGTGGATTTGAAATTCCCCGCCTTGGCGGGCGATCTGCGCGGCCTGCGAATTGCCCAGTTGACAGACATCCACTTCGGTCCGTTCCTGTCGGAACGGGAGTTGACTCGGGCCGTGGACATGGCCAATGACTTCCGCCCTCACATCGCGGTCGTCACGGGCGACCTGATCACGGAGCGGGGGAACCCTCTCGAAGCCTGCCTGCGGCTGTTGTCGCGGCTGAGAGCCTCCGACGGGATCTACGGGTGTTTGGGGAACCACGAAGGCTATGCCCGGCTGGAGGCCCAGACAGCGGCTCTCGGCGGAAAGCTCGGAATCCCCTTCCTGCGAAACCAGAGTCTTGCTATCCGTTTCGGCGCGGCGCGGCTGAATCTGGCAGGGGTTGACTACCAGAAGATGGGAGGCCCCTACCTGCGGGGAAGCGAGCTCCTGGCCGCCGGCGGAGCGTTCAATATCCTCTTGTCGCACAATCCGGATGTGTTCCCCGTAGCCGCTGGGCAGGGCCACGATCTGGTCCTGGCCGGCCATACCCATGGGGGACAGATCCATTTTGAAATCATCGGCTTGCCGATCAACGTCGCCGAATTCTATACCCCCTTCGTCTACGGGGCGTACCGGCAGGGACGTTCGGCGCTTTACGTGAGCGGGGGAATCGGCACGGTCGGTATCCCGGTGCGAATCGGGGCCGTTCCGGAAGTCAGCCTGATCCGGCTAACCTCCTGAGCTCCGTCCGCGTCCATTAGAATCGGAAGTGTGTGCAGCCGTGTGCCGGCCGTAGCCGGCCCTTCAGACGGCGCACTGGCGGAGAAGATGATATGAAAAACGGCGCCCTGCTCATCGTTGTTGTTCTTCTGGGCCGCCTCTGCCTCGCGCAGAGTCTGGCCGAGTTGGTCGAAAAGGCGCCGCCCGCCGTTGATGAGGCGCTGCGCGCGCGGGTGACCAAGTTCTATCAGCACCACGTGGAAGGCAAGTTTCGGGCGGCCGACGAGCTGGTCGCCGAGGACAGCAAGGACATTTTCTTTGGCGCCGACAAACAGCGCTGCCGCTCCTTCGTGATTGGCAGGATCTCATACTCCGAGAACTTCACCCGCGCCTCGGTGGTCACCAGTTGCGAGACCGAGATGATGATGCCCCCTGTGGGCATGATCCCCGTCACACTGCCGGTCCGCAGCCTGTGGAAGATCGTGGACGGCCAGTGGTTTTGGTACATGGATCCTCCGTCCGCGACCTCCGCCGTCGCATCCATGTTCGGCGTGCAAGGCTCCGCGCCCCCGCCGTCGCCCGATGCCGCGGCCGTCTCCCCCCGGATGGGGCCGGTCGGCCCGGTTGACATTTCTTCGATTCAGAACGCCGTCCGCGCCGACAGGCGGCAACTCGCCTTCTCCTCCAACGCCAAGGCTGTCGAGCGCATCGCGCTGGTCAACACTCTCCCCGGGCCCGTCGGGCTGGCCCTGCAATCCGTCCCATTGCCGGGCCTCGAAGCAACTCTCGACAAGAAGGAAATCGGGCAGAACGAAACCGCTACGCTCAGCGTCAGCATTCAGCCTTCCGCGGAGCGGAAGCCGGGCCGGTACGCCCTGATCGTCGTCGTGTCGCCGGTGCAGCAGGAGATCCCGATTCAGATCGACATCAAGTAGGCAGCGGGGGGAGCCGGCCCGTCTTCACTCCTCGGGTTCCGGCTCCTCAGCGCCTTCCAGTTCCTCGGCCGCCTGGCTGTAACTCTTCAACACGCGGAGGATGCTGCCGGAGCTGAAGCCGGCCAGGCGCAACCTGCGGTAGGCCGACGCCAGGCGCCGGCGGTCCCGCAGTTGCTCCGCCAGCGGCGCCGGGCGGAACTTCCTTTCCAGGAACTTGCGGACCAGTTCGTCTTCGTCGGCGTCTTTGTAGGCGGCGCGAACGGCTTCCTCGGCGACCGCCGGAGCCACGCGCCTGGCCTTCAGATCCCGCAGCGCGCGCCCGCTTCCGAAGCCCTCTCCGCTAAGCCGCGACTCGGCGTAGGAGAGGGCATACCGCCGGTCGTCCAGATAGCCGTGCCGCTTCGCCCGGCGCAGCACTTCCTCGGCCTCCGTCAGGCTCTCCGCCTTTCGCCGCAGCTTGTCGCGGAGTTCGGCGACGGAATGCGCCCTCGCCCCCAACGCGCGCAGCGCGTATTGCCACAAGGCCTCTCCCGCCAGCTTGGATGGTTTCCGCCGAGCCATGATAAGTTCCTCTATGTTAGTATGCAATTGGAAGCATCGGAAGCTAGCCTTGCTGTCGAGAAAGGGAAAGATCCACTATGGCTGACGAGAACAAATTCTCCTATTTCTTCCTCGGTTTGGGTATCGGAGTCGCGGTGGGCATTCTGTTCGCCCCGCAGTCCGGGGAGGAAACCCGCACGTTGATCCGTACCAAAGCCGGCGAGGGCACCGATTACCTCAAGAAACGGGGTGAGTCGCTGTACGAGTCCGCCACTGATCTGGTGGAGAAGGGAAAGACGACACTGGCGCGTCAAAGGGAGCAACTGGCTGCGGCTGTCGAGGCCGGCAAGCAGGCGTACCGGGAGACCGTCACCGAGAGTGCGCCCGGCGAACCGCAGGCTTCGCAAGGCTGAGGCGCCCGCGGGAAACGCCAGGAGACCTTTGAACGCAGATGAGCCCAGATGTTTTGTTGTACCTGATCACCAGCGCCGTGGTGGTGTCGGCGCTGGCGTTGCTCTTGCAGGCGCTCTTCATGTTCGGCGTGTACCGCTCCGCCCGGGCCACGCGAGAGCAGATGGCCGCGGCGGCTGGTCATGTGGAGTCTTTCGCCGCTTCGGCCAGCCAGGCCCTGGAACAGAGCCGGAAACAGATTTCCGAAGTCGCCGCCAAGACGGCCGCGGTCCTGGACCTGACCCACAAACAGCTCGCCAGGATTGACGATGTCCTGGGGGAAGCCACTTCCCGCGCGCGTATCCAGATGGACCGCGTGGAGATGGTCCTCGACGACAGCCTGAGCCGGGTGCAGGAGACAGCGGCTTTGCTGAATAAGGGCATCCTGCGCCCCGTCCGCGAGATCAATGCTGTAGCCGCCGGTTTCCAGGCGGCGCTGGGCTATCTCTTCCGAGGACGCCGCATCTCGGTGGAGCAGGCTACCCACGACGAAGAGATGTTTATCTAACGCCCGTGGGCTCCCGCATCACGGGTGGCATGATGATTGACATTCACAGCCACATTCTGCCCGGCCTGGACGATGGATCCCCCGACCTGGAAACCAGCGTCGCCATGGCCCGGCTGGCCGCCCAGTGCGGAACGACGGACATCGTGGCCTCCCCTCACGCGGATTTCTCCTACTCCTTCGACCCCGCCGTCGTTGAGGCCGGGATCGCCGAGCTGAGCCGGGCCTGTGAAAACGTTGTCCGGATTCACTACGGCTGCGACTTCCACCTGCATTTCGACAACGTCCAGGACGCCGTGGCCCGGCCGGACAGGTACACGCTGAACCACAAGAACTACCTTCTCGTGGAACTCTCCGATCTGCTGGCGCTGAAAGGCACAGAGGACGCGTTACAGCGCCTCGCCTCGGCCGGCATCAGGACGATCATCACCCATCCCGAAAGGAACGCGGTCTTACAGAACCGGCTCGATACTCTCGCCCAGTGGGTGGAGGAAGGTATTTTCCTCCAGGTCACGGCACAGTCGATCCTGGGCTCATTTGGAAAGAGGGCCCGACAATGCGCCGTCCAGCTTCTGCGGCGGGGACTCGTCCACTTCGTCGCCAGCGACGGACACGGCGCCAGCCGCAGGCCTCCTCGCCTGGATGAGGCGCGCCAGTGGGTCTCCGAGGAGTTCGACGACGTCACCGCCGGCCGCTTGTTCCTCGAGTATCCCGCGGCGGCCCTGGTTGGAGAGGACGTGCCGGCCGGCCGCGTCCCGGTCCCTCCTCCCCGCCGCCGCTGGTATTCCTTCTGGCGCTGACCCAGGCTGTACACTGAAAGTATGAGATGGCTGGCCGCCTTGGCGGTGGCTTTCTGCTTGCCTCTGCTGGGCTCCGAGACTGAGGTGGGAGAGCTTGCCGCCCGCATCCGCGACGCCGGGGTCGATCCCGATCAGTGCTACCGCGTGCGCGACCTGAATTTCGCCAAGGAGGATATCCGCATCTACCTTACCGACGGGTATCTGGCCTTTGGCAAGGAGGTCGACGGGCGACGCTACACGGCGGTATTCGTCGTCCAGGAGGACGGCGGCGACGCGGAAGTGCTCGTGTTCCCGCCCACGCGCAGTGAGCGCTTGAGCCTGGCTCGCGCCACGAAGTCGCCCAATTTCAACGAGCATTTCAAGCTCGCGGTGATGGTGTTCACGGACGAGACCTTCAAGACTCTCCTGCGGACCCTGTCCGCCAACGGAGAGCCCGTAAAGAGCCCCGAACGCGGCCACATGCTGGCCGAGACGTGGAACCCCGTGGTGCGAAACCTGGTGTCCAGCTTCGAGACCCGCTTGATGTACGATGCCCTCTCTCGCGCCGGCGCCGATCGGGGTTTCTTCTACGCGGCCGTCACGGGCGCCACGCTCGGCAATTTCGACGTGATCTACGATCCGGAACGGCGGGAACAGATCGTTCTTGGGCGGGTCGGCTTTCGCGACAGCATCCCGATCTTCGACATCTGGACCAGTTTCGAGTCGCTCGCCTCCCGGAGGGGGCGGCTCTCCTCCCCAGCGGAGCCTTACACGCTCAGCGATTACCGCCTGAGCGCTTCGCTCGATCCGGATCTCAGCCTGAAGGTCTCCACTCGAGTCACGCTGACGGCAGGCGCGGACGGAACGCGTGTGGCAACTTTCAACCTCTCTCCGCGGATGCGCCTGATAAAGGCTGCCGTCAACGGCCGGCCCGCCCAGTTTTTCCAGCGCGACACCGTCAGAGAGAGCCTGCTGCGCGGCGGAGACGCCATCTTCCTGCTGGTTTTCGAGGAACCCCTGCAAGCCGGCAAGACGTACGAACTGGAGTTTGAGAACGAAGGCTCTGTCATTCACGCTGCCGGAAACAACGTGTTCTACGTCAGTTCGCGCGACAACTGGTATCCCAACTCCCTGTCGCAGTTCGCGCGTTACGACGTTACCTTCCGCCATCCGAAAGGGCTGACGCTGGTTGTGCCGGGCGAGGTTGTGGAGGAGGCCGAAGACGGCGAGATGATCGTCGTCCGCCGGCGGATGTCCACGCCCGTGCGAGTCCTGGGCTTTAATCTGGGCGATTATGAAAGGGTTGCGCTGAAACTGAACTCGCACGGGGTGGAGGTCTACGCCAACAAGCGCGCGGAGCCTGGCTTGCAACCTCCGCCGCAGCCAGCCATGGTCCTGACGCCCGTCTGGCCCACGATCCCCCGGCCTGGCGGCAGACCCCAGGTTCAAATGGACCTGCCGCCGCCCCGTCCGTTGCCGAATCCGCTGGCGCGGCTGAAGCAATTGGCCTCCGAGGTTGCTTCGGCCTTTGAGTTCATGATCGCCAGTTTCGGCCCGGCGCCCACCAGCACGCTGACGGTTTCCCCCATCCCAGGGGCCTTCGGCCAGGGATTCCCCGGCCTGGTTTACCTCTCGACGGTCTCCTACCTTCTCCCGCAGGCTCGTCCCGCGGCGGTGCAGGGGCCGCTCCAGGAGACGTTCTATTCGGAAATCCTCCAGGCGCACGAGATTGCTCACCAGTGGTGGGGCAACACCGTGGCCTCGGCCAGCGAGCAGGATGCCTGGATCATGGAGGCCCTGGCGAACTATTCGGCGTTGCTCTATCTCGAGAAACGCAAAGGGCCGAAGGCCGTCGACGCCGTTCTGGCAGACTATCGGAAACGGCTCCTCACCGAGGTTGAGCCTTCACGGACGCTCGATTCCATGGGTCCCATTGTCTGGGGGTCGCGGCTGATTTCCTCGACAGCCCCGGACGCCTGGCGCGCCATCACTTACGAGAAGGGCTCCTGGATCGTGCATATGCTGCGCCGGAGGCTTGGCGACGAGCGCTTCCTGGCCATGCTGCGTGAGCTGACCACCCGCCACCGGCAGCGAACCCTGACCACCGAACAATTTCGGGCCCTGGCCGCCGAGTTCTCACCGGACGGCGCCCCCGACCGTACCTTGGAGAGTTTCTTCGAGAACTGGGTTTACTCAACCGGAATCCCCACCGCGAAACTCGAATACTCGCTCCGCGGCAAAGCTCCCGCACTGCGCGTGGAAATCAAGGTGACTCAGTCCGGCGTGGACGAGGATTTCACGGCGCTCCTGCCCGTGGAGATTCAATTTCGGGGCGCCCGCCCCATCACCGTCTGGGTGAGAACCGACGATGAGCCGGTGACCTTGACGGCGCCCGTCAAACAGGCGCCGTCCGCGGTTCTGCTCGACCCCGGCGACACCGTTCTGGCGGTCAAGCGCTAAGCCCGCCTCACCAGGCGAAGTAGCCTTCTCGTGTCCGCAGACGCAGCCCCGGCTGCTTCAGGCGCACCTGAATCCGGCGCCAGCGGCCGTCGAAGTTCTGGTTGGCCGGATAGTAGGCCAGCGTGTAGACACTGCGAAGTTCTTCCGCCACCTGCTCGTAGACCGGCTCCATGGCCTCGATCGACTTCGCCTCGAAGACCCGTCCGCCGGAGGCTTGCGCCACCTGGCTGAGGTTCCTCCTCGCCGCCGCGGAGAACAGCGGCCAGTCGTCCGTACCTGTCAGCACCGGGTAGATCAGCACATTCATGCGAGCCGCCGCGTCGCGCAACGAACCCGGTGAAATCAACGAGCGGCCGGATGTCACCAGCTTTCCCAGCGAACTGTCGATGCCGTCGCTGATGACAATCAATGCGTTCCGCTGTTCCATGTCCTCCAGAAATTCCTCCGCGCAGGAAAGGAAGATCGAATCGTAAAGCGGCGTCTGGCCTTCCACCTCCGGGATGGCGTCGATCTTGTCGAGCAGCGCCGTCCGGTCCGAACTGAGTCTGGATACCACGTAGAACAGACTGTTGCCGAGCGCGTAGACCGCCACCTTGTCACGCTCCCGGGCGATGCCGATGAACCTGCGCGCCACCTCCTTCATCGACTCCCGGTAGCCCTTCGTGCTGCCGCTCAGATCCAGCAGCAGCGCCAGATTGAACGGCACGCCTTCCGACCGGGCCGAGACGAGAGTCTGACGAGTCCCGCTCTCCAACACCTCGAAATCATCCGGTTTCAAGCCGGCGACGGGATGTCCGTCCGGACCCGTCACCGCCACGGTGAGGCTTACCAGCCTCACGTCCGCGGAAAAGACGGGAAGTCCGGCCTCCACGCCCGGCCCCTCCGCGAGGCTGGGCGGAGCCGCGGCCGTGACCCGTCCTTCCCTCCGCGCCACGCGCTTCAGCCACGCGGCCAGCAGCGAAGCGGCCTCCGAGGGCGGCTTCACCCACGAGTGCCGCGGTACGGGCAGATCCTCCAGGTCCAGTCTGCCCGGCGAGCCGCCGCGGATCCGGATTTCGCCGAAAAATGCGCCCTCCAGCGGCGCCTCCGGGGAAGGCGTCTTGCCCGCCGCAATCAGCCACTGCCTCGGCTGATCAAACGTGCGCACCACGATCCCTCTCTGGCTGGAGATGCGCTTGGGCTTCACCAGGGAGAATCCCGCGAGCCGCACCATCGACCATGGCGTCGCGATGCGCAGGTCGCCCGTGTCGGTCGACAGGCTGACCATCCGCGACAAGCCCGAGAAGGAGATGGCCCCCTCCTTCGTCACGCCCGCAAACGGGGTCCCGATGGGGAGGTCTACCTCCACGCGGACCGCCGCCCCTCCCTCGGGGCACTTGATCTGCAAGGTTCCCGAATCCTCCAGAATTTCTTCCCGGCAGGCGCTCCTCGACGAAGCGGGAAGGAAGCGAACCGTCGCCTGCTCGTTCGGGGAGGGCTGGACCGAGATCGCGCCAGCCAGATTTTCCACGCGAATTGCCTGGATCGCGGCCGCGGCGCAAATCTCTCCACAAAGCAGAAGGATCACGCTTGTCCTGTACCAACTTCGCACGAGTCTGCCCCCGAATCCGCCGCCGCCCGCATTATACCGCCCGGCCCATTGCGGTATCATTTCTCTTCCCATGGAACAGGCTCCAGAACAAGAGATCTCTCCTCGAGTATCCGTGATCCTCATCTCCCGCAACAATGAAGCGGATGTGCGCGGCAGCCTGGAGTCGATCGAGGCCGCTACGGACAGGAATACGATCGAGACTCTGCTGGTGGACAGCGGCTCTCGCGATGGGTGTTCCCAGCTTGACGCCGATTTCCCCTCGCTCCATCTGCACCGCCTGCCCCGCAATTTCGGCGCTGTGCGCGCGCTGAATATCGCCATGCGCACGGCCCGCGGCGATTACTTCCTGATCCTGGAGCCGCCCGCGAAAGTCGCCCCCCATACGGTTTCGCGCCTGGCCGCCCTGTTGGAAGCGGAGAGCGGCGCGGCGGCGGTTTGTCCTCTGTCGGTCCATCCGGATGGGCTGCCCGCAACGCGGCTGCACCCGCTGCCGTTGCCGGACGAGTTGCGCCGCGCCTGTTCGCAAGGCGATTTCTCCGATTGGAAGCCCGCGCCCAACGAGCCGGGCCCGATCGAAGTCGACTTCATCAACCCGCCGGTGATCATGGTCCGGGCCTCTTTCCTCAAGGGCCTGCGCTTCCTGGATCAGCGGTTCGGACAGCACTGGTGGGACCTCGAGATCTGCACCCAGATCCGCCGCGCCGGCAAGAAGATCCTTTTGCTGCCGGCTGTCCAGGTTACCCTCCCGCCTCAGGAGCGTCCGCAGTCAATCCCCTCCGGCGCCCGGAGCCTGGCGGCGGCGGATCGCTACGCCTGCGCCGCCCTTTGGGTTGGCAAGCACTACGGCGCCTGGCAGGGCGCGAAGTTTCGCCTGCTCTCGGTCTGTGGTTGCGCGGGCCGCGCCCTGCTGAGCCTTCTGACATTCCAGGAGCCGGGCTTCCACATTGCGCTTTTTGCTTCCTTGCTGAGCGGCCAGAAGATCGACGGCTCCCAGAGGGCGCTGTAGCCTAAGCAATTCCACCTAGACCGGACCCAATCCGCACCGAGGGCGCACTCCCGCGGCTGGTTTCGCCCGATACTTTTCTCAGACCGGCGATGAACGAAGCGCTCTGGATCGCTTTGCCTTTCGTGGCTTCCCTGGGCTCGGGGATCCTCGCCTACATTGTGTCCCAAGCCCGGAATGAAGCGCTGCTGGCTCGGGAGCGGGCGGAGCTTGCCGGAATCCGCACGGAACTGGTCAATCAGAGCAGGTCGATCGGCGACAAGTTGAATGCCGCTCGCGCGGAGGCGCGGCGGCTGGCTCTGGACGAATTCCTGGCCGATGTGCGCGTGGAGGAGCGCCGTTTTGTGCGGGAGATCGGGACGCCGGACGCGCGAAAGAAGTGTCTCGTACTTCAGGAGAGGATCTGCTTCCGCAATATTCCGCTCTCGCAGTGGATCCAGAGAGAACTGGACATGGCGGGCGAGTCCCCTGCCATCGATGCGCCTTGCCCCGCTCCCAAAGTGGAGGCCGCTGCCGGTCCCCGCCGCCTGATCCGGTGATTACCTTCCCGTGATCAACATGCGGGCCGCAATCACAAGCATGAAGGCGGCATAGAGACGCCGGACGACCTCCGGCGGCAGTGATGTTGTAATGCGCGCTCCGAAATAGGCCCCGATGAACAATCCAAGCGCCACGAGGGCCGCAAAGCGGATGTTGATCATTCCCTCGCGGTAGTACTGGAAGGCGCCCAGCAATCCCACCGGCGGAATCAGAGCGGCCAGACTGGTTCCGATGGCCTCCGTTTCCTTCAGCTTTACCAGGAAGAGCAAGGCGGGGACGATAATCAAACCGCCGCCGATTCCGAACATCCCTGCGAACACTCCCGCCACAAGGCCGATCGCCAACAGCACCAGGTTCATCATGACGAATGCAGTCTAGCAGAACGGGCCACAGGCCGGTGGCGCGATTCCCAGCGGCTCGCAGGAGTTCTGTGCGCCTCCTCGCCGCCGGCCGAGCGCTGGCTTCGGGCCTGACCTGCCCGCATTCCCGCTCGTTCTGCGGTTACTATTAGGAGGCTGGCCACAACACGAGGGAGCTTTGAAGATGTCCGAACAGAGAGCGCTTTCTGATCCTTTGCCTTTCCGCCGGCGCGACGTATTGAAGCTGGCGGCGCTTGCAGCGGGCGCTCGCCGCCTGGCGGCGGCGCCGCCGCGCCGGGGCGAGTACGATCCGGACAACATCAAGATTGCTACGCGGCTGCCCATCCGCTCGGCATCCGATGAGGACCTGCTGTTTCTCAAGCAACTCGGGCTGCGATGGGTCCACGCCGAGTTTGGGGCCGACGCCTCCTACGATTTCATCAAGAGCACGCAGGAGAGGCTTGGCCGCTTTGGGATCGGAATCTACGTGGGAGTAATGGACGCCTACCGCTCGCTCCGGATCCAGCTCGGGCAACCCGGGCGCGACCAGGACATCGAGAAATTTCAGGCCTTTCTGCGAGACCTGGGGCGGCTGGGGATTCCCGTCTCCAAGATCGACTTCCACCCGGCGAACACCTACACGACGACGATGGTCGAAACCCCGCGCGGTTACCGGGCCCGCGAGTTCAGCGTGGACGAGTTCAGAAAGACCGGTGAAAAGCAAGCTTTTGAGCGCCCGTATCACGCCGAGGAGATCTGGGCCAACTACACCTACTTCATCAAGGCTGTGCTCCCCGTGGCTGAGCAGGCCAACGTCCGCCTGGCGCTCCACCCCGACGATCCGCCGCTGGACTTTATGAACGGAGTCGCCAAGGTCTTCGTCCATTACGATGGCTACCGCCGCGCGGAACAGATCGCCGGAGGCAGCAAGCACTGGGGGCTGATGTTTTGCGTGGGCACCTGGGGCGAAGGCGGAGACAAGATGGGCAAGGACATTTTCGGGATGATCCAGGACTTCGGGGCGCGCGGCAAGATTCAGGCTGTGCATTTCCGCAACGTCAGCTCCCCGCTGCCGCGGTTTCATGAGACGTTCATGGACGACGGGTACCTGGATATGTACGCCATCGTGAAAGCCTTGCGCCAGGTGCGCTTCAGCGGATCCATGGTGCCCGACCATATTCCGGCGCTGGCCGGCGACCGGGGGATCAACCGCGCCGGAACCGCTTATTGCATCACCTACATGCGCTCCTTGCTCCACCGCGCCAACGAAGAGGTGGGGTGAAGAGGCAGGCCGGGAAGCCCTGCCTCCAAAAGCTCGCGGTCCTGTAAACCTCAGCCGCGGTTGCCCGTCATAAACGGTAGGTATGATAGGCGTGATGGCCCGCTCGTCCGCGACCCCATCGGCGGCAGGAGTCTGTGTGGACGAATTCGACGCCTGGATGAAGGCGGAACAACGGCGGATCTATTCCCTGTGCCTGCGTCTGGTAGGGGACCGCGATGAGGCCGGCACGCTTACGCAGGAGGTCTTCCTGAAGGCGTACCGGGCGCTCTGCCGTCAGGGCTGTCCGTCCCTCGACGATCCGGCTAAGTGGCTGACCCGGATCGCCGTGAATAGCTGCCTCGACCGGTTGCGTTCCAGGCGGTGGCAGTTCTGGAAGCGTCGCGTGTCACCGGAGGACGAGGACGCAGTATTGGCCATGGCCCGCGATCCGCGGCCGGACGCCGAGAGCCGTTTGCTGGGCGAGGAGATCGCCGGCCGGCTTGCCAGGGCGCTTCAGGGGCTGAGCGGCAGGCAGAGGTCGGTGTTTGTGTTGAGGCATTATGAGGACCGCGCGCTGGAGGAGATAGCGGAGATTCTGGGATTGAACCCCGGCACCGTAAAGGCGCATCTGGCAAGGGCCGTCGCGAAGTTGCGCCGCGAGTTGCACGATCTTTACTTCGGGGGGCAGGCGCGCCGCGATGGGAGGCAATACAGTGGGAAACAGGCATTATAGCGACAGTGATTTGATCGACAGGCTGTACGGCCTCGGCGCCGCCGGATCGCACCTGGATGAATGCGAATTTTGCGGCGGCCGCTGGAAGGAACTGCTGGCGAAGCGGGAACAGACGCGGGAGGCCGCTCCGGTGAGCGAGGATCAACTGGTCCGTCAGAGGACGGCGGTGCGGGAGGCCATTCGGAGCCGTGCTGGCCGGCCCTGGCGGACCTATGCCATGGCCGCAGTCACGGCAGCGGCTCTGCTGCTCGCTGTTTCGCTGACCCTCACTTCTCCGGGCCGCCCGCCGGCGCCGGTTCCCGAGACAGCCTCTGTGGTTTCGGACGCCGAACTCCTGGCGGACGTCTATTCGGCGGTTTCGGTTTCAGAGCCGGTGGCTCTGGATCCCGTCCGCGCTTTGTTTGAGGTGGAACAATGAGACGACTTTTGTTCTTGATAGTTTTGTCCGCGGCCCTGTGCTGCGGGCAGGCTATGGACGACTTTGCGTGGTGGGACAGTCCCATCGCCCAGAATCTGAATCTGACGCCGGAGCAGCATAAGCAGATCCAGGCGGCCGTCCGCGAATTTCGCGACCGGCTGATTGAGCAGCGCGCGGCCGTGCAGAAGTCGGAGGCGAACCTGATGGACCTCATGAACGAGGACCAGGTCAACGAAGCCAGGACGCGCGAGATGATCGACAAAGTGGTCAGTTCGCGCGGCGAGCTGATGCGCACTCTCTCGCTCATGAGTCTGCGCCTGCGGATGGTTCTGACTCCCCAGCAGTGGCAGGAACTGCGCGCCCGGCGCGGGCGGCAGCTTGCCCAGCGCCAGCCTGGCGGACCCGGACTGGGGCCGGGGCTGGGAGCCGCGGGACGGCAAGCCATCCGGCCGAGGTTGCAGCAGCCCCTGCCGCCCGCGCGGCGGCAACTCCTTCAGCAGCGCCTCCGTCAACTGGACCGCCGGTTGCAACAAGGCGGACCCCTGAATCCCGAGGAGCGGCAGGAGATTCTGGACCGCCTTCATGAATTGCAACAGCTCGTGGCCGGCGAGGGCGAGCCGGCCCCCGCGGCGCCGGCCAGGCGCGGCCCTTCCGGTCCTCCTCCTCCAGGCCAGATGTTCTGAGCTCCGGCGCCCCGCTGGGAATCACGCCTGACCGCCTGTTACAATGAAGTTAAACAGGCGGCAGGCGATGCTGGCGACAGGCACTCTGGCGGAAGAAATCCTCGAACTGAAGCGCGAACGCCGCGCCATGCTTCTGGCGCACCATTACCAGGAATCAGAAATTCAGGAGCTGGCCGACGCTATCGGCGACAGCCTGGAGTTGTCTCGCAAAGCCAGGGAGTTCCAGGGAGACGTGATCGCATTCTGCGGCGTCTGGTTCATGGCGGAGACGGCCAAGGTGCTGAATCCGGAGAGGGTTGTCGTTGTGCCGGACCGGGAGGCGGGATGCAGCCTGGTGGAAAGTTGCACGGCGGAGCAGATCCGCGCCTACCGTGAGCGGCATCCGGATCACGTCATCGTCAGCTACATCAATACTTCCGTCGAGGTAAAGGCGGAGAGCGACATCCTTTGCACGTCGCGCAACGCGGTTCAGGTCGTGAATTCCATCCCCCCGGAACGCACGGTCCTGTTCCTGCCGGACATGAACCTCGGCAACTACGTCAAGCAGCAGACCGGCCGCGAGAACCTGAAGATCTGGCAAGGCATCTGCGTGGTGCATGCCACGTTCGCGGCCCGGCGCGTGGCCGCCGCGCTGGCGGAGCACCCCGGCGCCAGGATCGCCGCCCATCCCGAGTGCCCGCCCGAGGTATTGGCGATGGCCGATTTCGTCGGCTCGACCTCGGCGATCATCGAATACTGCGTGCGGACCGATGCGCCGGAGTTCATCGTGATGACCGAGAGCGGCGTTTCGCACTCTCTGCGCCAGCGGGCGCCGGGCAAGAAGTTCCACTTCGTTCCGAACGAGCAGTGCAATTGCAGCGAGTGCCCCTACATGAAGATGAACACGCTCGAAAAGCTGCGGGATTGCCTGCGCGACCTCAAGCCTGCCGTGGAGATTCCGCCGGAGATCATGAAACGGGCGCTCGTGCCGTTAGAGCGGATGCTCGCCCTGCGCTAAGCTCCGCGGGGAAACAGTCCTGCCCGTACAATAGAAGTCTTCTATGCGAATCGCCCTGGCTCAGGTGAATACGACGGTTGGCGACCTGGCCGGCAACGTCAGCCGCATGCTGGAAGCGGCTCGCCGCGCCTGCGCGGCGGGCGCGGAACTGGTGGTCTTCCCGGAACTGAGCATTACCGGCTACCCTCCCTGGGACCTGGTGGAGAAGCCCAGCTTTCTTCAGCGGACGGAAGAACAGCTTTTGCGCCTGGCGCGCTCGACGGCGGACCTGAGCGCCAGCGTCATCTGTGGCTACGCGGGCCGCTCTCACTCGCGCACCGGCAAGACGGCTACGAACAGCGCAGCGCTTTTGGAAGGCGGAGAGATCGTTTTCCGCCAGCACAAGATGCTGCTTCCGACCTACGACGTTTTCGACGAAGCCCGGTACTTCATGCCCGCCGAGCAACAGTCCCTTTGCGTCATCCGGGGAGAGAAGGTGGCCCTGACGATCTGCGAAGACGCGTGGAACGACAAGCAGTATTGGGAACGGCGGCTCTACCGGCGCGATCCCGTGGAGGAGCTGGCCGCACAGGGCGCGAATCTGCTCATCAGCATCAATGCCTCGCCCTACCACATGGGCAAGCGCGCGCTGCGGCGGGAGATCTTTACGGCGACGGCAAGACGCCACGGCGTTCCGGCGATCTATGTCAACCAGGTGGGCGGCAACGACCAGCTCGTTTTCGATGGGAGCAGTTTTGCGGTGGCGCCCGGCGGCTCCGTCATTGCCTCCGCAGCCTCGTTTCAGGAAGACCTGGCGATGGTGGATACCGCCGCCGGTACGGGGGATATGCGGCAGAATCTGGAAGACGAAAGGGAGGCCGTGTACGAAGCGCTGGTTCTCGGAACCCGGGACTACCTGCAAAAGTGCGGATTTCAGCGGGTCCTTTTAGGGCTGAGCGGCGGCATCGATTCCTCATTGACGGCGGTCATCGCGGCCGATGCCGCCGGCAAAGAAAACGTCGTGGGCGTGGCGATGCCCGGGCCGTATTCGTCGGAAGGCAGCCTGGCCGACGCCCGCGCTCTCGCGGAGAAGCTGGGGATCCGTTTTGAAGTTATCCCGATTACGGGCGTCTACGAGAAGTTTCTGGAACTGCTGGACCCGCTGTTCAACCACGCTCCGAAAGACGTCACCGAGGAGAACCTCCAGGCCCGTTTGCGCGGAGTCACGCTGATGGCGCTCTCCAACAAATGGCGCGCTCTGGTGCTCACCACCGGCAACAAGAGCGAAATCGCCGTCGGCTATTGCACTCTGTACGGCGACATGATCGGCGGACTGGCGGTCATCAGCGACGTGCCCAAGACACTGGTTTACGAACTGTCGCGCATCGCCAACCGGCGCCACCCTGGCGCGATCCCCGAGACGGTTTTCACCAAACCGCCGTCCGCCGAACTGCGGCCGAATCAGAAAGACACGGATTCTCTTCCGGAGTACGAAGTGCTGGACGCGATCCTGCGCGCCTACGTCGAAGAAAACCGAAGTCCGGCGGAGATCGCGGCGGCTCATAATCTGCCGCTGGACCTGGTTCGAGATGTGGCCTTCAAGGTGGACCGCAACGAGTACAAACGCCAGCAAGCCGCTCCCGGATTAAAGGTCACGACCAAGGCGTTCGGGGTGGGCCGCCGGTTTCCGATCGCGCAGAGGTTTTTCGAATGAGGCGGGCTCTGACGGCGGCGCTGCTTCTGGGCGCGATTCTGCTCTGGTCGCAATCCCCGGAGCGCATCCAGGTGGGACCGTTGCCGGGAGGCGGCATCCTGCTGAACAGCGCCTGGATCGTGTGGCCGGCGGGCCGGCAGGTTCCTGTCGATTCGTTCCCCATGTCCAGCGCGCTTTCCCCGGACGGCCGCCACCTTCTCGTGCTGAACGCCGGACTGAGTCCTCCGTCGGTCAGCGTGATCCGCGTTCAGGATGCGCGTGAGGTTTCGCGCCGCGAAGTTCCGGACGCCTGGCTGGGACTCACTTTCGCGGCCGGGGGCAAATTGGTTTACGTGGGGGGAGGCTCGCAGGCGGCGGTGTACGAGTTCTCATTCCTGGAGGGAGAACTGACGCCCGTCCGAACCTTCCCGGTCGTCGATCCGGCCAAACGGACGGATCGGGATTTCGTCGGCGACGTGGCGCTGTCTCCGGACGGACGATTGCTCTACGCGGCGGAGCTGTTCCGCGATTCGGTCGCCGTGATCAATCCTCAGTCCGGCCGCGTGATCGAGCGATTCAAGACAGGCCGGCGTCCCTACCGCATTCTTTTTCACCCGGACGGGCAGTCGCTGTTCGTTTCGAGTTGGGCCGATGGGATGGTGCTGCGCCACTCCGCGGAAGTGGGCGAAGTGCAGGCCCGGCTGCGTCTCGGCCCGCACCCCACCGACATGCTCTGGGTCTCCCAGCGGCCAAAGACGGATCCAGACGAGGCGCCCAGCCCTTATGCCGCGAGGATCTTTGTCGCCGTCTCCAACTCAAACAACGTCTACATGCTGGGCGTGACGGAGGCCAACGATGTCCGGCTGGCCGCGGTCGTGAACATCGCGCTGACGCCGCAGCAACCCGCGGGCATGACTCCCAGCGCGCTGGCGGCGGACCCCGAGCAAGGCCGCCTGTACGTGGCCTGCTCGGATGCCAACGCCGTGGCGGTGGTGGGCGTGGATTATGAGAAGCCGATCGTTCAAGGCATGCTGCCGGCGGGCTGGTATCCGGTTTCCGTGAAGGCGCTCCCCGGCGGCGGTCTGGCCGTGGTGAACGGCAAGGGCGCGGGCCAGGCGCGGGGCACGGTGTCTCTGCTTTCGCCGCTGGACCTGGTCCCCCTCGAGGCGCACACCCGGATCGTGTTCGAGAACACCCCCTATGCGGATTCGCTGCTCGAGGACGCCGGCATCGGCGCGAACGGACCAATCCCCGCCAAGCCCGGCGATGCCGGGCCGATTCAGCACGTGGTGTACGTCGTCAAGGGGGGGCTCACCTACGACGAGGTCTTCGGCGGCTTGAAGAACGGCAACGGCGACCCGTCGCTGGCGCAATACCCGGAAACGGCGCTGCCCAACCATCACCGGCTGGCGCACGAATTCCCGCTGCTCGACAACTTCTACCGGAACGGAGATGGATTCGCTGACGGCATGCAGTGGTCCTTCGCCGCCATCGCTTCCGACTACGTGCAGAAGCTATGGCCTGCCAGCGCCGCCCGGCGCCGGCGGGCCGATGATCTCCTGGGCGGGGAGCCCGCATCCTATCCGCCGGCCGGCTACCTGTGGAACAACGCCATGCAGGCCGGGATTTCGGTTCGAAATTACGGCTGTTTTCTCCAGGAGCCATCGCTGAAGCCGATCACGGCCCCGGAAACGGCCGGCAGCGGAGGTCCCGATCAGAGACGGGCACGGCTCTTCCTGAGCGACTTCCAGGGCTTCGAAACGGCAGGCGCGGTTCCTCCCCGGCTTATGACAATCTGCCTGCCCGGCAGCGATCCCGCGGACAACGATCGGGCTTTGGGATTGATCGTGGAGGCCGTCTCCCGGAGCCGCATTTGGCCCCGGACGGCCATCTTCGCCGTCGAAGCGGGCGGGTCCGGCGGCAAGGATCATGTCAGCCCCTATCGCTCTCCCGCCTTCGTGATCTCGCCGTACGCGCGGCGCAAGGTTACCGACAGCACCTTCTACAACACAACTTCCGTGCTGAGGACGATTGAGCTGATCCTCGGACTGCGCCCGATGAGTCACTTCGATGCGGCGGCGCGGCCGCTGGCGGCGAGTTTCCAGGCGAAGCCGGACGCGGCCGCCTACGAGGCGGCTGGTCCCAACCGTTAACCGACATGGCAAGAATCTACCTTTGTTTCCTCTGGCACATGCACCAGCCCTACTACAAGGACCTCGCGACCGGCGAGTACAAACTCCCGTGGACGCGGCTTCATGCGTTGAAGGACTACCGCGGCATGGTGCGGGTTCTGGAGGAATTCCCCGATGTCCGCCAGACGTTCAACATCGTTCCTTCGATGATGGTCCAGGTGGAGGATTACGCGTCGGGGCAGGCCGCCGATCCGTTCCTCCGTTGCGCGCTGAAGCCGGCCGAAGATCTGAGCGAGAACGAGCAGCGCTTCATCTTGCGCTACTTCTTTCAGGCGAACCCGGACCGGATCATCCGGCGCTATCCGCGTTACGGAGAACTGCTCGACGCCTGGCATGCGTCGGGCAGGGAGTACAAGCGGGCCCGCCGGCTTTTCTCCGCACAATCGCTGCGCGATCTTCAGGTGCTGTCCCAGATCGCCTGGTTTGACGAAGACGTTTTGCGAGACGATTCCGATGTCCGGGGGCTGGTCCAGAAGGGCAGGGACTTTTCGTTGGAAGACCAGGCGCTTGTGGGCCGGAAACAGGAAGCATTTCTCTCGACCGTGATTCCGGCCTATCAGGAGTTTGCCGCCGCCGGCCAGATCGAGATCTCCACCACGCCGTTCTATCATCCGATTCTGCCGCTCCTGTGCGATTCTTCGATCGCCGAGGTGGCCCATCCCCACGTGCCACTTCCGACCCGCTTCCGGTACCCGCAGGATGCGCGGTTGCAACTGGAGAGGGCGCGGGAGTACGTGGCGGACAAGTTCGGCGGCCCGCCGGCGGGGCTGTGGCCGTCGGAAGGTTCGGTCTCGGACGAGGTGCTGGAGATCGCCGCCGATCTTGGTTTTCACTGGCTGGCGACGGACAATGCCGTGCTGGCGCGAACGCTGTGCCACCCGGTCCACGTCGCGGACTGTTACAAACCCTACGTCTGGCGCCGGAACAACCGCGAGATCCGGGTCGCGTTCCGGGATCACTTCTTAAGCGATCTGGTTGGATTCGTATATTCCCGGATGGGGGCGGCCGAGGCCGCCGCGGATTTCCTGCACAGAATTCGCGAGAATTGCCGGGGGATCCTGAGCGGCGGCCGCAGCGCGTTCGTGCCCATCATCCTCGACGGCGAAAACGCCTGGGAGTATTACGAACGCAACGGGCGCCCCTTCCTGCGGGAGCTCTACCGCGTGATTTCGGAAGACCCGCAGATTGAAGCGCTCACCATGAGCGAGGCCTTCCGGCGGATGGAAGCGGAGCCGCTGGGCGGCATCTTTCCCGGTTCCTGGATCAACGCCAACTTCGACATCTGGATCGGCGCCGAGGAGGACAACATCGCCTGGGAATACCTGTTGCGAGCCCGGCGGACCTACGAGAAGGTTTTGTCATCAACTGAGGCGGCGAGCATCTCCAAGGAGAAGCAGGAGCTGGCGCTTGAGGAGCTTCTGATCGCCGAGGGCAGCGACTGGTGCTGGTGGTATGGCCCCGAGCATACGTCCGAGAACCGGCAGGAATTCGACAAGCTGTTCCGCGATCACCTGGCTATGGTTTACCGGGCGCTGAACCTCGCGCCGCCGGAGGAACTCTCCCGCCCCATACTGAGGGCCGCTGCGGAGGAATTCCACGCGTTTCCAACGGCCCACATCCGGCCTGCCATCGATGGAGAAGTGACTTCGTTCTTCGAGTGGCTGGGGGCCGGTCTGGTGCGGGTCGACGGGCGCTCCGGCGCGATGCACGGAGGCGTGCCCCTGATCCGGGAATTGCGTTACGGCTCCGATGGCGCGGCCTTCTTCGTGCGGATCGATTTCGAGGCCGCCGCGTCCGAGAGGCTCGAGGGCATGGAGGTGAGGATCAACGCCGGCCTGGCCGGGATGACGGTTCGCTTGCAACCGCAGGCTGCCGAACTTCAAGCGGGCGCCCCGGCGGCCGTGGTGGCGGCTTACGGAAAGATCCTGGAGTTGGAGGTGCCGATGGAGGCCACGGGCGTCAAGAGGGGCGATCCCGTGCGGCTGCAAGTTTCCGTCTGGCACGAAGGGCTCCCCATGGATGCGCTACCCCAGCACGGTTGGCTTGAGTGCCCTACAGCCGAGCCGGCGTCGTGGCCTATGTGAGACTCGCCGTCTCTCCGGCAGCGTACGTGTGCGCGCAATTCTTCCCCCCGCACCGCCTCAGCAGAGAAAGGCCGGCCCGTTCGCGGAGGAGCCGGCGTCCTCAGACCCGGCGGCTGGAATATTTGTTGAACAGAGAGATGAGCTTCTCGGCCATTTTCGGCGGGGCCATCTCCTGCGTGATCACTTGCTTATTGTCGACCGGCTTGCCGTACATCTCCCGGTTTGCGTCCTGATCCGGGCGGAGCGTGGCGCCGTTCAGAGCGATTCCCGCGAAGACGCCGCGCGAGCGCGACCAGGAGAGTATCTCCGCAGTCATGTAAGCGTCCGTCTGCGCCGTCGCGGTGCGTCCCACGGGGCCCGCCGCCACGGAGGCGTCGCCGCCGACCGTGAACTTGCTCGACAGCAGCCGCTGCGCGCCGCGCTCGTTCATGACCAGCATGATCACGTCGGTCTCCGAACCGCCGATCTGGAACCCGAAGCTGCCCCCTTCGACGCGGATTGCGGCGGGGCCGGTCCAGCCGGCGCCGCTCTTCTTACGGCAGGAGAGGAACCCGCGGCCGTACTTCGCGCCGAAAATGAACGCTCCCTTTTTCAAGCCGGGAACGACGACAATGCAATGCGCGCGGTCCAGAAGTTCCTGCGGAATCGCTTTGTCCGACGCCGCCATCACCTCATTGAAGACCGTCGCGGCGTCGTCCAGCCGGTTGGCCACGGCCGATTGCCCAAACAAGGTCCCTGTGCTCATCGCCAGCGCGACCGCCGCTACTGCCAGTTTCGTCATACTCATTTCCTCCCCAGAAACCGAAGTCTCACGTTCGTTGCCCGCCGTTCTCCACCGCCATAGGTCAGGAAGAAGGGCGAGTCCACATTGTTGTTCACCACGTTCGGGTTCCCATGATTGGTAAGGTTGTTGTAGCCTGCCCGTAATGCCCAGAGATAACCCCACAGCCGCAGTTTCTTCTCGGCATGCAGATTAATGCTGAAATGCGCCGGCAGCCGCCTCTCATTGGGCGATCCGACTCGAGAGCCTTCTTCATTGTACACGCTGAACGGGAAGCCGCTTCTGGCTTCCATCAAATAAGCCAGCCCGGTCTCGCGCAGGGCGCGCCGCATCCATCCTGGTCCGAAACTCTGAGGCAATGGGGTCCATCCCCAAGCCAGGAGGCGGTGCGGGGCGTCCCAATTGAGCGGACCGGCCGCCTGCGGGCCGAACAGAGGGTTCTCGGGGGAGATGTCGACAACGGCGCTGGACCGGGCCAACGAGTAGGTATAGCTGACCAGCCATTCAAAGCGCCCCGCGAAGGTGTTTCTCAAAGTTGTCTCCCAGGCATCGTAAAGGTCGCGCCGCCGATTGGCGAGGGTATATGCAGTCAGCGCCTCGGGGGGACCGTCCGACGGACCGTAGAAAGCGAGGCCGTCGTAACCTCTCCTGCGCGAATAGGCCGATGCCAGATGAATCCCGCCGGGGAGCATCCGCTCCAGGCTTAAGCTGTACACGCGAAACCTCGGGACCCGCAAGGACCGCTCGTCCGACAGCAGCGCGGTCTCTACGGGAGGCTGCAACAGCAGACCGGATCGCGAGTAGTAGGCGGCGAACGGCCTTTGGTCCTGGCGCCGGGTCAGGAGTTCGAGGTTGAGAACGTCGTTGTAAATGCCGAATCCGATCGTAGCCTTCACGCCGCGGAGCCAAGCCGGGGACGAGGAGGCGGAAATCCGCGGGCTGAGCAGGGTCTGACGCACGATCTGGTTCCAGTCGGCGCGGACTCCAGCCGAGAGCACGAAGCCTTCGCGAATCTGCCAGCGGTCGCGCGCGTACACGGAGGCCTCCAGGTTCGACATTTCCATCCGGCGGTTCCCCTGAAACCAGACCCATCTGGCGAGCGTGCCGTCCTCCCGAAGGATGCGGAAATCGTGTCTGGCGCTGTCCTGTTCAAAGCCGCTGCGCTGAAGATCGATGCCGGCGCGGAGCTCGTGGACGCCCCTGGCGGTGAGCGGCGCGATTCCCGCGAGGGTCCATTGTTCTCGCCCTGTCCGCCGCTGGTAGCGGTTGTAGTGGTTCCCGCGGAAGCCATACGGCGAGATGATGTAAGTGTTCTCGCCCTGCGGCGAGTCGCTTGAGCGCCCGCGGGTGAACGCGAAGCCGAACTCGAGCAAGACCTGGTTGGGCAAGTACAGCAAGTCCTTAACCGTGGCCATGCCCAAGCGGCGCCGCTGGTACAGAGTGGCTTCGATTGGGTTGAGAAACGAGAGGCCGCGATGATCGGTGTCCGAGAAGTTCAGCAGCAGGCTGGCCGTCAGGGTGTTGGCCGGGGTGAGGTTCCATTGAATCCTCGAGAGATTTCCCGCGGTCAGATTTCGGCTGCGGTCCTGGCCCTTGGGAAGCTCGCGCACGGTATCCACGTCGTAGAAGGCGTCGAAGCCGTTGTGGAACCAGGCTTTGCCGCGTGAGACCGGTCCGGAGACGGTGATTCTGGGTGTCCACTTGCTGATGAGCAGGCCGCGCTCCGCGCTGATGCCGGGGAAGAAGTTCGTCGCTCCGAAGCGCAGCCGGTCATCTCCCATGCCGGTGGCGATGTCGAGGGCGCCGGCGGAACCTCGTCCTTTTTCGACCGAGAGCCGGCCGCTCTCCAGATCCAGGCTCCGGATGGCGTCGATGCTGATACGCGCCTCCAGTTCTCCGTTGTAAACGTCGGCGAGATTGAAGCCGTCGAGCGTGTAGCCGGTCTGGGCGCTGGAACCGCCGCTGAAATGGAGGCGGCCTTGCCGGTCTTTGATGACGCCCGGCATCATGGTCAAGGCGTTGCGGAAGTCCTGCGAAGCCGGAAAGGGGACTTCCAGAATCTGCATGTTGGTGAGTTGCCGCCGCTCGGATGTCTCAACGGGGTCGATGGCGGGCGGGGAGTAGACCACGTCGATGGTCTCGACCAGTTCCCGAAGGTGATTGAGGGTGACCGTGAGGCGGTTGACGCCCCCGGTGAAGTTGGCCTGGACATCCTTCAGCAGAAAAAAGCCATCCTTGCCGGCCTGGATTGCGTAGGCGCCAGGGCGCGGCAATACGACGTCGAAGCGGCCGAACTCATCGGTGAATGCCGCCGGCAGAGGCCTTGAGGTGAGCGGCGAGGAGAAGTCCAGGCGCGCCGCGGGCACGGGTGCGGCGTTTTCGTCGACGACGCGGCCGCTCACGCGGACCTCCTGCGCCAGGCAGGAGAAGGCCCAGAGGGCCCAGATCGCGGCCCGAAACACGATCTTGCCGCAAGGCCGCATACCTTGATTCTAGCGCGGGCGGAGCATCCGCTCCGGTAGAATCGGAAGTGATGAGGCGCTTCTGGCTGTTGCTGCTGGTTCTGGCCGGGAGTGTTGCGGGAGCTGATGACGCGTACCAAAACGCGGCCGCAAAAATCAAGCTGGTGAGAGAAGACCGGGCAGCTCCGGGATCGCGCATCCGGCTGAGCGCCAAAGAGATCAACGCCTACGCCGCCGTGGAAGCGCTCAAGGCGGTTCCGCAGGGACTCAGCAGCCCCCGTTTGCAGTTGGGGAGAGGTTCGGCGACCGGTCATGCCTTGGTGGATTTCGTGCAGGTGAAGCAGTCCAAAGGAGCGCCGCCGAATTTCCTGCTGGCATGGCTGCTGGCCGGGGAGAGGGCGGTGCAGGCGACCGCGAAGATACAGTCCGGGAAGGGCAGGGCCATGGTTGAGGTGGAGGAAGTGCGGATGGGGGGAGTGCCGGCGCGCGGTGCTGTGCTGGATTTCCTGGTCGAAAACGTTTTGATGCCGTTCTATCCGTCGGCGGTAATCGGCAAGCCGTTCGAGCTGAAGCATCGAGTGGAGAGGTTTGACATCACCCCGTCGGGCGTGACGATTTTCATCTCCAAGTGAGATGCATGCCGGTGCGGGCTGCCAAGCGCAGGCGGACCGGGGCAGGGGCGCAAGAATGCCGCGGCTGAGGATACACGCAGAGCCGGGCTACAACGCGCGCCGATGGAATCAGGCTGCAAGGGGACAGCGGCGATGCACAATGCCGGCCCTTGTCAAACTCGGCCGCTGCCTGCGGCCGCAAATCAGTGTGTGATGTCTGTCTCGATTCGAAATAAAGGGTTGGGAGGCCTCCCGCCGACTGCTCACCCCCGTCGGCGCGCATCAGGGACCGGTGGTTCTCTCGACCGGTTAGGCCGTGGCTCTCAGCGTGGCGAT
>Ga0101944_10001294_pt1 | contig 54089 bp, 54 predicted proteins | sample DewCreD2012metaG_FD_75245 | JGI IMG/M metagenome (GOLD analysis project Ga0101944, IMG submission 75245) | Hot spring sediment bacterial and archeal communities from British Columbia, Canada, to study Microbial Dark Matter (Phase II) - Dewar... ...
ACCTTGAACCCCTATGAAAATCGGAATCCAAACCAACATCTGGTCACAAGAACGCCACGAAAAAGATCTGGACGGCTTGCTCCGCGACGCGCGCGCCGCCGGCTTTGACGGCATTGAAATCGGCGCGCATCGCGTTGACCTGACCCAGCCCGACGCGTTACGCGCGCGCCTCGCCCAGCACGGCTTGCAAGTCAGCGCGCTGCACATTCACGGCGATTTAGCCGACGCCGACCAAGCCATCGCGCTTGCCGCGCGCGCACAAGTCGTCAGCGCGTTCGCGCGTCACATCGGCGCGCCGTACGTCGCGCTCAGTGGCAAACCGCGCGAGCACAAATCGGATGATGATCTCGCGCGCGAGGCGCAACTGCTCAACCACATCGGCTATGTGTGCAGTGCGAACGGCGCGCGCTTGTTGTATCACAACCACTATTGGGAAATCGAAAACGATTATCGCGAGTTGCGGTACCTCGTCGAGCATACCGACGCCGCGCGCGTCTCGCTGCTGCTCCCGTACGCCCCCAGCGACAGATCCCACCCCGGCATCGGAACGGAAAGGCTGGCCGACCCGGAAAGGGCATTCCTCAGAAAGTCCGAACGGGGCTGGTAGCGCAGCGACGCGCCGAGCCTCCGCCCGCCACTGAAAGCCTGATTGTGCACCCACTCCAGCGACCGGTCAGACGTGGGGAACGAGTCCACGAAGAAACGGCCCCCACCCCCCGCGACGTCGTAGATCTGCTCCAGCCCCAGCGAGAACCCCTGCCGCGGACTGGCAAAGCCGCCGTAGGACGAGCCTCTTCCGGCGTAACGGAACCGCACGGCCGCACTCCGAGTCTGCCCGAACTGGAAGAAATAAGGCATGTCCACCACCAGCCCCTCGAACTGGGTGTAGCGAAGCTGCTGCGAGATGGGGTTGAGCGGGGTGCCCCGGTAATCGTAGAAATAGTGCGGCAGCGCCAGCACCGTCCGCCCGTTGACCAGCACCTCCGCCCGGCTGAACTGGATGCGCTCGCGCGGCCAGACCGTGGCGGCGTCCGCGCGCACCCAGGAGCGTCCCCGCTCCACCCGGAAAGGCTCGAACGAGCGCAGGTCCAGCGCCGGCTGAGGGCTCTGCAGCGTCAGCAGGTCCGAGCGGAACGGCACCGTCTGCGGCTGCCGGCCGTAAATGAGCAGCGCCCCGGCCGACTCCTCCGGGCTGTACCAAAGCGCGTCGGCGTGCACCGTGATGTCTCCTCTGGAGATCTCCACATTCCCCTGCGCCCGCACCTGTCCGCGGCGCTCATCGAACTCGATGGCGTCCGCCGCGATGCGCAGGTCCCCGTGCATCAGCACAGCTTCGGAGGCGATGAGCATCCCCTGGTCCACGCTGTAGCCCACCTCTCCCTCAACGCGGAGGACGATGGAGGGAGGCTGATAGTCGCCCGCCACGAATTCCACCTCCGTCACGGCGGAGGCAGCTCCGGCGATGGCGGTCACCTGGGCGATGTTAGGAGAAGATCCTGCGGTCAAAACGCCGACGGCCCTCCCGGCGGTGGTCCGGGCGACCGGGACGATGCTTCCCGCCGTTGTGGTGAACCGGACCTCGGTGCCGTCCGGCGCAGGCGCGCCACCGGCCAGGGAGACGATCGCAGTCACCTGTGACGTGGAGCGCCCATCCGCAGCGATCCGCCGCGGCTGGGCATCCACGGAGACAATCCACTGCGCCCCCGCCCGCGCGGCCACCGAAGCCGCCATGACTGAGCAGAGCGCCAGCGTGAAGATAAGCCGCTTGACCGGGTCTGAAGTCATAGAAGAACACGAAGCGAGGCGGACGCCCGCGGGAACCGCGGCAGCCGCCTGCCCGTTCTTGAATGTTAACTGAGTCTGTATTCGCACGCAAAGGAGCGATACCCGATGCCCAGACCAATGCTTCGCGCCGCCGTGGCGGTGTTTGTCGTGGCCATCCTGATGGCAGGCGCCGTTCTGGCACAGAAAGTCCGGAGTGGCAGCTTCGCGCCGGATTTCACGGCCAAAGACGTGAACGGCAAGATGTTCAAGCTCTCCAGTTATAAGGGGAAGGTGATCTTCCTGAACTTCTTTGCCACCTGGTGCCCGCCATGCCGGGAAGAGTTCCCCGAACTGGTGAAGCTGCATGAGAAGTATCAGAAGAACAGCAATGTGCTGGTGGTCTCCGTGGCTCTGGAGCGTCCCGAGACCATGCGTAACCTGAAGCCGTTCCTGGAGAGGAACAAGGCAAAGCATATCGTTCTGGCGGGTCCGGAGGCCGACTCCGCCGCCGAGAAATACGAGGTGCAGTATATCCCCACCAACTTCCTGATCGGCAAGGACGGCAAGGTGGCGGGCGTCTGGGGGTTCACGGGTCAGGATGACCTGAAGAAGTGGGACGCCGCCATCAGGGCGGCCCTGGAGAAGAAGTGATGTCCGGCCTCTCTTCCGGCCGGGTGCGGCCGCCGGCGGCGATGAGAATGCTGGTCCTCGCACTGGGGATCGCCCTTGCAAGCGGGACGCTGGCCTGCGCCGCGCAGCCGAAGAAGGGACAGGCCGCACCCGCCCTGGAGGTGAAGGATCTGAACGGGAGGACCTTCTCTCTGAAGGAAGAGCTGAAGAGAGGGCCGGTGTTCGTCAGCTTCTGGGCCACCTGGTGTCAACCGTGCCGCGAGGAGTTCCCGCTGGTCTCCCGGCTGGCGCGTGAATGGCAACCGAAGGGCGTGCGGTTCATCAGCGTGGCGGTGTGGGACCGTGAGGATGCGGTCCGCCGCTTTGTCCGGGAGCAGAAACCGGCCCAGCGGGTGGCGGTGGACCAAAACAAAAAGGTCTATAATGACTGGGATCTGGACGCCGTTCCCGCAAGCTTTCTTGTGGGGCGGGACGGGAAGATAGCGGCGTTCTATGACCTGTTCGACGCAAAGGATCTGCCCGCCATCGGAGCAGATATCCGCCGGGCCCTGCGCGCCTACGGACGGTAGCCGCGGCAACGCCTCCGCTGGACAATCTGCGGCGCGACGCTTCATGATATATGGCCCCCCGCCGGGCGGGGGGCCATTGCGCTGTCTGGGGAGGAGAGCATTCATTGGCGGACGAACGTCCCGGGATCGAGCCGGAGTTCTTCGACGTCTTCCACGACCTGCTCCGCTGGGGCGGCTGCGAGGTGCGCAGAGGGTACGGCGGCTGGGTTCCCGAGGTGTACGACCTGATGGAAGGCGATTTCGAGGACGACATCCCGCTGGTCCTTGAGCTTGCCGAGGAGACCGGAGGGCCCGTGCTAGATCTGGGATGCGGGACGGGACGGCTCACCATCCCATTGCTGAGGGAGGGGCTGGAGGTCTTTGCGCTGGATTCGGATGCGCGGATGCTGGAGATCCTGGAACAGAAGACCGCCTCACTGCCGCCCGGCGACCGCCAGCGCCTGACCCTTCTGCAGCAGGACATGCGGGATTGCCGGACGCCGCGCCCGGCGGCTCTGGCTGTATGCTCGACGAACACATTCCTGTATCTGGGCTCTCTGGAAGACCAGAGGGAAGCCCTCCGCAGCATCTACCACTGTCTGATGCCGGGCGGAGTCCTCTGGCTGGACGTCTTCGTCCCCAAGCCCAACCCCTCGGCCGACGAACCGTATCTGACGTCCCACCTAAATCCCGAGACCGGCACCCTGCTTCTGTATGGAGCGCAAACGCGCGAGGACCACTTCACGGAGCGCAGCCTGGTGAACGCATTCACTATGCTTTTGCCCCGCGAAGGCAGTCCGCAGGTATTCCTGCAAAGCTGGACCTACGCGTGGCTGCATCCGAACGAGGTGCGGCTGCTGTTGGAGGGCTCGGGCTTCCGTCTCCGGACGCTGCTGGGGGACTACGACGGCGGGGAGGCCGATGAGGCGAGCGTGCAGATGATCGCCATTGCGGAGAGGAGGTCGTGATGCCGCTGAATGTGACGGCGTACGAAAGGGAAGCCGAACAGCTGAACGAGGAGCTGATGCGCGAGGGGCTCCTTACTGGCACGGGAGAGAAGGAGACCTACGAAGTTCGCGAGATCTACGCCCGCCACGCGCATCTGTTCGAGCCGGATAACGTGCGGGCGCGGCTGGAGGAGCGGGGTGACACGCGCACCCTGAATCTGGCGGATTTCGCCGTGGAGGGGCACATCGGCCTGCGGCTGGCGGAGGACTCGGAACGGCTGGTGAACGCGGAGCTGCAGGCCACTGTGCGTCTAAACGGGCAGGAGGCGCCGTACCGCTCAGCGCCGGTGATGATCCAGAACCAGGAGGACCGGCAGCGGCGCCTGGAGTGGGATCGTGCCTACTGCGTCGTGATGGAGTCGCTGAATCCCCTCTACTCGGAAATCTGGACCAGGACGCGGCAGATCGCTGTGGAGCTGGGATTTGGCGATTACCGCTCTATGTGCGACGAACTGGGACGGCTGCGGCTCGACTGGTTGCGCGGGGCGGCGGAGCAGATCCTGCAGGCGACCGCGCCCGGATGGACGGAGCGCGTGGCGAGGGTGCTTGAGAGTGTGGGAGCCTCTGCAGAAGACGGAACGACCGCGGACATCAGCCACTTTATGCGCGCCAGGCGCTTCGACGACGCATTTCCGGCGGAGCGGCTGCTCGTCTGCCTGAAGGAAACGCTTGCCGGGCTCCGCATCCGGATGGAGGAGCAGGCCAACCTGCATCTGGACATCGAGGACCGGCCGCTGAAATCGCCCCGCGCCTTCTGCGCTCCGGTGCGGGTGCCGGACGAAGTGTGGCTGGTGATCAAGCCGCACGGCGGGCAGGACGACTACAACTCGCTGCTGCACGAGGCCGGCCACGCCGAGCATTTCACCCATGTGGACGGGCGCCTGCCGTTTGCGCTGCGCGCGCTGGGAGACACCTCCGTCACGGAGACCTATGCGTTCCTCTTCAACAACCTGCTGTTCAATGAGCGGTGGTTGACCAGGCATCTGGGCAGGCGGGACTGGAGCGAGTTCCTGGAGTTCAACCGGTTCTGCGAGACATGGATGCTTCGCCGCTACTGCGCCAAGTTGCTATACGAACTGGAGATGCACTCTCTGGACGAGGAGCGTGCGCGGCGGCTCTATGTGGAGACGCTGGGAAAACACCTGAGAGTACGCATCAACCCGGAACGGTTTCTGGCGGACGTGGACGAGGGCTTCTACGTGGCTCAGTATCTGCGGGCCTGGATGCTGGAGGCGCAACTCCGGTCCGTTCTGGAGAGAGACTTCGGACCTGAGTGGTTCGCTGAACCCGGCGCGGGGGAGATGCTGAAAGGACTCTGGGCGCTTGGCGACAGCCTTGATGCTCCGGCCCTCGCAGAAAAACTCGGAGAGAACGGCCTCTGCCCGGACGCATTGATCGGGAGCCTGATGGACAACTAAGACAAGCCGGCCCCCGTTCCGCAAAGCTGCTCGCTTCTCACACGTTTTCTGCTGCGAAGATGAAAACCCGCAGAACTACGGTTTTTGCGGCGCAGCAGAATCGGCGGGGCGGGATCGGTGTCCTGTGAGGAATATCATGATTGACCCGGCACTCTTTCCGGGGCCGCCGGGCAGGGAGAAGCGGCCAGCGGCCGATCCGTCTCCCGCCAGCAATGCCATTATCCGAACTCAATCCGCAACGGGAACCGTCCCTGCCGCAACCGGCCGGAAAACGAAAGAAATCACTGTTCTCTGTCGCCGCTGAAAAGCGGCCGGGCGCGGGGCGGAACCGGAAGCGGAGAAACTGATAGACTGCAGACGTCTGCCCGGAACGTGTGGAGGAGAAGCGGGAAGACCTGCAACAGCTTTGTTCGATGCGCTGACCTGATGCCTGTCCGCCGGGCTCGAATCGAGCCCGGCGGATCCTCTTTTCTCTGGAGGGTAGCGGCGATGACTGCCTGTTCCGGCCAGGCGCCCGGATCAAGCGGCGGAGGGTTCGGCTTTCGCGGCCGGCTCCGGGCCGATGACCCGGTTGCGCCCGAGATGCTTGGCCAGATACAGCCTCTTGTCCGCCATCGCAATGAACTCTTCCGCCGTGCGGACCGTGTCGCCGGGTAGCCCCGCCACTCCGATGCTGACCGTGATTCGAAGCGGATTGCCGTCGCACTGGAACTCGTGCATGGCGACAAGCTCCCGGACGCGCTCCGCCATCACCACCGCTGACTCCACGGGAGTGGAAGGAAGCAGCATGACGAACTCCTCGCCGCCGTAGCGCGCAAGGACGTCTTCCTGACGGATGTTGGGACGCAGCACGTCAGCAAGCTCGCGCAAAAGATCATCGCCCGCCACATGGCCATACGTGTCGTTGACGGACTTGAAGCGATCTATGTCGAACAGCAGCAGCGAGACCGGGCCTCCGTGACGGATGTGTTCGGCGATGGCCTCGCCCACCCGGCTCATCAGGTGACGCCGGTTGTGCAAGCGTGTGAGCTCGTCGGTGGCCGAAAGCGCTTCGAGACCCTCCGCTGCGGCCCGCAGACGCTCGCGCTCCTGTCTTGCGCGCAGCAGCACCTTGACGCGCGCGGCGAGCTCCCGCGGCTCGAAGGGCTTGGTCATGTAGTCCTGAGCCCCCGCCTCGAATCCCTCGACTTTGTCGTCGGTCTCGGTCTTGGCGGTCAGCATGATAACAGGTATGTCCAGGTCCGGGAAGCGCAGCTTCATCTCCCGGAGCACCTCGAAGCCGGTCATCTGGGGCATCATCACGTCCAGCACCACGATGTCCGGGCGGACGGTCTCGATGACGAAGAGCGCTTCCGGACCAGAGGAGGCTTCTACTGTGTTGTAGCCTGAGGATTTCAGGCCGATCCGGACCAGTCTTCTGATCTCTTCTGTGTCGTCTACAATGAGGACCGTGGGCAGCGTGTTTGTCTGTTTATCTTGTGACATAGTTCCGCGCTGCGGCGCCCGACGCCAATCTTCCCACTCACCATTCTTCTCAGAGGGCCTGCAGGCCGGGGCCACACCAGTCTCATTATGGCAGGGCGCCGCGACGTTCCTCAGAGGCGGCAGGGCAGCGACGGGGCCCTGAGCATCTGTGGTATACTCAGGCGGTTGGGCTTATGCGGAAGTCGTCGTCCAGAAAAACCTCGCAGCCGGGCTTCTCCCCGCTGGCCTGCGACATCGCAGGAATCCTGGTGCTGACGCTGGGCGTAATCAGCCTGGTGAGCCTGGCGTCGCCGGCGGAGGAGACGGGAGAGATCGGCCGGGATCTGGCGCACGCGCTGCGTCTGATCTCTGGCGCGGGGGCGTATATCGTGCCCGTGCTGGCGTTCATCGTAGGGGCGATGCTGCTGTTCGGCGGTCTCCGGGTGCGGTTCACGCGCAGGACCTTCGCGGCGGTGGCACTCTGGCTGATCGCTATCAGCTGGCTGCACGTGGCCAACCTGGAAGGACCGCCGACCGCCGAGAGAGTGTTCTCCCCTGAGGCGATGGCGCAGGGAGGCGGATATCTGGGAGCGGGCCTTTCCTATTTCCTGCTGGTGGCGCTGGGGAGGACCAGCGCACTGGCCCTTCTGGGCGGGCTGGCGCTGGCAGCGGTCATCGTCATCACGGACATTCCGGTCTTCTCGACGCTGGGGCAGCTTTTGCGGCGCGGACGGGAAGATCAACCCGCCAGCGCGAAGCCTTCCGGACGGGAGACCGCCGCCCGCGAGCGCGAGAAGGAGGAGCGCAAGAAACCCGAGCCTGGGCCCGCGCCGCAACCGGCGCCGGAACCCGCGGTGGACCGCCAGGCGCTCATCGAGCGAGCCATCCAGAGCAGGCGGCAAGCTCTGGAGGAAGATCTGAAGGAGGCGGCCTCCGCAGGAGAGGTGATTGCCCGGCCTTCGAGCGCTCCCGGCAATGGCCGGGAGGAGTCCCCCTTCACAGACGAAGCGTTCGACGACGAAGGCTTCGTCCTGCCTCCAGTCTCGCTTTTGGATGACTCCCCGCCCACCCCTGCGCGCAGCGCCGAGGAGCTGAGCCAGAACGTCGAGATCATCGAGCGGACCCTGCAGGAGTTCAACATCACCGCCAACGTCGTGGAGATCGCCCACGGGCCGACGGTGACCCGCTACGAGATCCAGCTTGCGGCCGGCATCCGGGTGAACAAGATCGTCAGCCTGGCGGACAACATCGCCATGTCGCTGGCAGCCATCAACGTGCGCGTGGAGGCGCCCATCCCGGGCAAGTCGGCGATCGGCGTGGAGGTCCCCAACCGGCACCGGGGTCTGGTGGGACTCAAGGACGTCATCGAGACCCCGCAGCTGCGGAACCATCCCTCCAAGCTGGCGTTCCCGCTGGGGCTGGACGTGGCGGGCGAGCCGGTGGTGGCGGACCTGTGCTCCATGCCGCACCTGCTGGTGGCAGGCGCTACGAACATGGGCAAGAGCATCATGCTCAACTCGCTGATCTCCAGCCTGCTGCTTCGCACCACCCCGCGGGACCTGCGTCTGGTGCTGATAGACCCCAAGCGCGTGGAGCTCAGCCTGTTCGACGGAATTCCGCATCTGTGCGCGCCGGTCATACGAGACGCGAAGTCCGCCGCGGGGATCCTGCGGGCCGCGGTCCAGGAGATGGACCGCCGCTACGACAGGCTGGCCGCGAAGGGTACGCGGAACATCGCCAGTTACAATGAATCTGTGGGGCCGCGCGACCGTCTGCCTTACCTTGTCATCGTCATTGACGAGCTGGCGGACCTGATGATGCAGGCGGCGGCGGACGTGGAGGCCAGCATCTGCCGCATCGCCCAGCTGGCGCGCGCGGTGGGCATTCATCTGGTCATTGCCACTCAGCGCCCCAGTGTGGACGTGGTGACGGGCACCATCAAGGCGAACATCGCCAGCCGCATCGCTTTTGCGGTGAGTTCGCAGGTGGACAGCCGGACCATTTTGGACCAGAATGGGGCGGAGAGGCTCATCGGCAAGGGGGATATGCTCTTCCGTCCCATAGACGCTCCCAAACCCGTCCGCATCCAGGGAGCTTATGTGTCGGAGCAGGAGGTGAAGCGGCTGGTGGACCACCTGCGGGAGCAGGGACGCCCCGAGTTCTCGCTGAAGCCGGTGGAGCCGTCCGTGGGCGGCGACGGGGAGTTCGCCGACGCGGAGGATGCGGCCTACCGGGACGAGTTTTACGAGCCGGCGGTCCGGCTGGTGGTCAGTCAGGGCCGCGCCTCCACCTCCATGATCCAGAGGCGGTTCCGCATAGGATACACGCGCGCCGCCCGGCTGGTGGACGCGATGGAGAAGCAGGGCATCGTGGGGCCGGCGGATGGAGCGAATCCCCGCGAGGTGCTGCTGTCGCCGGCTCAGATGGACGAGCTTTTCGGCCTTCCCCAGGGAACCACCGCCGCCTCTCAGGACTACGATGAAGACGAAGAATAGAGGCTCCGCGCGGCAGGCCCGGACTCTGGGTCTGGTGCATCTGGGCTGCCCCAAGAATCAGGTGGACTCCGAGGAGATGCTGGCCGTCCTGGCGCAGGACGGCTGGACGCTTGTGGGCGACCCGGACGATGCGGATGTGCTGGTGGTGAATACCTGCGCGTTCATTGACGCCGCGAAAGAGGAGTCGCTTTCGGCCATCCGGGATGCCGTCCGCCGCAAGAAGCGGGGACGCTGCCAGAAGGTGCTGGTGGCCGGATGCCTGGCGCAGCGGTATGCCGGCCGACTGGCGGAAGAGATGCCCGACGTGGACGCCATTGTGGGAGTGGGTCACACCCAGGAGCTGCCGGAGTATCTGCGCGCCACGTTCCGCGGCGAGCGCCCGGTAGTCTCCACGCCTCCGCCGCCGGAGTGGCAGGAGATCGGCGCCCGGCTGATGACCACTCCACCTTGGACTACGTATCTGCGCATCGGGGAGGGATGTGACCATACCTGCTCCTTCTGCGCCATCCCGTCCTTCCGGGGAGGCTGGCGGAGCCGTCCGGCGGAGAAGCTGCTGGACGAGGTGCGGATGCTGGTGGACCTGGGTCTTAAGGAAGCTGTGCTGGTTGGCCAGGACACCACTCTCTATGGCCGGGAAACGCGGTGGGAGTGGAACCTGGCGCGCCTGGTGCGTGAGCTGGGAAAGATCGAGGGACTGCGATGGCAGCGGATCATGTATGCGCATCCCGGGCGCGTGGACCGCTCCATCGTGGAGCTGTTTGGAGAAGTGCCGAATCTTGCGGCCTACATTGACCTGCCGTTCCAGCACGGAGACGACCGGATGCTGAAAAGGATGCGCCGGGCCGGTAGCACAGCGCAGTATCTCCGGCTGGTGGAAGAGCTCCGGGAACGCTGCCCGCACATCGCCATCCGCAGCACGTTTCTGCTGGGATTCCCGGGAGAGACCGAAGAGGAGTTCGAGAACTGCCTGAAGTTCCTGGAGGCGGCCAGGCCCGACCATGCCGGGGCGTTCGTCTACTCGCACGAAGAGGGGACCCCGGCGTTCGAGATGGATAGCGACGTGCCCCGGCAGGTGGCGGAGGAGCGCCGGGCGGCGCTGATGGAGACGCAGCGCCGCATCTCGCGGGAGAGGCTGCGGGAGCTGGAGGGAAGGGAGATCGAGGTGCTGGTGGAAGCGCAGGCGGGACCGGGAAGGATGACGGGCCGCTCGGAGCGCGACGCTCCCGAGGTGGATGGTCTGGTGGAGCTTTCCGGAAGCGGCATCCGGCCCGGAGAGATCGTGCGCGCGAAGGTCGTCGAGACGGGCGACCATGACCTGAAGGCCGTGGCGGCAGGTTGCGTCTGATACGCTCCTGCGTCCACGATGGATGGGTCGAGTACACTCGGAGGAAGAATCTGGTGACACCCAAGACTGCTGCAGCGCCAAGCGCTGTTATGGAAGACCTGCCGATGACGGTCCTGCAGGACCGTCTGGCGGATATCCTGTTGCAAACCGGACCACGCAAGACGGGCGAGCTGGTGACGGCAGTCAATCACAAGGCTGTGACGCTGAAGCTCGCAAAGCATGCGCTGAAGTCCTCCTCCCGCTTCACGCAGACATCGGACCGCAAGTGGGACCTGGCGGGACGATGGGAGGCGCCGGACTACCCGTTCGAAGAGGTACTGGAATCTCTGGTGAAGAGCGCCGGCCGTCCTCTCTCTGCGGAGACCCTGGGACGGGAGATGGGGAAGATCCTGGGACGAGACCCGGAAGTGATGGCGGAGACCGTGCTGAAGTTCGCAAGCGACTCCTCCCACTTCACGATTGTCGGAGAGAGCGAGTTCGGATTGTCCGGATGGCTGCTGGACACCGACTATGACCGTCCGGAGGATGTGATCTACTACAACTTCCTGGATGAGGAGCTCATCGAACACTACCGGCCGGCGGCAGCGGCGCTGGACTGGGAGACCGACCCCGCCGCGGCGGCGGTGCAGCTGGTACTGGAAGGGAAGGATCCGGTGCCGTTCAAGGTGGCGGCGTACTTCGGCTGGGAGGCGCAGCGCGACTATTTCGACCCGGCCGAGATGCTCACCGCCCTCTGGCAGGATGAGGAGGTGGCGATCTCTTCCTCGCTGGTGCTCTACCGGAGGGACCGCGAGAAAGAGCTGCTGAACGCGCTGAAGAAGCTGGAGGCCACGCTGGCCGAAGAACTGGAGGAGGAAGAGGAGGCGGAGGAAGCGCCTCCCGAGGTCACGGACAACGATATCGCCGAGATGCGCCGGGCTATCCTGGAGAAGGGAGACGTCTGCCGCATCGAGGATCTCATTCTGCAGACGTTCGAGCTGGAGAAGGGCGAGAAGGCTTACGAGCCGACCGAGAAGACCATCGTCGAGCATCTGCGCCACGACATCGAGGTCATCTGGCTGGGAGCCGGACGATTCGCGCCGGCCGGGACAGTACCCGCTCACGTTCTGCAGATCCCGGAATCCCTGATCATCCCGGAATACGACTTTGCCACGCCGGACGGTGAGCGGTTCGACGTGGAGATGGAGCCCGCCGGGCTGGAGAGCTCGCTTGCGAAGGAGATCCACCTGCCCATTGTCCAGGACGTGGGTGACGAGGATCCGCCGGAGCGTCCCGAGAAGCGCCCGATGCGCGCGGACTGTGTGCTGAAGTATCACCACAAACAGGAGGGGACATTTCCGCTGGCGCAGCTTCCGGAAGGGCTGTTCGCGCCGGAGCCGGCCGTTCAGCAGATCAGCATCCGCCACGACGGGAATACCTACGAGGTATGGGTGAACCTGGACACGCGGCTGATCTACGGGCTGGGGCCGCTGTACGAGGCACTGGGGTTGCCCATCGCCGGAGGGCTGTTCCATCTGAACGCTACGGAGGACTGGGACGTCTTCGATCTGGAGTACTCCGGAGAGACTGACGAGATGACCGCCGTTGCCCCGGCGCGGTTGCTTGAGCTGCTTCAGCTCAAGGACGAGGCGGACAACGAGCGCCTGCCCACGTTCGAGGTGATGTGCCGCCTGCTGGAGCGTCAGAGCTCCGGTATGAGCTACCCCCATCTCTTCGTGGAGGTGAACCTTATCCGCCGGGTCTCCCGGATGCTGGTGGCGTCCATCCTGAGCGGTTATCCCTGCTTCACGCGTCAGCCGAGGACGGGACTCTGGGTGTTCGACCCGAAGAAGAAAGATCAGGGGTTTCAGAAGTCCAAGAGGAAGTATGTGGTCAAGGAGTACTGAGAGGCGGGGAAGGTGCGGGGGCGCGCGCAGCGCGCCCCTTCGCGCGCCGGGCAGACGGGAGGAGCGGCGGTGAGCACGCTACGCACCCGCTTCGCACCCAGCCCGACGGGCAGCATGCACATCGGGAACGCCCGCACAGCAGCCTTCGCCTGGCTGCTGGCGCGCCATCACGGGGGACAGTTCATCCTTCGCATCGAAGACACGGACCGGACGCGCTACGTGGAAGGATCCGTGGAAGAGATCCAGGACGGGCTGAAGTGGCTGGGGCTCGATTGGGACGAAGGGCCGTTCTTCCAGTCGCAGCGTCTGGATATCTATCGTGAGCTGGCGGAGCAGCTTGTCCGGGAGGGAAAGGCCTACCGGTGCTGGTGCTCACCTGAGCGTCTGGCGCAGATGCGCGAGGAGCAGAAGGCAGCCGGGCTGCCCACCGGGTACGACCGGCGGTGCCGGGAGGGAGCCCCGGGACACACTCCTGAGGAGCCTCACGTCATCCGCTTCGCGATGCCGCTCGACGGCGTGACGGAGTTTCATGACCACGTCCGCGGGACGCTTTCCTTTGAGAACGCGTTGATAGACGACTTCGTGATGTTGAAGGCGGACGGGTTTCCTACGTATCAGTTTGCGAACGTCGTGGACGATCACCTTATGGGCATCACGCACGTGGTGCGCAGCGACGAATGGCTCTCCAGCACTCCCAAGCATGTGCAGCTTTATGCCGCCTTCGGCTGGGAGCCGCCTCAGTTCGTCCATCCCGCCCTGATTCTGGGGCCGGACCGGTCGAAGCTTTCCAAGCGGCACGGAGCGGTGTCGTTCCGGGAGTTCACTCAGATGGGCTATCTTCCGGACGCCCTGCTAAATTTCCTGGCCTTGCTGGGCTGGTCCCCAGGGGACAACCGCGAGGTGATGACGAGACAGGAGTTGATCGAGGCGTTCGACATCCCGGGCATCGTCAACCATCCCGCCATCTTCGATCGCCAGAAGCTAGACTGGCTGAACCGGCAGCATATCCGGATGCTGCCCGACGGAGAACTGGCCAGTAGGGTGAAGCCTTTGCTGGAGGAGAAGGGTTTCGGCGGGCTGCAGGACGGCTATCTGGAAAGCGTCGTGCGGGTGATGAAGGACCGGCTGACCTTCCTTCACGACATCGTGGAGCTGGCCTCCTACTTTTTTACGGACGAATTCGAATACGAAGAAAAGGGCGGCAAGTGGCTGCGGGACCCGGGCGCGGCGCAATTTCTGGAAGGGATCGCGGAGGCGCTCAAGGACTGCGAGTGGAGCGAGGCTGCCATTGAAGCCCGCGTGCGGGAGGCGGGGGAGAAGCTGGGACGGGAGGGTGGAGCGCTCATCCACCCCATCCGCTACGCCTGCACGGGCAAGACGGTGGGCCCATCCCTGTTTACCGCTCTGGAGACACTGGGTAGGGACCGGGTGGTCAGAAGGCTCCGGCGCGCGGCCGATCTCGCACGTGTGCAGTAAGCGTCCGGGGAACGGAAGGCGGATCTGATGCGGATCATAGACACATATACGATCTTCGGCTCCTGGCCGGCGGGAGGGGCGGACCTCTCGCTGGAGCGCCTGCTTCAGACACTGGGGGCGAACGGGGTGGAGAAGGCCATCGCCCATTCCACCGACTGCGTCTTCGAGACCACCCGTGGGACGCTGGAATCACTGCTGCAGAAGACGGCGGAACACGCTAACCTGGTTCCGGCGGCGGCAGTGGACCCCACCCTCCTGGTGAAGCCCTGGGAGTTCGCGGCGGAGGCCGCCTCCAGAGGACTGGCCTGCCTGCGCTTCTTCCCCGAGATCCACGACTGGCCGGTGGCGGACTACCAGCCATTTGCCAGATGCCTTGAGGCCATCGCCCCGACGGGAACACCGGTATCGGTGGCCATCACGCGCACAGGCCAGATCACGGCGCTGTCGAGGGTACCGCACGCGAGGGACCTGCCGGTCATACTGGTGCACGTGGCCGACGACTGCATGTCGGAGGTGGCCGCAGTAGCACCCGCGATGGAGAACTGGTATCTCTCAACGGACGGAATGTCGCACCTGGGGCTTCTGGAAGAGCTGGCCGATGCCATCGGGGTGGAGCGGTTGCTGTTCGGCTCATCCGCCCCGCGAGGCAGCCTGACCGGCTCCCTTGAGTATGTCCGGATGTCGGCGCTTCCGGACTCGGCCAAAGAAGCCATTCTGTCCGGCAACGCGATACGGCTTTTTGGAGACCGACTTGGCAATCATTGACTCACTGGCGATACTGGGCTGCGGGGCTCCCTGCGTCGAGGAGTTCGGGCGTGAGCGGCTCTTGCAGCGGATGGATCAGCTTGGCATCACGCATGCCATCGTGGCCAGTTCGCTGGCCATCTCCAGCGACTTCGAGGCGGGCAATGCCTGGCTGGCAGAGCAGATCGCAGGACAGAAGCGGCTGCTGGGCTACGCGGTGGTGAATACCAACCATCCCGAGGAGGCGCTGCAGGACATGCGCCGCTACCTGACCAAGCAACAGTTCCGCGGGCTGGTGATGATCGAAGGACGGCCGGACACACCGGTCAGCAGCGCGGATGCAGAGGAGCTTCTGAACGCCTACCGCCGCTTCGCCAAACCGCTGCTGGTCTTCACCCCCCACCGGGAGTGCGTCTACGCAGCCGCGGAGATCGCCCGGAAGTTCGAGCTGATCAAGGTGGTGCTGGTGGGGATGGGCGGCAAGGACTGGAGATCGGCTATCGCGGCGGCCCGGCAGCATCTGAACATCTATCTGCAAACCACGGGAGAGGTCTCGCCCAGCCGCATCCGTGAGGGATGGGCGGCGGTCAACGGAAACCGGATGATGTTCGGGAGCGGGGCTCCTATGACAGACCCGGCGGTGACTCTGGGTATGATCCGGGAGGCGGGCATCCCGGAACGCGACCTGCAGAAGCTGCTTTTCTCGAACGCGGAGAAGACCTTCGCGGGCTGACGTCAGGCGGAGGATCTCCGGGAGGCCGTCTCCCCGCGCCGCGGCATCAGGGCGCGGGTGATCTCCGCCCCCAGAAGCAGAATCAGCGCCAGGAAATAGCAGGCCATCAGCACCACCACCGTACTGGCCAGCGGGCCGTACAGGCTGGAAAACCGCGCCGATTGCGAGAAGTACGCCACGAGCGCACTGTTCGCCACCAGCCAGAGCAGCGCCGTCACCAGTCCCCCGGCGAACGCCTGCTTCCACGGCACCCGGACCCTTGGCAGCAGCACATAAGCGGAAGCCGCCAGAGTGGCGTTCAGAGCCAACGAGACCGCCGCATAAAGCACTTTGCCGGGCAGTCTGGGCGTCAGCACCCCGAAGGCCACTGTGGCAGCCAGAGAGAGAGCCGCGAGCAGTCCCATATAGATCACAAACCCGACGCTTTTCAGACGCGCGATCCCCCAGATGCTCCTGCGCGTGGCGTCAAAGATGCGGTTCAACGAGTGCTGCAAGGCGACTACCACCTGGGAAGCGCTCCACAACAACAGCAACACCCCAGCGATGCCCGCCCCGCTCCGGCCCTCGGCGATGGATTGCAGAAGCCTGTCGAAGTCTATCCCTGAGGAGCGCAGAACAGGAGCCGAGCGCGCAAGGACCTCCAGTGTCTGCTGACGGGCGTCCGCCGAAGAGAGCCACACGCCCAACCCCGACATCCCGATGAGCAACAGCGGAAAAAGCGACAGCCAGGCGTAGAACGCAACAGCGGCGGCGCAAAACGGGACGTCGTGCGCCGATGCTGACCGGGCCAGTTCCCGCAGCCAGCGAAGCGCGGACAGCACGGGCTCAGGCATCCGCTGGCAGCGGAGCCCGGCGGGATTCACAGCAGATCCTCAAGCGGCTTTCGCGGGTCTCTGAGATGCGCGATCCGTCCGGCCACGTTCAGCCGGGCACGGATGATCTTCTCCACCAGCTCCGACTCCTCCGGCGGGCGGCCCATGAGGACGGCCGCATTGACCACATCGTCCCGCAGGTGCCAGGCGAAGATGGAGCGGTCGCTCAGGTCACCGCGCAGGACGATGCGATCCCCTTCCCGCGGCATCCCCCAGACCTCAAGGGAAAGGTCGAACAGGTCCGTGAAATACATTGAGACGCGATCGAACCGTTCCCCTCCTCCCGCGAGATTGCGGCCGGCCACCCTTCCCTGAGACTCCGCGTTGTCCCAGTGCTCCACCCGCCTGCGCACCCCGAAGACGGCGTCCGGGAAGTTGGCCACATCACCCGCAGCGTAGATGCCAGGGACAGCAGTCTGCAGACAGGCGTCCACCACGACGCCGTTCTCGACCCGCAGCCTGCTGGCCCGCGCCAGGTCCACATTCGGCGCGGCCCCCACCCCGAAGACCACGCCGTCGCAGGCCACCTTCTGCCCGGCACGCGTGTGGATCAGGTTTACTTCACCGGACCCCAGCAGGCCGTAAGGTTCGTCCTCCAGCAGGAAGCGCACCCCGCGCCGCTCGAAATACCTCTGTAGGAACGCGGAGACCTCCGGATTGTGCATCCTGTCCAGCACCGTGCGGCCCCGCGAGATGACCGTCGTGCGGATGCCCCGCGCCGCGAACGCCGCGGCCAGTTCCATCCCGATGAACCCGGCGCCAATGATGGCCACCTCGTTCCAGTCATCCGACGCCCTGCGGATGCGCTCGGCGTCCTGCATGTTGCGCAGGTAATGGACGCCCTCCAGCGCCCGGCCCGGGCCCTCGAAGCGCACCGGCGAGGCGCCGGTGACGATGAGCGCCCTCTCGAACCCAATGGAGCGGTTCAGTTCCAGTTCGCACACCCGGGATGCGGGATCTATGAGCCGGGCGCGAGTGCGGAAGCGAACTTCGATCCCGTTGGAGGAGTAAAAATCCTCCGGATGCACGAAAAGATCCTCGCGCTTCTCGCTGCCCGTCAGGAAACCCTTGGAAAGAGGGGGGCGATGATAGGGCAGTTCGGCTTCCGCCGTCAGGATGACCGTCGCGCCCCTGGCCGACTCATCCGCGCGGACCAGCTCCTCCGCGGCCGTGGCGGCCGCCAGCCCGCCGCCGATGACGAGATATTTCGTAGACTCCACTGACCGGACTCCCCGTTCCCTGTTCGATCTCTCGTGTCCGCCGGGGCAGCTTTGCGCAGCATCCCGGCTGGCAGGATATTACCCCAATCAGCGCTCCGGGGCGCAACCGGAATCCCGGCCGCCGAAGGGACCGTCACCGAAGAAGCTCCACATCGCCGGATCGCGGTCGGCCTGGATGGCCAGCCACCGCCACGGTCCGAACCTCCGGAGCACGATGCTCACCGGGTGTTCGGCGGCGAAGAGGGCCACCACGTGATGGCAGAACAGCGGAACGCCGCCCGCGTCGCCCGCAGGCACAAGGTCCGGGTCCGCCGAGGCATCCGCCAGGCTTCGCCACACCAGCCGCACCATCGCTCCCGCAGCGCAGCAACCCCCGGGCTGCAGTTCCCGGTACTGCAAGGTCAGGGCGCGCCCCCGCGCCTCCGCGGCCGCGCGTGCGGCAGCCTCCGGCGTGACTTCCAGCTTGATGGGTCTGCGCTCCACCGCGTCCACCGTCACGCCGCCGAGCTATCCTGAACGGGAGCCGCCACCGGAGACCGGCCGTTCAGCCAGTCCCGGAAGGACACCAGCACGATGACGGTGCTCAGCACCAGCATGGCGATGGAGAGCAGCGCGTTGACGAAGAACATGTCGAAGATCCGGGTGGACTTCTCCATATAGGTGGACAGGTTCATAAACCCGGCCACGTATGTGGTGACGGCCAGCACCACGAACGGCAGAAACGTGGTGGCGGCGTAGATGCGTTTCGGGGCGGCGCGAAGCAGATAGGACGTGCCGATGGCAAGCCCCAGAGCCGCCAGCAGCTGATTGGCCAGCCCGAACATCGGCCAGATGGTGGAGATTGTGCCGCCGTAGAGCAGCCCGCCCCACGCCAGACAGATGAGCGCGCTGGTCAGAACCACTCCGGGCATCCACGTACTGGATCCCAGAGGGCGATATACCTTGCCTAGCATCTCCTGCAGAATGAACCGGGCCACGCGAGTGCCGGTGTCTATGGTGGTGAGGATGAACAGCGCCTCGAACATGATGGCGAAGTGGTACCAGTACGCCATCATGGCCTTCATCCCAGGAAGTCCGGAGAAAACCGACGCCATCCCGACCGCCAGCGTGACGGACCCGCCCGGGCGTCCCATCAGGTCTTCCTGAACGGCTGCGGAGAGGGCGGGCAGCTCCACTGTGGAGATCCCGGTGCTGGCGGAGAGCGCGCTCCAGACTTCGGGCCTGGTGGAGATTGCGAAGTAGTCCCCCTGGTGCAGGGCGCACGCCGCGATAAGAGCCAGGATGGCCACGAAGCTCTCCACCGCCATAGCTCCGTATCCGATGAACTTCATCTCGGATTCGGAGTTCAGCATCTTGGGGGTGGTGCCGCTGACGATGAGAGCGTGGAACCCTGAAATGGCCCCGCACATAATGGTGATGGTGACATAGGGCCACACTGGACCCGGCACAATGGGCCCGCCGCCTGACAGGAACGGCGTGGTGGCCGGCATGCGCAACTCGGGGTTGACGATCATCAACCCCACCGCCAGAAGCGCCACCGTGCCCAGCTTCAAGTAGGTGGAAAGGTAATCCCGCGGACACAGCAGCATCCACACCGGCAGCACCGCCGCGATGAACCCGTACAGGGCCAGCCCCACCTTGATCTGCTGCTCCGTGAAAACGAAGTATTTCCCGAAGGCCGAGTGCGCCACCGGCCCGCCAGCGACGACCGCCGCAAGCAGCAGAACCACGCCGATGGCGGATGCCTCCCCCACGCGCCCCGGCCGGATCTTGTAGAGCCACTGCCCCATCAGGAGCGCGATGGGGATGGTGCAGAGCAGGGTGAAGGTGCCCCACGCGCTCTCCCGCAGCGCGTTCACCACCACGATAGCCAGTCCGGCGAGCGCCACGATGATGATGAACAGGATGGCCAGGCCGGTGCACCAGCCGGCCACGGTTCCCAGGTACTTCTGCGCGATATGCGAAAGCGACCGTCCGCCGTTGCGGACACTTGCGTGCAGCAGGATGAAATCGTGCACACACCCGGCGAAAATGGCTCCCACAAGGATCCAGATGGCGCCGGGCAGGTAGCCGTACTGCGCGGCCAGCACGGGCCCGATGAGCGGACCCGCTCCGGCGATGGCGGCGAAGTGGTGCCCGAACAGAACGATGCGGTTGGTGGGATGGTAGTCGCGGCCGTCGCGGAACTCGTGAGCCGGAGTGCGCCGCTCCGCCTCCACGACGGCGACCCTGGCAGCCAGGAATGCGGCGTAATAGCGATAGGCCAGACCCAGCGCCAGCAGCGAGATGAGAATCAGATAGAGAGCGTGCAAGTGACCCCTCCTCTCCGGCTGCGTGTCAGGATCTCCTGTAACACTTGCTTGAAGCGCGCCTGACGCCGGAGGCAGACACTGGAAGGCACGGCCGCTTTCTCTGGCATTGCGGCGGCCGGGCAAAAGGGATTATATCACGCCCTTTTGCGCAAAATGACGGCGGCGCGTGAGAAGGATAGAATACTGCCGTTTGCCCGCACAATCCGGGCGAAGCTGGAAGCGGAGGAGGAGATCAGATTGAAAGTCCTTGCAGCCGCGCTGGCGGCCTTTCTGACGGCAGGAGGAGTGATGGCAGACCAGGGGAAAGCAACGGTGAAAGTGGAGCCCATGCCGGTGGAGGGCCCCTACCCCCACGCGATGTCCGTTGCCATCTCTCCGCCCTGGGATCAACAAGGACGGTGGATCCTGAGATCTCCGGAGACCATCGGAAGCAACCACGGGCTGCTGTTCATAGACCACTCGCGCCCGGACATGCCGCCCGTCACGATGCCGAAGCATCAGCTGGAGTGGAAGCGCAGCCGCCAGGGCATTCTGTTCTACGATTGCGCTCTGGAGAACGGCATCTCGTTCTCGGTGCGCATCCGTCCCGGAAAGACGGATGTCGAGATCGTGTCAACCATCATGAACGGATACGTGGCGGATATGACGGACTCGGGCAACCAGTACTGCCTTATCCAGAAGGGTGTGCAGGGCTTCGAGGATCCCCGCGCGGAGCGGACGTTCATCCGGGTGAAGGGAAAATGGGTGGCGCTTGCGCGGACCAGACCGGGTCTGAAACCGGGCGAGAAGCCGTTCTTCATCGTCACGAACACGGCCGACCTCCCTCCGCTTCCGAAGGCGCAGATCGAACGGAGCTGGTGGGCGGATGAGCAGGCGGATATCCCGCTCATCGCCACGGTCTCCGAGGACGGCCGACGGCTGGTGGCTCTGGCCTTCGACAACAGTTACAAGATCATGACGAACGCGGACATCCCCTGCATCCACGCAGATCCGATGTTCCCGGACTGCCCCGTGGGGCGCACCGTGGGCGTGCGCGGCAAGCTCTACTTCGTGGAAGGCAAGCTGGACGACGTGCTGCCGCTCTTCCTGCGCGACTTCCCCGAGTGGCGTGACAGGGTGCAATAAGCGATTTTCGCACTTTACGCGGCGGAAATTCCGTGGGAGAATGAACATGGGTTCGCCAGACTGCCGGGAAGCCGCGCCGGCGGTGAACTTTTCACTTCTGCGGAGAGAAAGGAGTTCCAGCTTTGAGACCGTTCGCGACCAGGGCGGCAGGGGCGTTTCTTTGCCTCTGCCTGTTCAGTTTTGCTATCGTTACCACCGCGCTCTCCGATGTTCCCCGGCAGATCTCCTACCAGGGACGCCTGACCGACACGGCCGGCCAGCCTGTTTCCGATGGTAGCTATATGATGGACTTCGCAATCTACCCGTCCCAGAGCGGCGGCACTCCGGTCTGGCAGGAGTCCGGACGGGTGGTGTCTGTATCTGGAGGCCTTTTTACCACCTTGCTCGGTAAGGAGGCCCCCCTGCCTGACTCAGGCCTCCCCGTCACAGCCTGGCTGGAGACGAAGGTCAACGGGTTCCCCCTGAGCCCGCGCGTCAGGCTGGTCTCGGTTCCGTTTGCCCTGCGGTCCCTGACGGCCGAACAGGTGCTCCCTGATGCGGCGGTCACCAGCCTGAATTCCCTGAAGGGAGATGTGACGCTGGCGGCGGGGGACAACATCTCCATCACCCAGTCCGGTAACACCATCACTCTGGCCGGTCTGAACATTCCCAATCCCCTCCCGGTAAGCCAGAGCGGATCCTGGAACGTGGGCATCACAGGGACCCCTTCCGTCAATGTGGCCAACAGCCCGGCAGTCAGAATAGATACCTCCCAGAACACGGTAAGAATAGATGCCTCGCAGAACACGGTGAAGACCACGACGCAAAGCAACTTCATCAGGTTTTGGTCATCGAACGTCACCGTTCCAGCCGGAGGAACGCTGGCTTCGCCTAACATCGAGTGCGACGGCTACAAAGAGCTGCGGTTCAAACTGGTACTGTTAGGCGCCTATTCCCAGCCGGAGCTGATCCGGATCAATATCCGCTATCCCACCTCAGGATCCGGGTGGGGACTTCTGGCTACAGGCAACTTCGCGACTCCGTCCGTGCAACCGATCCCGTACGCTAACTTCCAGGTTCCAGGATATGTGGCGATGTTCTTCGTTCCCACCATCGGTCCCACAATGCGGGTGGAGATCGTCAACAACAGAAGCTCCGACATCATCGTCACCCCCGAGTGCTCTGTCTACATGGTGAACTGAGGGCCGCCATGCGGAGCTGGACACTCATAGCGCTGACGACGGCCTTCGTGCTGGGCGCCCCGCCAGGCTGGACCCAGGATTACCAGATCAGCTGGTCCTCCATCGATTCGGGTGGCGGAACCCAGACCGGTGGGGCGATCAGGCTGGACAGTTCCATCGGGCAGGCTGTGGCAGGCTATGCCGAAGGAAGCGGCAGGCGGCACTGGATCGGCTTCTGGCATCCCGCGACAGGGGTCACGCCTGAGATGCTGCCAAGGCTGGACGCGGCAAAGACGTTGCCGGACGGACGCTACGTCGGCATCGCGGGCAAGATCGCGACCTCGGGGACACCGGATTTTGGCGGTTTCTTCTATCTGGAGGAAGCGGACCGCTCCAGCGGAATCCGCATAAGCGTTCCGTTCTGGCCCGTGCCCGGCCTGATGGAAGGCAGTATCGTGCAGGTGACCGGCGTGACCGGCACCACCCCCGACGGCGAGCGCCAGATCGTGGCGTCCTATGTGATCGTCACGTCAAGCGCTCCGCCGCTTGCGCCCCTGGGGATGATCCAGCGCGCCATCGGCGGAGGCGACTTCGGAACACCGCCGCTCGGGCAATACGGGGTGACAGGCGGGACCGGGGTGAACACCATCGGACTGCTCATCCGCGCCTGGGGAACGGTGACGGAAACCGGGACAGGATACGTGATGCTGGACGACGGCTCGGGCAGGCCGCTGAGGGTGGATACGTCCACTCTCCCTGTGCCGCCGGCCACCGGCAGCTTCGTGACCATCACCGGGATCAGCAGCCTGAAGCAGGCGGGCTCTCCGCCTCAACGCCTGCCCCTGCTTCTGCCACGGCGAGGATCCGACGTGAACACACCCTGACCAGGACTCCGGGTTTGAGAAAGGCCGGCCGCCCGCGGGCGGCCGGCCTGTTCTTGCGATATCAGACGCCTGCCGTCAGGGCTCCAGGACGATCTTCCCGTATGCGCCCGGAGCCATCACCTGCTCGTGCGCTTTCGGGGCTTCGGCCAGAGGCATCACCGCACCGACAACCGGCGTCAGGGCTCCGGACGCCAGGCCGGGCGCCATCCGGCGGAAGACATCCGCGAGTTCGTCCTCCGTATAACTGAGGACCAGCAGACCGATGACGCTGGAATCCTGCCGCATGGTGTCCCGTGGATCTATGGTGACTTCCCCACGGCTGCCGATGACCACCACCCTGCCCTTGCGGGCCAGCAGCTTCAGGTCGCGGGCAAGGTTCACATTGGCCAGCATCTCCAGAATGATGTCCACCCCCCGTCCGCCGGTGAGACGCATGATCTCTTCCTCATACCCAGGGCGGGAGTGATCCACCACGTGGTGCGCACCCTGCTCCAGCACCAACTGCCTGCCTCGCTCGCTGCCTGCGGTGCCGATGACCGTAAGGCCTGCCTGGCGCGCCAGCTGAACGGCCGCGACACCCACGCCGCCGCTGGCACCGTGCACCAGCACCGTCTGCCCCAGCGCTGCCCAGGCGCGGTCGAACAGGGCCGTGTAGGCCGTGGAATATGGCACACCCAGGGCCGCCCCCTGCGCAAAGGACAGGTTCTCGGGAAGCGGATGGACGCGCTTCTCGCTGCACAGGGCAAGCTCGGCGTATGTGCCGGAGATGGAGCCGGCCACGAAGACGCGGTCGCCGGGCCGGACGCGCTCGACGCCCTCTCCCACACTCTCTACGACTCCCGCACCGTCCATACCGGGCGTGAACGGGCAGGCCACCTGCCCGTAAGCCCCGGCACGGATGTATGTGTCCACCGGATTGACACCGGCCGCCTTGATGCTCACTACCACCTGCCCGGCTCCGGGCTGAGGATCCGGGACCTCCTCCAGTTTCATCACGTCGGGCGCGCCGGGCGCGTGGACGCGTATGGCTTTCATCGCTGGGCTGTTTCCTCCTTCCGTAAAGTGTGCCGGGAAGTATTTACCCTGCGGAGGTCAACGGAAAGCAGGGCGGAGAAGTTCACTCCTCGCCGCGGCGAAGCGCCCGCTGGAGGTCGCGCTCCTTGATGGCCTGGCGGCGGTCATACTGTTTCTTACCACGAGCGACACCGACCTCCATCTTGGCCCACCCGCGCTTGAAGTAGACCTTCAGGGGAACCAGGGTGAGGCCTTTCTCCTGCACCTTCTGGCCCAGGCGCAGGATCTCGTGCTTGTGGACAAGCAGCTTGCGCGGACGGCGCTCCTCCGGCGCCCAGCGGTTCGCCATTTCGTACGGGCGGATGAACATCCCCACCACCCAGAGTTCGCCGTCTTTTACCTGCACGTAGGCGTCCTGCAGGTTGGCATTGCCCTGCCTCAGGCTTTTGACCTCGGAGCCCTTCAGCTCCAGCCCCGCCTCGAAGGTATCCTCGATGAAGTAGTCGTGACGGGCTCTGCGGTTCTCGATGACCGGCGGCCCCGACGGACGTTTAGTCCCCTTGACGGCCATGTTCCTGCTCCAGTCTCTGGCGCAGCAGCCGCTCAGCGGCCTCACGGTCGCCTTCGGCCAGCCGCCCCTCAAGGATCTCGTTCACCAGATAGTCCTTCAGCCTGCCCACCTCAGGCCCCGGCGCCAGCCCCGCGATGCGCATGATCTCCCTCCCGTCCAGAGGACTCTGCACCCTGGCGTAGTCGGCCTCCTCCTGCACTTTGCGGATGCGCCCGCGGACAACGGCGGGATCAAGATAGTGATGCTCCGGGTTGCAGGCGGCACGGTCCGCCTCGGCGATGGTGAAAAGGGACTCCATATCCTCGCCCAGATCACGCACCAGCCGGCGCACCGCGCTGTCGGACCACTCGTCCGAGTATTCCCCGATCCGCATATGCTGCGCCACCAGACGCGAAACCCGGGTGACAGTGTGGTTCGGGAACTTCAGACGGTGGAGCAGCTCGCCCGCCATCTCCTCCCCCACCTGCTGATGCCCGTAAAAGTGCACCCCACCCGCTTCGTCCACCGTGCGTGTGCGCGGCTTGCCCACGTCGTGCAGCAGCATCGCCAGGCGCTCGTCGAGGGAGGATTCCTCCGGAAGGTTCTCGATGGCCTTCAGCGTATGGGTCCAGACGTCGTAGAGATGGAACACGTTCTGTTCCACGCCCACCATCTCCACGATCTCCGGAGCAAACTGTGCCATCAGGCCGCTCTGCATCATCAGATCAAGGCCTCTCGCAGCGCGGCGCGGGTGCAGCATCAGGGTCTTGGCAAGCTCGTCGCGGATGCGCTCCCGGCTGATGATCTCCAGGCGTCCGGCGCACTCCCGGATGGCATTCCAGGTGTCCTCCTCGATCTGGAACTCCAGTTTGGCCGCGAACCTCACGGCGCGCAGCATCCGCAGCGGGTCGTCAATGAATGTCTCGTTTGGATCCAACGGAGTCCGGATGATCCGGGCTTCCAGATCCGGAAGCGCCCGCCCGGTGAGATCCAGCCGCTCTCCCGTAAACAGATCTTCCAGCAGCGTGTTGACGGTAAAGTCCCGCCGGAGGACATCCTCTTCCAGAGTGGCCGGCTCCACACGCTCCGGCTTGCGGCTATGAGGCGCGTAGCTTTCGCGCCGGGCGGTGGCCAGCTCCACCTGGATCCCGCGGACCGATACCATGGCCGTGCCGAATCGGGGATAGACCACCGGGGAATGATCGGCCACACCGGCATTCTGGAGCCAGCGGGCGGCCTCCAGCGCATCGCACAGACAGACAAGATCAATGTCCTGCTCGGGCGGCAGGCCCAGCAGACGATCGCGGATGAGCCCCCCCACCAGAAAGAGCTTTCCTTCAAAGGGGCTCCCACAGAAGGCGTTCCGGATTGTGGAGATAGCCTCGTCAAGCATGTGTGTCTTGCCGCCCGGACGCGGGGATAAAGCAAACAGAAAGGCCGGCGCACGGGCCGGCCGCGTGAAGCAGGCTGGGCTTCTGTCCGGCCGCCTCAGGCGCCCATTTTCTCCACGGCACGAGCGATGGCCTTCTGGAGCTCCTCCTCACGCATGGTGGTGGTCAGGTCTCCGCGCGTGCGCTCCGTGACCCCACGGACCATATCCGTTGTCCGCCTGAGGCCGTTGGTTACGGCGTCCGGGTAATCGAAGGTGACCAGGACATAATACGCCTCGTCCATGATCTCCAGCAGCTCCTCGGCGCGTGCCACATCCCCTCTGCGGATGGTGTCCAGCACGTGCCGGCGCGTCTCACCGATGGCCTCACCCAGGGCATTGAGCCAGGGAGCGGGCTCCACGCCCAGTTCTTGAGGACTCTTGAGCGGGCGCCCCCGGACGATGTCCATGGTCAGCTCGCACTCGGCATACTCTTTCTGAGCGTCCTGCGTGTATCCCGCGAAATAGATGTCCTGATGATCCTTCAGCAGCTCCTTGCACTCCAGCACGCGGGAGCGCGACTCGGCCATCAGGGCTTCGGCTTCCTCCCACTCCTGACGGTGCGTGGCGCGGATGGAGTTGGCGGCGAACCGGATGGCCTCCCGGGAGAGCCTGAGGGCTTCCTCCCTGACGGCGTTCTTGGCGTCCAGCAGCGCCCGGATGTCCTCCGCGATCTCGTTCAGTCTCAGCATATTCCGTCCTCTGCCGCCCGGCGGCACAAGGTATGTTAGCCGCCGGCCGTATGGCTGTCAAATGAGGCCGTCCCGGGCCCGGAGATACCGATGCGCAACCGGTTTCGCAGAATAATCCGCGCCGTATCCTGTAAGGATTACGGGTTTTTGCCCTCACGCGTTGACCCTCGTTGCATCACAGGCTTAGAATGGAAGCAGGACGGACAGCATCCGTTCCTTTCCGGCCCGATGCGCCGGGATCTGCCGCGGCCGCGCCGGCCCTGGCGGCGATAAGCAGAAGGAGAATGTGATCATGAAGCGACTTGTTATCCTCGCGGCGGCATTGACCGTGGCCTGCGCCTGCAGCGCAGGGGCTTTTACAGAGAACTTTGACAGCTACGCTGACCAGGCGGCTTTCAATGCCGTTTGGGGCAATAGCGGATCGCCGGTAGCCCTTTCGAACAACCAGTGGGTCTCTAGTCCCAACAGTGTCTATCAGGGAACGGCAGCAGTCCAGAGCCGCATCCTGCTCAGCAATCCGGTGCCGGCACAGCAGCTGAAGTTCAGCTTTATGTTCTACGATGAGACCGGAACCGGCAGTCTGGCCCGTGCCTACGGCATGGTCTATGCTCGCTCTGGTAACCTGTGGACTGATAGCCTTCAGCAGATCATCGCTGTCGGCAAGTATAATAGTGTTGCCACCACGAAATATTTCGCTCGCATCGCCTTTGGCAGCCTGAACTGGTTTGTCCTGGATGCTCCTACCTCCCCGGATCGCTCCGTGGGCTGGCACAAAGCCGAAGTCATCGGTGCTGTGGATCCGAACGATCCGACCAAGGCTCAGCTCAGCTTTTACATTGATGGCCAGCTCGGCAAGACAGTCGGTGGCGTTGCCAACTCGGTGTTCAATTTTGTGGTCCTAGGGTCCGGCCTGACCTCCACGCACGGCATGTACTTCGATGATGTGAGCGTGGTCCCGGAGCCCGGCAGCCTTCTGGCTCTCGGAAGCGGGCTGGTGGGAATGGCCGGTTTGCTGCTTCGCCGCAGGGCGTAAAGTCCATCAGCGCCATCGGCCATCAGGCCGCGAAAGTAAGCCGGGGCTGGGATTCCAGCCCCGGCTTTTTGCTGTCGTGGGAAAGTCAAAGAGGTATCCAGACCCGGTAAAACTACGGGGTTTTTCTGGCTTCGCTTGACCAGTGGCATCCCGTCCCTTACAATGATGGCGAAGGGCGCGGCTCGACCCGGCCGCGCCGGGGAAATGCCGTGCGCTGACCGCCGGCTCAAGGAGGAAAAAGCCAGCCTCCGGTCTGCAGGTCTGGCTTAGAAACTGGGTGTGCGGCGGCAGCGGCGAAAAAGTGACAAGAAGGAGAGTGGCTCCAATGAAGATGATGCGCTTCGCCCTGGTGGCGGCGCTCGTGGTTGCCAGCAGCCTGAGCGCTTCCGCGCAGTATTTCCTGATTGAGGACTTCGAGGCCTACGACCCGGCCGCCGTCGGGAACGGGACGGTGATGTTCCGCCAGCCGAGCTTCTCCGGCTCCACGTCCGGACAGATGGACGTGACCGATCCGGCCAACAATGTATCGAAGGTCGTGTCCGGCGTGGCCTCAAGCGGTAACAACAGCCTGCAGGTGGTGTTCAAGTGGCAGGACACGGGCAACTGGCTGCGCCTGACGACGTTCGGCGCCACCTTCCGCCCGAATCCGGCCATCAGCTACAGCCTGGCTCTGAAGTTTGATGTGCTCTACACAGCAGGCGACGACATCGCTATCGCCCTTCTGACCCGCGATAATGGGACGGCTGTTCCGATCGGCGGCAACGGCGGCACGACGGGGGCGATCGAAGTCATCGGGGCGACCGGCTTCTCCAGCACCACTGGTCCGACAGGAGCACTGGTCCTCTCGGCCTCGCCGAACTGGCAGACCGTGGTGATTAACATCCCGGCCGCCAGCGTCGTCGCGTTTACCGGCAACGGCGTGCTGGACAACACCTCCGGCACCCTGGAGGCGCTCGGCATCAAGCGGCTGGGCGGAGTGGGCCCGTACGAGCTGTATTTCGACAACTTCGCGATGGTCCCGGAGCCGGGAAGCCTGCTGGCTCTCGGAAGCGGGCTCATCGGGATGAGCGGCCTGCTGCTGCGGCGCAGGCGCTAGGCGCTCCGGCCCGCCACCGGTTCCTCACAGAGGCCTCCACCTTCCAGGCGGGGGCCTCTTTTCAGTGTCCGGCAGCGCTTGCGTGAGGAGCATCCTGCGGCTCAAAAGGCTGCGCGCTGCACAGGCGCTCCCTGATGACGGCGCAGAGCACACCAGTGATCTCGCGCAGTTCGGCCTCGTCGGGGCCCTCGGCCATCACGCGGATGAGGGGCTCGGTACCGGAGGCGCGGACGTGAACGCGGCCGCGGCCGCGCAGGCGCTCTTCCGCCCCCCGGATGGCCTCCTGAATGCCCGGATCGTCCCGCCAGTCCTGACGGACGCCCTCCACCCGGACGCCCTCAAGCACCTGCGGCATCTCCTCGACCACGGCGGCCATCTCCGACAGCGGACGGCCACTCTCCTGCATCGCACCGAGCACCTGGAGCGCGGTGACCATCCCGTCTCCCGTGGTGGTATAGTCCGACAGGATGATGTGCCCGCTCTTCTCGCCGCCCAGAGTGGCTCCGGTGGCCTTCATCCGCTCCCAGACATAACGGTCCCCGACTCCGTCCACCCGGTCCAGAATGATGCCATGACTGCTCAGCGCGCGCTCCAGACCCATGTTGCTCATCACCGTGGCCACCACCCGGCGTCCGGGCAGCCGGCCACGCGCATCCATGTCCAGGGCGCAGATGGCCATGATCCGATCGCCGTCCACCAGTTCGCCCTTCTCCGTCGCCATCACGACGCGGTCGGCATCACCATCGAAGGCCAATCCCGCATCTGCACCCTTGCGCCGGACGGCGTCCAGCATATCCTCTGGGTGAAGAGAGCCGCAGCCGGCGTTGATGTTCACGCCGTCCGGGGAAGCGCTCAGGCACAGGACTTCCGCGCCCAACTCGCGGAACACACGGGGAGCGATCTCATAGGCGGCGCCGTTCGCGCAGTCCATGACCAGACGCATTCCGTCCAGACGCTGCCGCGCCGTGGCCTTTACGGCCTCGATGTAGTCGCGGCAACGCTCCGGCTGGCGCAGGAACCGTCCGACTCCCCTCCCAGTGGGCAAAGGGCCCGGCGGGACTTCCAGCAGCTCTTCGATGCGCCTTTCCGTGGCATCGGGCAGTTTCTCCCCGTCCGGGCCGAAGAACTTGATGCCGTTGTATTCCAGGGGGTTATGCGACGCGGAAATGACGCAGCCGATGTCCGCGTCCGTATTCCGCACCAGCCAGGCGACGCCGGGCGTGGGGATGATTCCCACCAGGATGACATCTGCCCCGTGGGAGGCGAAGCCGGCCGCCAGCGCGCTCTCCAGCATGTCTCCGGAGATGCGGGGATCCCGCCCGATGAGCACGCTGACTCCGTGAGGCCGGGACAACAGCGCCCGGGCCGCAGCAGCGCCCAGACGCAGCGCCAGATCCGCGGTCAGCTCTCTGTTGGCGACTCCGCGTACGCCATCCGTGCCGAAATACGAAGTCAAGGGAAGCTGCTCCTGTCAGTAAAAGGGCCGGTGTGTCAGTCCCGTGCGGGAGGCGCGGCTGTGAGCGGCTTTACAATCACCTCGATGCGCGCCCGGTTGGAGCCCTGAATCGCCACGCCCTCCGGCACCAGTATCGGCACCGTGCGGACCAGACTGGATGTGACCTCGGAGATATCCACCTCCCGCGTAGTCACCAGATTGATCTTGGCCAGCGTATCCGGGTTGCCGGTCAACAGGACGGAGCGCGGCTGAATGTCCACGCTGGCCAGCCGGTAGCCAGCCGGTGGCACACCGGTCACATTGGGGCTGATGAGCACCTCCTTCTCCGCCGCCAGCCGCTGCAGCTCCGCACGGACGAAGGCTGTCGCGGGCGAGGTTTTGACCTCCTCCACCACATTCCCGGACGAATCCACCGCACGGACCTCGAACTGCCCCTCAATGGGCCGTCCCGGCGTGGGTTCCGCGTCCACGAGGACCTCAAGCCGGGCCACCCGGCTGACGGCCTCCCGCGATCCCGAGAGGATGGCCACCGATGGTTGCACCGTGGGCGGAGCATAACTGAACCCCGCCGGCGCCGGCCGCAGGAAGACAGGCTCCAGAGTGCGGGAGCGGGTGGCGATGGCGGCCACCCGGACCGTGACCACCGGCGTGCGCGGCTCGAAGGAGATATCCGCGGGCAGAGCGCCCGACACCACCGGGACCACGATGACCCGAAGATTGTGCACACCGGCCCTGCGTCCCTTCAGGTTCACAGCAGCTTTGAGATCGCGCTCCGAGACCCGTGACAGGGAATTCCGGGGCCCGCTCACGTCCACCTGCACGGTGGAAGGGGCGGATTCGATCAGCGTGCCTGGCTCCTGATTCTCCAGCACCAGAGGGACCGTGAGCTGGCGTGTCTGATACGGATTGCGCTCACTGTTGACATAGATGGCCAGCGCAATGGCGATCAGCACGGAGAAGATCTTGTAGATGCTATTTTCGCCCATCATGCGGATCCGGACCCCGTCTGGGTCTCCTGCGCGGCCGGCTCCGCGGCGGGGCGGGAGTCCCCGGCAGGGGCTTTCTGCCGCTCCTGCTGGGCAGAATGCTTCCGGAACAGCATCCGGTAGCCCGGCGCGCCGGAGCGCTCCTGTGGAATAAGCAGGCGCTGGAGACGCTCGCGCAGAGAGTCTGCGTCAAGCCCCCGTTCTAGCCTGCCTTCCACTGCCAGCGAGATGGTTCCCGTCTCCTCGCTCACGACCACCACCACGGCGTCGGACTGCTCCGTCACTCCGACGGCGGCTTTGTGCCGGGTGTGGATCATGGTGGAGATATGCGGGCTGTCCGAGAGCGGCAGGGTGCAGCCCACCGCCAGCACGCGGTTGGACCGGATGACGGCGGCGCCATCGTGCAAGGGACTGCCGGGAAAGAAGACTGTGTGAAGCAGATCCTGGGAGACCAGAGCATCCAGCCGGGTGCCGGTCGCCACGATGTTGTCCAGCCCGATCTCCCGCTCGATGACGATGAGGGCTCCCACTTTCCCTCTCGACAGACGCGTGGCCAGTTTGACCACCTCGTCAATCATCGTGGCCATCTCTTCCTTGCCCAGGAAGCTGAAGCCGCGCCCCCAGAACCCGAGCCGACCCATCTCCTCCAGAGCGTGGCGCAACTCCGGGTAGAACAGGATGACAATGGCCACTGGACCCAGGGGGAGAACCGTGCGCAGCAGCCAGTTCAGTGTGTACAGCTGGAGCTTGTCGCTGACGAAGATGAGCAGGAAGAACAGCGCAAGCCCCCACAGGATCTGCCAGGCGCGGGTGCCCTTCACCAGCATAATGAGCTTATACAGGATGAAGGAGATGACCGCGATGTCAAGGAGGGTGGTCAGGACGGAGAGCCAGCCGCCGCTAAAGACATTGCCCCAGAAAAGATTCGGAAAGCCCAACTCCGGATTCCCGCCCTGATCCCGAAAGCGCGCGTGGAGATGCGGACACCCTCTGGCGTCCGTCGCAAGCAGTATAACACCTGCCCCATGGCAAGGCAAATGAATTCCCGCCCCCTGCAGTCAACGGGGATTGACCTGCGCCCTCCTCGCGCACGGGCCGTTCGGCTTCGGGAATGGAGGCGAGAAGAAGATTCAGGGATTCGCCGGAAGGCCTCCGGCCCGCCGGAGCACCTCCTCGGCTACGGCCACGTCCCAGATGCCGATTCCTTGCGATTCGAAAAGAGTCACATCCATCGGCGAGGAGCGTCCCTGCGCTCTACCCGCCAGCACATCCGGCAGCTCCGTGAGCCGGTCCGGATGCGTCAGACCCTCCCTGACGGCCGCCGCCAGCTCTCCGCACTCGGCGAGCGCCTGCTCACGATGGTCCACGCAAGTGCAAGCCGCCCGGGCAAAGAGACGAGGGTCTATTTCGATGCGGGAGAGATGGTTGGAACCGCAGGCGTTGATGTGCGCCCCGTCCGGCACCCATTCTGAAAGGAGGACCGGCTCTCGGGACGTGGTGATGGTGGTGATGATGTCCGCTTTGCGGCAGGCTTCGCCGGGATCGTCCACGGCGCAAGCGGGAAGGCCGTCCTCCTCCCGCAGGAGGGCTGCGAAGCGCTCCCGATGCTCCGGGGTGCGGCTCCAGACCATCACCTCCTGTAGACGGCGCACGCACGCGACTGCCTGAACCTGGGTGCGGGCCTGAGTCCCACTGCCGATCACCAGCATCACGGAGGCATCCGGCCGGGCAAGAACGCGTGTGGCGACGGCGCTTGCGGCGCCCGTCCGGATACGGCCCAGGTTGTCAGCCTCGATGAGCGCAAGCGGCGCGCCGTCTTCCCCGAAGAGCAGGCAGAAAAAGCGGGTGCCTTCCGGCAGGGAGGTATACGCCTTCAGCCCGTGGACCCCCGCATCCCGCAGGGAGCCGCCCATCAGGTGGAAAATCCCGCGGCGGGTCTTTGCCCTGCGGCGAGGAATACTCTCCCCTTCCCCGGCCGCGCAGGAGAGCATGGAGCGCTCGACGGCGGCGATCGCAGAAGGCATGTCCAGCAGGCGCAGCACATCCTGTTCGGTCAGGTACAACATCGGGTCTTCTCCAGTACATCTGGTGGAGGCCGGGGCACTGCCGTTTACCTCCGCCAGCCATGTTGGCCCCTGCAGGGCGGCGCGCGCCACCGGGCGCGAGTCTCGCGGCAGAGAACGCCAGGAGATATCATGTGGCCGTGGCAGCGCGTGGAACGCCGCCGCAGCGGGAGGAAAGAGGGTGGGCGCTGGCAAAGTCTGATGCGTCTGCGGCGCGGCCGGTCGGAGCCGGCGGCGCCGCGCCACAATCCGAGATTTCCGGAGTCTTCCTGGACAGCCTATGAACTTCTGGCAACAGATCTCCTCGACACTTGACCGCGAACCTGGAGCGGCTCTGGCCATTCTGGCTGTGGCGGCGGCGCTGATGGCGCTTCTGCTCCTGTATCTGCTCGGGTCGGTGGTGATGCTGCGCAGGCGCTATTCATTCCTGCTGCGGCACGAGGACACGCAGGATCTGGGAGTGGTCTTCGCCGCGCTTCAGCGGAAGGTGGAGGCGATGGAGGAAGATCTGAAGCAGCTCCGGGACGATGTGGCAGCCCTGCGCAAGCAGGCGGACCGCTGCATTCAGAGAGTGGGGCTAGTGCGCTTCGATGCGTTCGAGGATGTGGGTGGCGAGCAGAGTTACGCACTGGCGCTTCTGGATGCGCACGACAACGGTGTGGTGCTCTCCAGCCTTTACAGCCGGTCGGACTCGCGCACCTATGCCAAGGGATTGAGGGCAGGACGCGGCACACACAACCTCTCGGATGAGGAGCTGCGCGCCATCCGGGAAGCAGGCGCATCCGGCGAGCCGCGGAGGGCGAGAGAGGAGCATTCCATCTGAACGGACAGAGCGGGAGGAGGATGGTGGCGTGAGAGCCGAGGAGCGCGCCCTCATCGAGCGCTGCAGGCAGCACGACCTGGAAGCGTTCGATGAACTCGTGCGGTTGTACGAGCGGCGCATCTTCAACTTTGCCCTGCGCCTGAGCGGCAACCACCACGATGCCGAGGACATCACGGTGGAGACGTTCATTCGCGTGTTCAATGCCATCGCCAACTTCCGCGGGGACGCCACCTTCAGCACCTGGTTGTTCAGAATCGCCCACAATGTTTTCCTGGATATGAGGAAGAAAGAGAGGGCGCACCCTCACACCTCGCTCCAGGACGTGCTGGAGCTGGATGAGTCCGAGGTGACGCGTCAGGTGGAGGATCCTGCCCCCTTGCCGGAACGCATGGCCGAGGACGCGGAGCTGAGCCAGATCCTGCGCCGGGCGATTGACGAACTTCCGGACTACCAGAAGACGATGGTGCTGCTGTATCACACGCAGAACAAGTCTTATGAAGAGATAGCGGAGATCATGCACCTGCCGATCGGCACGGTGAAAAGCCGCCTGAACCGGGCACGGATTGCTCTGAAATCGAAACTGGAACCCTTGAGGGAACTTTTCGAGAGGTGACGCAGTCACGGAATTGGGTTGCGGGTGAAGACCTCTTCAGCCGCAGCTCAATTGCCGCCGCCTGTGAGCGGCGCGGGTCGGGCTAAGCGCAGGGTGGACTGACACAAGGGATTATCGGCGTTTCATGAACTGCGAGACAGTCCGGGAATATTTCTCTGATCTGGTCGAAGGAAAAGTCGAACAGGCATTCAGAGTAGCGCTGGAGAATCACTTCCGGTCGTGCGAAGCGTGCGAGGAAGAATTCGCCGCCTTTCAGCGCGCCTGGGATATGCTGGAGTCTATCCCCTGGGTGGAGACTCCCGCTCACCTGCACGGCCGCATCATGTCTGCCGTGCGTCAGTTGAAGGCCGAGCAGGAAGCGGAGCGCCGTCCGGCCTGGCAGGGTTGGTGGGACCGTCTCACACGGCCCGTCAACCAGAAGGCCAGCCTGGGCTGGTCGCTGGCTGCGGCCGCGGCCATTGTTCTTGTGGGCATCGCGGTGCAGGTGGGCCCGAACGGCATATCCATGTGGCTGTCTCCCGCCGTGAAGGTCTCTCAGGTGACGGCTCAGGACAACCTGCTGGCGGCGCAGGTCATTCCGGATGCGGTTGCCTCCAAGGATGGGACGGAGACGGTGACCATCTCCGTCAAGAGTCCGAAGACAGACGTCCGGGTCCGGGTGTATGCTCTGGAGAACCGCTCCGCCGCCGGCTGGCAACCGTGGATGCTATCTTCCCTGACGCCCGCGAACGGCCTGACGCTGGTGGCCGACACGGAGGTCGCGCGTTCGCCGGTGGCGTCAGAGGTGTTCTCGCGCAAGCTCCAGCGGGATCGCAGCCGGGGAGTAGATGTCCTGCTGGTCCGTTTGACAGCCGGAGGGTCGTCGCGATCTCTGGCTATCTTCCGGCCTACCAGCCCCGGTCTGGAGCCGAAGGCAACCCCGGCCCGCCAGATGGATGCTCTGTGCAGCGCGGTGTATGAGGTCGCCCGTTGCCATCAGAACTTCATCGTCTGCGAGGCGGGACTGGACAGGATAGTGCGGCTGGAGCAGGGCAGCGACTCCACACTCTATTCGCTGGATGATCTGGCCCGTCAGGCCGATCTGGTGATGGATGTGCTGCCGAACGGGGTTTACACTCTCACGCAGCAGTAACTAACTGCTTCAATCTCGAACGCAAGGTTTACCGCGCAAGGCCACCAGCAGCAACAGCAACCTCCCTGGCAGGAAGGAGAGCCCGGACGGGCTCTCCTTCGCCGGTTTTGGTAACCGCGAATCAGGGGAGAGACTTGGTGACGACGATGGAAAGGTCGTCCGGGACGGTCACGTCATAGCGCATGACAGCGTCTATGACGGCGTCGGCGATATCCCGCGCAGGCTCCCGGCGATGATCCCACACCACCTGCTTCAGGCGATCCGTGCCGAACCGCCTGTCGGATCCGGCCTCGGTGATGCCATCCGAGGCGAAGACAAGGATGTCGCCGGGCTGCAGGATCTCCTGACGTTCGCCGTAGCTTGTTGCCCCCAGCACTCCCAGCACAGGACCGGTCGGCTCGATGTCGTGAAACCCGTCCGGACGTGCGATAAACACCGGTGAATGCCCCGCGTTCACCAGCCGGATGACGCGGGTGACAGGGTTCAACCAGCCGTAGATCATGGTGACAAGGATGTCGTTGGGGGTCTCCTTCACCAGCACCTGGTTGGTGCGCTCCATCACTTCCTGAGGAGATGAGGCTCCACGGTAATATCCGCCCGAGATGAACTTGACCGCAGCGACCAGGGTGGCTGCTCCGATGCCGTGGCCCGAGACGTCCGCCAGCTTCATGGTGATGGTCTGGTCCTGGGGGTAATTCTTGATGCTCCAGTAGTCACCGCCCACCTCCTCCGCTGGAACCAGACGTCCGGCGAAGTCGAATCCCTCTACCTGCGGAATGGTCTTGGGGAGCAGATGCTGCTGGATGCGCTTGGCGATGCGCAACTGCTCTGTCAGGCGCTGGCGCTTCTCCTGACGGATGTCCGAGCGGAGCTGCTCGACGAACGACTCCCAGAGCGCGTCCCCCACCGCGATGAAGAAAGTCATCACGGGTGGGATGGCCTCCGGGCAATCGGCAAGCTCCGCATTGATCCGCTCCATCAAGAGGTCGCGGTAGAAATAGACTGCCTCTCTACGGTCCAGGCGCTCGGTGAGGCGACGGCCTATCTCCGAGGCCAGGCGATAGGCATCGCGAGGGATCTGCGTACCACCGCTCTCCACGAACTCACAACAGGCGACCACGAGCTCCCAGACCAGTTCGCGTTTGGTGGGATCCAGATCCAACCCCTCGCGGCGAAGAACGGCCTCCCAACTGGTCAGGCCGCGGCGCAGGCGGAAGAGTATGCTTTCGGTCCCGGGGCCAGGACCGGTGACCGTGAAGGGTCTTTTGCTCTCGCCTGTCTGTTCGATCATCAGGGTGCGCTCAGGAGTATATTTCGGCGGCGGGAAGCGCTGGCATCACCCGTCGCCCGCGTCCGGCGCCGGCACCTTCGCGGAGACCGGGATCTTGACGCCCGCCGCACCGGACGGCGCGAAGAGCTTGCGGCCCGATTCCGCCTCGTGCCGGAGCTGTCCGCATGCGGCGCTGACCGGATTACCCCGCCTCATCCTCTCCGTTGTCCGGATACCCGATTCCTCCAGAGCGGCGCGAAATGCCTCGATTCTCTCTCGGGACGGGCGCCGGAACCTTCCTCTGCCTTCAACGTGGTTGTACGGGATGAGGTTCACGTTTCCCAGAATGCCACGGATCCGGCGGGCCAGATCGCGCGCCTGGGCAGGCGAGTCGTTTATGCCTTCCAGCAGCAGGTATTCAAATGTCATCCGGCGGCGGGTCACCGCACACCAGTGACGGCAGGCATCCAGTAGATCTTCCAGCAGGTGAAGGCGGGCCGCGGGCATGATGACGCGGCGGACATCGTCGTCTGGCGCGTGGATGGAGACAGCAAGCGTGATGGGCAGCCGCTCCCCGGCCAGACGCCGGATGGCAGCGGGCAACCCCACCGTGCTGACGGTGATCCGCCGGGCCGACAGACCCACCTCCTTCGACAGGAGCCGGATGGAGGCTACGGTGGCGGAATAGTTGGCCAGCGGTTCGCCCATTCCCATATAGACCACGTGCGTGACCCGCTGGCCTGTGGCCGCCTGAACCAGAAGGAGCTGATCCACGATCTCCCCGGGTAAGAGGTCACGTTTCAGCCCTCCTATGCCCGTTGCGCAGAAGCTGCAGTCCATGGCGCATCCCACCTGGGTGGAGACGCAGAGAGAGATGCGGTCATCATAGGGCAGGAATACGCATTCGACCCTCTCCCCGTCCCGTGCGCGCACCAGGAACTTGGTGGCTCCGTCAGGGGAAGTGGAACGATCCTCCTCCTGCAGCGCAGGGTGGATGAACGAGGAGGCAAGCTCGCCGCGGAGCTTCTGCGGCAGATCGGTCATCACATCGAAGGACCGCGCGGACCGGCGGTACACCCAGTCCGCCAGCTGACGGCCGCGGTAGGCTCCCAGCCCCCGTTCACGCGCCCATTCCTGCAGTTCCTCCGTTGTGAGACCGGTAAGCAGCATAGAATGATTATCGCATGACGGGAGCGGGGCATCTATTTTCGGACGCAAGAGCGGAATCTTTAGCCCCGCGGCGCAAAAACCCGTACAAATCCTGTGAACTGGCGCACCGGGCAGTGGAACAAGTTACTTGCCGGAGGGCAGCCCTCCGGCGGAGGAACCGGCTACAGGATGAGGTTGACAGATGGGGCATGCGGTCTGCTACAATAGGGCGTCGTCTGAGACGGGACGGCCGGAGGCAAGGTTTATGAGCTCCTCGCAACTTGAGGAGACCTGGGCAAGCTTCAAAAAGTGGGGGGATCAGAAAGCCCGGGATGCCCTGATCACGCGCTATGCGTATCTGGTGAAGATCACGGCGGGCAGAGTGGTCACCAGCCTGCCTCCCAACGTGGACCGGGAAGACCTCATCTCCGCTGGTGTTGTCGGTCTGATCAAGGCCATAGACCAGTTCGACCCCGATCGCAAAGTCAAATTCGAGACCTACGCAATCGCACTCATTCGCGGAGCCATTCTGGAGATGCTGCGCGAGGAGGACTGGGTTCCCCGCTCCGTCCGCGAGCGCGTCAAACTGCTGGAGCGCACGTATCTGCGTCTGGAAGGCATTCTGGGGCGTCCCGCAACCGAGCAGGAGGTGGCCGAGGAGCTGGGCGTGGACATGGAAACATTCCATTCCATGCTTGCGGACGCCGGGCGCGCTGCGCTGATGTCGCTGGATGACATCGTCCTGACCAGCGAAGGCAACGAGAAGATCCATCTGGGTGATGTGGTGCAGGACCAGCGCTCCAATATTGTGGCCGAAGTAGAGGTCAAGGCAGTCAAGAGCACGCTGGGAGACAGCATCGAACGCCTCCCCGAGCGCGAGCAACTGGTCATCACCCTGTACTACTATGAAGGGCTGACGTTCAAGGAGATCGGGCGGATCCTGGGGGTGTCCGAGTCGCGTGTCTATCAGCTCCACACTCAGGCCGTCATCCGGATGCGCGGGTATCTTCAGCGCGACGTGGCCCTGTTCCGCAGCTGACGGAGCAGGGCGGCCGTGACGCCAGACCTCAGCCTCGCAGCCGTCCTTCTGATCCTTGCAGCCGCTCTTGTCTGGGCGGGAGTGGCACGAGCCGCAGCCTCTCTGATATCCACCCTGCGGGATGAATGGCTCATCGCGGCGAATCCCTCCGGCGAAGAGTGCCGCCTGGCAGTCCTGGATCGCCGGGTCCGCGAACTGGCGGACGGTCTTGGCCGTCTGGAAAGACAGATGAGCCGGCAGGCCGAAGAATTCGCCGCGTCTCTGAAGTCCGCCATCGAGGATCTGCGCGCGTCGTTCTACAAGACCCTCCACGACTCGTTCGACGCCGAGTCTGCCCCCCTTCGCGAGAGGCTGGACACGCTGGAACAGGCCATGGACCAGGCTCGCAGCCAGCTGGAGGTGGCGTCCCGCATTGAACATCTGGCGGAGACACTGGCCAAAAGCCAGCAGGTGGTCCGGAAACTGGCGGAGCAGACCGTCCGGGAGCATTCGCGGGCAGCGGAGGCGCAGGCGTCCGAAGCGGTGGAGAGGGCCGTATCGCGCCTGGAGGAACGCCTGGCGGGTATGGAACAGATGGTGCGAGAAGGGTTGCTGGCGGCGGCGAAGGCGGAGGACGTAATCGCCCTCGGCCGGGAGGTGGAGGATCTCAGGAGCCGGTCGGAAGAGGCGGCCGCCGGGGGCGCGGCATCGGCGGAAGAACACCCGGGACTGCTGGAAGAGCGCATTACCCATCTCTCGGAGGAACTGGACTCTCTGCGAAGAAGAGTGTCCGGGCAGGAACCGTTCCCGTCCGGGGAGCGTATAAACGCCGGGTCGCCGCCGGTCGCAGCGGAGGAAATCCCTGTCCGGGAGCCGCAAATTGCCCCGGGCACCCCAAGGCGTCCGCGCATTGTCAGCGCACGGGCAAGGGAGCGCTTTGAAGAAGTGCTCCGGCTAAGCGAGGAAGGCCTGACGGCGGAAGCCATCGCCGTAAGGACAGGACTCGATATTGCCGAAATTGAGTTGATGATCGCGGGGCAGCCGCCGCAGGAGGGACCGGAGGTTTCATGACCAACTTTTCAGAATGCGGACAGCGCCGCTGGTTAGAGAGGAGTCACAGGTAATGCGAGCATCTCTCTGGAGATTCGCCGCCGCTACAGTGCTGGGAATCAGCCTTGCAGCCTCCTATGGCTGCGGGAAGCGCGCCGTGGCCACGGTGAACGGCGAAAAGATCACGCAGGATGCGTTTTACAAGAGGCTGCAGCGTCAGCCCGTTGCGCCCAACGTGCCATTCCCGCCGCCCATCGAGACACAGGCCGCCACCATCGTGCTGGACCAGATGATCCGGGAGGCACTTTTCCTGCAGCTTGCGGAGAAGGAAGGCGTGATGCCGGATCAGGCGCAGATTGATGAACGCAAGAAGGAACTGAACGGGGCACTGAACGATCGTGGTCAGGATCTTGCGACGCTGCTGAACCGCAGCGGCATGTCCCATAAGGAACTGGACGAGCGGCTGAAGCCCGAGCTGGCGCAAATGAACGTGCTGGCGAAGTATGTGAAGGTGACCGACGAGGAGGTCCGTAAGGCCTACGACGACGCCACCAAGGCCCTACCTGCTGACCAGAAGTATCGCTCCGCGTTCTATCTGCCGGAGTCGGCAAAGGTGTTCATCATCCAGTGCGCCAGCCGCAACAAGATCATGGAAGCCAAGAAACAGCTGGACCAGGGGATGTCTTTCGGCGTGGCGGCTGAGAAGTATTCCGAAGACGAGAACACCAATAAGAACCGTGGAGAGATTCCCGGCTGGGTGAACAAGCCCGATCCCGTGCGCCCGGCGCCGCAGGGGACCCCGCCGGAGTTCTTCCAGAAGGTGTTCAGCATGAGCAAGGGGCAGACCTCGGAACCCTTCCGCGTGCGCGTGCCTCTGCCGAACGGCCAGGTCTCGGAGCAGTGGCTCATCGTGCGGGTTGAGGACAAGAAACCGGCGCGCATGCAGCCCTTCGAACACGTGAAGGGAGTGATTCGGGACAGGATCCTCCAACAGAAGGCCTCTCAGGACCAGAAGCTGGTGAAGATGTTCACCGACCTGCGGCCTGACGCAAAGATCGAGGTGCTGCTGCCGAACTATAAGGAAGTCTTCGCCCGCGTACAGGAGAACCTGCAGAAGCAGCAGACCATCACGGAGAAAGCGATCACCGGCGGATCCGGTGGGACGGCCGCTCCGGCCGCTCCCGGCGGCGGGCAGTAGGAAATCATACAGGCGGCAACTGCGGCGGCGGATGCTGCAAAGAGCGAGCCCCGGGTGGCCAGGCCGCCCGGGGCATTCTTTTAGGTGGAAACAGCGATCAGGAGTCAGAACTCGAAATCCAGCCCTAAATCCGGCGCGGCACTGGAAGTGCCCCCGAACGTAAGATTCACCCCGTAGAACGCATCGCCGCCCAGAAGAGAAGCCCGAAGCTTCAGGAAGGACGCAACCGGCAGCTCCAGACCGAAGTTCAGACGGCGGCTGTCGAACTCTGCCAGAACCCGCAGCCGTGAGGGACCATCCATCTCAACGCTGCCGAAGGCTCCCTTGATGCCGTCCGCGCCCAGTCCGGCGTTCAGCCGCGTGGAAGAGAACGGAGGCACAGCAACAGGCATGGGGGCTCCGGCCACAATGTAATATGCGCGCCCGAAGCGGGTCTGATCCGCAATGTCACGGACTCCGGCGCTGAGGGCGGGCAGGCTGGCAGTCCCTGGAAAGATTGCAACCTGGGCGCCGGCTGTCCAGTCCGCTCCTCGTCCGGGGCGGTCATCGCGGACGACCTCCAGCTCCAGCCCGGGCAAGCCCGCCTGAAGCCACTGGATGTTGTTCCCGGAGTCGCTCCCACGGACGGCGGTCTCCCATCGGAGGGATCCCGGGGAAAGCACTTGCCCCGCCGGAGCCAGAAGCACCCGGTCCGCGCCTGCCGGCCCGCAGGCCAGAGCCAGAGCGCCCGCCATCAAAAGCACAGTCCGTTTCACGTTCATATCCCTTCCAGCCCGGCCTGAGAGCGCCGGGCACGCGGATTTCCGGCCGTTCATTATCTGGCCTTCAGAACCGGCGACCAGCTGGCATAGCGGTTCAGGCCCTTACCCTTAGTGAGGTTGAGCACATCCCCGCTCTTCCAGTCGTAGCGCATCAGGTCGTCGCCCGACTGGTAGAGCAGGAACCGTCCGTCCGGGCTGAAGACCGGGTTGGTAACCATCCCCTTGACCAGCTTCCGCGGCTGTCCGCCCTTAGCGGGCACCGCCCAGAGCCCAGCGGGGAGGCGCGCTCCATCCGGCGCCTCCTCCACCCGTTCGAAGACGATGGTCTCCCCGTCCGGAGACCAGGCCGGGTTGCGCATCGCGAAACGATTGTCTCTGCTTTCCAACAGCACCCGCACCGGCGCGATACTGGGCACGCCCTCGGTCAGACGCGTGGGATCGGGCTCGTAGACGGCGAGCATTGCGTACCCGGGAGGGCCTCCAGTGGCCAGCGCGAGCCTGCGGCCATCCGCCGACCAGCCGAATGTGCATTCGTCGGTCACCACTTTCTCGCCGCGGCCGTCCAGCAGCGTAGCGGTGACGCTATCCTGCCCCAGAGAGAGATAGGCGCGCTGGAAATCATAGCCCTGTGACACGGCGGCGATCCAGTCGTTGCGCGGTGAAACGACGGCATAGGAATACCGGCGGGTGGGCGGCGGGTCTTCCTGCATATCCCGGAGCTGAGCGGGATCCAGCGATTCGTCCCCGCGGGAGGGAAGCACGCGCACAGGATCCGTCCCGGTGGTGCTACAGCTGAAGACCTGCGAGTTGCTGATGTAGTAGACCCGGCGCGTGCCGAAGGAGACCGAAATGTTCGTCTGCGCCCCACTGGTAGCCAGCAGCCTGCCCTTGGCCCGGCCGTTCGGACGGACTTTGCCCAGCTGGTAATCCTGGGTTTCGATCTGGCCCGTAAAGTAGATCCAGTCTCCATCCGGTGAAAACGCGGTCTCGCGCTCGTCGCCCGGGAACACCGCAAGCCGGACCGGATCCGAACCGTCCTCATTCATCAGCCACACATCCGCAGTGCCGTCCCGGTCGCTGATGAACGCGATCTGCCCCGGTTTCGCAACTGCCTTCGTCGGGCCACCGGCCGCCAGCCACTGGCCCACCCATACCGCGCCTACCACCAGCACAAGCGCGATCAAAACGAAGACGACAAGACTACGGCGCTCTGTATTCATCGTCATACCTCCTGGGCTGCCCGGTAAGGCAGCCGCCAGGGATTTTCAGGCGGCGCCTCTCAGCACCCGTCCCGGGGTCTCGCCTGTGATTTTGCCATCCCTGAGGGCGAAGCGTCCATTGACCAGCACGTGCAGGATGCCTTCCGGCAGCCGCTGAGGTTCGGCAAATGTGGCGGTATCGCGCACGTTTTGCGGATGAAAGACCACGATGTCGGCTTTCATCCCTGGGGCAATGCGTCCCCGGTCGCGGATGCCGAGCCTCTCCGTGGCAAGCAATGTCATTTTGCGGATCGCCTCCTCAAGGCTCAGAATGCCGCGCTCCCGGACATAATGCGCAAGAACGCGCGGGAAAGTTCCGAACGCGCGCGGATGGGGCTTCCCGCGAGCCATGGGACCGGAGCATGCCCGTGCGGTGGCGTCCGATCCAAACAGAGTCCAGGGCGTGCGCATCACGGCTTCGACATCGGTCTCGGACAAACAGAAGTGCACCATCCCCACACCGAAGTCCTCGTCCACCAGTAGATCCAGCAGCGCATCCACCGGATTCCCGCCAATACGTGCGGCCACTTCCGCGGCGGTCAGGCCCTCCACCCAGCGGTTGCGCTCTTCCGTAACGGACGATATGACAATGGACTCCAGCCCCCCGCTGTCGCGCCAGTAGCCACATTCCAGGCTCTGAGAGATCTCATCCCGGATGCGCGCCCGGACACTTGCGTCGGCCAGCCGCTCCCGCATCGCCGCCGGCCCGCCCGAGTGCGCCCAGGCGGGGATGAGAGTATCCAGCCCGGTGCACGTGGCGGTGTAGGGGTACTGGTCGGCCGTGACGTCCAGGCCCCTCTCCCGAGCCCCGTGGATCAATTCCAGCGCCCGGACGGCCTTGCCGTGGTTGGACGCTCCGCAGGCTTTCAGATGGGAGATCTGCACAGGCACGCCGGATTGCTCTCCGACAGCAATGGCCTCCCGGACGCTATCAAGCAGGCCGTCCGACTCGCTGCGCATATGGGTGGCGTACAGCCCTCCCCGCCGGGCCACGACCCGGGAGAGACAGGCGAGCTCCTCGGTAGAACCGTAACTGCTGGGGGGATAGATCAAGCCACTGGACAGTCCGATGGCCCCTTCGTCCATGGCGCGGGACACAAGGTCGCTCATCTGTTTCATCTCATCGGGAGTGGCCGGCCGGTCCTCGGCTCCCACCACCTCGCGCCGGATGTTCGCGTGTCCCACAAGCGTGCAGACGTTCACGGCGACCCCGGAGTGGTCCAGGACGTCCAGCATTTCGCCGAAATGGCTCCAGCTCAGACCGGTTCCCAACCGCTCGAAAGCCCGCCGGGCGCGCTCCCGCGCCTCTTCGTTCAAGATGGGAGCGTCCGAAAAGCCACAGTTGCCGTTGACCTCCAGCGTGACGCCCTGGGCGAGCTTGCTCTCCACCGTCGGGTTGACCAGGGCGGTCATATCCGTGTGTGCGTGGAAATCCACGAACCCCGGGCAGATGACGTGGCCGGAAACGTCCACGATCTCGGCGCCCTCTCGCGGCCCCTCTCCCACCCACAGGATGCTGTCTCCCGAAACGCGCACATCGCCGTCGAAGCCCGGACTTCCGGTGCCATCCACGACAACGCCACCTGAAAGAATGATGTCCATCTACACCCCCGGACCTCCCGCAGGCAGTTTACCCCGCATCGGTCTCTGTCTGCCCGGGCGGGCAGGCCACGGCGCCTGAACCTTGCGCCCGGATAGCCGGAGGATGGTGAGAGGTGCAGGGCAAGCCGCGCCGGGGGTACAAAGCCCTGTTGGTAATCCTACTGAAGCGGAAAGGAGCGAAGCGCATTGAAGTCGCACACGGAGTATCTCTGGTTCAACACGCGCAGGCAGAAGGAGTTCGTGAACATTACGGGCGAGTGCGAGCGGATTCTGAAGGAGTCCGGCATCCGCGAAGGGTTCATGCTGGTCTCGGCGATGCACATCACTGCCGGAGTCTGGGTGAACGACAATGAATCCGGCATCCTGCAGGATGCCATGGACTTCCTGGAGGAGCTTGCTCCGTTCCGCGCAGACTACAGGCACCACCGGACCGGCGAGACGAACGGCGACGCTCATCTGAAGAACCTGTTGACGCACCATCAGGTCATCATCCCTGTGACGGAAGGCAAGCTGGATCTTGGCCCGTGGCAGACCATCTTCTACGCGGAGTTCGACGGGCAACGGCGCAAGCGAGTAGTGGTCAAGATCATCGGAGAGTAAGACATCTCGAAGTCATGCCTACCTTTTGGCGGTAAGTGGTATACTCCTTACAGGAGTAAGACGATGATCGTAAAGACGACAGCCAAGGGACAACTGGTCATCCCGGCGAAGCTGCGGCGCGAACTGGGAATCCGGCCCGGGCAGCGGCTCGCCATCCGCCGGGAAGGCGGTGGGCTGCTCATCACGCCGCTTCCCGAAGATCCTGTAACTGCGCTTCGGGGTATCTGCCGGGACCTGCCTCTCAGGGAGACCCTAGAAGAGGAAAGAAAGCGTGAGCGAGAGCGTGAAGAACAGATACTTGCTCGATTCGTGGGCGATGGTAGCCTATCTGAAGGATGAGCCAGCCGGCGGCAAGGTTACATCTCTGCTGCAGGAAGCGAGGAAGGGCCCCTTAGAATGCGGTATGAGTATCATCAATCTCGGAGAGGTATATTATGTCCTGATCCGGCTATTCGGTCTGAACAGAGCACGCGACCTCCTGTCCGCCATCAGAGCTACCCCTCTGAGAATCATTCCCGTATCGGAAGAGCAGGTAATGCGCGCAGCCGAGTGGAAGGCCGGGCACCGCATGTCGTATGCGGACGCATTCGCTGTGGCTGCGGCACTGGAATGGAATGCCACCGTTGCTACCGGAGATCCGGAGATCCTGGCTTTGTCGGACCGGGTTCCGCTACTCGATTTGACACGGGGCTAGACCTCCAGGCCGCGCATAGGTCATCTTCACACAGTGCTTTTTGAAAGGAACTGTCATGCCTCTTCCCCCCATCATCCCTCGTGAGGTGCTGTTCGGGAATCCGGACCGGCTGAATGTCCGGCTATCGCCGGATGGAACACGCATCGGGTACATCGCTCCGCTGGACGGGGTGTTGAACGTGTGGGTACGCTCCGTAGAAGGCGGAGACGACCGCCCGGTGACGCACGATACGCACCGCGGCATCCGGGTCTTTTTCTGGGCATATGACGGAAAGCATCTGCTGTATCTGCAGGACAGGGACGGCGACGAGAACTGGCACGTCTATGCGGTGGATCTGCAGACGGAAGAAGTCCGGGATCTGACTCCGTTCGAGAACGTGCAGGCGCATCCGCTGGCCGTGGAACCGGAGCGCCCAAATGAGATGCTGGTGGCCCTGAACCGCGAGGATCCCCATCTTCATGATGTCTACCGGGTGCGCCTGGATACGGGCGAATGCGAGCTGGTGGCGGAGAACCCCGGGGACATCGTTGGCTGGGATGTGGACTGGCACCTGAATGTGCGTGGCGGGTCCGCACAGAGAGGGGACGGAGGCACAGAGATCCGCATCCTGGAAGGCGGGGAGTGGCGCACACTGCTTTCCGCGCCATTCGGTGAATCCATCGGGGCGCTGGGAGTCACGCCGGATGAGCGCGGTCTCTACATCGTCAGCAGCCTGGACTCCAACACCAGCCGCCTCCTGACCATAGATCTGGGGACAGGGGAGCAAAAGGTGGTCGCCTCGCGGCCCGATGTGGACTACGAGGGTGGCGCCGTGGTGCACCCCACAAGGCATCACGTGCAGGCGGTGCCGTTCACACGTGCGAGGCGCGAGTGGCAGTTTCTGGACCCGGAGTTCGAGCGGGACTTCACCCGGGCGGCGTCGCTCGGCCACGGCGAAGCCGACGTCGTCTCGCGCGACCTGGAGGACCGGCTCTGGATCGTCGCTTTCAGCTCCGACATTGACCCGGTGAAGTATTACCTGTTCGACCGGACCTCCGGCGAAGGCCGGTATCTGTTCAGCCAGAACCGCGCGCTGGAAGAAGCCCATCTCGCCCCAATGAAGCCTGTGGAGATCACCACCCGGGATGGCCTGACCATGGTCTGCTACCTGACCTTGCCGGAAGGCGTGGAGCCGAAAGGGCTGCCCCTGGTGCTGAATGTCCACGGGGGACCCTGGGCGCGGGACTACTGGGGTCTGGACCCGGAAGCGCAGTGGCTGGCCAACCGGGGATACGCTTGCCTGCAGGTGAACTTCCGTGGCTCCACGGGATTCGGCAAGGCGTTCGTGAACGCCGCCAACCGGGAATGGGGCGGCAAGATGCACGACGACCTGATAGACGCCGTACAGTGGGCCATAGCGGAAGGCATCGCCGATCCCGCGCGGGTGGGGATCTTTGGCTGGTCCTACGGCGGGTATGCCACCATGGTGGGCATGACCTTCACGCCCGACGTGTTTGCCGTGGGGGTGGCCGGTGTGGGCATCAGCAATCTGGTCTCCTGGTACCGGAGCATCCCGCCCTACTGGGAGCCCTTCCGCGCCCAACTGGATCTCCGGGTGGGCAGCGCAGACACGGATGAGGAGTTTCTGAAGTCCCGCTCCCCCCTGTTCCACATTCAGAACATCAAGAGCCCCCTGATGATCGCGCAGGGCGCGAACGACCCACGCGTCCCCAGAGCCGAGGCGGATCAGATCGTGGAGGCGATGCGAGCCCGCGGCATCGAGGTGAAGTATCTGCTTTTCGAAGACGAAGGCCACGGCTTCGCACGGCCGGAAAACCGCCTGATCTTCTACCGGGAGGCAGAACACTTTCTGGCCGGAGTACTGGGCGGCCGCGTGGAACCGTAAGGAAGGACCAGGACTATGGCCTCCGGCCGCATTCCCTAAATGTTGCCTTCTGTCCTTGCTTTGCGGACCTGCTAAAAACGTCAGAGTATTCTCCTGCGCCGGTCCGGAAGCCCGTGTGCAGAGATAGCACCTTAGAGGCATAGAGCGGCTGTCGCTCCGCCTGAGAAATGCGTATGCCCCGCGGCTCACGCAGGAAACATCCGCGTTCCCGCGAACTCCCCGTTGAGACTTCACCAATAGACGAAAGGATAAACCCAATGAGCGACATCAGGGTCACGGTCTGGGGCGAGTTCCGGCACGAGAAGAACGCATCGCACGAGGCTTCCCGCGTCTATCCCGACGGGATGCACACGGTCATCGCGAAGGCGCTGAACGAACAGCCGGGGATCGTTGCCAGGACAGCCACGCTGGATGAGCCGGAGCACGGCCTGACCGATCAGGTGCTGGCGGAGACGGACGTCATGACCTGGTGGGGTCATACCGCGCACGGCGAGGTGGACGACGCCATCGTCGAGAAGGTGGTCCGGCGGGTCTGGGAAGGAATGGGGTTCATCGCCCTGCACTCCGCGCACTTCTCCAAGCCGTTCAAGCGACTGATGGGCACGTCCTGCGATCTGAAGTGGCGCGAGGCGGACGAGAAAGCCCGGATGTGGGTGGTGGAACCGGGACACCCCATTGCAAACGGTCTCGACCATTACTTCGAGCTGGAGCGGGAGGAGATGTACGGCGAGCGCTTCGACATCCCCGCACCGGACGAGCTGGTATTCATCACCTGGTTCGAGGGGGGTGAGGTATTCCGCAGCGGATGCTGCTGGACGCGCCAGAAGGGCCGCATCTTCTACTTCCAGCCGGGACACGAGACCTATCCCACCTACTACGACAAGACTATTATGAAGGTTATTACGAACGCGGTGCGGTGGGCCGCGCCGCAGGAGGGAGCGAAGCAGGTCTACGGTCACTTCCCGGCGCTGGAGGAGATCAAGCCGAAGTAAGGGGAGCGATCACAGGGAGGCCGCCCGCTCGGGCGGTCTCCGCAAGTATGATGAAAAACCAGACAGTCTGCGGATGAATGAGCGCAGGCAAAATTGATGCACGCCCATCCAGCGGAGGAACCAGCGCAGAAGGAGAAGGGCATCGAGGAAACCGGAGATGAAGGGCGAAGACGATCTGGTCGTTGTTGCAAGATTCGGACCTCCGTGGGAGGGACGAACAAAGGCTGAAGTAGCAAAGCTGATGCTGGAGGATGCGGGCATCCCCTGCGTTATCCCGGACATGCAGGTGCCTACCCTGATACCCCACACTCTGCAGGCCCCCGATGGAGTGCGGGTGCTGGTACGCCGGAAAGACGCGGAAGCAGCGCTTGCGGTGCTGCAATCACTGGAATCTGAGGAATCCTCGCGGGAAGATGAAGAAGAGGAGGACACTCAGAAGGAAGAACCTTACAAGAGAGATACGCGCCGCATCCCCCTGCCTTTCCGGCTGGCGGTGGGGATCATAGTCTTCGGCCTGGCAATCTCGCACTTCGGGTGGAACGAACAAACCGCCCCGGGTCTGCTGATCCTTGCAAGCATCATTACAGCCATCGTTTTTCTGGGACCCAGAAGGAAGGAATGACGCGGGAGCCGAGGCCGCATCTGGCGGCAGAAAGGAGAAAAGAGATGCGCCGCATTCTCCTTCGACTGGCTGCAGCCGCCGTGTTCCTTACGCCGTGCATCCCAGTTCACGGGCAGAGCCTGCCACCGGGCGACTTCAACGTCCGAAGCTATGGGGCAGTGGCGGACGGGACTTCCGATGATACGTCAGCCATCCAGAAGGCGATGGATGCCTGCGCCGCTCAGGGCGGTGGCGTGGTCACTCTGCCGGCGGGCAAGTATCTCATCAAGACACATCTGAACATCCCGCCCGCAGTCACGCTGGAGGGAGTCTGGCGCGCGGCGCCCACCGTGCAGAAGTATCATCGGGTGGAAGGCGACCCGGCCAGCGGCCCAGAGCTGACCGGCACAGTGCTGCTGGCGGTGGAGGGCGCCGGCCGGGACGACGGAACGCCTTTCATCACTCTGAACACGAATTCGACGCTGAAAGGCGTCACCATCTTCTACCCGGATCAGAAGAAGACTGATCCGCCTGTCCCTTATCCGTGGACCATTGCAAGCGCGGGCGCGGACAACGTCTCCATCGTGGATGTGCTTCTGGTGAACCCCTACCAGGCGGTGGATTTTGGGAGCCGGACGTCCGGCCGGCACTCGATCCGCAACCTGTACGGGCAGCCCCTGCGGAAGGGACTGTTGGTGGACCTCTGCCTGGATGTGGGCAGGCTGGAGAACATTCACTTCTGGCCGTTCTGGACCGCCGCCGACGGCCAGGACAGCCCTGTGGCGAAGTATATGCTGGAGCACGGAGAGGCTTTTATCTTCGGCCGAAGCGACTGGGAATATGTGAGCAACTGCTTCGCGCTGGGCTATCGTGTGGGGATGAAGTTCGTCCGCAGCCATCAGGGCGGGCCCTTCGAGGGAGGCGGCAACTATCTTCTGACCCAAAGTGGGGCGGACCTCTGCGACATCGCGGTGCTGGTGGAGGAAGTGCAGGGACACTCCGGCATCAGCTTCTCCAACTCGCAGATCTTCGGAGACATCATCGTGAAGGAGACCAACAACGGCATGGTCCGCTTCACAGGATGCGGGCTGTTCGGCACTATCAAGGCTTCCAATGGCACAGGTCTGGCCAGGATCGCCGGGAGAGGGCGGGTGTCGTTTTCCAACTGCCACTTCTACGCCATTTACCGCGCCTTCCAGGCGCCTTACCTCATCCAGGTGGCCGAAGGAGGACGCATCAGCATCACGGGAAGCCTCTTCATCAACGACTGGGACGCCCCCTACAACAGGACGCCCATCGTGCTGGAGGCGGGCGTGCGGTCGGCTGTCATCACCGGCAACGAGTTCTACGGACCGGCAGAGATCGTGGACCGCACCATGGGCGCGGCGATCATCCGGGACAATCTCTTCGAGACCGAAACGCACCCTCCCGCGGCCGCGTCCTCGCCCGGGCAGGACCCTCAATGACCCAATGACGGCAAAAGGCCGGGCAGCCCGCAGGCTGCCCGGCCCGGAAAGGGATCCCGGCTGAGACTGAGCTTCAGGCGGCTTTCTTCCCGGAGGCCGCCACCTCCGCCAGCGACACGTTGATCTCCATCTTGCCGAACTGCGTCAGCACCGGCACCACCAGCGCCGGGATGAATGTGGAGACCTCGACGTTCATCCCCCGCAGCACCGAGGGCGGCGTAATGTCGCAGACGATCCCCGACTTCGCCAGGCGAGCCGTGGCGTGCGCCGTGATCATATTGCCCAGCTCGCTGATGGCGCTGGTGGCCAGCTCATCCAGAGAGATGACCTCCTGCTGGAGCATGGCCGTGGCGATCTTGGAGGCGGTCACGATGGACATCCCGTAAAGCGCCTGGCCCTCCACGGGGCCGGTCACGCCCACCACAATGGTCACCTGCTGCGTGGTGAAGGACTTGTCACGAAGCGAGAGCGGCCCGCGCGTGGGCTGGTCCTTCGAGCGCCGAGGCAACCCAGCGTGGACCCGCTTCAACGACATGGGGATCCGGATGCCGACCCCGGTCCCGCCGCGGGTGCCGGGCGAGGTCCGGATTCTCGCCCTTGGAGGGCCGACCACGGAAGACGCTTCGAACGAGTCGGGCGTCCACTGGCCCCTCGCTCTCGAATGCCTCTTGGAGGAGCGTGGCCGCCCCGACGTGAGGGTCCTCAACGCGGGCATGAGCGCCTACACGACGGCGCACTCCCTGGTCCGGTACCAGTTGGACCTCGTGCATACGGAGCCTGATGTCGTTCTGGTGATGCACAACATCAACGACCTGACGGTCACGTACTACGCCGCCGCGACGGGACAGCAGGTCGACCCGAACTACCTCGTGAAGTACGGTCGTCGCGAATACACCGGCCTGGTCGACGAGTCGGATGTCGTTCTCTCGCGTCTTCTGCACTTCTTTGCCACCCGACTCCTCCCTCCGGCCACCGACCTTCTCCCCCCCGAGCGCTGGCGCCCGTACGATCTCGAGGACGGCGCGCGGCTCTTCGAGCGCAATCTCCGCTGGCTCGTCCTCGCAATTCGCTCCTCGGGGGCGACGCCCGTGCTGCTCACGATGCCGCGCTCCGACGACCCGGGCGTCGTCGATGCCACGCGCAGGCTCGTGAACTCGCCGGGCGTTTCCTTGCTCCCCGAAGCGCACGCCTTTTTTGCCGATTTCGATCGCTTCAATGACGTCGTGAGGTCGGTGGGCGCTGCGGAAGGAGTCCCCGTCGCGGACATGGCTCGCGCGCTGCCAACGCGTCCAGACCTCTTTCTGGACGTGGTGCACTACTCCACGGAGGGTTCGAGAGAGTTCGGGCGGCGGCTGGCCGACGAGTCGCGCCATTGGCTTCCCCCCTCGAGCGGGACGGTGCTCGACACCAAGACCAAGGCGCCGTGTGAAGGGGTGTTCTGATGCATTGCCCACGTTCACGATAGGGAGTGAAAATGAGCTTGCTCAAAGAGCTTTGGGCGTTCATGCGTGAGCGCAAGAAGTGGTGGCTTCTCCCGATCATCGTAGTGATGGTGTTGGTGGGAGGTCTCCTCGTGTTCGCGCAGGGATCCGCGCTCGCGCCGTTCATTTACACGATTTTCTGATCGGTGCTCTGCGGAGGACCTGGCCCAACGACGGCGAGGTTGTGTGCTCGACTACGTGCGTGAAGACCTCCGGCGTGCGCTGGCGGGAAACCAGCATGCCGTGGGCTTCGGGGCGCTCGTCCGGGAGCTGATGCACCCGGGCACGCAGGCCGTACTCGTTTATCGATTCAGCTCATGGGTCGATGCGATCCGCCTACCCGTGGTCCGCCAAGTGCTCAAGGCCTTCACGCTCGTCCTCCAGTATTTTTTCTCGTGGAGGGTTGGAATCTACGTCCCCGTGACGGCCCGCATCGGCCCGGGCTTTCTGATTCATACCTGGGGCGGCGGGATCTTTCTGCCCTCGACGAACATCGGGCGCAACTTCACCGTGATCGGCGGCGGGGTGTGATGGCCGTCGTGGTCAAGGCCGCCCGTCTGGAGCCTGCTGCCATCGAAGTACGGGGCGATGTCAAAGTGTTCGTGTTCGTGTTCTTCCGCGAGAACAACATTGCCAATAGAGGCCAACACTGATGTGGCCAAGAAGACTGCTGCAAAGCGATTCATGGTTTTTCTCACTCTCTTCCAGCGGCCCGCGGGCCGCTGAATAAAACCGATCTGTTCTGTTTCATGCCCGCACGGCAACATGCCGCACAGGCGTCGGTCATCACTGCGCCACTGCGGGATCGAACTTCATCTCGTCCACCACGGCCTTCAGGTCGGCGGGAGCGGAGGCATAGGGCTTCGGGTCGAAATCCGTGTCGTTGTTGCCCTGCTCGAGCATGGCCGTACCCGCTCGGAACTCCAGGTTGGCCTCGTTCCAGGCGAAGGTGTTGAACACGTTCATCACTGCCGCTCCCAGGTTGAGCCGGTCCCGTCGCATCTGGAACCCGACGTCAAGGCCGACACCGGAACCGCCGTTGGAGACGTTGTAGTCGTCCCCACCGCTGAACACGACGGGAAAGCTCACGTTC
>Ga0101944_10001297_pt1 | contig 53952 bp, 46 predicted proteins | sample DewCreD2012metaG_FD_75245 | JGI IMG/M metagenome (GOLD analysis project Ga0101944, IMG submission 75245) | Hot spring sediment bacterial and archeal communities from British Columbia, Canada, to study Microbial Dark Matter (Phase II) - Dewar... ...
TCCCCGGTGGGCCAGTAAATGGTTTCCGGACCGAAATCGTACGTCAAATCGACGAGGCGGCGCGGCTCGATGGTCGGGTTGGCCATGGGCCCAGGTTTTAGGCGTGCACAAGCCAGCCCGCTAATGGTTGGAAGGACGGCAGCCAAAAGCCAAAGAGCCTGGGTTCGGGTCATTGGCAGTTCCCCTGTGGCCGGCGAGGGTACGGCGACGGGTGGGCAGAGTCAACCGTGGGCAGCAAGCGTGCGGTCCCGGGGTTTCCGGTGGCATTGGGGGAGGTTGGGTGCTCGTCGGGGAGAGTGCAGCACCGTAATTTCGCGCTTGACTAGGGCACCAAATCGACGCAAATTGGGCCCACGTTTCGTGGGATTGTACATCTTGTTCGGGGGCCGGAACCCTTCCACGGAAGTAAAAATAAAGCTGCAAAATCGCGCTGGACCTTCGGTGAATTTTCGCCGATGATGCGCGTCGAGAAGCGACATGTTCGACACTGATTTCACCAACGACAACAACATTTTGGACCGCGAAGAGGAAACTCGCGCGGAGGAGCCCACCGAGTTGAGCGAAAGCTCGACCGAGGAACTTACCGAGTGGGAAGCGCGGGACGTCGAGGCTTTGTTTTCTGCCGACTTGGCGACAACCTCGGTGTTGAGCCGCGCAGAGGAAGAGGTGTTGGCTCGCAAAATCGCCCGTGCTCGGTCCAGGATCTTGGCCGTGTTGCGGCGGGCCAAGAAACTGTGCCGCGCGGCACTGGAAGATGCGGGCCGTGGCGTCATCCTCCCGGAGGAAGATTTCCGCGAACGGGAGACGGTGACGATCTTGCGGTTTGCGGAGCAGGCGCTGCGAGATCGCGAGGCCTTCAAGCGGACCGGCTTGAAGAAAAAGGCAAGTTTGCGGGCGTTCATCAAGGACCTCACCCGCGCGCTAGAAGACTACCGGGTGCTGCGGGACGAGATGATGCGGGCGAACTTGCGCCTCGTGAACTTGTTTGCGCGCCGGTATCGGCACCCGGTGCTGACTTCACTGGACTTGTTCCAGGAAGGGGCCATCGGGTTGTTGCGGGCCATCGAAAAGTACGACCCGCACCGCAACATCAAGTTCAGCACGTATGCGACGTGGTGGATCTGGCAACAGCTCAGCCGCGCGGCGGACATGCAAGGGTCGCTGATCCGCCTGCCGGTACACTGGAACCAGTTCCGACGCCGCATTGGCCGGGATGCTCGCGAGCTGGCCATGGAGAACGAAGGTCCGGTGTCGCGCGAGGAGATTGCCGCCTCGCACGGACTCGACCGGGAGCGTTTCGAGGCAATGGCACAAAGCTTCCAGTTCGTGTCTACGGATGCCCCCATCGGGGATGACGACGACCGAACCTTGGAAAGCACCTTGGCGGCGGAGACTCCGGAGCCAGGGGAGCTTGCCGAGCACTCCTCGTTGCGAGAACGGCTCGAGGAAGCCTTGAAGAAGCTCCCGCCACGCGAGGGCAAGATCTTGCGGCGGCGCTTTGGGTTGGACGATGACGAAACCGAAACCCTGGAACAGCTCGGTAAGGAATTCGGTGTCAGTCGCGAGCGGATTCGCCAGCTCGAAGCTCGGGGATTGAAGATGCTGCGCGCCATTTGCGCGGAGCAAGGGTTGCAGGATTACCTGCAATAAGCGGGACGCTGCAGAGGCATTTCCCGTCGGTACGCAACGCCGGGGCAGCCGGGAGTCAAGCCTGGCTGCCCCGCGTTTTTGATCGGGCGCCGCAAACGATCGAGTAACGCGGTGAGGCAATGTGCGTCGCGGAACAGCGCGGGCAACGACTTGGCCGCGTGAATTTCGTGCGACCGCGAAAACTGTAACCACATCCCAGGCACACGGCGGGTTCCACCACGAGCCGTTCCCCAGTGTGCGGGAGCGACCGCTCCACGTGCTGCAAGTGCAGGTGCACTTCGCGCTCGGGCACGTGCAGCAAGCGGGACAAGTCCCTTGCGGTTCGCGGACCGCTGCGCAAAAGCTCCACCAGATTTTGGCGAATCGTTCCGCTCATGGTACACAGGCGTCGACGGTGTCGGGTCCGCTCTTGGCTGCGCCCCTTTGGTCTTTGGTTCCTGTCTGCAGTTTGTTTCACCCCCGGGTGTAAAGCAATGCCACAGAATTCCGGTTCGTCAGACGACCCACTCGCCCAGGCAAAAGACGGGCTCATCGAGGAGCTCAAGATGGAAGGAGTGACGGACGCGCGGGTGCTCGCGGCTCTTCGAGCTGTGCCCCGCGAAGAGTTCGTTCGCCCCCACGATCGCCACGCCGCTTACGACAATCGGGCGCTTCCCATCGGGAAAGGCCAAACGATTTCGCAACCGCTGATCGTCGGGCTCATGACCCAACTCCTCGGCCTGAAAGGGGACGAGCGTGTGCTCGAAGTGGGCACGGGATCCGGATATCAAGCCGCAGTGTTGAGCCTCCTGTGCAAGGAGGTGTACTCGATCGAGATCGATCCTGAGCTGGCCCAGCAGGCGCGTACGCGCCTTCAGCAGCTCGGGTACGACAACGTGCAGGTGCGGGCTGGAGACGGGTTTTTTGGCTGGCCAGAAGCTGCACCGTTCGACGCTGTAATCATCACAGCGGTCGCTCCCCGAGTGCCGGAACCGCTGCTCGAACAGCTCAAACCAAACGGGGTGATCGTCATGCCCCTCGAGGAAGGGTGGCGTGAGACGTTGGTGCGGGTGCGCAAACTCGGCAATGGTACAACCTCGATGGAGCGCTTTGGGGCTGTGGCGTTCGTTCCCATGCGAGGGGCCGTCCGCACAAAGCCACCAGAGTAGTGACCGGACCCGCTTCCAAAGCAAGCTGCTTCCGCAGAGCTTGTCCCGTCGCCTTCTGATTGCAGGTTGTAGGGGCACGGCGGTGCCGTGCCCTGGTGCCGTTGCGCACCCGGGTCCCACGGAACCCGATGCGGCTCTCCTGCGTGCTCTTGGCAACGGGCGCGGCTTGGAGTAAGCACAACCTACTTCGGGAGCGGCGTCGCAGGCATGCCGCAGGGGTAAGGAGGATTGTGATGACACGGTTGTGGAAGAAGGCTTTTGCTGTGATGGCAATCGGTGGTGCGCTTGTGGTTCCGGCGCTGGTTTGCGCCAAGGAACCGATACCGCCAGCGAAGCAGGCGTATTTGCGGTACTGCTCCGCTTGTCACGGGGAGAGCGGCAAAGGCGATGGCGTGGTTTCGCAGTTGATGAACCCGCGGCCTGCCGATCTCACGCAGTTAGCGAAGAAAAACAACGGCGAGTTTCCGTTCATGCGCGTAATCCGGATTATCGACGGACGCGAAACCTTGCGTGCCCACGGCGATCCGGACATGCCCGTATGGGGCGAAATTTTCGCGGCGGAAGTCCCGGGATCCATGAACAAGGAAGCCCGGATCCGGGGAAAGGTGTTGCTGATTACCGAGTACCTCGCCTCGATCCAGCAGAAGTAACGAGCTTCGCGCAGGGGCGAACGACGCTCAAAATCCGAAGCTCACCAGTTCCGGTTGCGAACGAGCGTACTCCAGCGCAAGGTCGAGTTGCGCTTGGCTGAGGGCGTGAATCTCGAACAAGGGTTCCCCTTGGCGGACGATGTCGCCCACAGTTCGGAGCAGACGTACGCCGGCGGAGACGTTTGCTGGCGCGCCTGCTTGTTTGGCAACTCGTGCCATATGCCAGCAGTGGATCGATCGGATCCGGCCATCGGTGGGGGCGGGGACCGTCGCGCAAAAGGGAGCCGGCGGCGGAAGCGGCTGCGGGCCTTGGGCCTCGATGATGCGTTGGAACGCTGCACGCGCGGCTCCGGAATCCAGTGCCTCCATCGCTTTCCGATAGCCGCCCCCGGCCGGAACAGCCCCGATCATCTCCAGGATGCGCGCGGCTAAGTAAAGCGATTTTTCGCGGAGGTCGGTCGGTGCTCCGATAGCGCGATCGAGCACGGCTAGAACGTCGAGAGCTTCGAGACGCGGCCCAATGCCCCAGCCGATGGGTCCACGCGCTTCCGTGACGGCAACCTCGAGGTGGAGATCGATGTGTCGCGCTACGGCTTGAAAGAGCGCTGCCAAGCGCTGGGCGTGTTCGAGGCTGCGCACTTTGGCGGTAGGTCCCACGGGGATATCGAGGAGCGCGTGCGTTGCGCCCGCGGTTTTTTTCTTGGAGAGGATGGAGGCAACCATTTGCGCCTCCGTGTCGATCTCCATGGGCCGTTCCACCGTGATGAGAATGTCATCGGCCGGCGCCAGTCCGAGCGCACCGCCCCAGGTAATGCAGGCACCCGCGCGCTCGATGACTTGGTAGAGTCGCTCTGGTTCCAAGGCGACGTCGGCAAGCACGCCCATCGTGTCGGCTGTTCCTGCCGGACTCGTGATGGCGCGGGACGAAGTTTTTGGAACCGTGACCCCCAAGGCAGCCAAAATTGGCACCACGACCATGGTGGTGCGGTTGCCTGGCACCCCTCCGATGCAGTGCTTGTCGGCAATCGGTGCGTGGGGAAAGCGCAGCATCGTGCCTGTGTGAATCATGGCCTTGGTCAGCGCCACGAGTTCCTCCAGCTGCATCGGACGAAGCGCACATGCCAAGACGAACATCGACAGCTCGACCTTGGAATATCGGTGCGCCACGACGTCGCGTAAAATTTCGGTAAACGCGGCCTCGTTGAGTTGCTGGCCCCAGAGCTTGCTGCGCACCAGGTCCACGCTGCGAGGGGCGGGAGCGTGGGCGGCTTGCACGATGCTGCCGTCCTCCAGGCCCAGGTCTCGAAACGCCACTTCGGAAAGGCCGACTTCGTCGGGCCGCACCAAAGTATCTCGGCAAAAGTTCAACACGCCAATGATCTCTCGCGTGCCTCCGTTGCGAGGATCGCGTCCCCACACACGGACGCGGTCGAGCGGGCGAAAGCCGAGGTTTCCCGCCACCACGGCGTCTTCGTGAATGAACACGACGTGCTCGCTCAACGTGTCGATACGAACTTGCCGTAATCGAAACATATCGATGTTCTCCGCGCTCGCAGTCGAAACGGTGGGCCCTCTTCTTTGCAGGTTTTTGTGCGCAAGGGTAGAAGCGAGCGCATGCGCGGCCGGACGCTGGGTACGAAGCGACGCCCCCTCGATGCCATTGCGTTGGAAGTGTTTCGGCACCGCCTGAGCGCCATTGCCGAAGAAATGGGCGTGGTGCTTCGGCGCAGTAGCTTTTCAGCCAACATTAAGGAGCGGCAAGATTACTCTTGTGCAGTATTCGATTCCGAGGCCCAACTCGTGGCGCAAGCAGCCCACATCCCGGTGCATTTAGGGTCGCTGCAGCTTGCGGTGGGTGCAGCGACGGCAAGCGGCAACCTCGCTCCGGGCGACGTGGTTGCCCTTAACGACCCGTTTGCTGGCGGCACGCACTTGCCGGACGTGACCCTGGTGGCGCCGGTGTATCTACCGGGGCGCTCGAGGCCAGTGGCCTTCGTGGCGGCACGAGCGCACCACGCCGACATCGGCGGCGCGGCTCCCGGGTCCATGGCACTCGCAGAGGAGGTGTATCAGGAAGGATTGCGGATTCCGCCAGTGCATTTGGTTCAGCGGGGCCGGTTGCGCCATGACGTGCTCGCCTTGTTCGAGGCGAATACCCGTGTGGCAGCCGAGCGGCGCGGGGATTTGCTCGCGCAGTTAGCGGCGCTTCGTTGCGGAATCCGGCGGCTACAGGAACTTTGTAAAACGGTGGGAGAGAACGCTGTGGTTGCCGCAATGGAGGGACTGCAGGTGTACTCCGAACACCGATTGCGGCGCGTGTTGGCCGGATTGCCTGACGGGGTGTTTCGCGCCACGGACTGGTTGGACGACGATGGCTTCGGCGCGGTAGACTTGCCAATTTCCGTCGCGGTGGTCGTTCGCGGGGACACGGCAACGTTCGACTTTAGCGGAACGGCTCCCCAGGCACGTGGCGGCGTGAACGCCACCTTGGCCGTGACTTGGGCGGCGGTCCTGTATTGCTTGCAGTTGCTCGCTCGCGGAGAGATCCCTGCCAATGCCGGCTTGATGCGTCCGGTGACCGTCCATGCGCCCGAAGGGACGCTGGTGAATCCGCGCTTTCCCGCCGCGGTCGCAGCGGGAAATGTGGAGACTTCCCAGCGAATCGTCGATACGGTTTTGCGCGCGCTTGCCGACGCTGCGCCCGAGGTGATTCCCGCGGCAAGTTGCGGCTCGATGAACAATCTCGCCCTAGGCGGCTACGTGCCCGGGAGCGGCGAGCAGTTCTCGTACTACGAGACGATTGCCGGAGGAGCAGGGGGAGGACCCGCCAGGCCGGGTGCTTCGGCCGTGCAAACCCACATGACGAACACGTGGAATACCCCGGTGGAAGCCCTGGAAGGGCAGTTCCCCCTGCGGGTGACGTGCTACCGGATTCGCCGTGGCTCCGGTGGCGCGGGCAAGCACCCCGGCGGCGATGGGATCGTGCGCGAACTCGAAGCGCTCGCTCCCATGCGGGTGACCCTGTTGAGCGAGCGGCGCACGCGGCAGCCCTACGGATTGTGGGGCGGAGAAGCCGGCGCGGCCGGGCACAATTGGCTCGTTCGTCCGCGCAAGCGCGAGCAGCGGATTCCATTGCCCGGCAAGACGACAACGGTCCTCGAACCCGGCGATCGCATTCGCGTGGAAACGCCAGGCGGCGGCGGATGGGGAAGCGTACAGGGGGCACGGAGGAAGTAGTCCGGGGGGTCGACCGGAGCTACCTCCCCCGTGCGGGGTCGGGAGGGAAGGGAGGGTCAGGAAAACTTTACGCTGCTTGGGCGGCTTGGGGTGGAACCGTGCGCGCAGGCTTCTCTTTGCTCAACCGCGCCAAGGTCTTCTCCAGCGCGTCGATGCGGCGCTTCAGTTGATCCACTTCACGGCGCGGCGCCACCTCGAGCTGCTGGACCAAAATTCGTTGCGCTTCGTGCCGAGCGGTGCGCTGAAGTGCCCGCGTGCGCGAACGGACGGACTCGGCAGCCTTGCGCAGTTGCGTTTGCACCGGACTGGCAAGCGCCGTTCCGCGATGTTGCAGCCGCACGATTTCCTTGCGCAGGCGCTTCTCGAGGTCCCGAACGACCTGCGTTCCCTCGCGGCGCAAGTTGCGGCTCAAACTCGTCAGACGCTGTTCCATCGTCTCAGCCGCTTTCAGGGCACGCGCCCGGAAGTGCTCGATCGCCTTGGGCGCCGGGACCAACTTGGCCAAGCGGCTTACCCAGGTTTCCACCGGTTGCGCGCTCCGTGCTGCCCGTTTCGTCGTTGCTTTTGCTACCATCGTCCCGTCCTCCTGTGGCACAGCGTATAACGCCCTGCGTCACAGATGTCAATGCGCTGCGTCAAGATGGCGAAAAAAAATACCCGGGACTGGGCCCGGGCATCGCGAACTGGAACACGTGCGGTGCGAACGTCAGAGTGGTCGCACGTGGACTCGAACCACGGACCTCCTGCATGTGAGGCAGGCGCTCTAACCAGCTGAGCTATGCGACCATCGCGGAACGTCCGCGCTAACACAGGCACGGGCCGGCTGCAAGGCAAGCCTTGGCGCCCCGCCAGCCCTCGCTGCCGGATCGGGCACCTGGTCGGAGACGCATCCTCCACATGATCGCATCGTGAGGCGATAGACGCCGCTCTCGCTGGGTGCCGGTGCGGTTGCCGCGCCGGGTGCGATGGTCGCAACGCAGGGTTCTCGGGGTGCATGCACGGCGTGCCGTGGCGATGGCACGAAAGCCGGTCGCTGCCCAGGAGCCACTGGAGTAGAATCGCCCTGGTCGCCTGTCGGAGGGTAGCGTACTGGACGTGAAGACCGAGCCCTCGGATTGGAACACCTTTGATGGTCTTGCTCTGTGCGGTTACTCGGGTAGGCTGGCGAAAGGAGCGACAACAATGGTCAACGTGGGTATGTGGGCACGAGCGGTGCGGGCGATCCCCCGCATCAGTCGCGAGGAATGGGACGCGTTGGACGTCATCTCGCGGTGGCTGATTGCCTCGCGTTCAGCGGTGCTGGTCATGACATTCGTTTCGTCCGCGTTGGCGGGCTTGCTGGCGTGGCGCGACGGTGCCTTTCAGTTCGGGTCGTGGGCCGTGCTCACTGTGGGCTTGCTGTTGGCACACGCGACGAACAACTTGGTCAACGACTTCACGGATCACTGGAAAGGAGTCGATCGGGACAACTACTTTCGTGCTCAGTACGGGCCGCAGCCCTTGGAACATGGTCTCCTGAGCCAGAGGCAAATGCTCCAGTACATTGCGGTTACCGGTGCGCTGGCTTCGGTTGCCGGACTCACGCTGATCTTTTGGCGTGGCGAGGTGGTGTTGTGGTTGACGCTCGTCGGGGCGTTTTTCGTGCTGTTTTACACGTGGCCCCTCAAGTACGTCGGTCTGGGAGAAGTGGCGGTGTTGGTGGTCTGGGGGCCGTTGATGGTTGGCGGCGGGTACTACGTGATTACCGGCGGTTGGCGCCCGGGGGTCCTGTGGGCGAGCTTACCGGTTGCTTTGACGGCGACCGCCGTGTTGTTCGGGAAACACATCGACAAGATCGAGGCAGACCGTGCCAAACAAATCCGCACGCTGCCGGTGCTGTTGGGCGAGTCCAGAGCACGATTGGTTGCATTGGGTTTGTGTACGGCAGCGTACGCCGTAACGTTTGCGCTCATTGCGACGGGAGAGCTTGGCTGGCCCCTGCTGGTCGTGTTGGGCGCGTTTTCGTGGTACCGACTGGCGTTCCACGTTTTTCGCCAACCCCGGCCAGCCTCTCCACCGCCGGAATACCCCGCGAATGTGTGGCCGTTGTGGTACTCAGCGTTCGCGTTCCAGCATACTCGGCGTTTTGGCACACTGTACCTAGCCGGAATGTTCCTCGACGCTGTGCTCCGGCATATCCAGTGAACGCTTGCCAGGTGAAGGAGACTGTATGCAGGACGTAGAATCACTCCCGGTCGAGCAGTTCGACATTATCAGTGCTCGCACGTACGGGGAGCACGGGTACCCCCACGCGGCGTGGACACGGCTTCGGCGCGAGGCACCTGTGTGCTGGATGCAACCGCCAGGGTACCGGCCGTTTTGGGCCGTGACCAAGCACGCCGACATTATCGAGGTGTCCACCCAGCCGGAGAAATTCCGCAGCGCCGGCCGATTTATTCTCTTTCCTGACGCGGACATGCCGGGCCCGAAACTGGAGGAAGACCCGCCACTGCGAATGCTGGTGAACATGGACCCTCCGGAACATCGGGTCTACCGCAAGCTTGTGAGTGGCTGGTTCACGCCCCGGGCCATTGCCCGCTTGGAACACCGGTTGACGGAGCTGACGAACGAGATTTTCTCGTCGCTAGGCCCTCCGGGAGAATGGATCGAGTGCGACTTCGTACGCGACGTAGCAGCACTGCAGCCGCTGCGGATGATCACGGAAATTTTGGGCATCCCGCGAGAGCGCGAGCAATTCGTTCTGCGCGTTACCAACGAGAACTTTGGCATCGAAGACCCCGACTTTCAGCGTTCCGGGGAAACCCGCGAAGAGCGCCTTGGCTTTTTGCAGGAAGCGTTCGCGTACCTCGAACAGGTTACGGAAGAACGCCGCCGCCATCCGCGGGAGGATTTGTCGACGGTGCTTGCGCACGCCACCATTGATGGCAAGCCGGTACCGCAATTCGAGCTCTTCTCCCTGTACTTTCTCATCATGGTTGCGGGTCACGACACCACGCGGAACTCGATTTCCGGGGGCCTGCTCGCGCTCCTCGAGCACCCGCAAGAACTGGCGAAGCTCAAGGAAAACCCGTCGTTGATCGAAACAGGCGCGGACGAAATCGTGCGTTGGACCACCCCGGTGATCCATTTCTCCCGCACGGCCACCGTGGATTACGAGCTTCGCGGCCAGCGCATCCGCAAGGGAGATTCGGTGGCGCTGTTTTACCCTTCCGCGAATCGCGACGAAGAGGTGTTTCCCGATCCCTTCGTGTTTCGGCTCGACCGGGAGCCGAACCCTCACTTGGGCTTCGGAGTCGGCGAGCATTTTTGCCTCGGGGCTCACCTGGCTCGCTTGGATATTAAGGTGTTCTTCCGCGAATTCGCGAAGCGGATCGATGCTGTGGAACTGGCTGGGCCCGTGACCAGGCTTTACGCGAGCTTTGTCGGTGGTCCAAAGCGCATGCCAGTTCGCTTACGGTTCAAGCCCCCGGAAGCGGTGCGCAACTAAAGCAATTCGCAGCCTGGAGCTTTGCGGGAGCGCGCCGCGAATCGCGCGCTCCCGCAACCGTGTCGCTTAGCGACACACGAATGTGTTGCCGGTGGACGAGAAATCGCACCGCGGCCGCATGCCACCGCTGGCATTGAACGTGTAGGAGGCACACTGCCCCAAGAGTGCCCGGCTTTGGTTCCCGAGCACCACCCGAACGGTCACAGGCGCTTGGGCGCTGCTCACGGTAAAGTCTCCCAGCTTCCCGGCGATCGAAACCGTGAACAGCCCCGGCACGCGTTTCGAGCTCGCTATCACCACCTTGGTAATGTCGCCTTGGATTCCATCAGGATCGCGGTACTTTGCTACGTGGCCGTCGAGGCTCAATGTCCATCCGGGGGATGTGCGGGAGACCGCAGCGCCGCCCGGCACGATCCGCTGGAAGATCACGTTGCCGAACGGGTCGTAGACGGCGAACCGGATTCCTTCGGCAACTGGGTTGGGTGGAGGGCTTGCTGGATCCAACATCCACGAACCCTTCAAGGTGAAGTTTTCATCTCCGGAAGGCGTGAGCAGTTTGGTTACTTTCAGTCGGGGCGAGGTCAGTTGACTACTGCCACTGCAGAACACGTCGGGCATCGGCGTCGGCGTGTCTGTGGGCGCCAGAGTCGGGGTGTCGGTTGGAATCGGTGTAGCGGTGTGGGTTTCCGTTGGTGTCGCAGTGTGGGTTGGTGTCCAGGTGGGCGTCTGGGTCGGGGTTTCCGTGAAGGTTGCTGTGGGTGGCAGTGTGTGCGTTGGGGTAAGCGTCGGGCCTCCGGGCGTAATGGTGTGGGTCGGTGTCAGGGTCAGGGTCGGGGTGTGCGTTGGCGTGGGAGTCAGGCTCGGGGTGAAGGTGAACGTGTATGTTGGCGGAACGGTGAATGAGGGAGTCGGTGTTCGGGTTGCAGTGAGCGGCGGTGTTTGCGTTGGAGTTGGGGTGCGCGTGGCTGTGGGCGTGAGGGTCTGTGTTGGTGTCGGAGTTGCGGTCGGTGTCGGAGTAGGCTGCGCGCCCGGCGTGCTGTTGGGATCGGCCGGGTCCGACCCTGCATCTAGTTCGTCCCGGTCGAAGAACGTGTCCTCGTCGCGATCCACCCCGAGGCGCACGGCCGAGCCCAGAGGGACAGCCGTGTAGGTCAGCTCCTGTCCCGGTGTCGCTGCAACGGCTCGCAACGCGGTGTCGGTCCACGCTGGCTCGCTGGCGCGATCGGGTTGGAAGGTTCCCGTCGCCGTCCGATACCAACCTCGCATCTGGCCATTGTATCGCCCCTTGACCACCAAATCGGTCTCGCCCGCCGCCGCCCGCTGGATCAGCAAATCGATCCGGCTGCTGACCTGTGCAGCGTTCGTGCTCGTCAAGGTCACTTGTTGGCCGACGATTGGGAACAGATCGGTGTCGAACGCCAAGAGGAACTGCTCCACATCGCGTCGCTGGCTATCGCCACCGTTGAACCCGACGCCATTTTGGTTGTTGAACACAGTGGCGTTGAGGAAACGAAACAGCGTGTCGACGCTGCCATCGTGGAGGAACCCGAAGCCGCGAATTTGATCGCCCTTGTGGCCGTTGTCTCCCGAGTTGAAAAACGGCACGGCTGCCATGCCGAACATGCCGACCTTTTGGTATAGGTTGCGCAAGTGGGCAATCTTGATCACCTGCGGCTCGTTTTCGAAGCTGGCCTTTCCGTCGGTGCCGAAGAATCCTTGTGCTCGGTCGGTTACGTGGCAGCCATTGCAGGTATGCCCGAGGGCAGAGTCTGAACCGTCGGTGCCGAAGTTGAGTCCGTCAGCCCGCCGTGGTCCAAAGAAAAAGTTCCGCCCGTTTTGCTGGGAGGCGGTGAGCGAGTTGTCGAGGTTCCGAATCGGGTTCGGCGGAAGTTTCACTTGCAGAATAAAGTCGGTGAACGCCTGCATCTCTGCAGCGGTGAGTTGGCTCGATCGACCCAACAAGCCCGGAAACGCCACGTTGAAGGCCTTGAACGCCAGATCGGCGCTGAAGGGTTGCGAGCTTCCGCCGTTGCGGTCGCCGCGCCAGTGCATGGCCCCGTGGTTAACCAGTCCGCGCAATGTTTGCGTGGTCATCGGTCCCTTCATCGGGTGAAAATCCCGGAAGGTGTTGCTTCCGATGGCGAAAGCAAGTTTCACTGGGAGCGGGTTGGTTTGGGTTTCGTCGTCGGGGTTTCCGAGGTCCCAGGCTAAGCTGTCGAGGTCGGCAAAGATGTGACAGCTCGCACAGGCAGCCTCGCCATTGCTCGAGGTGTAAAGGGCGTCGTACAGAAACCGCCGACCGTTCACCACGCTTGCCGGCTCCGGATTGTACAGCGAGACGTGGTCGACTTCAGTGCGCGTTTGCGTGTCCACCACTGCAATGCCGTTGTCGAAACGGGTGAGCACGTATAGCCGCTGCACTCCCTCGTGCAAAACCAAGCCGGCTGGACCACCCCCGCTCACGCTGATGTAGTTCGCGTTGTTCGGCACGAAGGTGTCGTTCTCCAATGCTGTAGTGTTGAAAACACCCACTTTGCTCGAGCCGAACGCAGCGACATACAGCGTTTGCCCGTCGCTGGAGATGGCCATGTCCAGTGGCGTGGCGAGGCTGTGGTCTTTGACCCCTGCAGGGGCGGGCCGCTGACTGTAGTCGATGTGTTTGTTCAAGTGCCGGGGAAGCACGCTGCTGCCAGACAGCACCGTGATGCGCGACTCTGCCAAGTGCCCTTGCACCGTAGTGCCACCGAATTGCGCTGCGTAGATCCCTGGACCTTCGAAGCGAACTTCGTTGCGCGACTCGAAGTTCGTCACATACACCTTCCCGTTCACGGGGTTCACCAGCATGTTGAACAAAATCGTTCCCACTCCGGTGTAGAAGCCGGCACTGCCCGCGAGTTGTGCCGGCGGATTCGCCGTGGCGTCGATCACGAAGACGTCCTTGTCTGGCAGGTTGAACTTGACAGCGTTGTTCCAGTTGCGCCCGCACACACTGCCCGGGCAGTCGGCATCGGTACTGCAACTCCACCCGTACTTCGATCCGCCAGCACAAGCTTTGTCTGCCCAGTACGAGCCGTTCCATTTTACGATGAGACCGACTTCCGGAGCTGCTGCGCCGGTGTGATCCGTGGTCGGGAGCGGCAATCCACCCGGGCCGGTGCTGCACGGCCCGGCCACCACAGTGTCGGTCTTGTTGGAGTCGTCGCACACGAGACCCTCGTTCACCACGGTGGTTCGGTTGCCACTGTGGAAGACCGCAGCATACACGCGCGTGCCGTCGGGCGATGCTGCCAAAGCCCGCGGGGTGTCTCCGAACAAGGTGAGAATGGTCAGTGGTGTGCCGCCGAGTGTGTTGCCGACGTTGGTCGCATCGAATACCCAAACGTCGGCGCGCCCTACTCCGGGAGTGGTGAGTTGCGGGTCGTTGGGATTGTTTTGACCCCGATGTGCGCAAGTGATGAACGCGCGGTTGTTCCCCGGACCGGCAAACACGATGTCGCGGGGTTCGTCGCCCACTAGGAGCGTGCGCACGACGCGACCCGGCGAGCTGGACAGATCGACGATGCTCACGCTGTCGGAGAGGTGGTTCACGACCCAGACCTCGGTGTTGGTGCGTGCCGCAACCGCCACGGGTTCGAGTCCCACCGGAATGGATTCTAGGTGGGTGAGGCTTCCGTTGGCGCCGATCGAGAACACCTCCAAGCGGCTATCGGGGATGTTCGCGGCAAAGAGCTTGGTGCCGTCCGGCGACTTGGCTAGCGGACGCACCGGCCCGCTCTCGAATAGGGTGTACGGACCTGCCCAACTAGGCTGGCCTCCCAAGTGCAGCAGTGCACACCACGACAATACGACCCCGACGGCGACCCTCGTGATTTTCACTTCCTCTTCCCTCCGCGTTGGCCTGCGTGTCTACAACAAACTTGCACACTTAAGCAACAGCAAGCGTTGCCGCGAGGCGCTGCCATTCCCCGGGATTCGTCGTCCTCGAGTGACGGCTCCAGGGTGCCTCGATCGACCGTCGACCGACCGTGAGGCAAACCGTGGGTTTCCGGTTTGCCCGTACACGCGCCACGCGCATTGCCGCGTGGTGCAGAGGCACGGCGGTGCCGTGCGCCGGGGCAGATTGCGTCACGGCGGGCGCGAATGCGGGCGACACCCCGCGTTCCGGGCCATTCCACGATGGGTTCCAGTGCAACACGGCAAGCTGTAGGGGCGGTTCGCGAACCGCCCCTACGACCGGTGCGGCCAGGTGCTTGCGATGTCCGCTGGCCCAACGCACGCGGCTGTACGCACGGCATGTAGGGGCGACGCGGTGCGTCGCCCTGGTGCGATCGTGCGCGACGGTCCCACAGAACGCGACGCCGCTGCCCGGCGTCCAGGGCACCCAATGGGCGACCCACCGGGTCGCCCCTACACTGCGCGCCCGTGCGGTCTGTGAGGCGCCGGCAGGGCGCCGGCGGAATACAGCTTCGTGTGGACCACGCGCTTTTCCGCATGTTGTAGGGGCGCGGCGGTGCCGAGCCCCGATCGGCTCGGGCAGAATGAGCAACACGCAAGGGCTAGCGGAAATTTTTTTCGGGTTCGGGAATAAACTTCGGCGTTGGATCGTTGTAAGGGCGGACCCTGAGATCTTGGGCACGAGGCGAAGGACGCGTGTTTTGGAAGCGGAAAGCAAGCACCCCATTTCAAGAGCAAATCGAGCCGCACTTGCGCGCGTTGTACAACTTTGCCCTCGAGCTCGCGGGGCCTAGCGACGCGGAGGACCTCGTGCACACGGCCGTTTTACGTGCCCTGGAGCGGTGGGACGAGATCGCCGGGCGTCAGCATCTCCGCACGTGGTTGTTCGTGGTGCTGCGCAACGCCTGGATTGATAGCTTGCGGCAGCGGGGGCGGCGCGGGGACGTGTCGGTGAATGACCCCGCGGCTTCGGATCTCGGTTGTGCAATTCCAGCCGCCGAGCAAACCGCGGCGGAACAAGAGTGGGCTCGGGCGATTTGGGGCGCCCTGCGTTCCTTGCCCGAAACCTATCGCGTGCCTGTGTACCTGCGCGACGTGGAAGGCTTCACGTACCGAGAAATTGGGGAGATCTTGGGCTGCCCGATCGGCACCGTCATGTCGCGATTAGCTCGCGGACGCGCATTGTTGCGCGCGCAACTTCTTGCCCAAGTGCAGGAGCGGGGGTGGCAGCCAAAACGAAAAACCGGGACGCAGGGCCATGAGCTGTAGACAATTTCGCAAATACATCACCGCGTACGTAGATCATGAATTGAGTGCCGAACTCGCCGTTGCGCTAGAGGAGCACTTGGCGGGGTGTCCATCGTGCCGCCGACGTTTGGAGGCTGAACGTTGGGTGGCGGACGCACTGCGGCGATCGTACGTGCGCCAACCCGTGCCGCCGAGACTCCAAGCAAGCGTGGCGGCCGCGCTCGAACGGCAGGCGAGCCCGGAACCCCGGAGGCACTGGCTTGCCGCGGCGGCTGGGCTTGCCGCGGCAGCGGTGCTTTTCGCGGTAGCCTGGAATCGATCTCCGCAAGCCGGCGTGCTGCCACCGCAAGCCGCGCTGGCAGCACAGTTGTACGAGCAGGCAGTAGCGCAGCAGTTCGTTCTCGAGTTGCGGACAGCGAACGCCAGCGAAGCGGATCTTTGGCTTGCGACCAACCTCCCGTATTATCCTGCAGGCTCTTTGCGCCCACCGACCGGAGTGCAGCTCGAAGGAGTTGCCACCGTGTGGGAAGGCCAGCGCCGCTTCGGGGCTGTTTTGTATCGTGCAGAGGGGAAGCCAGTGTTGTTGCTTGTTGCTCCGCTAGCCGAGCAGTCGGCTACCGAGGCTGTCGGAGGAGCAAGGACTGTGCGGTTCCATACGTACGAGACGGGCGGACGAAAGCTCGTCGCGTGGAGCCATGGCTCTCTCTCGTATGTTTTGGTCAGTCAGGGCACGCACGATGGCGCGCGCGCCTGCGCGAGTTGCCACGCTGGCGTGGAGAGCGACCGCCTCCGCGACTTTCCCTTTGCCAGCGTGCTGTGAGGGAGGGAGTATGCGTCTTTGGGCCAGGATGCGGACACCGTTGGTCTCCATGATGGGGGCCTTCGCCTTGTATTTGCCAAAGGGAGTGCTCGAACCACTCATTCCGCCAGAGAATCCCCTCACTGCGGAAAAAGTCGCTTTGGGCAAACGCCTGTATTTCGACAAGCGGTTGTCTGCCGACGGTACCGTGTCTTGCGCCTCGTGTCACGATCCGCTGCGCGGATTTGCCGATGGCAAGGCGGTCGCCACGGGCATCCGCAATCAAGCAGGGGCACGGAATTCGCCTACGGTGCTGTACGCAGGGTTTAGCGAAGTTCAGTTTTGGGATGGTCGCGCTCCCTCGCTGGAGGAGCAAGCGAAGCAGCCCTTGATCAACCCGGTGGAAATGGGCCAGCCCTCGCACGACGCCGTCGTGAAGGCAGTCGCCAGCATTGCCGATTACCCGCCACTGTTCGCAAAGGCCTTCGGAACTCCAGAGGTGACGATCGACCGCATCGTGCAGGCAATTGCCTCGTTCGAGCGCACGTTGGCTCCGTTCAGTTCCCCATTCGATCGGTTCTTGGCCGGCGACAAAAGTGCCATCAGCGATGCGGCAAAACGGGGCTTTCAACTGTTTCAAGGCAAGGCCCGCTGCGTCACCTGCCACGAGTTCAATGCCTCCTTCCCGTTCTTCACGGACAACAAGTTCCACAACATCGGTGTGGCGATGAAGGGCAATTTCGAACAGCTTGCTCGCGAGGCGCAGGCGCTTCAGACACGTCGCGACCGGGAAGCCGAGAGCAGCCTTGCCCATAAGCCGGGGGTGGAGGCGCTGGGGCGCTGGATCGTAACTCGAGAAGCGAAGGACATTGGTGCCTTCAAAACCCCGGGGCTGAGGAACGTAGCTCTGACCGCGCCGTACATGCACGACGGCAGTTTGCAAACCCTCGAAGAGGTCATGGACTTCTACAATCGCGGCGGCGAGCCGAACCCGAATTTGGACGGAGGCATGCGCCCGCTCGATCTCACCCGAGAGGAAATTGCGGACATCATTGAGTTCATGAAGTCGCTGACCGACGAAAACGGAGGGAAAAATTTCGACTGGGAAGAACTTAAAGAATTGTCGCGCAAAACCCGAGCGGCGGAACTGGTGGCCGCGCCTGTTCCGTGAGGGAACCAGCGGCAAAAGGAGGATTTGGATGGCGCGCTACAAGTTGCCGATGGAACGCAAGAAGGAAGAGTACTTGGCAGAGCGAGAACGCTTTTTCGCCGAACTACCACGGCTCAGCCGGCGCGATTTTTTCAAGACGGCAGCCAAGGCAGCGGCGGTCGCCACGGCCTTCTGGAAGGGCTACCCGCCCCATTCCTTTCAGCTCGTTCGCGTGGCCGAGGCCAAAGAAACGCAGCCAAAGTTCACGTTCGCGTACATTTCGGACACGCACATTCTGGACAAAGGTCTGAACCATCGCTTCGTGCGGGCATGCCAAAAAGCAGTGGACGACGTGAATGCGTTGGACCCACAGCCAGACTTCGTACTGTTCGGTGGGGATTTGGCACAACTCGGCAAGGCCGAAGAACTTTCCATCGGTGCCCAGTTGCTCAAGCAGCTCAAGGCTCCCGTGCGCATGATGGTGGGCGAGCACGATTGGTACTTGGACATGGGCGAAAAATGGCGGGAAATGTTCGGTGAACCGACGTACTCGTTCGACCATAAAGGCGTGCATTTCATCGTGCTGAACTCGGTCATCGTCGAGGATTACTGGACCGAGCCGAAAATGACACCGATGGAGCGCATGTTGGCCATGGCGCAGCTCGACAACCCTAACGGTCGCCCCTTTATGGTCGGCGAGGAACAGCGCGATTGGCTTCGCCAGGACCTAGCAAAAGTGGATAAGAAGACGCCGATCATCGTCTTCTCCCACTCGCCGCTGTACAAGTACTACCGTCCGTGGAACTTCTGGACCGAGGACGCGGAAGAGGTGCAGAAACTCCTGTTCCCCTTCGAATCGGTGACCGTGATCCACGCTCACACCCACCAGGTGCTCACCAACCGCATCCGCAACATTACGTTCCATGGGGTGTTGTCCACCGCGTGGCCTTGGCCTTACGCTCCGCAAGGAATTCCGGAACTGACCGTGCAAATGGTGCGCGCAGACCCGTTCAACCAATTCGACGGGTGTGGTTGGGGCACGGTGCCCGTGCGTGGCGATGGCCAGGTAGACAAGCACTACGTCCTGTGGGACCGCAATCCAATGACGGTTACGTACGACCACGTGCGGCGCGGCAAACAGGGCATGGCCGAATTGGCGAAACCGTTCGAGGGAAGCCTCTCATGGCCCTCGTACTGAGAACTCGTTCTTCTTGCGGCGACGGGAGACAGAAGATGAACCGAATTGGAACGTTGCTGATGGCGGTAGCGGCAAGTGTGGCAGCGATTGCTTGGGGGACGTACGCGGGCGCTCGGGAGCCGGTGCGACACCAGGTGCCAGCAGCCCCCGACGGGAAAAGCAAAGTGGTTGGCTTATGCGACGGTGCGACGAGTGTGGTCGTTCCCGGAGTGGCAGCGGGGGAAAGCATGGCTCCGGAGAAGGCCCGCGAAGTTGCTGGCGAGCTGATGCGAAGGTACGAAGAAAAACAGCAGCTCGCTCACGGAGGCGCAGAGCACGCCCAGCGCGAGATGCGCGTGTGGGAGGCCGAGCTGAAGCGCAGGATCGACGAGGGTTACAAGCTCTTCCATTCGCCGGAACTGGGAACCAACGGCATCTCCTGTGACATGTGCCACCCAGACGCGAGCAACACGCATCCGGAAACCTACCCGAAGTTCCAGACACAATTAAAACGCATCGCTCTCCTGCGCGACATGATCAACTGGTGCATCGAAAACCCCATGGAGGGTCCCAAACTTCCCGAAGACGACGAACGCATGAAGGCATTGGAAGCGTATATTATCTCCACGCGTAAAGGCGTGCCGCTGGCTCCAGGGAAACACTGAGCACAGAGCATCGATTTCCCGGATGCTTCCGCTGCGTGATTTCCGCTGGCTCGTGATGCTGGGGCTCGTTGCCACCGCGGGCATCAACACGGTGGTCGGACGAACGCTTGCAGAAGAAGGGGCTGACCATCCGCGGTGGCTTGCGGGGACCTTGCTGCGCTACGAGCAGGAGCTTGCCCTCACGCCCGATCAGCGTGCACGCTTGCAGCTCGTCGAACAACGCGCACAGGCTGCGTGGCAGGAATGGAGCCGCCGCCTTGCTGCATTGGGAACGGAACACTCCTTGGCAGCGCGCGAGGACTGGACCGCACTGGCTCATGAACGAGGCCGCTTGCGCGTGCTGGCCGACCGCGATGCACTGGTCGTGCTCCGACCCGAGCAACGCGCGCGCTGGCAAAGGTTGCAATCTGCGATCCAGAGCAGCCATTAGGGTTGCCGCCAACAAGTCGTACCGGGCCGACCGCGCCAGAACCGCTCGTCAAATCGGGTCCGCACGTCGCCGCTCGGGCCCCAGTGCGTTTGGCGTTGCCGACAGCCCAGGGTAGCCGACTGAATCGGTAGGCGTCGCCAGTGAACCGGCGATCGAACATAGTTTGTTCGGGGTCGGGCCAGACCTCCTGCCGTGTAGGCGGACGATGTCGTGGTTTTCGTCGGCTAACGCACCACGCGGTTTTCCTCGGGCCACGGCGGTGCCGTGCCCGTGAAAATAATCGCATGCACGTGGGCGCCCTCTGCCACGTTTGCGGTACGGACACCGCCGGACGTTGTAGGGGCGGCTCGCGAACCGCCCCTACGACCGGTGCGGCCAGGTGCTTGCGATGTTCGCTGGCCCAACGCACGCGGCTGCACGCACGGCATGTAGGGGCGACGCGGTGCGTCGCCCTGGCACCGTTGTGCACGTCGGCCCCGCATGAGCCAACGCGGTCCCAGTGCACGCGCCGCACCCAATGGGCGACCCACCGGGTCGCCCTTACATTGCCTGCCGGCGGCGCGCAGGACCGTATGTGCGAACGACGCCCGTTTCCGTTTGCCGTCAGGGCGGGTGCGTTGCACCCGGGGGACGCCCGTGCCTGGCAGCGGCGATTCCATCGCGGTAGATCGCCCTACGCCAGTTGCGCACGATGGTCCCACACAACGCGACGCCGCTGCGCTGCGTGCGCCGCGCAGCGAATGGGCGACCCACCGGGTCGCCCTAAATTGCGTACCGGTACGGTTCGTGTCGTTCCGGCAGGGTGTCGCCGGCGCGGAGGGTCACGTGCGCCACGTGCATTTCCGTGCGGTGTAGGGGCGCGGCGGTGCCGTGCCCCTGGGGTGGGTCCCTCATACACCATGCGGCCGGGGCGCCGAATCGTACTGTTGCCAGCGAAGCGACACTTGACTTCGCGCCCCGAATGGGGCAAACGCGGGCCGGTTTGCCAGTAGACCGGGGTCAAAATTTTACGAAGAAAGGAGTTCGGGAGGGAAGATGGTCAAGGATTTGCGCACTTGGTTAGGGGTCGTGGTCGCAGCCGCACTGCTCGGCGTTGCCTCGGCTGGGCAGGCGCAGCCGTGCATGATTTTCGTGCACGGGAAGCAAACGGACACGAATACGTACACCAACTGGTCGTACGCGCGGAACTATTGGAAAACGAGCACGTCGGACTTCGTGAAGACAGCGACCAAGAACTTTGCCGCCAGCTATTACGTGGTGGGCTACAAAGGGAACGACCCCTGGTGGGGAGCTGGGGCAGCGGACGAGGTCGCCAATGAGATTATCAATGCCACCAATGGTGGTGCCGATGGGGGCGGAAATCGTTGTGCGCGTACCTATGCAAACGGGGGAACTTTTTGGGTCATTGCACACAGCATGGGCGGCACGATCATGGACTACATCCTAGGCAACAGCCGCACGACCGACCCGAATTACAAGAGCATTTACGGCACCGTGGGCCAGCGGATCAGCCTCGTGATTGCCGTGAGCGGTGCGCACCGCGGTTCCCAGGGCGCCGACGCTGTTTGCGGTCAGAGCAACATCCTTTGCAACTTCATGGCCTTTTTTATCCAAAGCTGTGACACCGCGACCTACTGGTTACGCAGCGCGGACGATGTGCAAGTGCGCACGTACTCCAATTCGCCGGCGAAAAACGTCTACCTGGTGGGCGGATACCAAGCGATTTTCGGCGCCAGCGCGTGCTTGAGCGGGGAGGACGACGGAATTGTCCAATACGCTTCCATCTATGCTTGCAATGGCAGCGCCACTGCAGGGTACGACAACAGCAACGTGTGCGGGAACTCGTACAAGCAAGAATCCTCCGGCTTCCGCAACCTCGACGCAGGCTACGAGAACCACGGCAACATCCGCAACGACTCTCGTTATTCGGACCGCAAGCAAATTCCGGACGGCGTTTGGTACTGTAATGGTTCGCCCTGCGCGCCAAACACCACAGTGCAAAGCTCGATGTCGACCGCGAAGTTTATCACGCTGCTGTACTAACGAACGCGCGGTTTCCCACTAGGACCTCAGTGAGCGCGCCCCGCGGCTTTTCGCAGCATGGCCGCGGGGCGCGTCTTTCTTTATAGAGCCCGCACCCATGGCGAAGCCTGAAAACCGGAGCGGTCACCAACCCCAGAGCCACGGCTCCTTCCGAAGATCACGGCTGATCCTGCTCGCATTGGGGCTCGGAGTCGTGCTGGTGGCCGTGGTGTTGTCGCTTGGTCGGCGCCGCGCCCACGAAACGGATCTCGATCCGAGACCGGCGGCTCCTTTACCACTCGCCGCGCGTAGCGGGGCTGACGCCACAGTGCCCGCAGCACCCGCAACGCAAGAGTCTCGACCAGGCGCGGCCACGCCACACACGGCGGCAACGCCCACGGCGGCGGGCGGGGACGAAAGCTTGCTCGACCGCTCCACAGCCATCGCCATGACGAAACAACTCATCGAGGACTACCGCCGGCGAGCCGCATATCCGCCGGATTCGAAACCCATCACACAAGAGCAGGACCCTCTGCTTAGCGACCGCGAAGTTTCGCCCATTTCCGCTGGAGGACCGGACGGAGAGGATCCGATTCTCACCGTGTTCCCGGAGCAGATTTCCTTCGAGGCGCAAGAACTCCCGAAGCTGTACGCCCACCTGACTGTCGGTGGAGTGAAAGTTGCTGCGCGAGAGATTACTGGCACCGTGTTTACCCAAGAGATGGTGCCCGCAGGCGAGATTGTCTTCCATGACGACGGGCGCGAAGGCGACGCTGTCGCCGGGGACAACGTGTACACGGCCACGTGGACGCCTCCGGAAACGGACACTGCACTGGCCACTTCGTACTTCGTGCGTGTCATTGCCTTTTCTCTGGAAGGCATCGAGCGTCGCGCAGGGACCAGCTTCCAGGTGAGCCGACCCCACGCCATTCTCACCGGCCGCTTCCGCGACCGGCTGCAGGATGGCAGCCTCGTCATCGAGGCCGAGGTCGAAGTGGAGAAGGCCGGCAGATTTCATTTGGCAGCCACGCTGTACTCTACGACCAACCGCCCGCTGGGACTGGGACAAACTTCGGTCGAACTGGAACCAGGTGTGCACTGGGTACCGCTCAGGTTTTACGGCCGCATTTTTCACGGAGCAGAGACGGGGACGGGTCCGCTAGATGGTCCCTACGTGCTGCGGTTCGTTTCCCTTATGACTACGACGAGCATGCCGAACGCGCTCAGCCGGCTCGCCGAACCGCAATTCGTGACCCGGCCGTACCGGGCTGCGGATTTCACGAGCGAACCGTTCAACGACCCCTTTTATCTCGAGGCGATTGCACGCGAAACTGAAGAGCTGCGGCGCCTAGAGGCGGGCACGGTGGAGGCGGGAGAATGAGCGCCCAGGAGCAGCAGCCGCAACCGGTGGGCCTCGAGTGGCGGCAGCGTCGGGCGGTCCTTGTGATCCTGCTGTTGGGGGCGCAGCCCGTGCTATCGCTCGCGTACTTGCTCGGCATGCGGTGGTACTGGCTTCCGCCCAGCTTCGTGGCGCCGGTTTTGCTCGGCATCTTGCCGCTTGTCGCTGGAGCGGTTGCCGTGGGACTGTTGCGGCAGGGTGGCCAGCGCATGCGTATCGCGGCCACGGCTGTGTTCCTGGTTTGCGCTGCAGAGCTCGGCTGGAGCGTGCTTGTCGCAGCGATGGTGGGTTTTGCGATGGCGCTCCGCAGCGGTTGAGAGGACACTTGTGAAAAAGCTGAATCGTCTGATCGTTCTGGGAGCCACCGTTCTATACTGGGCAATGCTGGCGATCGTCGGCAACCCGTCGGCGTTCGCAGCTTCGGGTGCCGAGGTGCGGATGCCGGACGATCCTGGCAGTCTCAGCCAGCCGGGAGGCCCAGAGGAACCAGCGGTTCCGCTTCCGCAAGAAATGACCATTTGCCGCAACGATCGAGCCTGTTGGTCGGAACGTGGCCGCACGAGTTGCCGATCGGACGCTCACCCCGCTGGCCAAGTGGTTCGCGTGCTGCCAGTGGACGAGTCGTCGCGCCTACCCGACGCTTTGCAAGCCTGCTGGCAAGAGCTCGAGAAGCGGTAAGCACTCCCCGAACAGGCAAGTCTGCCTATGTCCGGGCCGCGGCGCGCCTCCGCGCCGGGACCGACAGTTCTTGCCCCCAAGGAGACTGGTCCGGATCCCTCGGCGGTTCGAGGCGCAGGCACCGGACTCATGCCACGTCTGGTCTGCAGCATGTGTGTCAATCTCCAGTGCGGTAGCGATGTGCAGTAACAGCACAAGCCGGGCTGGTCTCACCGCCCTCGGTCGGCGCGAAGCTAGCCGTAACCCACAACAGCGTTCCCCCCGCAGCGCGGTGCCTTGCGGGATGGTGCTTGGCGTCGGTCCGAATGGACCCAGTGCATGTCTCTGGGCTGTCGTGGGCACAGGACCGCTGCTGGCGTTGCAAATCGCGGAGATTCCTGCTGGCTGAGTCAGGACCGCGTGGTTTCGCTCCGGAGCGTGTGGCGCTAGCATCGTTCGCTCAATGGACACACCGTGGCCAGAGCGACGCCTTGCATGGGGCCTGTTGGCCTCGTTGCTCCTTCATTGGCTGGCGTTGAGCATTCTGCGCACGCCGGGCCTTACGCCCGCTTTGCCGGTCTCGCTCCGACCGATCGAGGTGGACCTCGCCCCTCCGCCGCCCCCTGCTCGAGCGCGCCCTCCTGCCGCTTTGCCAGCGCCAGCACAACCAGAACAACCCCCACCGCAGGAGCCGAACCTGGCGCTGCCGGAACGCCAAATCGTGGCGCCTCCGGATGCGGGCGAGGAACAACCACCGGAGCAAACGCGCTTGCTGAGCGACCGCGATAATCGGGTGCGCGAAGAGATGGTGCAGCGCGCGGAGCGGTATCAGGAGAAACGAGCCGCGAAGGCTGAAGGGGCTCCGGCAAAGCGTTCCCAGGTGGTCGATCCGAGCGAGACCGCCGGGAGGCAGGGCCGGCGCGAAAAAGCAGAGACTGCGCCAAGCGCCGCAGGGGAGCAAGTCGCCGCGTTACCAAAACTCGAGCAGTTGTTGCCGAGCTTGGGAGACGTTGCGGTATCCGCTCCCACCCGCCCGACTCCAGCAGGCGGCGCGGAAGCGGAGACAGAGGCGCGTCCCGCGCGGCGCCTGTTGTTGGACAGCGGCGGCCCCGCGTTTTCCGTGCATCCGGGCACAGCAGACTTCCTCCCCGGGATTCGCGAGGGCAACATTACCCTGCTGAATACCAAGGCGGAACGATTCGCCCCGTTCGTACGCCGGGTGGCTGCGCGCGTCTTTCAGCATCTCGACATTCGCTTGCGGCAAACGGCGCGGGCCGGTGTGGCGAGCCCAGGCCGTGAGTACGCCGTGGTCGAAGCGGTCATGGATCGCCAGGGTCGGTTGGTGCGTGCACGTGTGGTCGAACGACAGAGTACCAGCACCTTTGGCGCGGATCGTGTCCTCCTCGCAGTCACCACGCCAGAGACCTTTTTCGACGCCAACCCGCCACCCGGCGCCGAGGCGAGCGACGGTCACATCCACTTTCTCCTGTTGATCGATTTGGACGTCGTCGCCGTTCCCGACCCCCGAACCGGGCGCGTCGCAGTCGGATACCGCGGCATTGCGGGTGTGGGACTGGATGCCCTCGCGGATCGCCGCCAGTAGGCGGCACCCGGCCGTTCACATTCCCAACATGGCTGCTGTGCTTGGCGCTTCTGCGTGCCGCTGGAGCAGCGTCAACCGAGGCGCGCGGAACTGTGTGCAGGCGGTGCTACCGCTTATGCAGACTTACCAGGCGCCTCCGACCGTGGTTGCCAGCGAAGGATCGGCCGTCGCGCCGCACGTGCCTCGTCGAGCCGGCCGACGGGAGTATGGACGGGCGCTTGTTTGAGGCGCTCGGGCGCCTCGCGCGCCTCGCGAGCGATTTGCAACATGGCCTCGATAAACGCGTCGAGGGTGTCCTTGCTCTCCGTTTCGGTTGGCTCGATCATCAGTGCGCCGGGGACGACCAAAGGGAAGTAAATGGTAGGGGCGTAAAATCCGAGGTCCAAAAGTCGCTTGGCGATATCCAGCGTTTTGACCCCATAAGCGTCGAATCCCTTGTCGCTGAAGACGCACTCGTGCATGCAAGTTCCTGGAAACGCCAAGTGGTATGTGCCGCTCAAGCGCACCCGCACGTAGTTTGCTGCAAGCACTGCGAGGCGGCTTGCTTGGGCAAGCCCATCGCCTCCGAGCGCGAGCATGTAGGCGAGTGCACGAACGTGCATGCCGAAGTTGCCGTAAAACGTGCGCATCCGGCCGATGGTGCGCGGGAAGTCCTCGCTCCAGCGTAGCCCCTCGTCGGTGCGCACCAAGCGGGGAACGGGCAAGTACGGCTCCAACGCGGCACCGACCGCTACCGGCCCAGCGCCAGGTCCTCCACCACCGTGCGGAGTCGAAAAGGTCTTGTGGAGGTTGATTTGCATGACGTCTGCGCCCATGTGGCCTGGCTTGGCCACGCCGAGCAAGGCGTTCAGGTTCGCGCCGTCGAGGTACACGAGACCACCCTGTGCGTGCACGATCTCCGAGATCTGGAGGATTTCGCGTTCGAACAAGCCCAGGGTGTTCGGGTTCGTGATCATCAGCGCGGCAACTTCGCCGTTCATTGCTTTGCGCACGGCATCGGGTTCGATCAATCCAATTTGGTTGCCCTCGAGGGTTACCGTCGAGTATCCGCACAAAGCTGCGCTGGCCGGATTTGTTCCGTGGGCGCTAGCCGGAATCAGCACCTTTTGGCGCGGATTGCCGCGGTCGCGGTGAAACGCCCGGATCATTTTCATCCCGGTCAGTTCCCCGTGAGCACCGGCTGCCGGTTGCAACGTCACGGCGACCATGCCGGTGATTTCGCAAAGCCAGCGCTCGAGCTCGGCGGCCAGCTCGAGCGCCCCTTGCGCAAGGGCGTCGGGGGTGAACGGGTGCACGTGGGCAAAGCCGGGCAGGCGCGCAACGAGCTCGTTGGCCACTGGGTTGTATTTCATGGTGCACGACCCGAGCGGGTAAAAGGTCGTTGCGGCGCCGTAATTCCACTGGGAAAGCCGCAAGTAGTGCCGCACTACCTCGGGCTCGCTGACCTCCGGCAATCCATCCACGGGTGGGCGAACCAACTCGGGTGGCAAGAAGTCCTCCGGACGTTCCGCCGGTGCCGGTACGTCGGCCCCGGAGCGTCCTGGGCAACTGCGCTCGAAAATCAGCGGCTCGTCTAACAAAAGGCCTTCTTGTTTTTGGCGCTCCATGGCCGTTCACGCGTCCTTCGGTGCGAGTGTATCGACGAGTTCGCCCACCGCAGCTTCGCTAGCTGTTTCCGTCACGCACAGAAGCAAACTCGATCCTAGTTCCGGATACCAACGGCTTAACGGTACACCCGCGAGGAGCCCCCGGTTCAGTGCGCGCTCGTAGCGGGCTAGAGCATCGGGATGCGAGGCGACAAATTCGTTGAAAAACGGCGCCCCAAACGGCAGCTTCCACCCCCCTTTCTCGAGCGTCGTCGCCACCGCGTGGGCGCGCGCCAAGTTATGCGCGGCGAGATTTCTCAAGCCATGCTTGCCGAGCAACGAGAGGTGCACCGCGAACGCCAGCGCCATGAGCCCATGGTTCGTGCAAATGTTCGACGTGGCGCGCTCGCGGCGGATGTGCTGTTCGCGTGTAGCCAAGGTGAGCACAAAACCGCGACGACCGTCGCGGTCGACCGATTCTCCCACCAGGCGGCCCGGCATGCTGCGCACGAAGGCGAGGCGCGTACCGAAGAGCCCGACTCCGGGCCCGCCGTACGAGAGCGGCATTCCCAGGCTTTGTCCCTCGCCCACGGCGATGTCCACATCGAACTCGCCGGGAGGACGGAGAATGCCGAGTGCCAGCACTTCCGCGGTTGCGGTGATGGCCAGAGCCCCGCAATGGTGAATGGGAGGAACCAGCGCGGCCAAGTCCTCGACAATGCCGAAGAAGTTCGGGTAGCCGACCACCGCGGCGGCGACACGATCATCCAGCGCGGCTGCCAAAGCGGCGAGGTCGGTTCGCCCACTGTTGTCGTACGGAACTTCGACGATTTCGTGGCCGCTGCCCTCGAGGTAGGTGCGAATGACGTCTCGATATTGCGGATGAAGTGCGCGGGAAAGGACGACCCGCTGGCGCGACGAGCGTAGGCGCAACGCCATCAACACGGCTTCTGCGGCGGCCGAAGCGCCATCGTACATGCTCGCATTGGCAATGTCGGTGGCGAACAGCAGCGCCACCATGGTTTGGAATTCGTACGTTGCTTGCAGGGTGCCCTGGCTAACTTCAGGCTGGTAGGGTGTGTACGCCGAGTAAAACTCTGCCCGCTGCAGGATGTGGTCCACCACTGCTGGCACAAAATGCGGGTAAGCGCCGGCACCGACAAAGCAACGCTCGAGTGACGGAACGTTGCGACTGGCAAGGCTTTCCAGCCGGGAGCGCACGGCGTGTTCCGCGAGCCCTGGAGGCAAGTCGAGGCCTGCCCGGGCGCGCAGTTCGGCCGGGATGTCGCGGAAAAGCTCGTCGACGGAGGCCACGCCAATTGCGTCGAGCATGGCGCGAACGTCGGCCTCTGTATGAGGAAAAAACCGCACGGTTTCAGAGTTCCTCAGCCGCGCGCAACCCTGGGGAATCGGAGGGGGCCGGCGCGACGGTGCCAGGGGCGGAACAGCGGCGTTGCCTCACTCTTTCAGCTCAGCGACGTAGCGCTCGTATTCTTCGGCGGTCATCAGTTCTTCCAGCTCGTCCGGGTCGCTCATCTCGATCTTCAACATCCACCCATCACCGTACGGATCTTCGTTGATGAGCTCTGGATTGTCCGGGAGGTCGTCGTTCACCTCGATCACGCTGCCACTGACTGGCGCGTACACGTCGGAGACGGTCTTCACCGACTCGACCACGCCAAACGCGTCTTCCTTACTCACCTTTTCTCCGACTTCCGGTAACTCTACGTGGACAATTTCACCGAGCTGTTCCTGCGCGTAGTCGGTAATGCCTACGGTTGCCACGTTCCCTTCGACGAGCACCCACTCGTGCTCTTTCGAGTATCGCAGGTCTTCGGGGAACTCCATCGTCAAACCTCCTTCAGACATCCGGTCGCACCAACGGTCGTGCCACGATGTTTGCCGAAACCAAGTGCTGGCGAATGTGGACTTGCACTGTGTTGCCCACCCAGGCTTCGGCGCTGGCGACATAGCCAAGGCCGATTCCTGTGCCAAGCACCGGAGATTTGCAACCACTGGTCACGACTCCAATGTGTTTGCCATTCTTCATGATGTCATATCCCTGCCGCGGAATACCCGGCTCGGTCAATACTAGTCCTACGAGCTTTCGTTCCACCCCGCTCTGCTTTTGCCTGCACAACACCTCGGAACCCAGGAATGCGCCCTTCGAGCATCGCACGGCCCAGCCGAGTCCTGCTTCCACCGGGGTGGTATGTTCGTCGAGTTCGTGCCCGTAAAGCGGAAGACCCGCCTCGATCCGCAGCGTATCGCGCGCTCCGAGACCGGCCGGGACCAGTCCTGCTGGCGCGCCCGCGGCGAGAAGGGTGTTCCACACAGCTGGCGCGTCGTTCCAAGGGCAAAAGAGTTCCCACCCGTCTTCTCCGGTGTACCCGCTACGAGAACACAACGCGCGGGTTCCGCCGATCGAAACGGTACAGCAGCCATATCGCGGCACGCTGCGGACGTCTTCGCCAACGAGGGATGCAAAAATGTCCGTTGCTTTTGGCCCTTGCAGCGCCAGCAAGGCGTAATCACGGCTCGCGTCGCGAACCACGGTGTCCGAGTACGCATGCCGTCGTGTCCAGTCGAGATCCTTGGCCGTGTTGGCTGCGTTGACGCACAAAAGGAACCGCTCGTCTTCCAAGCGGTACACGAGGAGATCATCGACCACCCCACCGGTGGGCAGGCAGAGAAGCGAGTACTGTGCCTCCAAGTTCCGGAGGCGCTGTGCGTCGTTGGTGGTGAGCGACTGCACGGTCGCGAACGCACTCGGCCCGCACAATTCGATTTCGCCCATGTGGCTGACGTCGAACAGCCCGGCCGCGCGCCGCACCGCCAGGTGCTCCTGGTTGATTTTCGTGTACTGGAGAGGCATCTCCCAGCCGGCAAATTCCACGAACCGAGCGCCAGCGGCACGGTGGAGTTCGTACAATGGAGAGTGAGCAAGTTCGGCCATTCGTGTTGTCCAAGCTTGTGGCAGGCAAACGCTACGAGCCCAGCTCAGGCTTGTCCCTCCACGATCCAGCGCGCGGCCTGCACGGTGTTGCGCAAAAGCATCGCGACGGTCATTGGCCCGACCCCTCCGGGTACAGGCGTGATCCATGCGGCGCGGGCCGACGCCGTGTGGAAATCCACGTCTCCGATCAACTCGCCGCTGGGCAAACGGTTGATGCCTACATCGATGACCACCGCGCCTGTTCGAACCCAGTCCCCGCGCACGAGACCTGGCCGTCCGGCTGCAACGACGAGCACCTCGCCACTCCGCACGACGCTGGCGAGGTCGCGCGTGCGTGAGTGGCAGAGAGTGACTGTGGCGTGGCATTCCAACAGCAAGAGCGCCGTGGGCTTACCCACCAGGGTGCTCCGCCCGACCACGACGGCGGGAGCTCCCGCCAGCGGCACGCCGGTTCGTGCAAGCAGCTCCATGACCCCCAAAGGCGTGCATGGCCGCAATCCCGGAACACCTTGGAGAAGCTTTCCTTGGTTCACGGGGTGTAACCCATCCACGTCTTTTCGTGGGTCGAGCGCTGCAATCACAGTTTGCGCGGACAGGTGGCTTGGTAGTGGCAGTTGCACGAGAATTCCATGGACGTCCTCTCGGCGATTCAGTTCGTCGACAAGCCCAAGCAACTCGCGCATCGTCGTCTCTTCGGGAAGTTCGAAGGGGAAGGAAGCGATTCCAACCTCCGCGCAAGCACGGCGCTTGCTTCGCACGTACGTTGCCGAGGCTGGATCGCTACCCACGAGTACGGTGGCCAAACCTGGCGCGCGTCCGTGCCGGGCATGGAACTCGGCTGCCTCGTTCCGTACTTGCTCGCGGATTTCGCGGGCTACGGCTTTTCCGTCGATGAGTTGCGCCATCGCCGCTCGGCCATAATGAAACGCAGCCAGCGAGTAAAGCACACGGGTTGGCTTGCCGCGAAACTGCTCGCGATGGGCGAGTCGTGGCTAGCCCGACAGGCGAATTTGCGATTTAGTGGCGCGCATGATTGTGGGCGTGGTGAAAGAGATCAAGCCGGAAGAAAATCGCGTGGCGCTGACCCCTGCCGGCGCAAGCGTGCTGGTAAGCCATGGGCACGAGGTGTGGGTGGAGCGTGGTGCCGGCGCTGGCAGTGGCATGTCCGATCGGGAATACGAACAAGCCGGGGCGCGTGTCGCGCGCAGCGCGCGCGAGGTGTGGAGTCGCGCGGAAATGATCCTGAAAGTGAAGGAACCGCTGCCTGCTGAATATCGTTACTTGCGTCCGGGGCTCGTGCTGTTCACCTACCTGCACTTGGCCGCAAATCCGGAGTTGGTTCGAGAACTGTGCCGCCGGGGAGTGCGTGCCGTGGGGTATGAAACCGTAGAGCTGGACGACGGCTCGCTCCCGTTGCTTGCCCCGATGAGCGAGGTGGCCGGCCGGCTCTCGATTCAGGTGGGGGCCTGGTGCTTGCAGAAGCTAACAGGGGGCATCGGCATCTTGCTGAGCGGGGCTTCCGGAGTGCGTCCCGGCAAGGTCGTCGTGCTTGGTGCAGGCACGGCGGGAAGCAACGCTGCGCAAATTGCGTTTGGCCTAGGAGCGCATGTGAGCGTGATCGACGCCAATCCAGCGAAGCTGCGTTACCTGCACGATATCTTAGGGGGCCACATCACCACCGTGATGTCGAACCGGGCCAACATCGAAGAGGAAGTCCGCAGTGCCGATTTGCTCATTGGCGCGGTGTTGGTGCCAGGGGCCCGGGCTCCACGGTTGGTGACGCGTAGCATGGTGCGGCGGATGCGGCCGGGATCGGCCATCGTGGATATCTCCATCGACCAAGGTGGCTGCGTGGAAACTTCGCGGCCGACGACGTTGGAATCCCCCACCTTCGTGGCGGAAAACGTCGTCCATTACTGCGTGACGAACATGCCTTCTATCGTGCCGCGTACCTCCACGTACGCCTTGACCAATGCCACGTTTGCCTACGCACTGGAGATTGCTGACAAAGGCCTCCGGCGCGCATTGCTGGAAGATGCGCCGCTGCGCCGGGGGGTCAACGTGTACGACGGACATGTGGTGCATCCCGGCGTCGCTGCGGCGGTCAAGGCGCCGGCTGTGGCACTCGAGGATTTGCTGGAATAAGCTCGCGGTTCGCGATGAACCCAGCGGAATCGCGCGCGGCAACCGATCGCAGCTTGTGGCTGTTCTGCGGAGCGTTGCTGTCGCTCGCCGCGTTGTACCGCGTGCGCGCTCTCTCGTGGGGAGCGCCGTACGTGTACCACGCAGACGAACATTACATTGTTCACGGTGCGCTGCGTTTGGTGCGCGAGCGAACGTTGGACCCAGATTTTTTTCAGTACCCTTCCTTTCTCATTTACGCAGAGGCGGTGCTCGTGGCGGTGCTGCAGTCGTGGTTGCAAGTGGACTTGCGCACCGACGCGGCAGTTCACGGGATTGGTCCCTGGGATGTTGCCCCAGAGCAGTTTCCATTCGTGTTCGCTGGCCGGATCCTGGTTGCGACTATGGGCATCGTGTCGGTCGTTGCCGCGGGCTTGCTCTGGCGCGGGTGGCTTGGCCCGATTGCGGGCTGGGTTGCGGCCCTCCTTTTGGCAGTTTCGCCCTTGCACGTGGAAAGCAGCCATTATCTGACCACCGACGTGCCCGCGACGTTCTGGGTGCTCTGTGCCCTGGCCTTGTCCGCCCGGGTTTCAGAGCCGCGGAACGGCCATCGCTGGTCCATGCTGGCTGGCGCATCTGCAGGATTGGCGGCGGCAAGCAAATACCCCGCGGGGATTGTTTTGATCCCGGTGCTTGCTGGCGCAGCAAGCAGCGAGCGGTGGGTCCGTCGAATGGTGCTGGTGGGAGCGTGCTTCGTTGCTGCGTTCGTGCTGGCGAGTCCGTTTGTCGTACTGCGACCGATACGGGCGCTGGAAGACCTTGCCATCGTGCGCTCCAACTATGGCAGCGCGCCCTCGCCCTGGGGCAACTTCGAGTTCTTCGTCACGTATTTGTGGCGCACGGGAGTCGGACCGGTCGGCTCGGTGTTGGCCCTGCTGGGATGGATTTACTGCTGGCGAGGCAGCGCACTGGGCAACCTCTGGTGGCGGGCAAGTATCCTGCTGGTTCCGTGGTTGTACCTTGCGTACCTGTCGACTTGGTTGGTGCGCTTCGAGCGCAACCTCCTGCCGATCGTGCCGTTCGTGTTGCTGTGGATCGGTGTTGCATCGCAGCGGCTCCTTGCGGCACTACCCGTGCGATTGCAGCAGATCGCTGCCTTCGGCCTCGCGCTGGCGATCGCGCTTCCCCTGGGGCGGGCTAGCGAGCAGCTTGTTCGTCGCCTGGCGTTGCCCGACACGCGCACTCGCGCACTCGAGTGGATCCACGCCAACGTGCCGCCGGGCGCACACCTTGCCCGGGAGGAGTACACCCCACAAGTGAGCGGGAAGCAGTACCGGGTGACGTATGTACAACTTTTGGGGTTGCGTCCGTACTCCTGGTATGTGGCAAACGGAGTCGAATATCTGGTGGCGAGCAGTTTGATGTACGAGCGCGGGCTGCACGCGCCGGCTTTGGGAGAGTTCTATCGTTTCGTCTTTCAGCAGTTGCCTCTGGAGGCAGAATTTCGGCCCGACGCGATTACGAACGGTCCGACCATTCGCATTTACCGCGTACCGCTGTGGCGCGAGAACGACGGCTGAGCGTAGCCCGCAAGGGCGGATTTGCGTCACCTCGGTACGCCAGCAGCGCGGGCAAGCCAGCGGTTGAGAACTCGAAGCAGCGCAGGGCTCAAGCGTTTGACGTAGTACAAGAACCAGGCTTCGGGGGAAATTGGGGCGACGGCACGGTTACGCTGCACGGCCATGAGAATATTTTCGGCGACCCGTTCCGGAGGGTAATTGCGCCGCTCGTAAAACGCCACCATTTGCGCACGCGCTTCGGGGGTTGCCGCCGGACCGCGTAGGCGCGCGGTGCGAGTGATCGGGGTGTTGATGATGCCCGGACACACCGCAGTGACGCCGATCCGGTGTCGCTCGAGTTCTTCCCGCAAGGCCTCGCTGAGTCCGAGGACCGCGAACTTCGTCGTTGCATAAGCGCACAGTGGTTCGGTAGCTACGTATCCAGCCGCGGACGACACGTTGACCACATGGCCTCCGTGTCCGCGGGCAATCATCGGTGGGAGAAAAAAGTGGCATCCGTGGACCACGCCCATGAGATTGATGCTCACGATCCAATCCCAGTCTTCGAGCGTTGTGTTGCGGAAGCTTGCACCCAGCCCGACGCCGGCATTGTTGATGAGTAAGTCCACCGCCGGCACACGCTCGTGCACTGCCGCGGCAAATTCCTGCATTTGCGCGCGCGAAGCAACGTCCACGCGGCGGAAAAACACGTTGCGCCCGAGCGCCTCGATGGCCGCGGCAGTGGCTGCAAGTCCCGTTTCGTCTACGTCGCACACCACCAAGTCGGCCCCACGCTTGGCCAAGGCCAACGCTGTAGCCTTCCCGATCCCACTGGCGGCACCGGTAACCAGTGCGGTTTTCCCGTGCAAATCGCGTACATCCATCGATGTGGCCTCGACGCGAGGTGTACGTGCGGGCCGGCGCTGGGGCAAGCGAGGCAGGGAAAAAGCAGGCGTAGGTGCACGCGGAGTTCCCTGGGAGGCACCGCGTCGCCCAATGCAACGTTCTTGCTCGCTCGAACCGGGAAGCGACCGGGTGATGGCTTGCTGGCGGAAACGCGGATTGACGGCCTCGCTCGGTGCTCGTAGAGCAGGAGTAAAGGAGGGAAACAATGGCGCTTTTCGAGGTCAGTGTCGTACCCATCGGCACCAATACCACGAGCATCGGGGATTATATTGCAGATGCCGTGCAGGTTTTGGCTGATGCAGGTGTGTCGTACGAGGTGTCCGCCATGGGCACACTGTTCGAAGCGGGCGTGAAAGAAGCCCTTCCGTTGATTCAGAAGATGCATGAGGCTGCGTTCAAGCGGGGCGCACAGCGCGTGCTGAGCACCATCGTGATCGACGACCGGCGCGACAAAGCGGTAACGATCAAAAGCAAGGTTGCCAGCGTCAAGCGCCGCCTCCGCCGCGGGCGTTCGAAGTAGCTGGTCCGTTCCGGAGAACGATCCGAATCCTTGTCGGGCAGCGCAGGGGCGAGCGCGAGCGTCGTCGCCCCTTAGCTCCCCGGCACGCGCGGATTTGCGCCGCTCGGAGCGAACCGGCGCTTAAGCCTTGCCGGTCCGAGTTCGCTGGTGGGTAGAGGGACGATTCTACGAACCGTGTGGCTACCGAGAGCGACAATCGGCCCGCACGTCGTCCGTTACGGCTAGGGTCGGAGGAAATGCGACCGCGTTGCCCACGCCGGGAAGGGGCAATCAACTACCGGCGTCGGGGGCGGCGTACGGTCAAAACCGGACACGTCGCCAGCCGCACAACTCGCTCGGCGACGCTGCCCAGCAGGACGTGTGCGAGTCCCGTGCGGCCGTGCGTAGCCATCACGATCAAGTCTGCCTTGATGCGTTTTGCGGTGTCCGCAATGACTTGCGCCGGGGAACCGCTTTTCAGGAGCGTTTGTACTTTTGCTCCTTGCCCCGAAAGCTTCTGAGCGAGTTGCTCGAGTTGCGCCTGCGCTGCCTTGCGTTGTTCCTCGATCAGCAACGCCAAGTTCGGGCTAGCCGCATACATGTCGGCAGGCGATGCATAGTAAATTGGTTCGATTACGTGCAGGAGCACCAACTGAGCGCCAAACGGCGCGGCGAAGTTTTTGGCATATTCGGCGGCTCGCAAGGAATCCTTGGAAAAGTCCACTGGCACTAACACCTTCTTGATCTGCATCGTCACCTCCAGGGGCTTCGCATAGCACAGGTGCAACCAGAGCGGACCTGTCTCTCCGGGGACGAACTGCGTGCGCTAGGAGCCCGGAAGTCGGGGATCTTCCTTGGCACGCAGACGAGGTCGCTGCGCCTGAGTGCCGGTCTATACCACGGCTGTACGCCCCAAACAGGTGCCTCGTGGTTGCTTCAAACAGCGCTGCGAGTGTGGCAGGGTTGCACGCAGCCGGAGGTGCCTATGCGGAAAATGCTGGACGGCGTACGTCTGATCGAAGTTGCCGAGTGGTTTTTCGTACCCGGCGCGGGGACGGTGCTTGCCGACTGGGGCGTCGATGTCATCAAGATCGAGCATCCTGTGCGCGGCGACCCGCTCCGTGGGCTGATCCATTCAGGCATGGTTCCTGGGGCTGCAGGGCTGAACTTTTTCATCGAGAATGGGAGCCGGAACAAGCGCAGTGTCGGGCTCGATTTGAACGCCGAGGAAGGGCGAGCTGTATTGTATCGGTTGGTCGAACGTGCCGATGTGTTCTTGACCAATTTTCTGCCTGCTGCCCGCAAGCGGCTGAAGATCGATGTGGAGGATTTGCGCCAGGTAAACCCGCGCCTGATTTACGCACGTGGCAGCGGGCAAGGGCCCCGCGGCCCAGAGGCGGATCGTGGCGGGTTTGACGCCGGTTCGTTTTGGTGTCGTGGGTCGGTCGCTCATATGCTGACCGAGCCAGGCAAGCCTCCCATTATGCAGCGTGCCGCTTTTGGCGACACGATTGGGGCAACGTTCATCGCCGGGGGCATCGCGGCAGCGCTGTATCATCGGGAGAAAACGGGCGAACCCACCGTGGTCGATGTGTCCTTGCTCGGCACGGCGGTGTGGTTGATGGCGCCGGACATCTTGGCCGCGCGTCTGTTGGGAAAGGAGCTTCCACATGGCGACCGCAGCCGCGCTCCGAATCCGTTGATGAACACCTATTTGTGCCAGGACGGGAAATGGCTCATGCTCATGATGCTGACTCCGGTTCGCCACTGGGAAGAGTTTTGCAAAGCCATCGAGCGGTTGGACTTACTGGAGCGCTACCCGCTGCCGCGTTGGGTCGACGAGACCGTGCGTCAGGCGCTGGTTCAGGAACTCGAGCAAGTCTTTGCCACGAGACCGCGGGCCGCTTGGATCGACCGTCTGTTGCAGTTCGATACGTTGCACGCGCCGGTGCAAACGCCGTCGGAAGTGTTGGACGACCCCCAAGTGAAGGCGAACAATTATTTGGTGGACTACGTGCACCCTCAGCACGGGCCCTTTCAAGTTGCCGCCAGCCCGGTGCAATTCGACTTGGAATCTACAGAAGTGCGCCGCGTGGCGCCAGAAATGGGCCAGGACACCGAACAAGTTTTGTTGGAGCACGGCTTCACCTGGGAAGACATCGCTCGCTTGAAAGACAAGCGTGTCATCCCGTGAACCAGTGCGATCGCTCGGGCGCATCCGGGCGGTAACGTTCGATGCTGGCGGGACGCTTTTCGCCCCGCGCGAATCCGTAGGCGAGACTTACGCCCGTTTTGCTGCCCGCTACGGTGTCGTGTTGTCGCCTGCCGATTTCCAGAAGAGGTTCGAAAGGGCATTTCGTCAAGCTCCCCCGCTTTGTTTTCCTGGGCTCCCGGCGGAACAAATCCCGTCCGCTGAACGGTCGTGGTGGCGGGAGTTAGTCGCGGCGGTGTTTGCAAAGGACCAGCCAGCTGCGTTCGAGGCATTGTTCGACGACTTGTTTACTTACTACGCGAGCGCAAACGCGTGGCGTGTGTTCGAGGATGTAAGGCCCGCGCTGGAACGATTGCACGTCCGTGGGTTCGCACTGGGAATCGTATCGAACTTCGATGCGCGTTTGTTCCAGATTTGCGGGGAGCTGGGCTTGGCGCGCTACTTTCGCAGCATCGTCGTTTCCAGCCGTGCCGGCGCGGCGAAACCGAGCGCCGAGATCTTTCGCGTTGCGCTGGCGGAACTCGGCGTAGACCCTGCCGAGGCCTTGCATGTAGGGGACTCCTGGGAAGAGGATGTCCTTGGAGCTCGGTCGGCAGGTCTGCACACGCTCTGGCTTCATCGTGCGCCGGAGCCGAGCGAAGACCGGATCGCGGACCTGCGCGACCTCGGGATGCGACTGGCCGACAATGCCGATCGTTAACAAGCGATCGCACAAGTGGCTGCCAGATGCTTTTCGGTTCGTGCGGGTGGCTGCGGCCGCAGGCAGCGTCGGGAAGCGTTGCTCTGGCGCGGCGCACGTCCGGGGTTGCCCATGGGTTGACTGAAGATCCTGGGCAAGGGAAAAATCCGGCGTCGCACAAAGCGCGTCCATGCCACCGGCCGTGTTTCGACGACCTGTTGCGCTGTAGGGTCGCACGGTACGCATCGCCGCACTTACGCTTCCGCGGTCGTGTCGCGGCGCAGCGGCAGCCTGCCGCCACGAATCTCGATCCCGACCGTGGTCGGGAGCGTGCGGCTGATATGAGGGGAAGAACTGCTAAAAACACCCGCCATGAAGCTTGAGAATTGCCGTGTAGTGCTGGTGCGACCCGCTGGTGCAGCCAATGTGGGCGCAGTGGCGCGGGCGATGAAGAACATGGGACTCCACCAGTTGGTCTTGGTGCAGCCTCGCTTTCGAAATCGTTTTTGGGTTCGCGCGATGGCGGTCCATGCCGGCGACGTGGTGGCGAGAATGCGAGTGGTCGAGAATCTGGCGGACGCCGTAGCCGACGCTGGCCTGGTGGTGGGTACGACCAGCCGGGCCGGTTTATACCGCACTCCGTTGGGGAGCGCGCGCGAGCTTGCGCCAAGACTCGTCGCGGCGGCACAAAGCAATGTGGTGGCCTTGGTGTTTGGCCCGGAGGACCACGGCCTCAGCAATGAGGACATCAAACGGTGTCACCAGCTGCTGACCATTCCAGCGTCGCCGGAGTATCCCTCGTTGAACCTGGCTCAGGCGGTCATGGTGGTTTGTTACGAATTGTTTCTTGCGGCGCAGGCGCAGCCGCAAAGCGAGCTGGGTCCGCGCTGGGCTCCTGCACGCGACGTCGAATTTCTCTTTCAGCGTTTGCGGGATGCGTTCTTGCGGATCGGATATTTGCACCCGCAAAACCCGGACCATATTTTGTTTGCGTTTCGGCGGATTCTAGGGCGTGCAGGTTTGGAAGAACGCGATGTCAAAATTCTGTTGGGCTTGGCCCGCCAAATCGAATGGTACGACGATGGAGGATGGCGCATTCTGCAAGAAAAACAGCGCGAGGCGGGGGTAACCGCTGCACCGGAAAAGCGGTAACGAGAGGAGAGCGACCCGAATGGCGATCGTAATCCCGTTCCAGCAGTTGGTGGAGCGGCGCCGCCGCCAGCAAATGCGGAGCATCCATTTAGAATCCGTGCGGATTTTGGAGTGCAACCACGCGCTCGCCGAGCGGATGTGCGAGATAGGCTCGAAGGCGGAGCGCCAAGTGTGGCAACGACGGCGGCAAGTGCTGGGTGCGTTGCTCGAGTACACCAAACAGTATCCATGAAGGGCCGGTCAAAAATCCTAGCGGTCGTGCTCGTGTTGGCGGCTTTGTGTGGGGTCCGGAGTCGTGCGCCTGCATGGTCGGTGAGCGAGGAGATCCGGCTTGGTCGCCGGTTCGAATTGCAGGCGCGGGCGCGGCTTCCCCTGGTGTCCGATGTGGAGGTGCTGGAATACGTCAATCGGATTGGTGGCCGGATCGTTTCCACGCTTGGAGCGCAGCCGATTCCGTATCGCTTTTACGTGACGCGCGATCCCCGTGTGAACGCGTTTGCCGTCCCTGGTGGTGTGATTTACGTGAACGCCGGGCTCTTACTGCGCGCGAGTTCGGACGACGAGGTGGCCGGCGTGCTCGGACACGAAATTGCCCACATCCACGCCCACCACTTGGCGCGCCAGCAGGAAGCGACCCAGATCCTCAATTACACGTCTCTTCTAGGAATGCTGCTTTCCGCGGTCCAGCCGGCGGTGACTGCCGGTGCCATCGCCCTGCAAGCGGCGGCGCAATTGCAGTACCAGCGGGAGTTCGAGCAGGAGGCGGATTACCAAGGGGCACGGTTCATGCGCGAAGCAGGGTTCGATCCCCGCGGTATGCTGAACTTTTTTCGCAAGCTCCTCGACGACCAGCGTGCCGGTCCGGCCGCAGCCACTCCCTATTTGCTCTCGCACCCGCTGACCGAAGTGCGTTTGAGCAATTTGGAGGCGCTTTTGCGCGACCACGGTTGGGAACGCGAGACCCCGCACAATGCGAGTTTGCCGCTTGCCCGGGTGCAGGTACGCCTGGCCACGCTGCTTGAACCTGCAAGCGACGTGGTCGAACGCTATCGCCGGCGCGCCATGGAGAAGCCAGAGGATGCCACGCAACAATATCTGCTTGGCCTTGCCTTGCTGTTTACGGGGCAACCAGATTTAGCCGACCGTGCGTTCGAGCGAGCGCGCACCCTGGGCTTGCAAGGGACGGAGCGAGAGATTGGGCGTGCGTGGCTTGCGCGGCGCGATCCGGCAAAGGCAGCGGAGTGGTTGCGGCAGGCTGTTCAACGCGATGCAAATGATGCAGTGGCGCGATACGTGCTCGCACAGGCGTTGCGGGCGCTTGGAGACGAAGCCGCTGCGGAGGAGGAACTCGACCGGGCAATTGCCCTGGTGCCGAACTTCGAGGAGGCTGTGCAAACCTTGGGCACGCTCGCGGGGCGCCGTGGAGAGGAAGCCAAGGGGCTTTACTTCTTAGGGAAAGCCGCCTACCTGCGTGGCGACCTCGACCAGGCCTTGAGCTACTGGGAACGCGCCTTGCCGTTGTTGCCAGACGGAAGCGATCGACACGCGGAAGTGCGCGAATCGCTGGCCGAGCTGAGAGCCTTGCGACGGTAGACGCCGGCGACGGTGGCGCCCCTTCCTTGACTGAACAGCGGCCCACTGGCACCTCGTGGTGAAGGCTACACCTTTTGGAGGAAACTGTTTTCATGAGAGAAGCATTGATTATCGACGCAGTTCGTACGCCACGCGGCCGCCGCAAGGGAAGTTTGGCCGAAGTGCACCCAATCGATTTGCTCGGTGTTCCGTTGCGTGCCCTTGTCGAGCGGAACCAACTGGATCCAGCACACATCGAAGACGTTGTCATCGGTTGTGTGACGGAGACGGGAGAGCAAGGCACCAACATAGCGCGCGGCGCCGTGTTGGCGGCCGGCTGGCCGGTGGAGATTCCCGCAGTGACGCTGAATCGCTTTTGCGGCTCCGGTCAGCAAGCCGTGAATTTTGCTGCCATGTCGGTGCGCTCCGGTGCGCAAGACTTGGTGGTGGCCGGCGGTGTGGAAAGCATGACTCGTGTGCCGATGGGTTCGGATATGGGACCGCTCCCGCCGTCGCTGCTGGACAAGTACAACCTGATTCCGCAAGGGCTCTCGGCCGAACTTGTTGCGGAACAGTGGAACTTGAGTCGCGAGGAACTCGACGAGTTTGCCTTGGGGAGCCAGCAAAAGGCGTGGCAGGCAATCCAAGAAGGGCGTTTCAAAAAGAGCATCGTGCCGGTTCCGATGAGCCAGAACGGCGAGTCGCGCCTGTTCGATACCGACGAGCACGTGCGGCCGCAGTCCACGTTGGAAGGGCTCCTTGCCTTGCAGCCGAGCTTCAAACCCGGCGGCAAAATCACAGCCGGAAATTCTAGTGGCATCGTGGATGGCGCAGCCGCGGTGCTGATTGCGTCGGAAAAGAAGGCGAACGAACTGGGGTTGCGTCCGCGCGCTCGCATCGTTGAGCAGATGATTGTCGGCTCCGACCCGATTCTCATGCTTACGGGTCCGATCCCAGCCACCAAGAAGGTTCTCGCGAAAGCGGGAATGAAAATCGAGGACATCGACCTCATCGAAATCAACGAAGCGTTTGCCTCCGTGCCCTTGTGTGTCATGCGCGAGACCGGAATGGATCCCGAGAAAGTCAACGTCAACGGCGGCGCCATTGCCCTTGGGCACCCGCTGGGAGCCACGGGCGCCATGTTGATTGGAACGGTGCTGGACGAACTAGAGCGCCAAAACAAACGCTTCGGGCTGGTGACCATGTGCATCGGGATGGGTATGGGCATTGCCACCATCATCGAGCGGGTGTAGCGCCGAGTGCTTTGCCGCACGGGGTTTCTTTGCCGACCTTCCGGCGATACCGGCTGAAGAAGGAACGGGCGCCAAGCTTGCCCCGGGGAGGGCGGGCCCTATAGCCTCCTCCACTGGGGCGGCGGCCTTTGCCGCCGTCTCATCTACGGCAGCCGCTTGCCATGCGGCTCTCCGACCTTGGTAGTTCTCTAAACTGCACTCCTAAGGCGCGGATGCTTGCCGGGTGCCCCCGGGATCGCGGGAGAAGAATCGAAGCCCCTCCGTCGGAGGGCTCCAGAAGCCCGCGAAACGGGTTCCACGGGCGTTGCGTTCACGCCACGTGGAGCTGGCGGCGGGGGGACTCTTCGGTAAGCACCTCCGAGGCTTCTTCTTCTCCAGCCTCGCGAATGCGCTCGACTCCGGCGCGGACCTGTTTTCGGGTCATTAGGATTCCGTAGCTCGACAGGATTTGCTTGATGAGGTCGTAGTTTTGTTCGATCGACTGGCTCACGGAAATGTACCCGTGGTTTGCCGCCGCCACGCGCTGCCAAAACGCGAGAGCGCTGAGCTCGAAAAACTGCAAGTCGCTTTCGTGGGGTTCGATGACCACAATGTCGCCGCGAAAGTTCGGATCGTCTTGATACTGGCGTAAGCCGTACTGGAGCCGCGAGTGCAGCAAGGTGCGGAAGACTTGATTCACGACAGTCAGCAAGCCCATGTCGGCAAGCGGCTTGCCCTCGATGCGGTAGGTCCCATTCTCGCGAATGCGGCGCACGCGGTTGTTGAACGGTCTAAAGGGGTTGTAGCAAATAACCAGGTCGGCGCCGTGTTCGATGGCCACGTCGATGTTGGCCGTGCGCCGGACGCCGCCATCCACGTAATCCACCCCCCGGATGCGCGCCGGTTTGTAAAAGCCGGGTAGCGCCGTCGAGGCTTGCACCGCCTCGGAAACGGTTAGCGAGGTGTCCTCGTCGTGGCCAAAGACCACCCGTTCTGCCGTGTCGAGGTTCATGGCGCTGATGTAAAGCTCTTTGCCGGTGTGACGGTACAAACCGGAGAAGTCGTTCGGCATCCCGGCCGCTTCGAAGTTTCGCCGGAGGTAGCGCTCGATCGGGCTGTTGTCGAACAAGCCGGACGGCAAGTAGTCGAGAGGCGAGGGAAGGGCCCGCTGCTTGGCTAGAAGCGTGGCGACAGGCACGAGAACGGCTTCCAAGTTGCGCCGCGACGGGTGCCGCCACGCCTTTTGCGCTGCCTCCTCGATTTCGCCTCGTAGGCGGGGGAGATGGCGGAGGACGTCGGCCAAAAGCCCGGGAAGGTAAAAGAGGACGTCCAACGCAAACTGTGCCGGTTTGCTCAACATCTCCCGCACGTTCGGGTAGTAAAAATCCCACGCCTCGAGCTGGCTAAATTGCTCCGACTCGCCGGTGAGACTCCGCATCATTTCGGCGGGGCTCACCCCGGCGGCGAGCGGTGCTGCTAGTACGGCACCCGCACTCAAGCCCACGTAAGTATCGAAGTCGGTGGTCTTCCGGTTAACGAGAAAGTCATCCAGCGCTTTGAGGCCGCCCAGTTTGAACCCGCCGCCGGTTACCGCGCCACCGGCTAAGACCAGCGCAATCTTCGATTTCCGCTTACGCTGGTTCAGATCGCTTTTTTGAACAATCGTGATTCCCATGAATCCTCGCTGTTGGTCTAGCAACAGCAATGCAAAACTTCGGCCTTGGTTGTGTTTGTGTCAAGACACGGACAATTTCCGCCTGCGTTCAGCAATTTCGCGGCGGCCAGCCTCGAGGTCGCCAGGAGTATCGAGAACTCGCCAGTACCCTCGGTGTTCGCATGCGAACACCGGCGCCCCGGCTAAAAGAAGCTGGGGCAACACGTGGCGGGTAAGGCTGTAAACTCCGGGCGGTAGAAAGCGGAAAATTTCCGGGGAGCACACCATCACACTGGCGTAAAAATAACGCGGCAGCCGTCGAGCATAGGATAGGTCTCGACCCTGCCCGAGAAGGGCATGCACGCGGCCCGATGGGTCGACGCGCACATCGTCGTGGCGTTCCCCGGAAGGGTCCGGACGTACCCACAAGGTCGCGATCGCGCGGGCTTGTTGGTGGAAACCCATCAGTTCGCGAAGGCTCCCTTCGAGATACACGTCGGCGTTCACCACGACGAACGGTTCCCCGCTGAGCCACGGTTTTGCTGCTGCGATGCCTCCGCCGGTGTCGAGCAACGTAGGCTCCTCGGAATAGTGAATTTTGATGCCCCAAGTACTCCCGTTCCTCAGTGCCGCGCGAATCTGGTGCCCCAGGTGGTGGAGATTGATGACCACCTCGCGGATACCGGCAGCCACTACGAGGTCGAGCGCGTAGTGAATCATTGGGCGCCCTGCGACTTCGATGAGCGCCTTGGGCACGGTGAGCGTGAGTGGGCGCAGTCGGGTGCCAAGCCCAGCCGCGAGGATCATGGCGCGCATGGTTTACAAAGGGAAATGGCGCCGGAATACCCGCGCCAGGTAGGCGAACTCCGGAAAGAGAGGGAGCAAGCGGTGCACCTGTCGCACTGTTCCGGGAATGTAGCGGAGGTAGTGCGGCTTTCGTTTCGCGAGCGCAAGGTAATGGAAGCGCCCGACCACCTTGAGAGCTTTTTGCAGGGCGCAGAGGCGGTACGTGCGTTCGAACTCGGTGGTTGCCGTTTGCGGTCCGCCTGCCTCGAGCCAGCGCTGCAGGTAGAAGTCCGTCAGGCGCCGTTCACGGTCGGGGTCGACCACCTGCGGCGTGTCTCGATCGCCAAGCAAAGTAGCCAGGTCGTACGCGGGCGCGGCGAGTAACGCGTCCTGGAAGTCGATGACTCGAATGCGCTCGCCTGGCTCTTGCACGAACAAGTTCCAGGAATGGAAGTCGCGATGGGCGAGAAATCGAGGTGCTCGATCGAGCGTTTCGGCCAAAAGTTCGAACTCGTGCTCCAGCTCCTGACGTTCGCTGGCAGGCATCTGGACCTGCGACCGTCGTTCGATGCCCCATTCAAGAAAGTGGTGGCATTCCCACAAATACAGCTTCGCGTCGAACTGTTGCTGAAAGGCGATGCAGGTGTTGTCGCGCAATTCGGTTCCGCGCACTTGCAAGATCACCAGTTCGTCGATCGCACGCTGAAACAAGCGCTCCACCCGGTTCGGGTCGGCGCGAGAGACGGCGTCCCACAAGCACAAATCGCCCACATCCTCGATGAGCAGGAGCCCCTGCGCCGAGCAATCGGCATAAGTTTCCGGCACGGCCACGCCCACCCGTTTCAAAAAGCGGTGCACGTTGACGTAGGGCAGTTCGGAGAGATGATCGGGGAGGACAGCAAGCTCGTCGGAAGAGATGGACACGCCTCGGTCGGCCAGCCACATGGCAATTGCCGTGGACGGGGCCGAGCCGCCGGCTAGGTACACACGCTCGTAACTGCGCGTCGACGCATCCCCCGCGAGGGCAACTACGCGGTCGACACGGACGGCACTTCCGAACGTGTTCCGGACCGCGTCTTCCAAAATCGCTGCACGCGAACGTTCCACGCTGGCGCTAGTACCAGGAAGAACAGCTCGCGCACAAGCTGGAGGCTAACGTTGCGCAGGTGACTTGCTCCGCCCCGTGCCCAGAACACCTGAAAGTTCACATGGCAAGCCCGTTGTTGTAGGCGCGGTCCTTGTGCCCGCCCTGGCTGCTGGTGCAACGCACACGGCTGTACAGGTGGGCAGATAGGATGAGGGTGCCATCTGCGGGTTCACCGGCAACGCCTACGGCTGTACAGATGGGCATGTACATGCAGGTCGCCCGTGTTCAGGGGGCACGCCGGCATTTCTGTAGGGGGCACCGCGGTGCCGTGCCCTGGGTGCGTCGTGCACGCGCCGTCCGGTTTGGACAATCGCTCAGCGCCTTGGTGCCGGCGGGTGCGCCGTGCACGCGCCGCCGTACCCGTGCTTAGCGGGTACCAAGCGCATGGTGTGCGCAGCAGTGTTGTGCGGGCGAGACGCCCGCGCTCTCAGGCCACGCCACCACAGGTTGTGGCGCAACACGTCGCAGGGGCGTTGCGCGAACCGCCACTACGACCCTGGAACGCGAACCATCGACTTAGGAATGCGACTCGGCATCACGAAAATACCCCCGGCACGACTACAACGCCTCTCTCGCCCCCCAATCACTCAATCTCTCAATCTCTCAATCACTCAATCACTCAATCACTCAATTTGAAAACTCTCCGACCCCCCTGCTACAAGCGGCCGCTCAAGTGGCTACGAAGGATCCTCATCCGGGAATGGACTACAAGGAAACCTTGAATCTGCCCAAGACGGATTTTCCCATGCGGGCGAACCTGCCGGAGCGCGAGCCGGGGTGGGTGCAGCGCTGGGAACAGGAGCGCCTATACGAGCGACTGCAACAGGAGACCGCAGGGCGCCCTCTGTATGTTCTGCACGACGGTCCGCCTTACGCCAACGGGCACGTGCACTTGGGCACGGCGCTGAACAAGATCATCAAAGACATGGTGCTCAAGGCCAAGTTGCTTTCCGGCTACCGAGTGCCGTTCGTTCCGGGTTGGGACTGCCACGGCATGCCCATCGAGCACCAGGTCATGAAGGAGCTCGGTTCCAAGGCTCGAGGGATGAGTCAGCTTGAAATCCGCCGTCGCTGCCGGGCTTACGCCGAAAAGTTCGTCAGCATTCAGCGGAGCGAGTTCAAACGTCTCGGCGTGTTGGGTGATTGGGAACGCCCGTACCTGACTATGTCGCCGGAATACGAGGGACACATTGTGCGGGTGTTCCGCGAGCTGGTGCAAGGAGGGTACATTTACCGCGGCTTGCGCCCGGTGCACTGGTGCACGGTTTGCGGCACCGCGCTGGCCGAGGCGGAGGTGGAGTACAGCGAGCACGTTTCGCCCTCGATTTTTGTGCGTTTCCCGTTCGTTGGCACTGCGCAGGATGCACAACAAATGGCCAAGCGCCCCGAGGATCGGGCGCGACTGGCGGAAAAATCCGCCCACATTTTCGTGGTGATTTGGACCACCACACCGTGGACCTTGCCGGCCAACCTTGCCGTGTGTCTGAACCCACATTTGGAGTACGTTGCTTTGGAGATCGACGATGCCTTGTACATCGTGGCCGAACGCTTGGCGGACGCGTTTTTAGCTGCCGTGGGAAAAACGGCGGAACGACGGATTCCCGTCGACCTTACTTCCTTGGATGGTCGGGATGTGTTTCGTCACCCGCTGTTCGACCGCCCGTCGCGGTTGGTCTTCGAGTCGCACGTCACGGCCGACGTGGGCACTGGTTGCGTGCACACGGCACCTGGCCACGGGTACGAGGACTTTTCCGTAGGCCAGAAGTACGGTTTGCCGGTGCTTACCCCAGTCGACGGGACGGGACGGTTTACCGACGAGGCTGGGCCGTTTGCCGGAAAGCCGGTATTCGAGGCGAACGAGGATGTGGTCCGGGCCATCGACGAAGCTGGGCATTTGCTCAAGGTCGAGCGATTGCGGCACTCGTACCCGCATTGTTGGCGCTGCAAACAGCCGCTGATTTTCCGCGCCACGGAGCAGTGGTTTTTGCGCGTCGATCATGCCGAGCTCCGGCAGCGGGCGCTGGCGCAAATCGACAAGGTTTCCTGGCTTCCTTCGTGGGGGCACGACCGGATTTACAACATGGTTCAACACCGCCCCGACTGGTGCCTTTCGCGTCAGCGTGCCTGGGGCGTACCCATTCCCGCGTTTCGCTGCGTGCAGTGCGGGGAGTTCACGTTCGACCCGGAAACGATTCAACACGTGGAGCGGCTGTTTTCAGAGCGCGGCTCGGATGTATGGTACGAGCTCCCGCCGTCGGATTTGCTGCCGCCCGGCAAACAGTGTGCTTGCGGCTGCCGCGAGTTCGAGAAAGACACCAACATTCTCGACGTGTGGTTCGATGCGGGTTGTTCTCACGCCGCCGTGTTGGAGCAGCGCCCGGAGCTACGCTGGCCGGCGGATTTGTACGTGGAGGCGGTCGACCAGCACCGCGGCTGGTTCCAAGTGTCGCTGCTGACGGCAGTGGCGACGCGCGATGCCGCACCGTACCGCGCCGTGCTGACCCATGGGCTGATTCTCGATGAAGCTGCGAAAAAAATGTCCAAGTCGCTGGGGAACGTGGTGGCCCCGGAGGAAATCATTCGCCAGCACGGAGCCGAGGTCCTGCGTTTGTTGTTTGCCTCGGTGGATTACACGGCCGACGTATCGTTTTCGAAGTCCTTGTTGAATCCGCTGCTGGAGTCGTACCGGAAGATCCGGAACACCTGCCGGTTCTTGCTCGGCAACCTGTACGATTTCGACCCCGCGCGCCACCGGGTTCACCTAGAGAACTTGCCGGAACTGGATCGTTGGATTTTGCACCGCGCCGCGGAGTTTCAGCAGCGGGTGCGCCGGGCATACGACCAATTCCAGTTCCACTTGGTCGTGCAACAGTTGGTGAACTTTTGCGCGGTCGATCTTAGCGCATTGTACCTCGATATCGTGAAGGACCGGCTGTACACGTCGGCCGCCGACGCCCCCGCCCGGCGTGCAGCGCAAACGGTGCTGTACGAGTTGTTGGATTCGTTGGTGCGGGTCATGGCACCGATTCTTTCGTTTACTGCGGAAGAACTTCTCGGGTACGTTCCTGGGAACCGTGCGGAGAGCGTGTTTTTCTTGCAATTCCGGGAGGACTTGCCGCGTGACGACGCGTTGTTCCAGCGCTGGGAACGGATCTTCGAAGTACGGGCAGCGGTGACCAAAGCGCTCGAGGATGCGCGCCGAGCGGATCTGATCGGGCACTCCCTCGATGCGCTTGTGCGGCTGTCTGCGGTCGGCCCGCTGGGGGACCTGCTGCGAGAGTATCTCGAGGAGCTCCCGGCTGTGTTCATCGTGTCTCAAGTCGAATGGAGCGACCAGTTGCCGATCGCAGCGACAAGCCCGGTGCTCCCGGAGTTGCGTGTTCAAGTCGAACGGGCACGAGGCGAAAAGTGTCAGCGCTGTTGGAATTACAGCCCGACCGTGGGCCAGCACAAAACCCACCCAGGGTTGTGTCGGCGGTGCGCGGCTGTGATCGAGACCCTCGCTCATGGGTAAGTACGCCTCGGTGGTTGGGTTGGCAACCGCAATTGTATGCCTCGACCAGTTCACCAAGTGGCTGGTCGTTACCTACATCCCACTGCACGCGGTGATCGAAGTCGTACCCGGATTTGCTGAGCTCACGCACGTGAAAAACACCGGCGGAGCGTTTGGCTTTCTCGCAGGGGCCGACCACGCGTGGCGGTTGCCGTTTTTCATCGTCGCTTCCCTCCTGGCGATGGGGCTCCTTTGGCAAGTCGTGCGCAGCACGGACCCCAAAGAATTGGCCACGCTTTTTGCGGTAGGCAGTGTCTTGGGTGGGGCCATGGGCAATTTCATCGATCGCGCACGCGAAGGCGCGGTGACGGATTTTATCTCCTTGCACTGGCGGGAGTATTACTGGCCCGCATTCAACGTTGCCGATTCTTTTATAACGATCGGTGTTGCCGTGCTCGTGTGGCAATCGATTTGGGGGCACAGGAAGAAGCCGAGCGACGGGTGACTCGAAAGGCTCGTCTGCCACAGGCGCTCGCGGTTGCCTTTGCAGCGCAGTGGGTTGGCGGCGGAGGAGGCGCACTTGGTTCGAGTCCGGCCAGCGATGCGGTGTCTCCACGGGGTCGGAGAGCGTAAATGGTGGGCAGACATCGCGGTGCGCTGCGTGCCCCACACGGGACACGAACGCTGGTTGCTTGGCTGGCGGGCGGAGGGGGAGTCGGGAGGCGTGTTTCGCGCAGAGCCGACGGGAGAAGTTGACTCTGCGCGCAGCATTCCGTAGGGGATAAGCATGACCGACGAGGGCGCGGGGCATCCACCGGAAGAGTTACAAGGGACGCGCGAGAAGATCTTGGCGGCAGCAGCCCGTCTGTTCGCTGAGCGGGGGTACGAGTCGACGTCGCTGGCCGAGGTGGCGCGAGAAGCAAAAGTCAGCAAGGCCCTCATTTTTTGGCACTTCGACAACAAAGACCAACTGTACCTCAGTGCCTTGCGGAAAAACTTGGAACCCTACCACATCGATCGCCAGGAAATTGCGGGCTTGGACGAGCCGCAGCAAATCGCCCAGTTGGTGGATTCCTTTTATAACTTTGTGAACGACCACGTGTACTCGGTGCGGTTCTTCATGTCGGTGATGCTCCGCGGCGAGTTGCCCGGCCGGGGCGCTCAGGCTGAAAGTGGGCGGGACGGGCTTCGTAGGGTGAACGAACTGTACCACGCGTTCCGCCAGTCGTTTGCGGAGATCATTCAACACGGGCAGCAGCGCGGGGTATTTAACAACCGCCTGGATGCCGAACGCGAGGCCGCATTGATCCTGGTGACACTGGTCGGAGTTCTCGTGCAGCAGTTCATGCTCGGGGAGTCTCCGGAGCAAGCCAAAGCGCTCATCGACCATTACAAGCAAAGCTTGTTCGAGCGCTTGCTCAGCAAGTAACTGCACAGCGCCGCGCGAGCCGATGCGCCGAGCAAAAACGCCATCGGGTGCCTACCTGGTGGCAGGCACCCGATCCGGCACGGGCCGGCCGCTCCCCACATCCTCCCAACGTTGTCACTCGCTGCCGGCGCTTCGCGTGTGAAAGCGGGGATACCGCTCTCTCAGGAACATCCGCTGGTCGCCCCGCAGTTCATGCACTTGTAGCAACTGCCGTTGCGCACCATGATGGCACCGCAGTCGTGGCAACTCGGGGCGTCAGCTTGCGGGCTGAAGCCCAGTGCTGCCACAGCCGGAGCGTGGCTGTGTTCTGTGTGCGTTGCGCTTCCACTGTCCGCTGGAGCCGCCTCTGGGGTCAGGACAATGCCCATTTGGCTGCGCTGCTCGGGGCTCAAGAAACGGCAGCCTAGGAAACGGAAGATATAGTCGATCAACGACTTCGCGAACGGGATGTCCGGGTTTTTCGTGAACCCTGACGGTTCGAAGCGCACATGGCTGAACTTGTCCACCAACACCTCCAGGGGCACCCCGTACTGCAAGGCCATGGACGTGAGGATGCCGATCGTATCCATCAACCCCGACACAGTGCTGCCTTCCTTGGCAATCTTGATGAAAATCTCGCCCGGTTTGCCGTCTTCGTACAGGCCCACGTGGATGTAGCCCTCGTGCCCCGCGATATCGAACTTGTGGCGGATCGACTGGCAGTCGTTCGGAAGACGGCGCCGAACGGGATGAAACTCCGGCGTGGTTTCTTTGTTCGCAGTGCGAGAGGTGTTCAGAGGTTGGGTGCGTTTGCAGCCGTCGCGATAAATGGCGACCGCTTTGAGTCCCAAGCGCCACGCCGCCATGTAGGCGTTCATGATGTCTTCCACGGTGGCCGAATTCGGCATGTTGATGGTTTTGGAAATGGCTCCCGAGATGAACGGCTGCACGGCGCCCATCATGCGCAAGTGGCCCATGTAATGGATCGAGCGGCTTCCGCGGGCGGGTTTGAACGCACAGTCGAACACCGGCAGGTGTTCTTCACGCAGACCAGGCGCGCCTTCGATCGTGTCGTTCTCGTCGATGTACTCGATGATTTGCTGGATTTCGTGCGATTCGTACCCCAGGCGCTTCAGTGCTCGCGGCACGGTGGAGTTCACGATTTTCAGCATCCCTCCGCCAACGAGCTTCTTGTATTTGACCAGCGCGATGTCGGGCTCCACTCCGGTGGTGTCGCAATCCATCATGAATGCGATCGTACCGGTGGGTGCGAGCACGGTGACCTGGGAGTTGCGTACGCCCGTGGTTTGGCTCGTGTCGACTACCTCGTCCCACACGCTCCGAGCCGCTTTGAGCAAGTCGAGCGGAATGAAACTCGGGTCGAGTTTGTGTGCATAGCCGGCATGTTTACGAAGCACTCGCAGCATCCCGTCACGGTCGGCCGCGAAGCCGTCGAACGGCCCCATGGCTGCAGCGATGCGGCACGATTGCAGGTACGCCTCGCCGCACATGAGGGCAGTCACTGCAGCAGCGTACTGCCGCCCGGCCTCGGAGTCGTACGGGAGCCCGAGCGACATCAGCAGTGCGCCGAGGTTGGCATAGCCGAGGCCGAGTTGCCGGTAGCGCCGCGCGTTTTGTTCAATCTCCGGGGTGGGATAGCTCGAATGGTCGACAATGATGTCCTGCGCGAGGATGGTGATGTCGACTGCGTGGCGGAAAGCCTCGGTATCGAAGTTTCCCGCGTCGTCGACAAACTTCATCAGGTTCAACGACGCTAGGTTGCAGGCCGAGTTGTCCAAGTGCATGTACTCGGAGCAAGGATTGGAAGCGTTGATGCGGCCAGCGTTGGGGCACGTGTGCCAATCGTTGATGGTCGTATCGAATTGCATCCCCGGGTCCCCGCACACCCATGCAGCTTCGGCAATCATCCGGAACAAATCGCGTGCCCGGAACTCTTCGCACACTTCACCGGTCAGGACGTAACGCGTGTGCCACACGCCATCGTTCTCGACCGCGCGCATGAAGGCGTCCGGCACACGCACGGAGTTGTTGGCATTTTGGAAGAAGACCGAACTGTAAGCGGCACCATCCAGCGAGCCGTCGTAGCCGGCGTCAATGAGTGCCCAGGCCTTTTTTTCCTCTTCCTCTTTGCAGCGAATAAACTCCACGATATCCGGGTGGTCGATGTTCAGCACCACCATTTTGGCCGCGCGCCGAGTTTTGCCGCCCGACTTGATCACTCCCGCCGAGGCATCGGCCGCTTTCATGAAGGACACGGGACCTGAAGCGGTGCCACCTCCGGCGAGTTTTTCTTTCGAAGAACGGATGCGCGACAGGTTCACGCCCGAACCCGAACCACCTTTGAAGATGATTCCCTCGTTGCGGTACCAGTTGAGGATGGACTCCATCGTGTCTTCCACCGACAGGATGAAGCACGCTGAGCACTGTGGGCGCTCCTCGATCCCGACGTTGAACCACACCGGGCTGTTAAAGGCCATCTTCTGCTCGAGCAGCAGATGCGTGAGTTCGGCGGAAAACGCTTCCGCGTCTGCCTCGGTGGCAAAGTAGCCCTGTTCCCGGCCCCAAGCGGTCAGTGTGCGCACCACGCGGCCAATCAGTTGGCGTACACTCCGCTCCCGCTCCGGGCTGCCGAGCGGGCCACGAAAGTACTTGGAGACGACAACGCTCGTTGCCAGCTGCGACCAGGAGCGCGGAATCTCCACGTTGTCCTGCTCGAATACGACTTCCCCCTTTTCTCCGGTGATCACCGCCTTGCGGAGTTCCCACTCGACGCAGTCGAACGGATCCACGCCCGGCTGCGTGAAGTACCGCCGCACATGGAGCCCACCCTTCCCGGCGGGCCGTGTAGACCCGAGTGTCAGAGCCTCTACTCGTTCGCGCTTGCGCTTGTGCGTTCCGTTTGCCATTTGCTGCTCTCCTCTCCGCTTCTCCGTCTCTTCTCTCGCGCAACCTATTGTGGCGGGCGCAAGCGTATTCCACAAGATGTTGTGGTTGTCAAGCTTTGCGGAAATACCGCCACAATGCTGGGAAACCGGCGGACATTTGGATCGCCATGCGAGTGGGAAGGCGTGGCTGCAGGAACGGCGCCCGCGCGTTGTGGAGGGGCTCCAGCACTAGCTTGCTCGAGGCGAACGGGGTACAAGGGCTAGGTGATGGCCACTCGAGAGGATGAATCCCCGTTTCGCTCCCTGGCAGGGGCACTCCGGGCCATTTTGCGGCGGATGGACGCAGGGCAAGACCTGGAGGTCTACCGCCTTTGGGTGGACTGGGAACGGGTAGTGGGCGAGCGCTTCGCGGAACGAGTTCAGCCGGTGGAGTTTCGAAACGGGGTGTTGGTACTGGCCGTGGCAACGACAGCGTGGCGGCAGGAGATGGAATTTTTGAAACCCGAATTGCTGGCGCGGATTCAGGCGTACCTCGACGACCAGCGGGTGCGCGACCTCGCGTTCGTGCTGCGCCGGGCGCCGGCGGTGAAACGCAAACCAGCTACGAGCCCCCTGCCGCCCCAACCGCAGCCGCCGTTGGAGGAGTGGGATGACAGCGAGGCTCTTGCCAGCGTGAGCGATCCGAGACTCGCGGAGGCCTTTCGGCGCCTGATCGAGGCTCGCAGGCGTTGGCAACAGCGTGCAGGGAGTACAGGCCAGGTGCCGGCGCCGCCGCAGCCCGGCGAGGCGAAGAGCAAAGAGTAACGAC